>Ga0224723_1001279_pt1 | contig 15485 bp, 12 predicted proteins | sample Balambano_FR2_Me_FD_161647 | JGI IMG/M metagenome (GOLD analysis project Ga0224723, IMG submission 161647) | Freshwater sediment microbial communities from Lake Towuti, South Sulawesi, Indonesia - Balambano_FR2_MetaG | ecosystem: Environmental > Aquatic > Freshwater > Lake > Sediment | place...
GGTAATAGCGGCCCTGGCTAGGCTTATCCAGGCAGCCAATGATGTTCATAACCGTAGATTTGCCGGAGCCTGATGGCCCCATGATGGCACAGTAGTCTCCGGCCTCAATGGTTAGACTGACATCATGGAGAACTGGCACGACCAAGGGGCCACTGCTGTAGGTTTTGCTAACCTGCTCAAGCTCAATGAGGGGCATGGGCACTAGCTCCGTAACGCCACAATGGGGTCGAGCTGCGCGGCGCGGCGGGCGGGGAGGAGACCAAATACTAAGCCAATGCCCCCCGAAACCGAGAACGAAACGGCAATTGCGCCGAAACTAAGGCTGGCTGTCAGCGGCGTGGTTAAGGTCATAATGCCAATGCTGGCAATTCCCAGGCTGGTACCGATAACGCCACCCATCACAGCAAGAATCACCGCTTCAATGGTGAACTGAATGGAAATATCGCTGTCCTTAGCGCCAATGGCCTTACGCAGGCCAATTTCCTGGGTGCGCTCGGTAACCGAAACTAGCATGATGTTCATAATGCCAATGCCCCCCACCAGCAGAGAAATACCCGCTGTAAAGCCCAGCACTAGCACCAAAATATCGGTAATGCTGGCTGCTGTAGTGAGTAAATCCTGCTGACTCTGGACGGTAAAGTCATTGGCATCCTGAAAAAGGCCGTGGCGTAGCCGTAGCAAGTTGGTGATCTGATACTGAGCGGCGCTGGCTTGAGTCGGATCCAAAGCCGATACTGCAATGGTTTGTACTGACGGGCTGGTTCTGCCTGCTTCCTGGCCGGTTAGCTGGTTAGCCATCACCCAGATGGGTATGTAGACGGCTTCATCCTGGTTTTGGCCAAAGGATGAGCCACGTGGAGCCGCAATCCCCACTACTCTGAAGCGCTGGTTACTGATCCGAATGGTTTGATTGAGAGGATGCTGCGGCCCAAATAGGGTTTGAGCGACCTCGCTGCCTAGAACGGCTACCGGCACTTGAGCTTGGGCGTCAACCGGGCTAAGAAATCGGCCCTGGGCTAGCTCAACCTGGCGGACTGTCCCATAGTCATGGGTGGTACCGATGACGTTGGCCTGGGTTTCTGTAGCTCCCTGGCTAATCCGCAAGCGCTGGTTTTTTTCCGGGGAAACCGCCCTAACCGATGGCACTTCGGTGGCAATCGCCTCAGCATCCGCCAGGGTTAAGGTATCCGCCCGGCTAGCGCCCGCCCCTGGCCCTCGTTGGGCATCCCCTGGGGTGATGAATAAAACATTAGTGCCCAAGGACTCGAACTGCCGGGTGACGTAGATTTGGGCAGCCTGCCCTGCCGCCACCATCGCAATAACAGAGGCGTTGCCAATTACAATTCCTAGCATGGTCAGGCCGCTGCGGAGCTTGTTTGCCCCCAGGGTCTTAGCGGCCATGCTGGCATTTTCAATCAGGTTAAGAGGCATAGGTAGAACACTCCAGGTTAGGGGGGCGACAGCGGAGAGCGCTGGGTGGACTGAGGCAAGTCGAGAAAAATCCGATCACCCGCTTCCAGGCCTGATAAAATCTGCGTTTTGCCGCCCTGGGTAAGGCCAATGGTGACAGGCTGAAACACGGGTTTTCCAGACTCATCGGCAATTCGCACACCAAACTGGCCTGCTTCTGTGGCAATGGCAACGGTGGGCACCATTAGCGCATCAGCCACGGTTTTACCAATAAACGTGGCATCTACCGTCATCCCCGCTTTTAACTGATCCAGGCCGGTTAGGGGTTCTACCACCACCTGAAATACCGTCACGTTGTTTTCAGTCAATGCTTCCGGAGCAATGCGCCGCACTCGACCGTTGAAGATCTGTTGAGGAAAGGCATCAGCCACAATGTCCACGGTTTGATCGAGGCCGACCTGGGCGATATTGGCTTCCGACACCTTAATCTCGATATCCAGCCCAGAGGAGAGGGCCAGGATTGAGCTAGAGGTAGCCGATGCCGTGGCAGAGGCTGTAGTAGTGGGCGTTACAATAGCCCCGACGGTGGCATAGGTTTGGGTAATTACCCCGGCAAAGGGAGCTCGAATCGTCGCATCCTCAATTTGAGTTTGAATGGCGTTTACCCGAGCCCGGGCTTCTGTCACTGCCGCTGCCGCCGCTGCGATTTCTTCAGGACGAGAGCCACTGTTGGCGGCATCAAGTCTGGCCTGGGCCTGGGTTAAGCTGGCATTAGCACTGTTGGCCTGGTTAAGGTACTGCTCTAACTCGCTCTGGGAAATGGCTCCCCGATTGGCCAGAGCGCGGTACCGCTCTAATTGTGCGGTGGTCAGCACCACCTGAGACTCTGCCGCTGCCACCTCGGCCTCGACCTGCTGAATATCTTCAGCCCGGTTGCCCGTCAATACCCTGGCATAGTCAGCCTCGGCCTGGGCTACCTGAGCCTGGCTTTGTTCAAGCTCTGCCGCCAGGGTGCCCACTTCCATTCGGGCCAGCACCTGCCCCGCTTGCACCTGCTCACCTTGTTCGGTGTAGAGGGCCTCTAACCGACCTGCGGTTTTAGGACTGAGGTTAACCGTATTCTTGGCGACAACGCTGCCAGTGCCTTCTACCAACACCGTTAGCGTTTGAGTCTCAACCGCCTGGGTGATAGCCTCTACGGATAAATTTCCAGACTTACCAGAGAGCGTAGTGGCCAATCTTGGCCCTAGCCCCCCCAACAGCCCCAACAGCCCAACCAGGGCTAGTAACCGGGGCAATTTAGGCCAACGCTTTGACTTTGCCGATGGCGGAGCTGGTTGGTAGGGGGTCACCTCATGGTCAGGACGCTGGGGTGATGAATACTGATTGATTTCCATAGCAAAACCGTGACGGCATAATCCGCTCTATGGACTGTCGGCTAGCCTATGGCTAGCGCCCAGTCCAGGAAAGCACCTCTTAATGACCTGATGGCACACGCAGAGGAGCTTGGTGGAGTGAACTTTAAACTGGAGAGTGGTGCAAAGTCGGCTAGAGGCCGGGTAAACCCAACTGCTGGGCTTGCTGAAGTTGGGAAGGGGTTAAAATCGCCCTCAAGTCTTCGGCCATACGAGCCTGGAGAGCATCAATGCGGTTGGCTTGATCTGGACTCAGATTGAGTTGAGCGACCAAATTGGGAGGGGTGTTAGAACTCGGTTGGCGGCGCTGTTGGGACTGAAGGGCTTCAAGCTGTTCTAGCTGATCTCGGTTCAAAATGTCCTCAACGCTGGACTGGTATCGCTGCATTACCCCCCGCAATTGCTGCATCTGAGACCGGCTCAGGTTGAGAGTGCGGATGGCTTCGCGAGAGGGAGCACCGGCGGGCTGCCCTACGGCCAAGGGAGCGTTGACAATCAGCAGGGCACTGACGCCAACGCTGACCAGGAGCAGCCTGTAGGTAGTTCGAATCAGGACGGTAGGAGTCATTCAATTTCTCCAAGAGAGCTTAGGACGCAGACACCCTACGGGCTGAGCAGCCTGCTCAAGGGTTGAGCCGTTGCGTAGGGTGGCTTCATCCTAGGTAATCCGACCCCAGTTAGGCTTGAAGCAAACCTCCCAAAGCGACTGGGGCAAATGTCGCAATGGAAGATAGGAAAATTGTCCTAACGCAACGCCAGTTGAATAGGATATTCGTCGCTAGCCATTGCTTAAACCCATCGCTACAGTTGAAACCAAGCTTGGCTAACTGACAAGGTTGGTTGTGTGTTCCCTGGGTTAGTTATCTCTGAGGTTAGCCAAGCCCTATCGCATTATGGAGCTAGTCCTGTGAAGTCAGATGTCCTGAGATCGCACTCCCCCCTCCGTCAACTCCTCTACGTGGAGTGGATTTTATTGGGAATGGCTGTGCTGATGGCGGTTCCCTCCTTCCTGCTGTATCCAGCTCAGGGGTTAGCTTGGCTGGAGTTTGGGGTGATTGCAGTGCTGGCCGTCATGGGACTCTGGCTGCCTCAGCAGCGGCTGGCCAAGCTTAGTTACACAGCCTTTGAGGTCGGCTTGCTGCTGCTACTAGCGGCAGATAATGGCCAGGCCCACCTGCGCCCGCTATTGGGTCTGGTTGTGGTGATCCGCAGTTGCCAGCTCTTTCAAATTTGGGGCCGAGTTGTGGTCGTGGCTATTGTCTTTGCCCTGCATGCAGTAACGGCTTTGGCCTATGGGCAAATCCCCCTGAGCCAGGAAATCGCCCAGCGCCTTAGCGTTCCACCCACCCAGTGGCAGACGAATCTTTTTAAGACCAACCTCCTGGTCTTTTTTGCCCTGGTGCTAGTGTTTGTGCTGCTGCTGGTAGACGCTCTGCTCTCGGTATACCGCAGTCAGCAGGAACTGGCCGAAGCCCACGACCAGCTAAGGTGCTACGCGGCCAAAATTGAAAGTCAGGCTACCCTGCAAGAGCGTAACCGGATCGCTCGGGAAATCCACGATTCCCTGGGACATGCGCTAACTGCTCAAACCATCTTGCTGGAAAACGCCCTGCTGTTTCTGCCGCCCCAGGCCGATCAAGCTAGGGACTATTTGCAACGCGCTACCGCATCGGCCTACCAGGCCCTGAGGGAGGTATCGACATCCGTCTCGACCCTGCGGAGTCGCCCGGTGCAAGAAGCCCCGTTGCAGAGGGCCATACCAACCCTGGTTAACGATGTCTGCAAATCCGCCCAAATCAGCTCAGAATGTCTGGTTGAACTGCCAGAACCTCTCTCAGAGGAGATTAACCTGGCCCTGTTCCGCATTGTTCAAGAAGCGTTGACGAATACCGTTAAACACAGCCAGGCATCTCAGGTGCGCGTCAAACTGATAGCCAAGCCTGAGGGATATAGCCGCGGGGTAGCGGCAGGCGGTAAGTCAAGCCAAGACAGCTACCGCTTGCATCTGCAAATACTGGACAACGGCAAAGGTTTTGACCCCAGTAAAAATACAACGGGCTTTGGGCTGCGGGGTATGCGAGAGCGAGCCACCGCCCTGGGTGGCACCTACCAAATTTGGAGCGCTCCTGGTGCGGGCTGCCGCATCAGCGTGATTTTGCCGCTGCCCACGGCGATTGAACATCTGGCTTAGGGAGGCATGGTAGGGGCTAGCTGCCTCTACATGCTCCGATAGCGTCTATAGTTTTCACTCCATTGACCCCTATGATTCGCCTCTTACTCGTTGACGATCAGACCATTATTCGCCAAGGGCTGGCTAATTTGCTGGAAGCGCAGCCTGACCTAACCGTAGTTGGCGATGCAGAAAATGGTCGGCAGGCGGTGGAGCAAGTAGCCGCTTTATACCACACCCCACGCCAGCCAGATGTCGTTTTAATGGATGTACGAATGCCTGAAATCGACGGCGTAGCCGCTACTCGCCAGATCTGCGAAGATTTTCCCGACGTCAACATCCTGGTGCTAACCACCTTTGATGATGATGACTACGTGCAGCAGGCCATGCGCTATGGGGCTAAGGGATACTTACTCAAGCAAACTCCCATTGTCGAGCTAGCAGTGGCCATTCGGGCCGTGCATCAGGGATATACCCACATGGGGCCAGGGTTGTTTGAAAAAAGCTTTGCGGCCCCCTGTGGGTTTAGTTCTGCCGATGTTGATATGCCCCCAGCGCTGGCCGCTTTGTCGCCACGAGAACAGGAGGTACTTAAGCTGATTAGCAGTGGCCTTAACAATCGCGAAATTGCTCAAGTACTGTTCATCTCTGAGCGCACAGTGCGAAATCACGTTACCAGCATTCTTAGTCAGCTACAGTTGCGAGACCGCACCCAGGCGGCTTTGTTAGCCAGCAGAGTCTGGTCTCAAAGTAATTAATTGCGCCTAAGGTCACGCCATTAAACTAAAGGGTTTTTAACGCTAGTCAGGTACACAGATAACCCGACAACTCTTGCTCTTAGTGAACAAGCTGTACCTCACCAGGCAAGAAAACGCTGTATAGAGTACGCCGTCAGCCCTATGTAGAGTTCTTAACGGAGGCAAGAGTATGAATCTCAGCGTGACTGACACTGCCTTAAGCAGTGCCCTGGGCAGCTTAGCTTGGGTATTTTTTACGAACTCAATAGCCTTCGCTCAAACGATCGAGCTAGAGGTATTTTGTACCCAATATCCTCAAAATTCTAGCTGTGAAGGCGTCAGTTTTAATGACACTGGGCAAGGGGAGACGCTGGATCAAACCAGTCAGTTGATCCAGGTGCAACTCAGCACTAGCGGCCCCGATGACGAACTGATTTGGATTGCAATTCGCCACAATGAAGTTAGCCAAATCACTGAATTATCTGCCTACCATTCCAAGCGATTAGAGAGCTTTTTAAATCAGCTCCTAAATGGGGCATTGGGAGCTGTTGCGGTGCCGCTTCCCTTCGATTTATTTAACATTTATAACCTTCAGGAACATCGCACTGAATACTTAGCCTTCACCTCAGACGCCTGCCAAGCCCACCCTCAAATTGTGAATGGCAGAGGTTGGCAACAGGCTGACTGCACTATTGCGGGCAATGGCACGATTACTCTGCCAGAAGATGTTGATATTCGAGCTGGCTACTTTACCCTTGGCTACATCGAAAATGATCTGATCAAAGCCGTTATTTTTAGGCTGGAAGATCAGCAGGCTACGTTTGTCGGAGACACTAATTTGGATGACCTATGCCAACAATTCCCCCTGAATTCTCGCTGCCGTTTCTGGCCAATTTCATCCTCTGAAAACTAAATCTCTGCCAAAACTTGGCCTGGAAAATTCACAATCACAATATTTGTCTCCCTATGTCTCCCTGTGTCTCCCTGTGTCTCCCTGTTGACGCAGGGTATGGCTTCCTGATTGACTGATAAGCATTTCGTGGCTGGCGGCTAGAAGCCGCACCTACACAGACAAAATCCGCCTACGCGGGTGATTGACTGGATGAGCGAGTCGGCGGCGGCCTACTTTGGTTGTATAGTCGCGGTTTTTACCGCCCTAAACCAAAGTTTTGTCAGTCAACTAGCATGGCTTTTGGTTCTCGTCCCAGGACGGGTTGGCCTAACGTGTCGCTACGGGCGCTGGCCATGAGCATCAGCAGGGTGTTGGGTCGGATGACCTCGGTGATGCGCCGCACCGGATGGCCTTGGACAACTTATATATCCACCTGTTGCTCCTTCAGCCATGTGGTCAGTCGCTGAGCACGAAGGGAGTCAGTGGCCACTTGTACTATATCGATGCGGGCAATGGCTTCCACCGACACGGTAAGCGGCGTAGGCGATGTACTCCCTAAGCAGGTGATGGCCATAGTTATCTAGCGTGCTGAGCAGTCTACAGCATCGGTCGTCAGCTCCGATTTTTAATCTGCCTGGAGATCAAATTAGAAGAAGGCTGAACTTCTCACGGGAAGGGCAAAATTGGCACTATCCTTGTAAAGAACTGATTGTCAATGTCTATCTCAGTCCAGCCGTAGTTATGCATAACTTTTTGCCGATTGCCTATTTTGAAGGCCAGTTTCGGGATTTTAACGACGCTAAAATCTCCATTGCCACCCACGCCCTGCATTATGGCACAGGTGCGTTTGGTGGCTTACGCGGCATCCCTGACCCTCAAACTAGTGGGCAGATTTTATTGTTTCGGCTCGACCGCCATTGCCAGCGCCTCAGCACCAGCGCCCGCCTGCTCAACTACGACCTACCCGCCGATAAAATTCAGTCGGTGCTGATTGATTTTGTCAAGAAAAATCGCCCCACCGTTTCCTTTTACATTCGGCCCTTTGTATACACCTCAGATTTAGGTATTTCGCCCCGACTGCACAAGGTGGAGAAAAATTTCTTTGTCTATGGGCTAGAACTGGGCGACTACCTCTCCCCCGACGGTGTCTCTTGCCGCATTAGCTCCTGGCATCGTCAGGAAGACCGCAGCCTGCCCCTGCGCGGCAAAATCAGTGGCGCTTACATTACCTCTTCTCTGGCCAAAACCGAGGCTGTAGAGTCGGGCTTTGACGAAGCGATTCTGATGAACTCCCAGGGCAAGGTAAGCGAAGCATCGGGGATGAACGTGTTTATTGTGCGTAACGGCAAGCTCATTACTCCTGGCTTTGAGCAAGATATTCTCGAGGGTATCACCCGCGATAGCATTCTTACTATTGCAAAAGACATGGGTATTGAAACTATTGAACGCCCAGTCGATAAGTCAGAATTACTCATTGCCGACGAAGTGTTTTTGAGCGGTACAGCGGCCAAAATTACTCCCGTGCGCCAGGTAGAAACCTACGTTTTGCCCACCAAGCGTCCCGTTACTGATCGCCTGCGGGAGAAGCTTACGGCCATCACCGAAGGGCGCGATACCTTCTATCAAGACTGGGTATTTCCGATTCCAGTTTAATGCTTCCTTCTTCCAAGGCCTGAGCATAGATTTTGATTGATGTGGCCGTTAATTAGCCAGTTAGCCGATTAATTTGTTCCTCAAAATACGTCTCGCGGTGACTTAATTGGCGGGCCAAAATTAACCCTTCGCGGTAGGCAAGTAGGGCACTTTCAGGATTGCCCAATTGTTCATAAAGCTGGCCAAGCTGGTCGAAAATATCCATGAGGCCGTAGGCGTTGATGGCTTCGCGTTCGACTAAAAGTAACTGCTGGTAGAGATAACTAACATCAGGCCAGCGTTCTAACTCGCGATACAGGCTGGCCAGGGCACGAATGGCATCAGCCGCAATGTCAAACTGTTGATTAGCTATGGCGTTAGTGTAGGCCACCTGATATTGACGAGAAGCCATGTCTAAGTCGCTTAAATGGCGATGATTTTGACCCATCCGGTACTGTAGTTCAGGAATCAGGGGCCAGAGGGCTTCGGTGCGGCTGTAAAGGGTTAGCAGGCGCTGCTGGGTGGTCAGGGCCTCTTCAAACCGTTGAGCTTGCTCCAGAGTATTGATGTGAGGGCGGAGGAAGCGAATTTCGTCTTCTGGAGTGGCACTAGTTTGGGCCAGTTGCACTAGTTCACGGTAGGTTTCTGCGGCCTGGTCAAAGTAAAACCAGTCGGCGTAGAGACTGGCCAGGATTTCTAGCTGGGTTTGGTGTTCGGTAGAATCGCCGTTGGCTAAGGCTTGGTCGGCCAGTTGTTGCCGTAACGCGGCAGCCGCTTCCACATCTCCTAACGTAGCGTAGGTGCTGGCCATTGCCTCCAGGCGGACGAGATCGGCCGCTACATTGATGTCTAGCGTGGGTTGAATCACATCCAACCGAACTGAAAAAAGCTGGAGTTCCTGGGTGGCATTGAAGTCGCGAATCCGCTGACCTACCCGGTCGATCGCCACCAGTTCTTGGTCTAGGCCCAGCAGCCGACGTAGACGCACCTCTCGCCTCCAGAGTTCTAAAGCTGCTTCGGTTTCTCCGGCTTGGGCTAGGGCTTCGGCTTGGGTCGCCAGTTGATCCAGGTTTTGCTCCAGAGTGTACTGTTCCAGAGGGCTGAGAGGACGCGACACAGGCGGTGTGGGCAACAGCGGATCGCGCGGTACGTCCTCCAGTGGATCGGCTAGGAAGGGGAACCGTACTTCGGGGCGCAGGGCTTGGGCCTGAACGGATGCAGGGTGCTGTAGTTCCACAGTGCCGAACAGCAGCAGGGGAGAGATCGCCAACCTCAACCACCGCCAAGTACCAGAGCGAACTAAATCTCGATGCGGCTGACTATCCAAACTCCAGACCCCAATCTGCCTCTCGATCATAGGCCAAGTGTGACAACCCCTTAATATCTTGCCAGGGTGCGCTGTTCGAGTACCGGATTACTGTAACCTAAAGATCCTGTAACGGTGAGCCGTTACGGTTGGTGATGTTTCGTCATCTATTGCAGGTAATCCTTGTTTATAGCTCATGCAATCCACTGTATCCCCGATTGTTTCCTCAGTTCCGCGTACCGTTCGCATTGTCTCTCGTAAGAGCCAGCTAGCCTTAATTCAAACCCACTGGGTACGCGATGAGCTGCAACGGCACTTTCCTGACCTGCGGTTTGAGGTGGTGACGATGGATACCCAGGGAGACAAGGTGCTGGATGTATCGCTGTCGAAAATTGGCGACAAGGGATTGTTTACCCAGGAGCTCGAAGACTCCATGCTGCAGGGAGATAGCGACTTTGCGGTGCATTCCCTCAAGGATTTGCCTACTCGCCTGCCTCAGGGGTTAATGCTGGGCTGCATTACTGAGCGCGAAGACCCGGCAGATGCTCTGGTCATTCACGCACGCCATCGAGATAAGACCCTGGCTACGCTGCCGGAAGGGGCAGTCATTGGCACTTCTTCCCTGCGGCGGCTGGCTCAACTGCGTCACCACTACCCCCACCTCACGTTTAAAGACATTCGTGGCAACCTCAATACCCGCCTGCGCAAGCTAGATGAGGGCGGTTACGATGGCATTATCCTGGCTGTGGCTGGGTTGCAGCGGATGGATATGGGCGATCGCATCCACGAAATCATCCCTGCCGATATTTCTCTCCACGCCGTTGGGCAGGGGGCGCTGGGCATTGAGTGCCGCACTGGGGATGAGGAAATCCTTAATCTGCTGAGTGTGCTCTCTCACGGCCCCACTACCGCTCGGTGTTTGGCCGAACGAGCCTTTTTACGAGAGCTAGAAGGTGGCTGCCAGGTGCCAATTGGCGTAAATACGGTGCTTGAGGACGATAGCCTGACTCTGACTGGTCTGGTGGCTAGCCTGGACGGGCAGCGGTTAATCAAGAACACCATCCAGGGACGAGCCGAAGAAGCAGAATCTCTGGGGGCTGGGCTGGCCCAACAACTCCGCAGCCAGGGCGCTCAGGCCATTTTGGATGAAATAACTGCCGCCAATCGGACTTAGCTGGATGGGTTCATCCCGTAGCGCTAGTCATCGCGGGGAATTGGCGATGAATTGCAGCCGTGCAACCAGATTTTCGACAAATTGACCCCAGCGGGTAGGGCTGATTCACTGTGATGAGATAGAAATTAAGGCGTAAAGAAGCCCCCTTAAGTCCTGGTGTTGCGGTGAATCTCATGGAAGCCCTTAATGATGCCTAGCTAGTGACTCCAGTTCTTGATCATCCATAGGTTTTGAAACAACGAGTCAGATTTGGTATTGCGGTTCCCCCTCGTTTAGGCTAGCCACCTATTCCTCTTCTGAAACAGTTTTGTTACTGCCCTCTAGCTCGGCTGTAGTGCCACAAATTACCTGGGTAACCGTTTCGCCCTTGTTGGGGTTGATTAGGCGATCGCTCTCTCCAGTTCGGCCCTGGCGGGGCACAGCCTTAATTGGCAAGATGGCTACCCGCTCGGCACTGGTCAATATGGTCAGGGTGGACTGAGGTGGAGCAGGCTGTAAAGCCACCAGGCTATCGGTCTTTTGGCTGAACTGGAAAGCCTGGGTGCCAATGTCACCCCGTTTAGCCACCCGCAGGCCTTCTACCGGCAGGCGCTTGCCATAACCCGCCGCCGACACCAGCAGCACGCAGTCCTTACCAGACTCTATGGTGACGCAGCCAACCAGAGCTTCTTGCTTACCCAGGCGAATGCCCTGTGGCCCCTGAGCGGCCCGGCCCATCACCGGCAGATTGTCGTCATCAATGGGGAAACGCAGCAGCCGTCCGCCAGAGGTGCCCAGTACCAAGTCATCTCCGGCCAGGGCCAGGGTCACGTAGGCGACTTCATCCTGCTCTTTTACCTTCAGGGCAGTTAGGCCGCGCCCAGTCAGGCTGGTAAATTCCTTTAGAGGGACTCGCTTGATTTTGCCCTTGCGAGTCACCAGCACTAGATCTTGCTCTAGGGTGGTGTCGTTGATGACAAGCTGAGCGACTACCGCATCGGCATCTGCCGGTACCGAATCTGGCAACAGGTTGACTAGGGGCACGCCCTTGCCCTGGCGAGGGTTGGCTGGGATGTCGGCCACCGTGAGGGTAAAGGCGCGGCCATCGCGGGTGATGGTCAGTACTTCCTGGGTAGCCAGGGCAGGTGCTACCTGGAGGGCGATGTCGTCGTCTATCTCGTGGAGTTTGGCATTGGTATCAATAGTTTGGCGAGCCTGCCGTCGCTGGTAGGCTTTGTGAGAAAACCGGCGCACATAGCCTTTGTGAGTAAACTCCAGCACCGTTTCCTCATCCACAGCTTCGGCGATAATCTCCACTACCTGCTGGGATTCCTCTGCCCGCTCTTCCTCGCTTTGAATGCGGGTGCGGCGAGGGTCATTGAACTTCTTGCGAAGCCCTCGTAATTCTTTTTTCATAGCTTTGAGCAATTCTCGGCGGTCAGATAGCAACCGCTGTAGCTCAGTACGGCGCTGGGTGAGTTCCTCAAACTCGGTTTGTAGTCCCTGGCGCTCTAGGCCCGTTAGCTTCCGCAGGGGCATGGCCAGAATGGCATCGGCCTGGCGTTCACTGAAGTCGAACTGGCGCTGAAATTCTTGCTTAGCTGTGGTGCCATCGGGGGCATTGCGGAGAATGTCGATGATGGCATCCAGGTTATTGAGAGCCGTCAGTAAGCCCTCGGTGATGTGCAGTTTGGCTTCAGTTTTTTCGAGCTGGTGCTGGTAGTAGCGGGTGAGCGTGGCTTCCCGAAAATCCAGAAACGCCTGCATCACCTCGCGTAGCAACATCTGGCGGGGCTGGCCATTATCCAGAGCCAGCATAATCACGCCAAAGTTAGTTTGCAGCGGAGTAGTCCGGTAGAGGTCCTGTAACACCCGCTGGGCCGAGGCTTCGCGTTTGAGCTCGATAACCACGCGCATGCCATCGCGATCGCTCTCATCTCGGATGTCGGCAATGCCATCCAGCTTGTTAGCGTTGACCAGTTGGGCAATTTTCTCAATCCATCCGGCCTTGTTGACCTGGTAGGGCAGTTCCGTCACCACAATGGCGTTGCGTCGCTGGCGACCGCGACCGGGGCGAATTTCCTCAAACTGGCTAACGCCGCGAATGGGAATGCTGCCTCGCCCAGTGCGGTAGGCTTCGAGGATGCCTTCGGTATCAATAATCTCGCCGCCAGTTGGGAAGTCGGGGCCAGGAATCAGGCGAAAGAGTTCCTCATCTGAAAGGTTGGGACGATCAATCAGCGCCACCAGTCCGTCAATCACTTCCCCCATATTGTGGGGCGGAATGTTAGTTGCCATGCCCACGGCAATGCCAGAGCAGCCGTTTAGCAGCAGGTTGGGCAATTGGGCGGGTAGTACCACTGGCTCTTGCTGCGAGCTGTCGAAGTTGTCGATGAAATCTACCAGAGCTTCGCTGATATCGGCCAGCATGGCCTCGTGGCTAATCGGTGCCAGGCGGGTTTCGGTGTAGCGCATAGCCGCCGGGGGGTCGTTATCCACCGAGCCAAAGTTGCCGTGGCCATCCAACAGCGGGTAGCGGCTAGAAAAAGTTTGCACCATCCGCACCAAGGCATCGTACACGGCCTGATCGCCGTGGGGATGGTATTTACCCAGCACATCCCCGACCACGCGGGCGCACTTGCGGTAGGGGCGGTCGGGGGTTAGCCCTAGCTCGTGCATAGCGTAGAGAATACGGCGATGGACAGGCTTGAGGCCGTCGCGCACGTCGGGCAGGGCGCGGCCCACAATCACGCTCATGGCGTATTCCAGGTATGACCGCTGCACCTCGGTATGAAGCGAGGTCGGCACGATTTGCCCAGAGGCAAGGATGTTGAGTTGGTCGGCCATGAGTGGGATTCCTAGGTGCAGTTAAAAATTAGGATGACGCTGGAGCATGAAAATTAATCTAAGGACATTTATCGGCTAGCCAAGATTGACCCCCGGAGCAAACTCCCTCTCTCAGCGTTAACAATGCTGTAACTTATAGTCAAGGGCATAACAATAGCAAGTCTTTGAGTTACTTTGTTGGCCAATTTGTGCTAGAACCATGCATCAACCCCTGACCTGATTGTTTATTCCCGTCTTGACCTAGTTTTTCCGGCAACATGGATGGACACACGCAATGAAAACCGTCTTGATTGTTGAAGACGACCTGGTAAACGCCAGAGTATTTTCCAAAATCCTCACCAAGCGGGGCGGCTTGGCGGTTAAGCATACCGAAGATGTCGAAGAAGTAATGGCTATTGCCCGTAGCGGTGAAGCCGATGTGATTTTGATGGATGTTTCCCTGGCCCACAGCATGTACCAGGGAAAGCCAATGGACGGCATCAAGATTACCCAACTGTTGAAGTCGGATCCTGACACCGCCAATTTGCCGGTCATTTTGGTTACGGCCCACGCCATGGAGGGCGATCGCGAGAACTTTCTGAGCCAGAGCGGAGCCGATGGCTATATTTCCAAGCCAGTCATCGATCATCAGGAGTTTGTTGACCAAATCAAGTCAGCAATGGGGGACTAGGGTAAATACACTTGTACTATACTAGCGATGGTTTCGCAAGTCCCCAGATGACTTAAAAGGTAGCGGGCAAAAGGTGGAGAGAATTTTGCCTTTCCCATTCTCCTTATTGTCCGTACCAGGACTGTCGCCAGGTTTTCATCTGGTCAATTTCAGCTTGCTGAGCGCTGATGATGTCGGCAGCGAGAGTCTGCATTTCTGGGCGGCTGCTCTTAGTTTTGAGGTCTTCTGCCATCACCAATGCCCCCTCATGGTGAGGAATCATCGCATTGATGAAACGCAAGTCAAACTCGTCATCGGCGGTTCCCAAATCCATATCCATCCGCATCGCGGCAGCCATGTCTTTTGACATAGGCATATCGTGGTTCATCTCGGCATGGTACATCACCGGTTCACTACCGGCATTGGGATACCAGGCTTGCCGCCACTCTTGCATTTGGGCAATTTCGGTGGTTTGGGCGGCAATAATCGCCTCAGCCAGTTGGCGAATTTCTTCGCGCTCCGAGTTAGCTAAGGCCGCTTCGGCCATCGTAATCGCGCCTTCATGGTGCATGATCATAGCGTCAATGAAGCGCAGGTCGTAGGTGGCATCAGCCGGCCCCAAATCCATAGTGTGAGCCATGCCGTCCCCCATTCCAGCATGGCCGCTAGCCATACCGTCGGTTGAACAGGTTTCTGACCCAGCCTGGCATTGCTCTGTCGCCGATTCTCCACCGCCTGAGCCAGGCGCAGATAGCCCGCCACAGGCAGATACGCCCAGCGACAGCATTGTTACCAACGCCAACTTGAGGGCAAGAGAGTTACGTAAACGCATAGCGGCCTATCCTCTGTATCAATCAGATGCCAGGAGAACTAAGTATTCGTAGCTTGTTCAATAGGATAAAGTCTACAGCCGGGTGGAGGGTCAAGAGGAGATTTTGAATGATTTTGAATTTAGGATTTTAAATCCTAAATTTCCTTGTTATTCAGTCCCTTCTCATCTGGACAATTTAGGGTTGGAACCATCCATGCTGGCTTCGTCTATTTTCGAGCGATCACTGCCCCGGTAGCTCAGGCAGGCTTTAAGATTGTGCTGCCTGCCATCATCCCACTACTTCCAAAACGCCATGAACTCTGATCGGTTGTCCTTTGAACCTGCTCTCCAGCCATTGGATGAATACAATCAGCTCCTCCGCGACCATGTGCATCCTCCTGACTGGGTCAACCCATCCCCGGCGGGCCGCTACGACCTAGTGGTAATTGGGGCTGGTACTGCC
>Ga0224723_1001280_pt1 | contig 15474 bp, 15 predicted proteins | sample Balambano_FR2_Me_FD_161647 | JGI IMG/M metagenome (GOLD analysis project Ga0224723, IMG submission 161647) | Freshwater sediment microbial communities from Lake Towuti, South Sulawesi, Indonesia - Balambano_FR2_MetaG | ecosystem: Environmental > Aquatic > Freshwater > Lake > Sediment | place...
AACCGCCTGCTGAAGGTCAACCCGGAGCATGAAGCGGCGCGCATCGCCCTGAAGAAGATGGAACACGAACGGGCCGCGCGTGATAACCGCACCCTGCTGCTGTTCGGCGCGGTGGCGGTGATCATGATCCTGATCGTGGTGGTGGTGCTGGCGCTCGCGCTGGCGGGGTAACGTGAGCATGTGTCTGCGGGGATGCGTCGCCGCGCGTCCCCGGATCGAGCGCAAATCCACCCATTCGCCCCTTGCGCCGGAACGACCTTCCGCCCGATAATAGTTGGATTGTGAAGAAGCTCACGAGGCGTTTGCTTGACGTTTCGCTTTTTGATCCCCAGCCTGACCCTGGTGGTCGTCTTTCTCCTCCGGGCACTTTATAAAGCGATCCGGCGCGACGACCATATCACCTTCTTCGATCTGCTGCTGGCCTTTCTCACCGCGTTGTTTCCACTCACCGCGCTGATCCTGGACAACCTGGAACAATCGACCTTCGACGCGCTGGAACAGAGCTTCGGGCTGATCGCGGCGGGGCTGGTGATCGGCGGGCTGATCGTGATCGCGCTCGAACTGCGACGCCCGGCCCGGCTGCGGCAGTCACGCGGGGTGATGGCCGCGACGATCGGTGTGCTGCTGGGGGCGCTGACGCTGATCACGCCCACGATCGGCGCGCTGATCCTGATCCCCGCGCAGGTCGCCGCGCTGCCCAGCGCCACCCCCGGCCCCACGCCGACCATCCGTGAGCGCGTGATGGTGATCTTTGAAGAAACGCTCGACGTGGTGGCCTCAGAAACCGGCCTCGATCGGGAGGAGGTAGCTGCCAAGCTGGACTCAGGCATGACCGTGGCATCCATGGTCAGCGAGAACGGCGGCGATCTGGAAGTGATCATCCAGGCTATTTCCGCCATTTTCATTGAGCAGATGCAGCGGCTGGTGGCGGCGGAGGCGATCGACGAGGCGCAGGGCGCGCTGGTCATCAGCCAGATGCAGAATATCGTGCGCGTCGGCATGTATTCGGACTTTACCGGCCTGCTCGATCAACTGGCGCAGATCCCGGACGAACTGCCCGAAGAGGGGACGCCGGAAAGCACGTCAGCAGCCACGGCAGAGGCGACCGCAGAGACGACCGCCCCCGCCATCCCGACCGGCACAGCGGCCGGCGCTCGATCCGCGACGGCAACGCGCCCAGCCATCACCGCGATCACGCCCACGCGCACCCCTTCGCCAGAGCCGACCGTGACCGCCCACCGCACCCCCGGCCTGCCGACACTTTCTCGCACACGGGGCGCGCCGTCAGAACTGATGCCGCTGCCGGAGATCACCCGCCAGCGTTACCAGTCGCCCACGCCCTCGCTCACGCCGACTCTGCCCGCGCCGTGCCTGCTGCTGGCGCTGTATAACGTCAACCTGCGCGCCGAACCGAGCCTCGACGCCGACCTGCTGACGACCATCCCGTTCGAGACTGCCATCAACGCTTATGGCCGCGACGAGGACACGGCGTGGTGGTATGTCGAATATGAGGGGCAGGCCGGTTGGGTCAGCGCCGAATACGTCCGCGCCACCCCGGCCTGCGCCGCCCTGACAGAGCAGGATTGACGTCATTAACGCGGATCGTTTACCAGGTGTGAGACAGCTCGATAAAATCAGCAAGGTCAATGAGCTGCGTCAGCCGACCATTGAGACCACATACATCGATCACCGCGTGCTTATGGACATGGACGACGCCCTCGACACAGGTGTCTTCAAGCATTTTGGTCAGCCGGGACGAGTCAAATTCGTTGGTCACGACGTAGTACGGAATTTCTCGGCGCCCGGCCTGGCGATAAATCCGCGCGTAAGCCGCCTTGTAAACCGGGCACTCATTCGTGATGTCGTTCAACCGATCATGGCGCACGCTCCACTTTGTGGAAATGATGGCTTGCGGCAGCTCGTCGCGCCGTACCAGCAGATCGATGCGAGGTGTGCCGCTGCGACCCGGCACACTGATGCCAGGGAAAATCTCGCCAGCGTCTACTTCAACGCCATATTGCAGATTAGGCTGCCCAAACTTCTGAAGCACATGACGAACTAAACCGGCGAACGCGATCCCGCGCGAATTATGCGGCTGCATCTCCTCATATTCGGGCAGGCGCATCAGCCGGTTAAATTTCAGCGGCAGTTCTGTAAGCGCACATCCTAAAACCCCGGCCAGATACGTACTGACCGCGTTGGCTCTCAACTGCCATTGGGTAGGTTTGATCCAGGTTTTCTTTTTGGCGCTGGTGCTGGGGCGAAGTTTATCGGCATCGATGATATGTGGAAGAAAATCGTAGCCGATCCAATCAATCTTTTCGTACCACAGCAGCGTCTGGTAAATGCCGAGCCACGCATTGAAACGGCTCAGCCCGGACGGATATTCGGCCTGGTCAAACAATCGCACTGCATCAGCGATGGTCTGCTGGCGTGTCGGCATGACGAGCTTCCTTGTAGAGACCGATGACAAATTCCTCGTGCATCCGTTGTTCAATGATCGAGTCAGACTTCTTGCCAAACCGCGCTGGCATCATCCGCTTATCGCGGTCGATCGCGCGCTGCGCCACCTTCGCCAGTGTAAAGCCCGCGTCCTGGGCGATCTCAGCCAGACAGGTGTGAGTCAACACATCGATGCCCCGCATGGTGGATGTGCCGACGACGATCACCGCCGCTGCATTGGGTTTTAGCACACGATAGGACTCGCGAATGACCTGGCGCATTTCAGAGTAATATTTGCGCAGAACGGCAGCTTTCTTGCGATCCTGGGTTTCTAACTGCGTGATCATCGCTTCCGGCAGCGGCGTCAGGCGCTCGGTCTGCGTGCCAATCACACGCTCTGCGCCAATGTACTGCGCCCGCAGATCGGACAGGTCATCGACTCTGGAACCAAACCACACCAGTGAAAATTTGTGCGCCCGCATATAGTCAATTGCGTTGGCGTAGGGCGGCGAGGTCACGATCAGATCGACAGTGGCATCCGCCAGCGGCAGGGTGCGGGCATCGCCAGCGATCAATCGCGCCTGTGTCTCTCTGGAAAACTGGTCAATACGTTTGGCGTTCTGGGTGAAACGGGTGTTGAACAGGTCGAGCGCATTCCTGATGTTCTTTTTCTCGTCACGATGGGGGCGGCTGTGGGCCAGATCACGCGCGCGGGAAACGCCCGCCGATTTGGCGATAATGATCGACGAAAAGGTCAGTTCCAGAAAATCGCGGATTGCAGGATCGCTTTCCTCGTCAACAGCCAGCCGCAGGGCCGCTAATTGTCGCTGAGTATCCGGCAGGAACCAGTAATCCACAAATTTCCGCGTGGGCACGTCGAACCATTGATCCAACGCCTGGTCGATAACAGGTTGATCTGCAAGCCATCTGGAAGCACGGTTCAGTATGCGCGCATGAGCCTGCCGCAGCGCGTCCAGATCGAGCGGCGTGGTCTTGACGCGGCACAACCGCAGCGCCAGCGGATCGATGTCTACACCCACGGCATGACGGCGCTCCAGCAGCGCCTCAACGATAGTCGTCCCCGACCCCATCATGGGATCAAGTACCGTGTCCCCAGCGTTGGTCAGCGCGCGAATAAACGCTGAGGGCAGCTGCGGCGGAAATTTGGCGGCGAAGGAATGCAGGTGGTGGGAAGCATAGCCGCTGCTGACACCGCGAAAGTCCAGATCGCCGTTCAGCAGGCTGAGAAGGTTGTCGAACTTATCCTCGCTCTTCGGCACATCAGGAGGCAGAGTCGTTGCGAATAACTCAAGCTGTTTCAGATGGTGGTTCATTTTATATACGATTATCGGGCGTCGCTAAACGATTATACACTGAAAACGGCTGCGACCACCTGTTCGACCGATAACGGAACTTCCCCTGAGAGGGAGGACGGGCTAAACCCTAAGCGCGCTGTTCGGCCCCTCCCAGGACTCGAACCTGGTGAGGTCAGCCGCACCGGACTGATCGTGACTCCTGTTGAACGCCCTGTCTGCTCAGCGTGAAACCTGGCAGTCCACAGGTTTTGATCCCCCTTGAAAAACTCGTTAGAATGCGCAGGTAAACGGCATCTACCCACCGTGAGGAAACCCATTATGCCAGACATTCATTTTGACCGTTTTTACCGCTACGACGATCTGACCCGTTTGCTCAACGCTTACGCCGCAGAATATCCAGCGCTGGTCAGCGTGGCGAGCATTGGAAAAAGTTACGAAGGCCGCGATATCTGGCTGGTGACGGTGACTAACACGGCCACCGGCCCGGCGGAAGAAAAACCGGCGCTGTGGGTGGACGCCAATATCCACGCCTCGGAGGTGTCCCCTTCCAGCGCGGCGCTGTATCTGATCAACCGGCTGACGACCGAATATGGCCGCACGGACGCGATCACCCACTGCCTCGATACACGCGCCTTTTACATCTGCCCGCGCGTGAACCCGGACGGCGCGGAATGGGCACTGGCCGACAAGCCGAAGATCATCCGCTCCAGCACCCGGCCATATCCCTATGATGAAGACGGGCTGGGCGGGCTGGTGATGGAAGACATCGACGGCGACGGGCGCGTGCTGCAAATGCGCATCCGTGATGCCAACGGGCCGTGGAAAAAGCACCCGGATGAGCCGCGTCTGCTGGTGCGCCGTGATCCGACCGAGACCGGCGGCGAATATTACCGTGTGCTGCCAGAGGGGACTGTCGAGAATTACGACGGCGTGACCTTTGAGATCAAGCCGATCAAGGAAGGGCTTGATCTGAACCGCAACTTCCCTTCGGAGTGGCGGCAGGATTATCAGCAGCGCGGGGCCGGGCCTTATCCCACCTCGGAGCCGGAAGTCCACGCCATTGTGGACTTTATCGCCCGCCATCGCAATATCACCGGCGGCATCACCTTCCACACGTACAGCGGCGTGCTGCTGCGCCCTTATGGCACGAAGGCCGACGACGCGATGCCCGCCGAAGACCTGTGGACGTTCAAAAAGATCGGCGAGCAGGGCACAGCCATCACCGGTTATCCCGCTGTGTCCGTATTTCATGACTTCAAGTATCACCCCAAAGAGGTGATCACCGGCGTGTTCGACGACTGGCTGTACGAGCATCTCGGCCTGTTTGCGTGGACGGTCGAAATCTGGAGTCCGCAGCAGCAGGCCGGGCTTAAGGATTACAAATATATCGAGTGGTTCCGCGAGCATCCGGTCGAGGATGACATCAAGATGCTCCAGTGGAGCGATCAGGCGCTGGAGGGCAAGGGTTACGTCGCGTGGTATCCGTTCGATCATCCGCAGTTGGGGGCGGTCGAGCTGGGCGGGTGGAACAGCCAGTACGCCTGGCGCAACCCGCCGCCGCATCTGCTGGAAAAGGAGATCGCGCGCTTCCCGGATTGGGTGATCTGGCATCTGGCGATCTCGCCGAAGCTGGAACTGGTCGAGGCGACCGCTGCCGCCGTCGGTCAGGACGCCGACACCCAGCGGGCCTATGTGATCCGCGTCGTGGTACAGAACACGGGCTGGCTGCCGACCTACGTGAGTAAAAAGGCGCTGGAAAAACAGGTCGCGCGCGGCGTGGTGTGCGAGATCACACTGCCGGAAGGGGCCGAACTGAAATCCGGCAAGGCCCGCGAGGAACGGGGCCAGTTGGAAGGGCGTGCCCATACGCCCAGCAGCATCACCGGCTGGGGTGTCGGCGGGGCCACTAGCGACCGGCTCAAGGTCGAATGGGTGGTCAAAGGCGCGGCGGGTTCCGAAGTGCAGATCGTCGCGCGGCATGATCGCGCCGGGGTGGTGCGGGCGACCGTCACGCTGGCATAACCGTGCCGCCGTGTCATCTGATAGACAAAACAAAGCCGAAGGCTCATATTCAAAGCAGTACGGGCGCAGCGCGTTGCGCCCCTACTCGCGCAGATTTGGAACGTCTCACTGGCAAGTGTTCAATCACGGTAAACTTCTGACTTTAACGCTTGCAAACCTGGCATCGGCTGATTATGATTAAAAAGATACGTATCATCATAATCACGCACACAGGTTTTAGGGCCGATGACGATCAGTCCGGCGATGCAGGATTATCTGGCCGAAATTTACCGTTTGGCCTATTACCAGGCTGAATCGGCCTATGTGTCCACCTCGGCGCTGGCGCAGGCGATGAAGGTCTCTGCGCCCGCCGTGACACGCATGGTGCAGCGGTTGAAGGACGCCGGCTATCTGGAACATGAACCGTACCAGGGCATCGCGCTGACCCCCGCTGGCGAACGCGAGGCCCTGCTCAATATCCGCCGCCACCGGCTGGTGGAGCGCTTTCTGGTCGATGTGATGCGCTTCGGCTGGCACGAAGTCCACGACGCGGCGGACGAACTGGGCGCGACCGTCAGCGAGAGGGTGGTGGCGCGCATGGAAGCGATGGCCGGTTATCCGCGCCGCTGCCCACACGGCGAGCCGATCCCCACGGCGGAGGGGCATATGCCACAGGTGATCGACACGCCGCTGACCGAGGTCGAAGTCGGGCAGCAGTGGATCATCAGCCGCGCCAACTCCCACGACGAAGACAAGCTGAAGTATCTCGATCAACTGGGGCTGAAGCCGGGCACATCATTCACCCTGTTGGAACGCGCGCCGTTCAAAGGGCCGATCCAGCTTGAAGTGAGCGGGCAGCGGCACTTCATCGGCCACGAACTGGCCGGTCTGCTGCGCGTGTGCCGGACGGATCAGTTCGAGTTGAACTGACCTGCAACTGCTTTTAGGCCTGGCGTCCAAACCCTGCTTGGTTTGCAACGTGGGCGTATATCCCGCTGGGGGGCACATGGGGTAGGGACAGGCCCGTTCGCCTGTCCTGCGCCCAGCAATTGTCCTCTATGCAGCGCCACGTGAGCGGTTATATGCGTTTGCCCTGGCCCCGATCCCAGGGCGATTGCATCAAATCACAGGGACAGGTGAGGCTGCTCCGCCGAGGATTGCAAATCCCCGGCTACCCGTTTGCGGCAACCCACTGAAGGGGTTGAAGAAGATCGGGTCTTGCTCTGGCAGTCCCTTCAGTGGACTTGATGAGGGGATAGCGGCGGACTTTCAGTCCGTCGCGGTGGCGCTGGCACGTGCGTATTTCACTCCAAGCAATTTTGAAGCGATGACCCTGGCCCCGATCCGTGACCGGCTTGCCACCGAGCGCCCCTGAGTTTATGCTAAAGGGACACTTGCGCTGCGTGGCCGTCGTGGGAGGGCATCATGGCAGATGTGTTCATTTCCTATTCCCGCAGAGACAGCGACTTCGTGCGCCGCCTGCACACGGCCCTCGTAGACAGCGGGCGCGATGTGTGGGTGGACTGGGAAGATATTCCTCTCACGGTCGATTGGTGGCAGGCGATTTGCAGCGCGATCGACGCGGCAGATGCCTTCGCCTTCGTGATCACGCCCGACTCGGTCGCGTCCGAAGTGTGCCATGACGAGATCGACTACGCCATCAACAACAACAAACGCTTCATCCCGATCTACCTGCGCGACATCGACGAGGTTGATCCGGGCCAGGTGCATCCCGCCATCCGATCCCATAACTGGATTCCCTTCACCCCCCCCGTGAATTTGACGAGGCCTTCAACCAGATGATGGAGGCCCTCAGCATCGATCCCGGTTATGCGCGCCAGCACAGCCGCCTGCTGACCCGCGCCCGCGAATGGGAGGGCAAGGATCGCGCGCCCGGCTATCTGCTGACCGGCGGCGAGGTGCGCGAATTCAATGCCTGGCTGCGCGAATCGCAGACCAAAGAACCAAAGCCGACCGAGCTTCAGCTTGAGTATCTGATCACCAGCCAGTCCCGCCGCGCCCGCCAGCGTGTACAGAGCATCGTGGCCGGATTTACCACCGTGATCGTGCTGCTGGTGACGGTCGCGCTGGCGCTGTATCAGAATGAGCAGGTGGCGCGCATCGAGGCAACAGGATTCGCGCAGGAACAGAACGCCGAAAGCTCCCGTGTAGCACTGGCGGCCACCGGCGACGCGGGGAGTACCGCGTTGGCAGAGGCGACTATAGCGGCGGCGGAAAATGCCACGCTGCTCGCTGCGCAGGATTCCCTCGCCCGCGAAAATTCGCAGACCAGGGTGCAGCAGTCGGCGCTGCTTCTGACTTCCACAGCCCAGGTTGAGATTATCAATCAGGCCTTCCAGTCCACGCTCGACGCGCTGAATGTGACGCAGGGGGCGCTCAGCACCGCGCTGGCCGAGTCGCGCGCGACGGTCGTTGTGGCGGAGGTTTTGCTCAGTGAAATCTATGCGCTGGAGGCCAGCGGCGCAGAACCAACGCTGGACGAAACCCATGCAGCGCAAGAGTCGACTCAGACCCCGACGATCATGATGCAGACGGAGACTGCCGCCGACGTAATGGATCAGGCGCTGACGGCGACCGCGCTGGCGTTTCTGCCTGCCGCAACGTCAACGCCGACCGGCACACCCTCAGCGACTCCCTCTGCGACGCCTTCTCCGCAGCCAACACTGGAACCGGAAAGCACCGAGTCGCTCGGCGGGGGTGAGGAGCCGCTCCGCCTGTTCGTCAGCCCGATAGGCAGCGACGACAACCCCTGCACGGAGCCGCGTGAAGGGGCCTGCGCCACCATCGCGCACGCGCTGAGTCTGGCCGGGCCGGACGCGGTGATCGAGATCGGCCCCGGCATCTACACCGAGACGCTGACAATCGATCAGCCCGTGACACTGCGCGGCGGCGACCGCGATCTGACCGTCATCAACGGCGGTGGCCAGGGGCGCGTGATCACGATCGCGCAGGATGCCGGGCCGGTGCGCCTGGAGAACCTGACGATCACCGGCGGCAGCAGCCACGGCAGCGGCGGCGGTGTGCTGAACCAGGGCGATCTGATGCTGGCGAACGTGACGATCACCGCCAACAGCACGCAGAGCTACGGGGGCGGGATCGCCAATTTTGGCGCGCTGGCGCTGGATGATGTGGCGATCACCGGCAATTATGCGGCGGTCGAGGGCGGTCTATATACGTCGCCGGACGCGCCGGAGGTCGAAGGGCTGGAGAGCGCCGAGATCAGCGGCAATACGGATAATGTGGCCGCTTATGTCCAGACCGTGGCCGATTACATCGGCGATGCCTGTCTCGACAGGATGCGCAATACCGTCTGCGTCGGCGGCGCGCCGGTGACGATCACGCTGGCGGACGGCACGACGATCGAGGACGCGCAGCCCGGCGACCGGTTTAATCTGGTGGAACTAGAGTCGATCCGTCTGCTGCCTTCCGCCGAGGGTGAGCCGTTCGGGGGCATGGTGGTGATCGTGACGGCGGCGGCTTTGCCGGACACGCTGCCGGGGCAGGGTGTCACCTTTATCGCGCACAGCGCTATGGTGGGCGATGACGGCACGATGATTATTCCAGCCAGCGCGTACCGTCTGACCACTGAGATGGGCGGGCTGACTGCGCAGCTTGTGCCCGACTCGGTAGCCGCACGAGTTCCGGTCGCGGCGCTGATACGCTTCGAGGGGGATATGATCTATTTCGGGGTGGAGGACTGAGCCGCAATTTCGCCAGGGAACCGGGGACGAGGCACGGGTCGTCCCCTACACGACGCGGTTTCATGATATTTGGCCATTTATTCCAACCCAGCGAATCAACCTATGGCTTAATAACGGCTCAATCAGCTTGATTGCAGGGGTATTCCAGCCGTCAGCCGGACAAACATGCAGTCATCGGATTTAAATATGCAAAAGGTCAGAAAGCATCGCTCATGGCTATGATCCCCATCAATCACATTGAACTCAGAGACGGACGTGCGCTGATCGTCGGTACAGCCATAACCGTAGAGGATATCGTCGCGCTCCATGTGATCAACCAATCGCGGGTGGAATGGATCGCCGAACAGTACGATCTCACGCTGGCACAGATTCATGCGGCCCTGGCACATTATTACGACCACCGCGAGGAAGTTGACGAGGCACTGAAAACGGGTGAAGCACGCGCGCAGGCAGCCGGTGTGCCAGCCGATGAGACGCTCCAGCGGTTACGCAGCCGCCGCTGATTTCCGCCCAATTGCTTTCATCCCGCGCTGGTTCTCCACCAGTCACCTCATGCGGGCTGCGATCCCCTGGCTGGTAAACCTGTGCTACAATCACGGCAGCGAGGCGAACGTAATTTCGACGATCGGATGCCTGTCTGCCTATGCCAGCCCTTGATCACTGTCACCCGCAGATCGTGCGCGCCCTCGAGAAGGATGGGTGGGCTGTGGACTCGCTGCCTGTAACCCTTTCCAACGAATTGCGCTCGTTCGTTGTCGATATTCGTGCAACGAGGCAGACAAACGGCGCTCGTCAGACCATTTTGCTTGCTGAAGTAAAATGCTTTGCAGGCAGGGACGCCACAACCACTGAACTCTACGTCGCAATTGGACAATACATGATGTATCGCGCGATGCTGTCAGAATTGCGGCAGAATATTCCACTGGTTTTGGCTGTGCCTGAGCAGGTTTTTGCACATATCTTCGACTCGGTTGCGCTTAAGGCAATCGCAGATGGCCGAATCAGCATGATTGTAGTGGACCTGACGAGTGAGAGGATCGTTCGATGGCTGCTTTAGTAGAAATGGAAGCTCTGTTGCGCCAGGAAGTGGCCGATTATGCGCGTGCCAGTGGTCTGCTGTCGTCGCTGCATTACGTTGAAGATCTCGCGCGCAAGATCTATCTGGTGATGGTTGTGCCAGACCATGATCACCCCACGCCATTTCCGGCTCGCGCTGTAGTCATGGCGCGGCTTTTTGATGATTACGTTGTGATCGACTCCGACACGACGGATCGCCCCCTTGTGGATGAACTGGTGCGCGCCGGTGTGCCGCGTGACCGTATCGTGCTGTATTATGCGGGCGAGAGTGTGCCGCCGGCTGGCCGGTTCAGGTAGGAGGGTGGGCACATGCCAGCCTTTGATCACTGTCACTCGCAGATCGTGCGCGCCCTGGAGAAGGATGGGTGGGCTGTTCAACCCAGATCGCCACGGTTAATTGTCAAGGAGCGACTGGTGATCATTGATATTCAGGCTGCGCGCGTTGAAGACGCCTCATCTGTTCTCCTTGTTGAGGTCAAGTGCTTCCCTGACCAGAAAAGCACCAGCGATCTGTACATCGCATTTGGTCAGTATATCTTGTATCGTGCGCTTCTGGCCGAACTGGAACTGGGCATTCCTTTATATCTTGCTGTGCCTGAAGATGTATATCAAAAGGTGTTTGATGATGTGGTTCTTCGGGCGGTAAAGGATAACGCTGTTTCCCTGATAATCGTCGATCTTGAGCAGGAGATGATTTCACAATGGCAGCCCCAGCCGTTTCAATAACTGGCCTCGACACGATCCTGCGGCGTGAAGTGGCCGACTACGCGGGACCGGCGCTCAAGGCACGCACCCATTATGTCGAGGACGCCGCTCGCCTGACTTTTGCTGTGGTGGCATTTTCCGATCATCCGCTGCGCTTTCGCGGGCAGATTGTGGTGATGGCGCGCATCGTCGACGATCACATCGTCATTGATGAGGACATTTCTGATCGCCCCCTTGTGGATGAACTGGTGCGCGCCGGTGTGCCGCGTGACCGTATCGTGCTGTATTATGCGGGTGAGACCCTGCCCGAAACGAGTGAACCGTGATGAGTGAGCCAGTCCGTCTGCTGCACTTCGCCGATCTGCACGTCGGCATGGAAAATTATGGCGGGACCGACCGCGACACCGGCCTCAGCACCCGCGTGGTCGATTTTATCCGCCGCATGGATGAGGTGACCGAGTACGCCGCCAGCCATCAGGCCGACCTGATCATCTTCGCCGGCGACGCCTTCAAAACGCGCGCGCCCAACCCCACCTTCCAGCGCGAATTCGCCCACCGCGTCCGCGATCTCAGCCAGATTGCGCCGGTGGTGATGCTGGTTGGCAATCATGATCTGCCGCTGACGCAGATGCGCGCCAGCAGCGTTGAAATCTTCGACACGCTGGCCGTGCCCAATGTGTGGGTGGCGGGCAATTACGAGGTCAGGCAGGTGGAGACCGCGCGCGGACCGGTGGCGGTGGGCAGCGCGCCCTATCCGCTCCGCGCCCGCCTGCTCGAACAGGCGCAGACCGCCGGGATGACGGTCGCCCAGACCGACGCGCGCCTTCAGGAACAGTTGGTGATGATCCTGGATGAACTGGCCGCCGAGGCCGATACCCATCACGGCCCGCGTGTGCTGACCGGGCACTTCACCGTCAGCGGCGCGGTGATGGGCAGCGAGCGCGGGATCATGCTGGGGCGCGATGTGGCCGTCCCGCGTGAGGCGGTGGCTGACCCGCGCTGGGATTATGTCGCGCTGGGGCACATCCACAAGCATCAGAACCTCACGGCCGGGCGCGATGATGTGCCGCCGGTCGTTTACAGCGGCAGCCTGGAACGGATCGACTTCGGCGAGGAGGGCGATCCCAAAGGCTTTTGCTGGGTCGAAATGGAACGCGGCGCGACCCGCTGGTCGTTCGTGCCGTTAAGCGCCCGCCCGTTCGTCACGCTCAAGGCCGATCTGCGCGCCGATGTCGATCCCACCCACAGCGCAATCCGCCTGGTGGAGGCCCACGACCTGCGCGGCGCGATCGTCCGCATGATCCTGCAACTGACACCGGAAAGCGAGTCACGCTTCAACGAGATGCCGGTGCGCGAGGCGCTCAAGCGGGCCGGCGCGGTTTATGTGGCCGCCATCCGCAAAGAGGTGGAACAGCCCGCCCGCGCCCGCCTGGGGGCCAGCCCGGAAGGGCTGACGCACGCCGAACTGCTCGAACGCTATCTGATCAGCACCGGGGTCGTGCCCGCACGCCGCGCCGAACTGCTGGACGCCGCCGAGTCGATCTTCCGCGGCGAGTCGCGGGACAATTAACCGCAGCCGGGTGGAAAGGATACGCGGCAGTGGCGACATATTCGGACGCTTATCTGGACGCGCTGGAACGCGGGCCGTTTCCGGGGTGCGTCGATCCCTGGGCGGAGGCGGGGCGTTACTTCAGGCCGATCCATAACGAGATGATCAGCGCGCTGCTGGCGCTGCTGCGCGACCCGCTGCTGCGGATGGGGTATGTGGCCGGGTGTGAGAACAGTCTGCAAATCAGCGAGGGGCGCGAGCCTGATCTTTACGTGCTGCGGCAGGACGCGCCGCCGGAGCGATTCGCGCGCTGGGATTACGAGCTGGCCGCCGCCGAAATCCTGGCTGAAGCGGGTCTTGTGCCGCCGGATGACGCGGAATGGCAGGCGCTGGCGATCCGATCGGCGGAAAACGGCCAACTCGTGACCGTGGTGGAGATCGTCTCGCCCACCAACAAGGTCAGCGCGGGGGAGATCAGCGCTTATCAGGAGCGGCGGACGCGGCTGTATCTGGAGCGCGGCGTAAACGTCGTCGAGATCGATCTGACGCGCTCGGTCAAGCGGCTGGCGCACAATTCGCTCACTCAGCGCCATGCCTATCATGTGGCCGTATTCCTGCCGGGAGATGGCGTGCGCATCATGACGATCGATCTTGAGGCGGCGCTGCCTCGCATCGCGCTTCCGCTGCGGAGAGAGGTGATCCCGCTGGCTCTGATGGACGCCTATCAGCGCGCCTATCGCCAGAACATGACCGCCTGGCATATCGATCGGGACAATGGCTACGGCGAGGGCGATCTGCCCTTTCCGTCCCTGCTGACGGATGCGCAGCGGGCCGAGGCGTTCGCGGCGGTGGCGGCGTGGAAGTCCGACCTGACGCGCTTAAAGACCTAGCCGGGTAGAGAGGATACGCGGCGGTGGCGACATATTCGGACGCTTATCTGGACGCGCTGGAACGCGGGCCGTTTCCGGGGCGCGTCGATCCCTGGGCGGAGGCGGGGCATTACTTCCAGCAGATTCACAGCGGCATGATCGAGGCGTTTATTCAGCAGTTGAAGCCGCAGCTCCTCACATTGGGCTACATCATCGGCAAGGAAGCCAGCCTTCAGATCGCCACCCAGATCGAGCTGGACATTTTCATCCAGCGCGCGCTCGATGCCCCTAAACCCACCGCAAAATGGGATTACGCGCTGGCCGCAGAAGAGACGCTGGCCGAGCCGGGCGTGATCATCACCGCCGAGATCGACCTGAACGCGCTCCACATCCGCGAGCTGGATACCGGGCGGCTGGTCACGATTGTGGAGCTGATCTCGCCCAACAACAAGACGAAGCCGGATCAGATGACGGCCTACCGCGACCGGCGAGAACGCCTGCTGATCGACCACCGTGTCCAGATCGTCGAGATGGATTTCACGCGGTCGGTGAAGCGGTTGATCAACACCCCTTACGGCCAGGGCGTTCCCTATCATGTGGCGGTCTTTCTGCTGTGGGAAGCGGCGCGGCTGATCGGGATCGACTTCGGCCAGCCGCTGAAACGGATCGCCATCCCGCTGCGTGCTGAGGTTGTCCCGGTCGAGACGCAGGCGGCTTATCACTATGCCTATCGCAGCGTCACAATCGCCGCGCAGATGTTGAATGACGATGGCTACGGCGAGGGCGAACTGCCGTTTCCGTCCCTGCTGACGGATGCGCAGCGGGCGGAGGCGATCGCGGCGGTGGCGGCGTGGAAGTCCGATCTGGTGCGGCTGCGGGAATCGGAGTCATGAACGCGGCAGTTCATCATCTGGCGCATGGGCCGTTCGCCGGGCGCGTTGACCCCTGGGCGGAAGACGCGCATTACTTCAGCCAGCTTCACAGCGGGATCATCGCGGCGGCGCTGTCCCAGTTGTGGGAGCCGCTACTCTCGCTGGGATACATCGCCAGCAAAGAAGCCAGCGTGCAGATCGCGGTCATGCAGGCTCCCATGCGCAAGCCGGACATCGCGGTTCGCAGCCAGCACGACCCACCGGCAGAACGGCCACTATCCCGGCTGGATTATTCCGCCGCCGCCTCGCAGATTATGGCGGAGCCGGGCATCGTGCTGGAACTGGCCGAGCCAGAGCTTCAGTCGATCGCCATCCGCCACGGCGAGACCGGCGCGCTGGTGACTATCATCGAAGTGATCTCCCCACGCAACAAGACCCACGCTCAGGATGTCGCCCAGTACCGCGACGATCGCCAGGCGTTGTTCCTGGCACGCGGTGTGAATGTGGTCGAAATTGACCTGACGCGCTCGGCCCGGCGGCTGCTGGATCATCCGCATGCGGGCAGCAGCCCTTACCATACAGCGGTCTTTATCCCGGACGAGGCGATCCACTACATCGGGCTGGATTATGGGGCGCCGCTGAAACGGATCGCTGTGCCGCTGCGTGGTGAGGTGATCGGCCTGGAGCTTCAGGCGGCCTATGATCGCGCCTATCTGGAAGCGACAGTCGCGCCACAGATCGAACGCAACGGGCATTACGCGGAGGCATTTTTGCCGTTTCCGTCTTTGCTGACGGACGCGCAGCGGGCCGAGGCGATCGCGGCGGTGGCGGCGTGGAAGTCCGATCTGGTGCGGCTGCGGGAAGAGGGAGTATGACATCGCGGTTCCAGGCGCAAAAAAAGTGACCTCCGCAGACCAAGCC
>Ga0224723_1001281_pt1 | contig 15468 bp, 12 predicted proteins | sample Balambano_FR2_Me_FD_161647 | JGI IMG/M metagenome (GOLD analysis project Ga0224723, IMG submission 161647) | Freshwater sediment microbial communities from Lake Towuti, South Sulawesi, Indonesia - Balambano_FR2_MetaG | ecosystem: Environmental > Aquatic > Freshwater > Lake > Sediment | place...
GCTGAACGCATCATTTTAATCGGTGCGTTACGGCTAAACTGGCCTGATCGTAACCCCAAATGCCTATCAAGCCGTAACACACCCTACATAATATTTTATTTATAAACACGCTCTAAGTCCCACTAATTGGGACATTACAAAGATTTTAGGTGAATATAAATTACTCCCCCTTTAATCCCAAATTTTGCGGTAGTAAAATGATTTGGTAAAGGAATCGGGATTAATCGCTCTCTGGCAAAGTCAAATATATGTGGAGGTTGTAACTATGACCCAAGCACAAACCGAACCAAAATTATATACCTTTGATGAATTTATTGAATGGTATCCAGAAAACTCGGAAGTCCGATACGAATTATATGATGGAGTAATTGTTGAGATGCCTAAACCTAGGGGGAAGCATTCAAAGTTAACAGGTTCTCTTGCTGAAAGGTTACTTATAGCTATTAGAGAAATGGGCTTTGGTGATATTTGGACAATACCCAGAGAATCGATAGTAAGACCGTACCGCGACAAGTCTGGGTACGAGCCGGACATAATTATTTTGGATGAAGACACTATCGGTGCTGAGACACGGTGGGAAAGTGAGTCAGTTATTGAAAAAGCTACTTCGGTTAAGTTAATAGTAGAGGTTGTTAGTACCAACTGGCAGGACGATTACCACGACAAACGTCGCGATTATGAAATTATGGGTATTCCCGAATTTTGGATTGTAGATTATGCTGCCTGGGGAGGGCGTGAATTTATTGGCTATCCCAAGCAACCTACTGTCTTTGTATACGAGCTAATTGACGGGGAATACGTAAAAACAACGTTTAGAGCTTTTGATGTAATTGTCTCCCCCACGCTCCCTGGTTTTAATATGACCGCACAACAGATTTTTGATTTGGCTTTGAAACGCGGAACTGCCGAAGCATAACACCACGCAGAAGCGCAGGAAAGTCACGCTTAACTTTTTTACGGTTGAGGGGAGCGCACTCGAATCAGTCCACGTCGTTTAATTTTCGTACTTGTATTTTATAAGAGTTAGAATGCAGGTACTTAAGAAAGGAAGGAGATTGGGACTTCTACGACTTCTCCGGTTTTGAGGAAAACGGTGGGCATGGTTCCTCCCGTTATGACATATTATCTATAATTGTTATTAACGTACATACAGCGGTTTTCAACTTAATGAGGTACAGTAGCTACAATAATTAAACCAAGAATATCATTTAGGGAACGTCTGAAATATTGTGGGTGAATGAAAAATCCTACTGATGCCGTGTCCCTACGAGGTAATCTAAACTTTACCTTATAAACCTGCAATACGCTGTATATGTAGTATAAAAAGTTAGCTCCCGAACTTCTTAAAGAAGTCCGGGAGCTAAATCCACTGCATGAGGGGCAAAAACCCTGAATTACCAACAGTATTCAGTTCGCCCTTACATTATAAAATTATGGTAGTTGAGGACAAGCTGTAGCAGCCACATTGGCAACAGTACCACTACCAGTAGTAGTGACGGTAACATTATTGTTTCTGCTAGCTACAGTACTTGCATTCACAACTTGATAAGTTGTAGTTGTATCAATTGGTGCAAGAGTAATACCTGCATTAATGCTGTTGCTTGCACTAATGGTGTTACCATTAATAGCTGAGCAAGCTCTCGCAGAATCATAAGCATCAATTTGTACACCACCAGTTCCAGTCATAGTATTGGAATTAATGGTTGTAAATGCTTTGGAAGTTCCGAAACCACCAAGGTAGAAACCAAGTCCACTAAGGTTAGAGATTCTGTTATCAGCAACTCTAATAATGCCAGTAGCATTATTATAAATTTCTAAGTCAATACCATCAGTGAAAAGATTTCCCTGAGCATTATTGATGGTATTGCCAGTAATGTTTGCTTGTGTTACTGAATCGTTGTTCAGTCTAAATCTGATCGCATCATCAGAAGTAGTACTGATATTGTTACCAGTTACATTAACAGTAGCTCTAGCGTTATTGAAAGCACTAACCTGAATTCCTTGGGACTGATTAGCTAAAGTACCTGTGATTCTATTATTGCTGATATTTAAGTTGCTTGATTGAGCATTTCCACTTAAATCAACATTAACTCCAATACCAGAATTAGTGATGGTATTGTTAGTAATTTGGGCAGTTCCGCTAGCAGTTCCACTCAAGTTAAGTTGAACTGCGTTGAAGTTGTTGTTAATTTGGTTGTTAGCTACTGTTAAATCAACAGCACCAGCATTATTTCTTAAAGTAACTGCTGTTTCTGCGTTATTGTTGATAGTGTTGTTGGTAATATTAACTCTACCAGTTACTCGATCAAGAAGAATTCCTTGTCCTAAGTTTGCTACATTGGCAGGGTCAAGGATAGAGTTTTGGATGCGGTTGTTGCTGATGGTGACGTTGCTGATATTTGTACCGCGAACACCTGCTCCAGTAGCACCATTCACATCAAATCCAGATAGAACAGTATTATTACCAAGAGTAACTGTACTTGTAACTCTAGGTAGTACATTAGAACCAGAAGATGGTAATTGAACGTTACCGATTTCTCTGGTTGCTACGGTTTGTACAGGTCCGCTAGATAGTACTTGTACTCCGTCCTTAATGGTAAAACCAGGAAGAGTAGAAGAAGTGACGTAAACAATATCGCCTGCTGTCGCACTTGTTAATGCTTGGGCAATGGTGCTACCACCAGGAGCAACTTGGAAGAATCTCAACGCTGAACCGTCGGGCTTAGTTGCTGCGGTATTAATATCTAATTCTAAATCTTGAACTACAGGAATAGTAGCTTGACGTTGAACGAAATCTGACATCCGTGCCCAGTTAGTATTGGGGCTACCTTTAACAGCACCACTACCGAGGAATCTTAAACCAACACTGAATACCAATCTGGTATCAAATAGTGAATCGTTTTGTAACGACAAACCTAGACCTAAGAATTCTGAAGGGCGAGCTTCTAATCTGGTTTTCCAACCAAAAGCTTCTTTGGAGTTAGCACCATCGTAGTAATACAAACCAGCATAACCACGTATGTCGCCACTACCAATTTTGGTTAAACGGGTACCAACTTCAGCATCAACTCCATGAAGAGCGATGTCATATAAAGTCGCTCTTTCCAAACGTAAATCGTTTCCTTGGAATAAAGTTCTACCAGTGAAATTTTGGGCTGCTATTTCTTTGTTGTCACCTAGAGGAATATAACCGTTAAAGCGGAAATCCCATTTACCTAAGCTTTCAACACCCAAACCTAATTGGTTGAAGTTGTTTTCATCGGTGTTGCGGAAATCGTAGGAAACGTAACTACCAAATACGCGATCGCGCTCTTGGTTGTATTTACGATATCCGAGCATCACATTTCCTCCGAATAACGAGTTATTATCCAGAAAAACTCGTCCTCCGAGGTATGTAGCACTTTCCCCAGGAGTTTGAAACAGAGGAACAAAACCTTCTACACTACCCAAAGAATCATAACCAGCGCCTTCAGTTGTATACTGAATACCAAAGCGAGGGCGAACAGTAGGAGGTGCTGCTTCTACTTCAGGAGCAACATCTTCTGTTTGGGCGATCGCAGTACCAGTAAAACCGACAACCCACAGCAAACTAATCCAAACTATCTGTGCAAATTTCTTCATTATACTCCTCACTGGTGTTACAACGTAGAAGGAAAAAGAATGTAAGGGTGGGTTTGGCGCGGATATGCTTACTACAACGAGAAATATCAATGCAAACCCACCCCATTAAAAGAAAGTTCCTTTTTCCTTTTAGATAAATCTGCCGTTAGAATCCTTACGACGAATACCAATTACTGTTGGACGTGGTACACCTGTTGGTTGACCTAAACCACCTTCGGTAGTAGGCATATTGCTAGGCCAACTACTTCCACGAGGTACTGTACGTGTTTGGTTGAAGACAGTACCATTCAAATCGAGCATCTCAATTGTGCGGCTAAGGATAGTACCATCGTTGACTGGACAATCTTCACCAGGGTGTTGTACAGCAACAATCAAGGTATCGCCAACAAAGGTTGGACCAGTGATTTCGCAACGTACAGGTCCTTGGGCAAAGGGTATTACTTGTCCAGCATCTGGGCCACTGGTAGGAATATAGAACAACCAGTTATTACCGAATACACCAGTGAAGGCAGAAACATCACCGCGAGCTGTATGATTGATGGTGTTTGGAGTTCCGGCAAGACCCAAACCAAAACCGTTATGAGTACCGGTGGACATATCTGTCACACCCCAAATGTTTGCTTGGTAATCAAACACTAAGTTATCTACGTTAGCAAAACCAGCACCAGACTTAGAACCAGCTTCTCCAGCTTGGACAAATCTTTGCCAACGGAAGGTTAAACCTGTACCATCTGCACTGTTTTCGATAATCTTGTAGATACCACCAGATTGTTGAGTATCGTTAACAGCAGCACTTAGTTTTGCTACTTGGAAAATCCGTGAATCTGGGTAGCCATCACTACCTGGCGCACCATCTGTGTAAGCGATGAAAACTTCTTTGGTTACTGGATGTACTTCCACATCCTCTGGACGCGCAGTTGGAGTTCCACCAACTAAGTTAGCAGCAGCAAAAGCATCAACCAGTACTGCACCTTGACTGGTATAAAAATCAGATAACTTTTTGCCTTGATAACCAGTTAGTAAGTTTTCGTTATCAGTGGTGAAGTTGAAGAATCCACCGTCGGTAGTTGAATTAGCAATACCTGTACGACGAGGTAATCTCATCAAACCTTTTCTTGTAGATGCATTTGCACCTAAAGCTGCTACTTCTACAGAATTTAAGTCAGATGGTTTGTTGGGGTTGCTATCGGTAGTTAAAAGTAGAGGTATCCACTGCCCAGTACCATCTGCGTTGTAGCGAGCTACGTAGAGAATACCTTTTTCCCACAAACTACTGTTAGCTTTGCTAGTTGGAGATATGACATTATCAGTACTAACAAACTTCCAGGTGTGTCCACCGCGTCTGTCGTCTCCCATATATGCCACTAATTTTCTGCCAGCTTCAACGCGCATAGCAATATTTTCGTGACGGAAACGACCCAACCAGGTATGTTTGCGAGGACGGAAGTTGGGATCAGCTAGGTCAACTTCGACCATCCAGCCGTATTTTTCCCCAACTAAGCCAAATTCTATTCCAGCAGAATTAGCTGCGTAACCGATTTGAGTACCATCACGCTTAACTTCTTCTTGAACTCCGGGGAACTGGAAGTTTTCTTCCGCAGATAAAATTGTTCCCCAGGGAGTTGTACCACCAGAACAGTTGTAAGAAGTACCAATGATTTTGTTACCCAATCCGTCGGTACTAAGATTGAAAACTTGGGTTGCAGCAGGTCCTGTACCAATTAAGTAATTTTGGTCGCCTTTTTGGTAATTTCTAGATCCCCAAGAGGTCTTTGTTTTATAGCTATCAGTACGTTCGCTGTTAATTCCTAATCCAGAAAGACCGTGGATACGACGGTTTTTGGGGTCTCTAACAACTACAAAACGTTTTTGAGGGTTGCGGCGAGAAATACGAACAATAGAACCGCCTTGGTTGTATAAAGCTTCGCCAATCAATTCAGCCGCAGTCAAAGGATATCCAATTACTGGAGCAAAAACTCCAGGTACTGTTCTTAAATCGGCTGTATCTGCGACTAACTCAGAAAATGGGTAGGAGACGTATTCGTGGTTCACCCACAAATAACCTTCATCATCACCTCTACCAATAGGTACAAAGCCTGTGTAATCGCAGTTGTAACCAAAGTAATCTTCGGAATTAGGGAAAACTCTATCTCCCCAAGCTACGATCGCATATCTTTCGTACTCTGGTGGGACAATTACGTCATCAATAACGTTATAGCTGGTTAATTTTACGTCTGTACTAACGGGTAATACTTGTCCTTGACCAATTGCAGTAGGTAAAAATGTTTTGGACTGTTGGTAAATTGGCAGTGGATGGGGTAAGCGTACAGGTGTAAAAGTCAAAGGTACTGTTTGTGCAGAACCCGCATCAAACAAACCACCTAAAACTTGATCTGCAACGATCGCACCAGCACTTCCAGCGAAAAATAGTAATACTTGTCTCCGACTCAAGTTAGACATGAATTGCTCCTCTCTGGTGAATTTTCACCTCTATAAAATTTGTCTGATGAGACTAATTGAGTACAGAAAATTTTTAATTGCGTGGGAGAAAAGTTAGCATTTCAGTAGGTAAAAATTTAGACAATAAAAATAATAATTATTCTCATTCGCTAAATATGCTCTACCTATTTATTTTTCTTGCTAAATTTCAGAAAAAGCTTGCGAAAACCTGCCTCGACTCCTAAGAAATTCTAGGAGTACTTCACGAAAATCGTAGATTCAAATATGAATTTATGACTTATAAGTTAAGCTGAGGTAATATTAGTATTAAAATCAAAATTTCTTTTATTATTTTATTATAAAAAAGGGAGTAGGGAGTAGGAAGAAGGGATATGACATATCAATGAGCATCAGCGGCTCAGATACTATCATTTTATTTAGCAAGATTTTACCAGTTCTTTCCTCCCTTCTCCCTTATTTCCTAGTGCCTACTCCCTACTGCCTACTCCCTCTAACAAATGTATTATTAAAGACAACATAATTTGCTGATAAACAATATAATCTGTGTTGTCAAATTGTAGATATTTTAAATACTGTCTTGTAGTTAACATAGGTTATCACAATACAATATCAAAATCTACAACTTATGAAAAAAATATTCAAAGCGAGTATTTTCCTAAACAAGGCTAGGGAAACATTTTTATGTCTGCAAAAAAAATCCTGCCATTATTATTTATCTGTATTCTGTTAGCCTTTATATTGCTGAAAAGTCCAACTTTATTGTTATGTGTACTTTTAGCAGGTATAATTACAGTAGTTATCGAGCAAATTGGCAAACGTACGCAGTTATCACAGCGGACAATTATTACTTGCCAAATGTTAGCAGTAGCTACCATATTCAGTTTCTTTTGGTTAGATTACTTTGCCAATCCAGCAGCAGCACAGTTTTTTGGGAAAGCAGAAAAGTTTTTTCAAGATACCTTAACTAAAAGTTCGGGAGGTACCACTAATGCTACTGATGCTGTAGGTATAGTATTCTTCGTTTTACGAGCGTTGTTTTTACTTTATATTGCAATTTCATTAATTGGTGTAGTGAATGCAGTTCGTAAAGATGAAGATTGGCAAGTAGTAGCAAGAACTCCTTTATTAGTCGTGATAGCAGTAATTATTGCTGATGTGATGACATCCTTCATAATTGGATGATGTAGTTTTCTCCCTTTTTATAGTATGAGTGATAAGCAAGATAAAGAATTTCGTCCAGTTAATCAAGTTCTGGGAACTCAACCTTCACTTGGACCAATTCCTGCTGACCAAATTTTTCCTTGGTTAGCGATCGCGCTTGTTTCTTATTTCATAATTCATGGTATATTTGGCAGTGCATTTAGTGACCAATGGCAAAAATGGTTATGGACATTACTATGTTGCGGTTGGGGGATAGCTACTTGGTGGATATTAACAGGAGGTAGAAGCTGGAAATTTTTGAGTAGATTTATTGGTGTTCCCACCTGGACAAGAGGTGTTGCTCGTTATCAAAGTTTTCTCGCATTTGAGCATGAAAGAAAAAATCGGCAAACAAAGCGTAAACATCGCAGGTCAAGAAAGTAGATTAACGCCTTTTGAAGATGCTTTACATTTAGCGACAATGCTAAGTATCAGGCTAGGTAGTAGAGATATTGGTGCTTATATTTTAACTAAAGGCAATGATAAAAATAAGCTTTGTTTTGTTTTCGGTTTTGAATGCAAAGGGATACATACAACTTTAAGAACAGAGCAAATAGATACAATTTGTTATAACATCGAAGCGGGATTAAAAGATTTGCCAGGTGAAGAAAGAATTACGTTTCATCTGAGTTCTTTTTCTTCTGATAAAATTAGGCAAAACGAACTAGCATCTTTAATTAAAAAGACTCCTTCAACAGATATTCAATATTTATTAACATCAGAAAGAGCTAGAATTCAGTTGCTAACTCGTTCTGGTATTCGTAAACCAAAAACACTACGAGTATATGTGACATATACAGTAGAACCAGAAGCAGCGGGTGCAGATGATTGGATTGAGAAATTATTAGTCAAAGCAGAATCTTGGTGGTCATCTTTTAAAGGTGAAACAATCGCAAGAGAAAATCAGCGGTTAGAAACGATTATTTCCAATGCTTACCAAGAAGGATTTAAACGTTGGGAACAAGTTTTATCAAACAAAATGGGTTTGGATGTTAGAGCGTTGAGTGCGGTAGAACTTTGGCAACAAATTTGGCGAAGATTTAATGATACTCAACCGATAGAAATTCCCCAATTATTAGTGTTGAATCAAGATGGATTACACGAGCAAGTTTATTCTGAGTTACCCAGCGCTAGATTACTACTAGAAAATATTCATAGCACTACATTATTAACAGAATCCAGCGTACCTGTTGCAGATAGACAGTGGGTAAATTTGAAAAATCGGTATGTTGGAGTCATGACATTTTTAGAAAAACCTGGTGGATGGCAAAATAAATCTAATCAATTACGTTATTTGTGGGAACTGCTAGCTAGAGACGAAGTTGTTGACACAGAAATTTTTTGTCAGTTAACAGCAGCAAATCCTACCTTAGTAAAAACTACCTTACAGCGGGTATTAAAGCAGTCGAACGTCACAGCTAAAATCGCTCAGCAAAAAAGTAATACTATTGATGTGGGAGCGCAGTTAAAATTACAGAAATCTGTCGCAGCGCAGGAACAATTGTATGAAGGAGCGTTACCGATTCATACAGCTATTAGTATCTTAGTGCATCGGCAAACTCCAGAAAAATTAGATGAAGCGTGTAGATATATTGAAAGCTGTTTCCAACGACCAGCAAGAGTGATTCGGGAAACAGAGTATGCTTGGAAAATTTGGTTACAAACTCTACCTATTGTTTGGGAAGTTTTATTAGCGAAACCCTTTAATCGTCGGCAACTTTACTTAACTAGTGAAGTTTGGGGATTAATGCCGATAGTAACAACAAAAACCGGAGATAATCAAGGTTTTGAATTGATTACTGATGAAGGAGGAACACCAATATACTTGGATATGTTTAACCAGCACAAGAACTTAGCATTATTTGCGACGACTCGTGCAGGTAAATCAGTATTAGTCTCAGGAATTTTAACTCAAGCTTTAGCTCATGGTATGCCAGTAGTAGCTCTGGACTTTCCTAAGCCAGATGGTACTTCTACTTTTACCGACTATACAGAATTTATGGGAAGGAATGGCGCATACTTTGATATTTCTAAAGAATCTAACAATTTATTTGAACAGCCAGATTTACGGTTGTTGAGTGAAGAGCAAAGACAAGAACGCTTTCAAGATTACGTTGCATTTTTAGAATCAGCTTTGATGACAATGGTGCTAGGTTCCACCAGTGAAAGTCAACTGTTAACCCAAACAGTGCGATCGCTCCTGAATTTAGCATTGGGTGTATTCTTTGCAGACGCAGAAATTACAGCACGATATCAAGATGCGATCGCACAAGGTTTTGGCAGTCGAGCGTGGTATAAAACCCCTACCTTGAAGGATTTTCTCACCTTTTGCACGCGGGAGCATTTAAACTTAGCTACCGTTGGTAGAAGAGTAGATGATGCATTAGAAGTCATCAATCTTCGTTTACGCTTTTGGTTAGAAAGTCGTGTGGGTCAAGCTGTATCTGCACCATCTAGCTTTCCGACCAATGCACAACTCCTAGTATTTGCTCTGAGAAATTTATCAGATAGTGAAGACGCTGCGCTACTATCTTTAAGTGCATATTCAGCAGCATTACGACGTGCATTAAGTAGTCCAGCATCTGTATTCTTTATTGATGAAGCGCCAATTTTATTTGAATTTGACCAAATTTCTGATTTAGTTGGCAGACTTTGCGCTAACGGTGCGAAAGCTGGGGTCAGAGTAATTTTATCAGCACAAGACCCCGACACCATCGCCAAATCCAAAGCAGCATCGAAAATTCTGCAAAACTTATCCACAAGATTGATTGGTCGTATTCAACCAGTGGCGATCGATAGTTTTGTAGATATTTTAAAGTATCCTCGGGAAATTATTGCTCGTAATGCTTCTGAGAGTTTCTTTCCTCGTAGAGAAGATATTTATAGCCAATGGTTACTTGATGATAATGGAGTTTATACTTTCTGTCGTTATTATCCTGGTTATGAGCAGTTAGCTGTGGTTGCGAATAATCCGAGTGAGCAAGCTGCTCGTAATGCAGTCATGGGTGAGTATAGGGATAAGTATGAAGCAATTTCTCGATTTGCACGTCAGTTGATTGATTCTATTCGTGGAGGTTAGGTGGGGGGAGAGGGAGGGGATGAAGGTTTTAGGTTTTTTCTAATTCAAAATTTAAAAAAGTGGAAATTTATAGTCATAACAGCTTATGAATTCAAAAGTTATAATCGCGGTTGTTTTTATTTCTTTGGTGGGAAGTTTACCTGCATTAGCTGATTTAGGTAATGTCTGGACTGATTTTCAAGGTTATACTACTGATTTTAGAAATTATTTGACGACGAATCTTGCTGATACGCTAAAACCTTTTGACTCACAAACGCAAACAGCAATTAATGGTTCTAGTGGTGCTTTGAATTTGCCAAATCCTCATAACACTACTAAGACAGTGCGGGAGCAAGTAGTTCAGTATTCCATCTCAGATAAATTTGAAAATAATTCCGCAGTTCAAGGGATGAATTTGAGTCAGGAAATTGACCGTCAAATTACTCGTGGTGCAATAGAGGGAGTTTTAGGAAGAAATGGACAACAAAGAACCCGAGAAAAATTAAGAAATACAGAGACAACTCTGATTGATATCACCAAACTAGCAACCAACGCTGAAACCAACAAACAAAAAAAACAAGTAGAAATCCAAGCCACAGCCAATAGTATAGTCGGAGGAATCAGTGGCGAAAATCTAACTGGAATCGGCAACTTCCTCAACTCTATGTTAAACACCCAAGCAAAACTCACACAACTGAGCTTTGAAGGATTAGCCGACTTAGAACTCCAAAACATCAACATCCAAAAAGAACAATCAAAAATTATAGCCGAAACCCTAGGAAACACCATTGAAATTCATCAACACCTCCAATATTCTAACTTAAACCTAGCCGACATCTCCCAACAAATCCATGAAAGCAACCGCACTAAAAGAATAGAAACATCAGCAGAAGTCGCAAGACTCCTACGAACCACCTCTCAAACAGACCTATACGGTAGAAAATAATACCTCCCTTACCTCTTATCTCCGCGCTCTCCGCGTCTTGAGCGGTTTAATGAAAAATGATTTACTTAACTTATTATCTCCAACTTGGTACAAACGACACCATTCAAAACGGTACCGTAACCACACAAAACATAATTAACAGTTGGGACAAACAATGGTTAGACCTACTACAAAATAACACCAATAACAACCTATACGGAATACTCACACAATTAGGAATCTTCTTCGCAGTTGGCACCTTGCTATTCTTCATCATGCAATGGATAAAAGACGTATTAGAAAACGAATATACCCGTCCCTTATCCTCCTTAATATTTCCATTAATAGTAGTATTTCTATTAGCCAACCCAGGAAACGGCACATTACTATCCAACTTAACATTAGGAGTCAGAAACTTTATTAACTCAATTAACCAACAAGTCATTGAAACAGCCGACATTAATAGCAGTTATCAGCAAGCACTTAATATGAGCATAGCCGAAGAAGTTGCTGGTAGTTTTTTGCGTCCTTGTCAATCACTCACAGGAGAACAACAAAACCAATGTTTAATTAAAGCAAAAGAAAAAATAGATACACTTTGGCAAAGTTATCGAGATTCCTATGGCGCTCAACTTTGGATTAGTAGATTAGAAACTAGAGTTAATAATATCGTTTTTAATATCGGTAATGTATCAGAAATTAACTTTAATTCTTTACTAGGTTCTACATTTCAAACTAGCATCAAAAATATCTTAGTATCTTTACAGTCCGCATTTCAAAACTTGATTGAAGCTACTATGTTATTAGTAGCAGCTTTAGGTCCCTTAGCTGTAGGAGGTTCTTTACTTCCTGTCGCTGGTAAGCCAATTTATGCTTGGTTAACTGGATTTTTGTCTATGGGAATTGCGAAGATTTCTTTTAATATAATTGTTGCCATGACATCTTCGGTTATTGTAAATTCTAGTCAGGATGTGAATAGTGAGCCTGATTTAATGTGGTTTCTGATTTTCTTGGGAATTTTAGCGCCAATTTTATCTCTAATTTTAGCTGCTGTTGGTGGGTTTGCTGTGTTTACTAGCGTTAGTAATGCAGGTGGATGGGTGAGGGATAGGGTGTAAAAAACCGCAGAGACACAGAGAACACAGAGGGAGGAAGAGGAGAATGACTCGTTTATTACAAGAGAAGAAGTCAAGGGTTAATTTTTTAGATGTGTTTGCTGTTATTACTTTTATTTTACATATTTTTACCTTAGTTTTACTGGTGGTTCAAGGGTTTACTATTCATCAATTAAGTACTAAAAAACCTCCGACTTTGGTTCAGGTAGTTGATGGAAGTTCACCTGTAACTGAGAATTTACAGCGAGATGATGAAACAATTCGTCAATTTGTAAGTAAAATTACTATTGCGATGTTTAATTGGTCTGGTAAGCTTCCACCTTCTAGTATTGAGGATGCGACTAATCTGCAACCGGATGCGGGAATCCCAATTAAGACTACTCAAGGTTTGATTAAAAAAGTTCCGACTACGAGTTGGGTGGCCAGTTTTGGTCTTGGAGAAGATTTTCGCAAGGGATTTTTAGCCCAAATTGCTGATATGGTTCCTGCGGAAGTTTTTATTAAAAGTCCTCAACAAGCGATTACAGCACAATTAACTATCCAGCGAGTTTACCCTCCCCAAAAAATTGCTCCGGGAAAATGGCGAGTTGGTATGGTTGCTAATATTGTGCAAGTTAGAGGGAGTGATAATAAGAAGGTTTTAACTCCTTTTAATAAGGATTTTTTGGTGCGAGCAGTAGATACGGTTGAACATCCGTTACCTGAAAAAATTACTGAACTTCAGAAAGCTATTTATAGTATCCGAACTGAAAAGTTGGAAATTTCTGAAATTAGTGACTTGTGTTTAACTGATGGTTCTAATTCAGGCAATGATTGTCAAAATTTAAATAATTTTACTAGGTAGATAATGGGATTACTTCATCAAAAAACTTACCAAAAGAATATTTTGCCTCTGTTTTTATTAGTGACATTTAGTTTAAATGTATTTACTTTAATATTGCTTTTCTTTCATGGCTCGATGTTGAAGACGTTGAGGAATTTATCGCCTACTTTAGTCCAATTATTAGATGGACGTGTAATTACAGTCAATGCTCAACAAGATTTAGAGCGTCATCCAGAAACAATTCGTCGTTTTGTCGGTGAAACTTTTAGTTTAATGTTTACCTGGTCTGAGAAACAACCTCCTTTAACTGTATGGCAAACTACTTCTCAACTTTTATCTGGAGATGTGAAAAATAAATTTGAGCAGGAGTTTCGTCAAGGTATTCCTAACCGAAATTTTGATAATGCTATTGGGGATACAGAGAGTGTTTTAGTAATACAGCAAATTTCTCAACCAGAGGAAATTAGTCCTGGTAAGTGGCAATTACAAGTAACTGGTCATCGTTTATTATTCACAAAGTATGATATGAATGGCGGCGATATTTTATTTAATAAAAAAATATTAGTTAGAGCTTTAGACACAGCTGTATTTCCTCCGAATAATGTATCAACTCCTTTAGATTTGGCAGTTTCTAGACTTGGCGAAGCTAGATTGGAAATCTATAATGTTTGTGATGTGAAGGATAATAACTGTTTATAAAAATACAAAATTTCTTGGCTGTGTGTGAACAAAACTACTCAAAATCCCTATGCAAACAACATCTTTAAACGGAAATAGTTACAACAATAATTCTGATTGGCAGCTACGGATGGCTGAGTTAGTCGGTTTTGAAGAAGAAGTTACATCATCTCATCCTGAAGCTAGTCTACCTCTTGTTGAAAGTCTTGAAGAATCCCCAGTTGTTGATCCGCGATCGCTTCGTACCAAACAATCATTATCAGCGAATCCCTTTGCCAAAGCGAGTTTGGTAGGTGCTGTGACTTTTGGTGTGGTGATGGTAGGTGGAGTATTTTTAACACAGATGATGAGTGGAGGTAACAAACAGGTAAAAACTCCTGTAAAAAATATCCCTCAAACCCAGAACCAAACACTATTACAGCAACCCCAAGCACAAGCAGAAATAGAAGTACTCAAAACCAAACTAGCGCTAGCTGAACAAGCAAGAGCTGTGAAAGCAGCACAACTCCAGTTAAAAACTTTCCAACCAAATAGCTTAACTACAGTCAGAGATAACCCAGTTACTCCAGTTCGACAAGCTGAACCGAAAGTAATTACAAGAGTTGTTGTACAAAGAGTACCTACTCCCGGACCTACAGTTTACGTACCTCGAACTGTAACAGTAGAACGTATTGTAATTCCTCAACCAGTAGCACAGTCAAATCCTGTTAGTAAAGTAGTTCAACCACGCAGCCAACCACAACCCCTACCAAATTTAGCTTCCATCTCACCAATTACTCCCACACCAAGATTAGCTGTTATTCCCAATACACCTGTAAATCCAATTGTCAACCCTGCGAAAGAGGGAGGAGAAATCGCAAATACTCCTAATAATCCCGTTATCCAACCCACTGCTAATAATCAAGCAAGCAACTTGATAACTCCACCAAATCAACCTACAACTAAAGCAGTTGCAGTCGGAACAAGCGTCAAAGCAGTGTTAGCAACAGCGGTGTTTGGAGAATCAAACAGAGGTAGTAACGACGATAAAAATAATGACAACACCTTTGTCGTGCGGTTAAAACAACCATTGAAAACAGTTGATGGCAGTATTGCCTTACCTGCGGGGACAGAATTATTAGCTCAAATTAGACAAATTTCCGAAAGTGGAATGATGCAGTTAACAGTTGTTTCCGCAATTTTACAACAAGAAGGTGGCAGCATCAAGCAACTAGACTTACCCCAAGGTGGCATGAAAATTCGTTCATCTCAAGGTAGACCACTAATTGCCAGCAAATATCCTGACCGTAGTGGCGCGATCGCCGGAATGGATACAGGAATATTTGTTTTAGGAGGTATTGGTAAAGCAGCAGAGTTATTTAATCGTCCGCAAACACAAGTAATTACCAACTCTACAGGTAACATAGCCACTCAGACCAACCAAAGAACCAACATTTTCACAGGGGTTTTAGAAGGTGGTATGAACTCCGTCGTCCCCCAAATCACCTTGCGTAACCAACAAGCGATATCAGAAATGATCGCACGGGGAAATATTTGGTTTCTGAAAGCAGGTATGGAAGTGGAGGTGTACGCTAATCAGATATTGCAG
>Ga0224723_1001282_pt1 | contig 15458 bp, 10 predicted proteins | sample Balambano_FR2_Me_FD_161647 | JGI IMG/M metagenome (GOLD analysis project Ga0224723, IMG submission 161647) | Freshwater sediment microbial communities from Lake Towuti, South Sulawesi, Indonesia - Balambano_FR2_MetaG | ecosystem: Environmental > Aquatic > Freshwater > Lake > Sediment | place...
AGAAAGCGACAAGAATGACGGTTCGGGCCGCCAGTCTGAAGATTCAGGACGCGGAATTTCGCGCCCGATGCGAGAACCTGTGGGCCTGGTGCGCCTTGCAGGATGCCTCCGGCGTGGTGTTGTTTGATGCGGACTACATCAAATATTTTACCGGCTTCGCGTTCATTCCAACCGAGCGACCGATGGCTTTCGTGATGAACCGATCCGGTGAGCGCGGGTTGTTCGTCCCCCGGCTGGAAGTGGAACACGCGCAGTCCAACGCGCTGATCGATCGGGTCGATCATTACCTGGAATATCCTGGTGATCCGCATCCCGTGACCGGCCTGGTGAAGATGCTCCAGGACATGGATGTATCCGGCCAGATCGCGGCAGATGACGACGGCTATCCCTGGATATTCGGCTATCGAGGGCCGCGTCTTTCGGAAGCAACGGGCGCGGCGATCATCCCTGCGCGCGCCGCCATCGAAGACCAGATGATGATCAAATCTCCGGCGGAGATCGATCTGCTGCGCGAAAGCTGCCGCTGGGCGAATCTGGCGCATACCCTGTTGCAGCGTTATACCCGTCCGGGCGTGACCGAGACCGAAGTCTCCGACCGCGCCGGGCAGGAAGCCACCCGCGCCATGCTCGACGCGATCGGCCCGTTATATCGCGGTCAGAGCAGTTATTACAGCGGCGCAATCGCCGGCTATCGCGGGCAGATCGGGCGCAACGCCGCCATCCCGCACGCGCTGGCGAACAACCTGACCTTTCAACCGGGCGATGTGCTGGTCACAGGGGCCAGCGCGCCGGTCTGGGGTTACGTCAGCGAACTGGAGCGCACCATGATCCTGGGCGCGCCCAGCGACGATCAGCGCCGCTTCTTCGATCACATGGTGGCGCTTCAGGACATCGCGCTGGCGGCGATCCAGCCAGGGCGCACCTGTTCCGATGTGGATCGAGAGGTGCGCGCTTATTTCCAGCGGCATGACCTGATCTCCTACTGGAAGCATCACACCGGCCACGCCATCGGCCTGCGCTATCACGAAGGCCCGTTCCTCGACACCGGCGATCACACTGAGATCAGGCCGGGAATGGTTTTCACCGTGGAGCCAGGTTTATATGTGCCGGGGCTGGGCGGCTTCCGTCATTCCGATACCGTGCTGGTGACGCACGACGGGATCGAGATGCTGACGTTCTATCCGCGCGACCTCGACAGCCTGACGCTGCCAGTGTGAAGAGTCCGGGCGATGGGACAGGATTATCGCATCGCCCCTGCTTCTATCCGCGATCAGGCCAGCTTTGGGAAAATATCCTTCAGCGCCGGATAAAGGGCGCGATACGTGTTATAAATTTCCGCATAGTGAACGGCATTTTCGCCAGGCGGGGTCGCGTCACTGGTGGTGATGGCCGCCGCGCACGCCGCGTCCACATCCGGGTAAATCCCCGCGCCGACTGCTGCCAGCAGCGCCGCCCCATAGGCCGCGCCTTCCGTCGTGCTGACGCTGACCAGAGTCGCGTTCAGCACATCGGCCATGATCTGCCGCCAGATCAGGCTGCGCGCCCCGCCGCCGCTGACCCGCACCTCGATCTCATCTGGCAGCCCGGCCTGCGCGATCAGCGTGAAGGCGTCCTTCAGCCCGAACGCGACGCCTTCCAGCACCGCGCGCGTCATGTGGGCTTGCGTGTGCCGTGTCGTCAGCCCCACCAACGCCCCGCGCGCCAGCGGATCAGGGTGCGGGGTGCGCTCCCCGGTCAGATAGGGCAGAAACAGCAGGCCCTCGCTCCCCGCCGCGATGTCGCTCGCCGGGGCCAGCAGCGCATCGAAGGGTCGTTCCGCCGCCAGCGTGTCCCGATACCACTGCAAGCTGCCTGCCGCGCTCAACATGACGCCCATAAAATGCCACAATCCCGGCGCTGCATGACAAAAAGCGTGCAGGCTGCCGTTCGGCTCATAGGCGTAATGAGCAAGCGGCGCGAACACCACACCCGATGTGCCCACAGCCAGCGAGATGATCCCCGGCCTGACCGCGCCCACACCGACCGCGCCCGCCGCCTGATCGCCGCCGCCGCCGACCACCGGCGTGCCCGCTTTAAGCCCAGTAGCTTCCGCCGCCTGCGCGCTGATCTGCCCGGTGACTTCCGTGCCCTCGTACAGCGGGGGGAGCCATTCGGTGGGGATATTGAGCGCCTCGCTCACTTCCTGCGACCAGCGACGGTTCGCCACATCCAGCAGCGATGTCCCCGCCGCGTCGGACATCTCCATCGCATACTCGCCCGTCAGGCGGTAACGGATGTAATCCTTCGGCAGCAGCATGTGGGCAGCGCGCGCGAAGACCTCCGGCTCATGCTCCCGCACCCACAGGATTTTCGGCGCGGTGAACCCGGTCAGGGCGCGGTTGCCCGTCAGTTGAATCAACCGCTCAAAACCGATCAACGCGGTCATGTCGTCGCACTGCTTCTGCGTGCGCTGGTCATTCCACAGAATGGCCGGGCGAACCCCATTGCCAGCGCCGTCCATCAGCACCAGCCCGTGCATCTGCCCGCTGATTCCGACGGCGGTGATCGCGTCCCCACTCAGATTGGTCTCCGCCAGCGCCGCGCGGATCGACGCCGTGATTCCGTTCCACCAGTCGATCGGGTTCTGCTCGCTCCACAGCGGCTGGGGCACGTTGATCGGCTGTGGGGTAGTGTGCGCGCCGATCACGCGGCCCGCCTCGTCGATGATCAGGGCCTTTGCGCCGGTCGTGCTGATGTCGAGTCCCAGCAGATAGGCCATCAGCGCGCTCCCAGCAGCAGTTCCACCGTCAGTTGATCGAGTTGTTCGTAGGGCAACCCGCGTGCGCCCAGCGCGACTCGGTCAAATGTTTCGCCTTTGAGCTGATCGACCTTCTCGCGGCTGTAGCCCCCGCTCAGATAGTTGTACGTACCCGCGTCGGAGTTGATCGCTTGAAGCAGCCCCTGAATCTCAGCGTCCTGGTTAAAGCGTTCGGCCTTTTCCTTCAGGATCAGATACGTCCTCATGCAGCCGCGCGCAAAAGCCTTGACGCCTTCCGTGTCTTCCGTGCGATAAGCGTGCGCGTCAAAGTGACGGCTGCCCTCGTAGCCCACATCCTCCAGGAACCTGACCAGATAAAAGGCCTGTTTGAGCATCACCGAGCCGAACCGGAAGTCCTGATCATAGCGCCCGAAAAGCTGATCGTTCAGATCAATGTGAAACAGTTTGCCTGCGTCCCAGGCCTGCGCCACGGCGTGGAGAAAGTTCAGCCCGGCCATGTGTTCGTGCGCGACTTCCGGGTTCAGGCCGACCATCTCCGGGTGATCGAGCGTGGCGATAAAGCCCAGCATCGAACCGACCGTCGGCAGGTAAATATCGCTGCGCGGCTCATTGGGCTTCGGCTCCAGCGCGAACCGCAGATCATAACCCTGGTCGCCCACGTACTCGCACAGGAAGTTGAGCGCCTCACGGAAGCGTTTGCCCGCATCCAGCGGGTTCTTGCTGCTGTCGGTTTCCGTGCCTTCGCGCCCGCCCCAGAAGACGTAGACCTTCGCGCCCAACTCTACGCCCAGGTCGATCGAGCGGATCGTCTTTTGCAGCGCATAGGCCCGCACGCTGGGATCGTTGGACGTGAACGCGCCGTCCTTAAAGGCCGGGTCGGTGAACAGGTTGGTCGTCGCCATTGGCACGACCAGGCCGGTCGCTTCCAGCGCGATGCGAAATTCACGCACGATTCGATCCCGCGCGGACGGCGACGCATCGATCGGGACGAGATCGTTGTCGTGGAAGTTGACGCCATACGCGCCGACTTCCGCCAGCAGGTGGATGATCTCCGGCGGCGACATCGGCGTGCGCACCGGCTCGCCGAACGGGTCGCGCCCTGGGTTGCCGACAGTCCATAAGCCAAATGTAAATTTGTGTTCGGGTCTGGGTTCGTAAGCCATGAAGTTTTCTCTCTTGATGATGGTCAGAATGCACGCCACGGATTTTAGCACGAAGCGGTGGATCAGGGGGATCAGGGCTGCGATGGCCTGCAAGTCCACAGTCGTGATTTGACACCGTGAGCGGCGCTTCTTAAACTTGTGAAGGTCGCGTTAAATATTCGTTCAAGGCGTGGTCTTATAGTGGGTTGTTCATGCTGTCAGCGTTGATCCAGCAGGCGGCTGCGGCCATCGAGCGGTTGCTGATCGGCGCTGGCCCGGCGGCAGTGATGCTGGTGGCACTTGCTGAGAATCTCTTTCCACCCACACCGTCAGAATTTCTGTATCCCTTCGCCGGAAAACTGGCCTTCGACCAGCAGATCGCGCCGTGGATCATCATCGCGGCGGGTGTGGCTGGCTCGATGATTGGAGCGGCCATCTATTATTCACTCGGCTGGTGGCTGGGCGAAGATCGCGTCCGCGCCGGGATCGCGCGCTGGGGGACTGTGCGCCTGGGCCGGTTCCGACTGCCGGTATTCACCGTTGAAGGCTATGATCGCGCGCTGGCGCTGTTCGACCGTTACGGCAGCGTGATCGTGTGCGTGGGGCGGGTGATGCCGCTGGTGCATGGCATCGTGTCGCTGCCTGCCGGCGTCGTGCGGATGCCGCTGATCCCGTTTTTTACTTATTCCGCGCTGGGGGCACTGCTGTGGATCGCGCCGCTGACGCTGTTAGGCTACTGGCTCGGCGATCGCTGGGAACAGGCGCTGGCGTGGCTGAATGCCTATGAAACCGCCTGGTACATCGCTATTTTCGTGGGTGTCAGTGGCTATGTGATTTATCGGCTCCGCGCGCGCAAGAAAGCAGTTGAACGCACTTGAACACCAGACAATTTCCGCTCAATCGTTACGTCGCTGCCTGGCTGGTTCACGCTTATACGGCTGCCGGCGGCGTGATCGGTGTGTTCGCGCTGCTGCTGGCAGGCGATGGTGAGACGAGGCAGGCTTTTCTGCTGCTGGCGATCACGACTCTGATCGATGCCACGGATGGTTTGCTGGCGCGGCGGGTGCGCGTCAGTGAGGTGCTGCCCAATTTTGACGGCGCGCAGACGGACAATGTGATCGACGTGCTGACGTATGTGTGGGTTCCGGTCTTCATCATGGCGCGCGAGTCGCTGCTGCCTCATCCCGCCTGGGTGATTGTGCCCGTGATCGCGGCCATGTACGCTTACGGTCAGGTCAACATGAAAACGCCGGATTCGTTTTTCCTCGGCTTTCCCAGCTATTGGAATGTGGTGGCGTTGTATCTGTTCTGGCTGCGCCCCGAACCGGCGATCGCGCTGGCGCTGGTGATCATCCCCGCTGCGCTGACGTTCGTGCCCACGCGCTATCTGTACCCCAGCAGGAATCAGATTTTGTGGAAGACGACCTGGGGCCTGGGAGTGATCTGGCTGGTCATGGTCGCATACCTGCTCTGGCAGGACGCGCCGCCGCAGCCTGTCGTGGTGCTGAGTCTGTTCTATCCGGCCTATTATTTCGCCGCCAGCTTTTATGTCGATTGGCGTGTGCGCCGGGGAGCGATTCGCGCCGCCTGATGATGACCAATTTGCGGACGACAAGCGCCCGACTCGCTATACTTTCTCCGTTTTAATTTTGTTTGAACGTTGAGGTGTTTGCTCGTGAGTGCAGATAAGCGCCCGATTGCAATTGACGACATTTACAGGATCAACAGTGTGGAAGACCCCCGCGTCAGCCCCGACGGTCAGTGGGTGGCCTTCGTGCGCGTGACGATCGACCGCATGGAAAACGGCTACAAGCGCAACATCTGGCTGTGGCCGACGGTCGGCGGCGAACCGCGTCAGCTTACCCGCAGCGGCAAGGATTTTTACCCGCGCTGGTCGCCGGATGGGCGATCGCTGGCATTGGTCTCTGCCCGTGATGGCAAGCCGCAGATTTATGTGCTGCCGGTCGAGGCCCCCGGCGGCGAGGCCCGCGCCGTGACCAGTATGCCCAACGGAGCCATCAGCCCCGCCTGGTCGCCGGATGGCACGCAGATCGCGTTCCTTGCCTCGCTCAATGCGGAGGAGCGGGAAAAGGAAGCGCGCGGCGAGAAGCCCGAACCTCCCAGCGACAAACTCGAAGGCAAACATCGCAAGGAGCGCCAGGAAGAGGACGAAAAGAAGCGTCTCGATCCGTACCCGGTGCTGCGCATCCCGTTCCGCGCCGGAACTGCTTTCCTGGGCGATCGCTATACGCAGGTGTACGTGATCAACGCGGCGGAAGCGGGCAAGCCGGAAGACAATCTGCCGCGCCGCCTGACAGACATCGACGCCAATCACGAGCCGCCTGCCTGGTCGCCGGACGGCCAGTTTATCTACACCAGCCGCCAGGTAGACATCTCCAAAGATGAACCATTCCGCGACAATTCGCTGTTCCGCATCCGCCTGTCAGACGGCGTTTCCGAACAGATCACCGACGATCAGTACGTGTGCTATGGTGTGCAGCCCTCGCCCGATGGTCAGTGGCTCGCTTACATCCGCTTCCCACGCCACGAACGCAGTGTGACTGAACATATCAACCGGCTGGCGATTCAGACTGCCAGCGGCGGCGAGGCGCGCGATCTCAACGTCGAACTGGACGAAAGCGCGCTGGATTATTTCTGGATGGCGGACAGCAGCGCGATCGTGTTTAACACCAACACGCGCGGTGACTGCCCGATCCGGCGGGTAAGTCCGCAGGGCGGCGCAGTCGAGACCCTGAGTCATGGGCGCTTCAAGTCCGTCTCTGTAACGGTTGGCCCGCGCGGCGAGGCGGCCTACACCGCCTCCACGCCCAGCCAGCCGATCGAACTCTACACCATGAGCGCCGGCGGCGAGGCCCAGCAGGTCACGCACTTCAACAAGGAATGGCTGGAGTCGATCATCATCCAGAATGTGCATGAACTGAAATGGACTTCGCCGGACGGCAATGAGGTTCAGGGGTGGTATCTCCTGCCAGTGAGTTATGAAGAAGGCCGAAAATATCCGCTGGTGGTCAACATTCACGGCGGGCCGCACGTGATGTGGGGGCCGAGTGAAGCGTCGATGTTCCATGAATGGCAGACGCACGCGGCCCAGGGTTATGTCGTGTTCTTTTGTAACCCGCGTGGGTCGGATGGCTATGGCGAGGCATTTATCCAGGCGCTGCACGCGGCCTGGGGTGATGTGGCTTTTAAGGATGTCATGTCCGGCGTCGATGCGCTGCTGGCGAAGGGTTTTGTCGATGCAGATCGCATGGCGGTGACGGGCGGTTCCTACGGCGGCTATATGACCGCGTGGGTGATCGGCCATACCGATCGTTTTAAGTGCGCCGTCAGCCAGCGTGGGGTATACAATCTGCTGAGCTTTTATGGGACCAGCGACGTGCCCTCGCTGATCAGCGGGGAATTCAGCACGGAGCCGTGGGAAGGCCATGATGTGCTTTGGAAACACTCGCCGCTGGCCTACGCCCATCAGATCAAAACACCGCTGCTGATCCTGCACGCGGAAAATGATTATCGTGTGCCGATCGAGCAGGCGGAACAGTTATTCGCCTACGTCCGGCGCAGCGGCGGCACGGTCGAATTTATCCGCTTCCCGCGTGACGGCCACGAACTGACCCGCAGCGGCGAACCGGATCATCGCGTGAGCCATATCACGCACCAGGTCAACTGGTTCAATAAGTACCTGATGCCGGAAGTCAGCCACGCTGACCGTTGAGCAGGGCCAGCAGTGGCAGGGTCAGGCCGGTGCGCCTGACCCTCACCTGTCCACGCCACGGGCAGAAGTTTCACTCACAAAATCTGCGACAGGAACAGCTTGGTGCGTTCGTGCGTGGGATTCTCGAAGAAGTGTTCCGGTGTGCCGGTTTCCACAATGCGCCCGCCGTCCATAAAGATCACGCGGTCGGCCACCTCACGCGCGAAGCCCATCTCATGGGTGACGACGATCATCGTCATGCCGCTGCGGGCCAGTTCCTTCATCACGTCCAGCACTTCTTTGATCATCTCCGGGTCGAGCGCCGAAGTCGGCTCATCAAACAGCATAATCTTGGGCTGCATCGCCAGCGCCCGCGCGATCGCCACGCGCTGCTGCTGCCCGCCGGAAAGCTGCCCCGGATACTGGGTCGCTTTTTCCGGAATGCCCACGCGCTTGAGCAGGCTGAGCGCCATTTCCTCCGCTTCCCGCTTGCTGCGGCGCCGGACGTAACGCTGCGCCAGTGTGATGTTTTGCAGCACGGTCAGATGCGGAAACAGGTTAAACTGCTGGAACACCATGCCGATCTCGCGGCGGATGGCGCTGATGTTGCTGATGTTGTTGCTGAGTTCGATGCCATCGACCACGATCTGCCCCTGCTGATGCTCTTCCAGCCGATTAATGCAGCGGATCAGCGTGGATTTGCCAGAGCCGGACGGCCCGATCACCACGACCACTTCGCGTTCCATCACGCTGAGGTTGATGTTCCTGAGGACCTGAAAGTCACCGAACCATTTATTGACGTTGGTCAGCTCGATGATCGCGTTGGGGCCAATCTGGTGTCGGGATGTGGTGTCTGCCTGAACCTGTACCTGTGCCATTGCGCTTAAACTCGTTTTCGCTGGTAGTTTACACAGTTATAACGTGTCACGCCGGGCAATTCCAGGGCAACAGACAAATTGATAGACGGTCTACGCTGTTCCGAGGGGTCTTTACGAAATCAAGGGGCGCAGATTGGGAAAATCTGCGCCTGTTGGCCTTGTTTTATTTCAGATCGGCCAGCATTCGCAGGGCGGGGATGCTGGGCATAAAGAAATACGCGCCGCCGCGCACGATTGTGAACTGCGGGATGCCTTTAATGCGCTTACGGATCGGGCTGGCCTGGATGGTAAAGGTGTTGTTTGCCAGCACGTCCGGGTTGTGGCTGGAGCCGATCAGCGGGTCGAGGTCGTCATACAGGCTGTGGAACTTGGGGTTGTTGGCCCAGGTCTGCTGGATAAACTCGAACTGCCGGTTGATGTTGGCGTTGATACAGAAGAACATCAGCCCGCGCTCGATGTTGTCCGGTTCGATCCGGCCTGCGGGCAGAGCGTCAGGCGCGAACAGGGCCGGGCCATAGGGCATCCCGCGCCGGATGATCATATGGCGGCGGGACATTTCGTTCGATTTTTCCGGCGTGGGATCGAGCGAATCGCGCGGGTTCGATCGGCGGATGTGCGACCCCAGCGGGGCTTTTTCGCCATGTGGGTCGCGCTGGTGATACAGGAAGTAATTTTTGTCCTCGCGCGTCATCTCCTGCTCGCTGTCGGGATGCTTCGTCAGCGGCGTGCCGTTGGGCCAGCGCCCCACAAACTTCGACGCCAGCCAGATCATCTTCTGCTGGGTGGTCATGCCAGCGGTGAGCGGGCTGCTATCGTTCGCGGCGAAGTCGGCCATAAAGTTCCAGAACCCCGCTACGTCCTGAGCTATCTTGCGAAAGACCAGATACGTGCCGTTCTGCCCGAAGTGCTGATCGTCGTCCAGCGATGGCATGATCGGCTGTTGATCCTTCTCATATTCGGTGGTGTAGCCGAGCAGGAAATCGCCGACTTTGATGATTGGGTCGCCTTTCTGACGCGGGCGGGAACTGCCCTCCAGATGCGGCTGCGATGTGCCATCGAGGAAGCCAAAATGTTCGCGCTCGCCGGGCAGCACATTGGCATCCTGGCGCGCCAGCAGTTCAATATTGTGCGCGGCAAAATCGGCCAGCAGTTCCGCCGCCATCGTCTCGCGGCGTTCCGGCGTGTCAGTCAGCAGGATCACGACCGCGTGCCAGCTTGCCGGTGATTTGCCCGCCGGTTGGCTGCCGCCGATATCCCAGTATTCCGGCGCGCTGGGGCCGACATCGCCCAGTACCCGTTCGGCGCGCTTCGGTTCGGTCATCCCTTGCACAAATTCCAGCGGAAAGCGCGACAGACGTTTGGCGTCGCCGGTCAGCGCCGTCAGCCCCGTGTACGTAAACGCCAGGTTGATCACCGACTCCGGCTTGATCGGGCGTCCCCCCGCGTCTCTAGGCCAGGCTGCTCCGCTGGCGACCTGTCCGCTGATGCCGCCGATCCACTGGCGCGCGCGCGGGGCATCTCCAAACTCAATAAACAGATAGCATCCGTGCCGCAGATGCCCATAACCGCTGATGATCAGTCCTTGAATCTCCGCCAGGTCAGATAATGCGATGCGTTCCTTAAGGGCCATAGCGTTTCCCCTTGTGTGAAGCCCTGTGAGGTTGGGTCGAGCTATCAGCCCTGGGCCAGATCGAGCGCGTTATTGTCCTTCAGCGCCTGCGCCAGCCGGGCATCGTTGAGGATATTTTTGATCGAAAGGTTCGGGTGCGCGCTGTAGAAGACATCCGTTTTGACCTGATTACGGCGGATGATGTCCTTGAAGCGTTCAAATTCCCGCGAACTGGACGGGTACAGCGGCGCGCTTTTCCAGATCAGATCCATGCCAGCAAAAGCCTTATCGACAAAATCGCCGATATAGCTCGGCCAGCTAAAATCGTAGTTGCTTTCAAAAAACAGATAACGTCCATTGTCAAACAGCGTCCAGCGCGCGCAGTGGATCGTGGCGATGCCGCCCAGCGACCCCTGATTGTCGATGTGTTTGTGGAAGCGCGCGATCGCCAGCAGCACCAGCCGGAGCCGGACGCGCTGCCACCAACCCGGTTTGACCTCTGAGATCACCGTGAGCTGATTCTGGACGTACTGATCCTCGTTGAAGTCGATCTGATCGCGGAAGGTCTTGCCGTCGTCGTGCAGCAGCATCGCTAAGGCTTTTTCGCGGCCACGCAGCCGGTTCATCAGGGGGCGATAAATGAAGACCAGCGGCAGGCTCACGATCAGATCACCAATCAGTGCCAACAGCTTCAGCACATCGGCCCGCTTAACGTCACTCGGGGGGCCATAATCTCCCTGAATGGTGGGCAGTTTATCGAGCAGGCCTCGCATTTTGTCCGGCACATGACCGCTGGCCTCCGCCTCATCTAAACGGTTCTGGAAATTCTCCCGCAGTTGGGCGTTGCGGCGGATTTCTTCCACCGTTTTTCCGATATAGCCGGTGTAAAACGCTTCTGTGAGGATCGAATTTTTGAGGACGTAGGCATAAAAAGCGGTCTGATAGGCTCCGCCGTGATGCGGTTTTTGATCCGGGCTGCCCTCGCACGCGCCCCAGATGGCCTCGACGCCCGTGTCCGTCATGCTGCTGATCAGTTCATCCAGGTGCGCTTTCAGGCTGCCGTCATAATTGGAAGAAAACAGCAGAAACTCCGGCTGCCGGGCGCGATCGTTGGGGACCAGCACCCAGCGCATGAAATGAACCCGTGTGATCCTTGAGAAATCTATATAGGGGTTGGCGCTCATATTCGCGGCTATCGTGTCGAGCGCTTCGGTGATCTTCGCTTTGGACTGCGAATCCGGCTTTAGTCTAAGGATAATGGTCAGCGGCTTTGGCATGATCTGACTCCTTGCGCGATGTCATGCGCCGTGGCTGCATCCCGCTATTATAGACCGCTTTAAGTTTCGCGCTGGGGTATGAAAGATCACTTAAGCCACCAGCCGAAAGAAAACGACGAAAGCATGCGCGTGGCTTCAACCGGAGTGCGCCTGAAAATCCAGCAGGGTTGCCGGGCAATTTTCGCATTTCGGCTTAACAACCTTGTGATACTCTGATCGAAGTCGTCTTTCTGCTGAACCGGTTTCCAGCCCATCTCTTCCATATTGCAGCATTGTGATAAGCCCGTAGGTCAATCGTGGGGAAGTGTCGGGTGCATTTCACTTTAGTGTGCTACCGTTCAAGAGTTTCGCTTGCTTTTTGCTGTTGAGCGAGTTTTGCACGAACTTGCAACGCGCCCGGAAGTGTCAAGTAACTTTCGTAGGACTCTGAGGGTTATGGCGCAACTTTCAGTTGAGATCCGGCGTCTATAATCCTGGGACTTGCAACTAGGGGAAACAAAGCCAGGCACGTGATTTTTTCGCGCGCCTGCTTTTGACGGAAAGCACACGATGGCAGCAATCGAAATGCAGCAACCAGACAAAAGACAAATTCAGCCCGCAGGGGATTATCGGCTGGCGCAGCCCGCCCGCACACGCGGCCTCATGGCGCAGATCAGCACCGCGCTGCTTCAACCGGCGCTGTTTTTTCGCACACTGCCCATTATGGAATCGACCCGGCAGTGGTTGTGGATCGCGCTGCTGGTGCTGACGCTGGTCGGCTACAGCGCGGTGCGCCAGCAGACAGCGGCAGGCGAGGACACTTCCGAAGTGCCCGCTGGTGACATGGGCGGCATTCCCATCGATTCAGGCATGAACATTGAAAGCGGCGAAATGCCGATCGACGGTGGCCTGGGCGTCGATTTTGGTTTCGTCCCACCTGCGAACACGAGTGGGCAAACACCTGAGGTGGAATCGACCGACAGCCTGACCATCGCGCTCATCGCCGCCAGCGGTGTTTTCGTGGGCTGGGCGATCCAGACCGCGCTGCTGAGCGAGGTCACACTGCTGAATGGTCGCGCGCCGCGCTTCGGTCACAACTTCCAGATCGCGGTGTGGTCCAGCCTGCCGCTGGCGCTGATGGCGCTCATCCAGGTGATTGTGCAGATCACCGGCGGCACGATCGGTGCGCCCGGTCTGACCGGTCTGGTAGACGAACTGAGCCTTTATGACGATCTGCCCGTGTTCGCGCGCAGCCTGATCTTCTCGCTGGCGGCGAACCTGACGATCTTCTGGCTGTGGTCGCTGATGCTGATTTACTTCGGCGCGCGGGTAGCGCTGCGGGGACGCCGCTGGTCATCGCTGCTGGTGGTCGCAAGCTGGGTGATCGTCCTGGTGACCGCGCCAGTCATCACCGGGCAGATCGACGCCGCTGCCGACGCCGAAACCGCTGCGCAGGATGGGATGCCGGTCGATGGCATGTTCCCGATTGAAGGCGGCATGATGGGCGAGCCGCAGATGGACGCCATGGGCGACGCGCAGGGCGGTGTTTTTGAGGTTGTGCCGGATGAAGGCGCAACACCGTCTATTATCGATGACTTCAGCGGCCTGCCCATGATCCCGGATGCGACGCTCGAAGCGATTCCATCCGGCGAATGAGCGATGAGGCGGCAAACCATGAGTACCCAGGAACATCAAGACACCCAACCTAAGGACACCCGCCCAATGGTGGTGGGACAATCGCTGCACAAGGAATTTCAACTGGGCGACCAGTGGGTTCACGCGCTGGACGACGTAGCAGTGCAGATTCCGACCGGGCAGTTCGTGGCGATCATGGGGCCGAGCGGCTCCGGTAAAAGCACGCTGCTGTACCTGCTCGGTGGGCTGGATCGCCCCACCAGCGGTCAGATCGAAGTGGTGGGCAAGCGGCTGGACGCCATGCACGGCGACGAACTGGCCCGTTTCCGCCGCGAGACGATCGGCTTCATCTTTCAGGCATTCCATCTGGTCCCGACCATGACCGCCCTGGAAAATGTGGCGCTGCCGGGCATTTTTGCCGCCATGCCGCGCGATGAACGCCAACGGCGCGCCCTGAAACTGCTCTCGTTCCTGGGGATGGGCGATCGCATCGATCACCGTCCCAGCCAGCTTTCTGGCGGTCAGCAGCAGCGGGTGGCGATCGCGCGCGCGCTGTTCAATGACCCGCCGATCATCATGGGTGATGAGCCGACCGGCGCGCTGGACAGCAAGACCGGCGCCACGGTCATGAAACTGCTGCGCTGGCTTTCCACTCATCGCGGCAAAACGGTGATCGTCGTGACGCACGATCCCCATGTCGCCAGTTACGCCGATCGTGTCCTGCATTTGAAGGACGGCCGGATCGTTGATGATCGCCCGTCTTTACCGAGCGAGGAAAATCATGTCGCGTAGAATCCTGTTCTCCCTTCTTATTCTACTGATCGCGTTGGCCTCGCTGCCGGGGCTGTGGAGCGCCGCCGCGCAGGACGCCACCGACACGCCGATCATCGCGCCAGAGGCGACCACAGAGCCATCCCCAACGCCGCTGGTGGCCGTGTATCGCACCGAACCGCTGGCGATCGTCAGCGGCCAGCAGGCGACGCTGTCCGTATTCGGGGTCAATTTCACCGAACAGACGACCATCCGCCTGGTTGGGGTTGGCCTGCTGGAGCCGCAGTTTGTCAATGCTGGCGCGCTGACTGCCCCGCTCCCATCGGCGCTGGCGCCCGGCATTTATACCATCGAAGTCAGTGACCCGGTGCGCGGTTCGATCAACTCGCCCACGTCCCTGATCGTCAATGCCGCGCCGCTGCCCACGCAGGAACCTCAGCCTCAGCCGACGCCGCAGCCTGGGCAGCCCTCCCTGCTGACGCGCAACTTCTCGTCGAACCCGGCGGAGGTTGAGCCTGGCGGAATAGTCACGCTGACGTTCGACGTGTTCAATCAGGGCAATCGCGCCGCCGAAGGGGTATCGGTATCGCTTGATGCGGGTGGCAGTTTTGTTCCCGCCAATGGGCAGGCCAGCGCCGTGCTGCCGAATATCCCGCCGGGTGGATCGACTTCGGTCAATCTGGCCGTACTGGTGACGACCACCGCTGAGGCTGGCCCGGCCAACGTGCCGCTGACGCTGGCCTACCGCGATTTTACCGGGACGAATTACACCAGTGAGGTCTTGCTGAGTGTGATGGTCGTTGACGATCCTCAAGCGTCTCAGGTCACGCTGGCGCGCTACCGGGTCAACCCAAATCCCGTGATCCCTGGCGAGCCGGTGACGCTCGAAGTGCTGATCACCAACACCGGCAGCGGCACGGCGGCCCAGGCGTTGCTGCGGATCGCGGGTGAAGACAGTCTGCTGCTGCCAGGAGCGCAGGGCGACAGCTTCCCACTCGGCGATCTGGAACCTGGCGAAAGCATCGGCCTGGAGCTGCCGCTGATCGCCAGCCCGGAGGCGGAAGCCGGGCCGCAGCGCCAGCCGTTCACGATCGAGTATCTCAGCGATGATGAGCTGGTCGAAGTGGACGGCGGCATCACGATTCATGTCGCGCGTGTGCTGGAACAGGAACCGATCCTGATGCTGGACAGCTACCAGACCGGCCAGGAGGTACTGGAGCCGGGCGCTCAGTTCACGCTGTCGCTGATGCTGCGCAATGTCGGCGCCGTCGCGGCGGAAAATCTGGTCGTGACATTCGGCTCGGTCGAGTCCAGTGGCGGTGGTCAGGATGCGGGCGGCTCAGGCGGCGGATCGTCTGGCGGGGGGGCCACCACCAATACCACCCCCAGCAGCACCTTCGCCCCGTTAGGCACAGGCGGCATGATCTTTGTCGGCGATGTGGCCGGTGATGGCGGGATGGTCGAACTGGAGCAGGAATTTATCGTCAACGGCGGGGTGGAAAGCGGCATCTACGGCGTGCCGATCACGCTGCGCTACCTGCTGCCCGATGGAACCAGCGCCCAGGATACTCTGCGCGCCAGTGTGCTGGTCAGCGTGCCGCCTCAGCTTCAGTTTGAAGATCAAGCGCCCGTCATGCCGGAGGTGAACGTCGGCGAGCCACTCCCGATCGCGCTGGGGGTAACTAACACCGAGGACA
>Ga0224723_1001283_pt1 | contig 15457 bp, 13 predicted proteins | sample Balambano_FR2_Me_FD_161647 | JGI IMG/M metagenome (GOLD analysis project Ga0224723, IMG submission 161647) | Freshwater sediment microbial communities from Lake Towuti, South Sulawesi, Indonesia - Balambano_FR2_MetaG | ecosystem: Environmental > Aquatic > Freshwater > Lake > Sediment | place...
GGGTAGAACGCTGGCCCAACCTCAGTTTTCAACCCTGAAATAAATTTTTATTCACCCCTTATTCAGCCACCCGATACGAGGACATCATGATAGAAAAAATTCTCTTGGCCGACTCTGGCACTGGCAACACCGAGGCCATGATGAAGGTACTGATGGATATTCCCTTAATTCAGCGGGCCTCGGTTACGGTGCTGCACGTAGTGCCGTCTCAGGTTTCTGCTGAGGCTATGACAGCCAAGTGGGAAGAAGGGGGACGCACTCTAGCTACAGCTATCAACACTCTCAACCTGGACTCCAGCCGGGTAACGGCCATGCTGCGCGAGGGAGATCCCAAGGATGTAGTTGTGCAGGTGGCCGACGAGATTGATGTGGGCCTGATCATCATGGGCTCACGGGGGTTGCAGGGGCTGAAAGCAATCTTAGAAAACTCCGTAAGCCAATATGTGTTTCAGCTTTCTTCGCGCCCTATGCTACTGGTCAAGGATGATTTGTACACCATTCGCCCTATTAAGCGCGTCATGGTCGCTATGGACAAGTCGGACTCTGCCAAGCAGGGGCTAAGTCTGGCGATCTCCCTCCTACGCGACATCAAAGGTAGTGAGCTAACGCTGGTACATACGGTGTCAAGCCTGAAAGCCAAACCCTTTGATGTTACTGGCCCCGACCCAAATCAGGATCCAATTTTGCTGGCAGCTGCTGAAGAAGCTAAAAAGTATGGCGTTTCCTACAAACTCGTTGCCCCAGAGGGAAAGGCTGGTCAGCGGATTTGCCAACTAGCTGAGGAGCGCAATATTGACCTGATTATTTTAGGCTCTCCCGATCGTCGTCCTACTATTGCCAAGGGCTTGCCTGATTTGGACAAAGTGCTGGGCGAGTCGCTGACCGATTTCGTCCGGGTATACGCGCCCTGCCCCGTGCTACTGACCCGCATGGCCGGATAGTCGCACGAGGAAATCGCAAAATATACAGAGCATTAACAAAGCCTCCCGGCCATTAACCAGGAGGCTTAAAGTTAGGCTGATCCCCATTTAGAAATCAGTAGGCTCCTTTCTTGAGAAGCACCACGATGATGGTTTGTAAAATCAGGTGCAAATCGTAGCTAACCGACCAGCAATTTTGATAAGCCACATCCATTGCGACAATAGCTTCAAAGTCCTTCACGGTTGAGCGGCCTTTGACCTGCCATTCTCCAGTCAGCCCCGGCTTAGTATTCAGCCGCTGCCAATGGTGGCTCTCATACTGGTTGACCTCGTCCAGGGTTGGGGGACGGGTACCGACTAGGCTCATCTCACCCCGCAACACGTTTAGAAACTGAGGAAATTCGTCCAGACTGGTGCGCCGTAGAAATTTGCCGACTCGGGTAATCCGGGGATCATCTTCGTTCTTAAAAATCAAGCCCTGGGCCTGGTTTTCTACTAGATGCTTGAGTTGATCGGCGTTTGTCACCATCGACCGAAACTTCCAGATGCGAAAGGGCTGCCCGCGATAGCCGCAGCGTACCTGGCTATAGAAAATGGGGCCAGGGTTATCCAACTGAATGGCAATCGCAATGGGAATAGTGACCAACGCCGTAATTATCAACCCCACACAGCCGCCCAAAATATCAACCAACCGTTTCCAGAACGACTGAACCGACGGGTGGTGGGGGGCACTGGCCAAACTGACTGGCATTTGAGTCTCTAGCGTTAGGCTAAATGCCTTGCCCTCAGCGGATACGCCCCTCCCTGCTCCGTTACCCCACTGCTCAATACTAGAAACCATAGAAGTCATCACCGGTAAAAACCGGGCTAGAAATTTCCGTTAAGCGACCAACCAACATCAGCGTCTACCTGGCGACCTGGAGGGCTGTTCCCATACTCTTCAACCACTGTGAAGTCAAACCGGAAACACTGGCTAGACAGGCTTTCGCTGCATCAAAGCTCTGCTTCATCTTAGAAAGGCGTATTTGAATCGCCAATGTTCCGAGTCGGCGTTAGCGCAATCTTTGAACAGTCCGGCAGGTTTGTGAAGATAGCTGCCAGTTCAGGTAGTTCTTGAGTTCTGAGATAGCTGCTGTTGTAGCCAAGGACAGAGGCGGCCATAACGCTCTGGAGAGCTGTAGTAGGGGCTTAGCCTGACCCAAAGCCTGGTGCTGGCCAGCCTAACAGCGCGATAACCGCATCCGACCACGCTTCAGCCCCTCTAACGGCTCAATAGCCTAATCGAAGATTATGCAGGTTCTACATGTTTACCATGCAGTAAAAGTATGCTCTCAAGCAAAACGTAACCAAAAATACAAAAGATAGCTTTAAGTTTGAATAATTTGTTAGCAACGATAGTTAAGTCACGTTTGAAAGTTCAATTTCGTCATCGCTGCTCAATTTCGTCATCATTTTCCCCTACTAGGCAGCGGAAAGCTGCGTTGTCACTTTCTTTGAATCAGGCATTCTTTAGCATTAAGCCTGATTGAATCTCTGAAACATTAGGGCGGGCTTGGGTCAAGCTTGATTGTTTCTTTTAGCACAGGTTTAAAGTTATGAGCTTTACACTCTTTTGAAAAGCTTTTTATTGATAACGCCCGCCATAGTCACCAGCTTTGAACAAGAGAATATCTCGCTCAATTTCGAAGAGGATTAGTGCTCAAACCTACCCAGGAAAGCTTTAATAGCCAATCCAGATAGATGCAATTTTGCTCCAGTTACTAGGAAAGGATGTCATAATGTCTCGTCTCAATCGTCGCAAATTCTTAATCACCGCTAGTACGGCCGCAGCGGGTACTGTGTTTCTCCATGCCTGTAGCCAGGGTTCAACAGAGCAGGTTTCGCAGACGGTGGAAGTAGCTGTTGACCCGGCAGATGCTCCAGAAACTACCACAGCAAAGCTCGGCTTCATTGCTTTAACGGATTCGGCCCCATTGATTATTGCCAAAGAAAAAGGTTTCTTTGATAAGTACGGCATGACTGATGTGTCCGTCGAAAAGCAGGCTTCTTGGGGCACTACTCGTGACAACTTAGTTCTCGGTTCTGGGGGCGGCGGCATTGATGGAGCACACATTTTAACCCCCATGCCTTACCTAATTTCTGAAGGCTTAGTGACTGATGGTAAAAAGGTGCCAATGTATGTTTTGGCCCGCTTAAATGTCAACGGTCAGGGCATTTCTCTATCTAACGACTATTTAGATATGAAGGTTGGTTTAGACAGTGCCCCTTTGAAAGAAGCCTTCGCCAAGCGTAAATCTGAGGGCAAAGAAATCAAAGCCGCGATGACCTTCCCTGGCGGCACCCACGATATGTGGATTCGCTATTGGTTAGCTGCGGGTGGCATTGATCCTGATCAGGACATTTCCACGATTGTAGTCCCCCCTCCTCAGATGGTAGCCAACATCAAAGTTGGCAACATGGATGCTTTTTGTGTAGGTGAGCCGTGGCCACTACAAACTGTGAATCAAGAGATTGGCTACAACGCCTTGACAACCGGCGAACTGTGGAAAGATCACCCAGAAAAAGCGTTTAGTATGCGAGCCGATTGGGTTGATCAAAATCCAAAGGCAACTAAGGCGCTATTAATGGCCGTTATGGAAGGTCAAATGTGGTGTAGCCAGCCCGAAAACAAAGAGGAAATGTGCAAAATTCTATCTCAGCGAGCTTGGTTTAATGTACCTTTTGAAGATATCATCGACCGCTCGGTAGGTAAGTTTGACTTTGGTAATGGGCGGGTAGAAGAGCTTCCTGACTTAATGCAGAAATATTGGGAAGATAGTGCGTCTTATCCCTTCAAGAGTCATGACTTATGGTTTTTAACTGAGAATGTTCGCTGGGGCAAGATTCCGCCTGAAACTGACATCAAGGCCTGGGTAGATGCGGTCAACCGGGAAGATATCTGGCGTGAAGCCGCTACTGCTCTAGGTCAAGAGTCCATGATTCCAAAGAGTACATCTCGTGGGGTAGAAACGTTCTTTGATGGCGTTACCTTTGACCCTGAAAATCCTCAAGCTTATCTGGATAGCTTGAAGATTAAACGTGTATAGTTCTCTGGCTTTCCCCTCTCTATTTCAGAGAGGGGAATTTCTAGATGAGATGGAGAACGCATGTTCCCAGTCCATATCAATCATTGAGACTCAGATCCGAATTTTCCTGCTGTAATTTCTGGAGACGCCCCTCCTATGACTGCTCCCCTCGATATTCGTCCCTCTCGATCTCGCCTGAACTTACACCGACTGGGCGAGCAATTCTTAAGCTGGCTTAAAGGGCTAATCCCACCTGCAATCGCAATTTTAGTTTTTCTGGTCATCTGGCAGTTGTTCACCATGAGCCCTGACGCCAATTTACCCAGTCCCATCCGTACTGTTTCAGAAACTTGGGAACTTATTGTCAACCCGTTCTTTAACTATGGTGGAACCGATAAGGGCTTATTCTGGCAGATACTCACTAGCTTGCAGCGGGTAGCCTTGGGGTTTTCGTTAGCGGCCATCGTGGGAGTGGCCTTGGGAATACTGGTAGGCACTAGTCGGGTAATGTACCAGGCGCTAGATCCTATCTTTCAGGTGTTGCGAACCGTGCCGCCTCTAGCCTGGCTGCCCATATCTTTGGCGGCGTTCCAGCAGGCGAATCCTTCGGCAATTTTCGTAATTTTCATTACAGCTATCTGGCCAATCATTATCAATACTACAGAAGGTGTTCGTCAGATTCCCCAAGACTACAACAACGTGGCGCGGGTGTTGCAGTTATCAAAGCCAAAGTATTTCTTTAAGGTTTTGTTTCCTGCTACAGTTCCTTACATTTTTACGGGGTTAAGGATTGGCATTGGCCTGTCTTGGCTGGCCATTGTGGCTGCAGAAATGTTGATTGGTGGCGTGGGCATCGGTTTCTTTATTTGGGATGCGTGGAATAGTTCTCGAATTAGCGACATTATTATCGCCATTGTGTACGTAGGTTTGGTTGGCTTACTACTGGATCGACTGATTGTGTTTGCTAGCAATTTGGTGCTGTCTGAAGAGCAACAATCCTAGCGCTCTGACACCAGCCTCTTGTGAAAGAAAAGCGCTCCTGCCAGTGCTTGCCCGTGTACACCCTATCTCCTTTGCACGTCATGGCTGTCTTTGTTGAAGTTGACCACGTTGACCGTGTATTTCCATTAGCTGGAGGGGGCGAATATATTGCCCTGAAGAACATTGACCTGCAGATTCATAAAGGCGAATTTGTCTCGCTTGTGGGTCATTCAGGCTGTGGTAAATCCACCCTTTTGAACATCATGGCCGGGCTCGATCAACCCTCTGCCGGCGGTATTGTGCTGGAGGGTCGGCAGGTTACAGAACCGGGGCCAGATCGTATGGTGGTCTTTCAAAACTATTCGCTACTGCCCTGGCTAACCGTGCGTCAAAACATCGCCCTGGCCGTAGACGAAGTTATGCAAAAGCACCCCAAGGCCGTGCGAGATCGCATCGTTGAGCATCACATTGATCTGGTAGGTCTGAAGCGCGCTGCCGATAAGCGCCCTGGCCAGTTGTCTGGTGGTATGAAACAGCGGGTGGCCATTGCCCGCGCCCTGGCCATTCGGCCTAAGCTATTGCTGCTAGACGAGCCCTTTGGTGCCCTGGATGCCCTAACGCGCGGTGGCTTACAGGAACGACTAATGCAGATTTGCCAGGAGCACGAAGTGACCTGCGTAATGGTTACTCATGATGTGGATGAAGCACTGCTGCTCTCAGATCGCATTGTGTTGATGACCAACGGCCCCGAAGCCCACATCGGCCAAATTGTGGATGTGCCCTTCTCGCGCCCCCGTGAACGGATGGAAGTGGTTAAGCACCCCAACTATTACAGCCTGCGTAATGAGATTGTTTACTTTCTTAACCAGCAGAAGCGGGCCAAACTGCACAAGGCCAAACCTGTGGTGGCGGTGGCGGCTAATGGGCTAGAAAAAGTGAACCTGGAATTGGGCTTTATTCCCCTGGTAGACTGCGCTCCACTGATAGTGGCCAAGGAAAAAGGCTTATTTGATGCCTACGGCCTCAGCCAGGTCACACTTAACCGAGAACCTAGCTGGAACGCAATTGCCGACGGTGTCACCAGCGGGCGTTTAGATGCCGCCATAATGGTAGCCGGTATGCCTTTAGGCATTACCCTTGGCTATGGCAACCAGCGTCCTCAGCCCATGGTCAGCGCTCTGACCCTGAGCCGCAACGGCAACGCCATTACCTTTAACCGGCGGCTGTACGACGCTGGCGTGCGTTCCCTGGCAGATTTTAAAGCAGCTATCGACCGCCGCCCTGATCAGGTACATACCCTGGCAGCCGTGCATCCTACCTCGATGCATAATTTGTTGTTGCGCTACTGGCTGGCCAGCGGCGGCATTGATCCCGACCGTGACGTCAGCGTGACGGTGATTCCTCCGGCTCAAATGGTGTCGAACCTGAAGGCTGGCACCATTGATGGCTACTGCGTCGGCGAACCCTGGAATGCCCGCGCTGTGCAAGAGGGCTTGGGAGTTGTGATGGCCATTGATAACGAGATTTGGCCAGGTCACATCGAGAAAGTGCTGGGGGTGACAGAAGCCTGGGCAAACCAGTATCCCAAAACCCACATCGCCCTGGTCAAAGCGCTGCTGGAAGCCTGCGAATACTGTGATGATCGCCGTAATCGAGAAGAAATTGCTGAAATTCTAGCTCGACCAGAATACATCGGGGCCGATGAAGTGCTGATTCGTCAGGGCTTTTTAGACCCCTACGACCGAGGCGATGGGCGTGAACCAACCCAGGTGCTGAACTACGTTCAGTTCTTTACTGGCAAAGCAAACTACCCAGATGTTACCGAAGCAGTTTGGATGATGACCCAGATGGCCCGCTGGGGCATTACCCCATTTCCCCGTAACTGGCTAGAAGTCGCGGAGCGCGTGAAGCGGGCGGATATTTTTGGACGGGCTGCGCGGGAACTGGGGCTGCTGGATATTGGCCGAGATCGGCATTCGATTCAACTCTTTGATGGCATTCCCTTTGACCCTGACCATCCTCTGGAGTACCTGAACAGTCTGTCTATCAAGCGTGACTTGCGAGTCGAGGAGATTGTTTTAGATCCACTCAATGTTTAGTCAAGCCAGAGAGCAACCTCTACTGGCAGGAACCCACCCCTACCCCTCCCGGTCGGGAATGAATTGGTCGAAGCTCCGTCACCATTGTTTTTAAGTATTTACTATGCAAGTGTTAAACCCCAGTACTGAATCACGCTCAAAGCCCCTAATCCAGGAGCCTTTCCTGGTGTTTGATAATCTCTCGAAGGTATACCCCACCCCAACCGGCAACTACGTCGTATTGGAGGAAATTAACCTGACGGTTCAAGAAGGCGAGTTTGTCTGTGTGATTGGCCACTCGGGCTGTGGCAAATCGACGCTGCTGGATATGGTGGCGGGGTTTCGCCAGCCCACGGAGGGAGAAGTGCGGCTGCAAACTCAGCCCGTTCGCGAGCCAGGACCAGACCGCATGGTGGTGTTTCAGAACTATTCGCTGTTGCCCTGGCTAACGGCTTACGAGAATATCTACCTGGGCGTGGATTCGGTCTTTTCCCACAAATCAGCGGAGCTTAAAAAGCGAATTGTGATGGAGCACCTGGCCCTGGTGGGTCTAGCCGACGCCGCCCATAAAAAGCCCGGTGCCCTCTCTGGCGGCATGAAGCAGCGAGTTTGCATTGCCCGCGCTCTGGCCCTGCGGCCTAAAGTGCTCATCCTGGACGAGCCGTTTGGTGCCCTCGACCCCATTACGCGTGAAGAACTGCAAGAGGAACTGCTTAAAATCTGGCAGGATCACCAAATTACGGTGCTAATGATTACCCATGACATTGATGAAGCTCTGTTTTTAGCAGATCGCATCGTCATGATGACCAACGGCCCCGCCGCTCAAATTGGCGAAATTATGACTATCCCCTTTGCCCGCCCCCGCGAACGCAGCCGCATTATGGAAGATCCGCGCTTCTATGAGCTGCGCAATGAGGCGCTAGACTTCCTCTACCATCGCTTTGCCCATGACGACTAGTAGCGTGGGATCAAACTATCGCCCCGGCTATCAATCCTATCAGTGCCCCCGCTGGAACCAACTGCCAGGTGGGTCGCCGGAACCATATCAGGGCAATTAGCGCGGCAATGCCTACCGTTATGGCCACCAGAGTACGAGGCAGAGTTTCATGGAATAGTGCAGCTTGAGCCAGGGGAATAACCGCAGCGGCGATCGCCCCCAGCACCGCAGGCATTACCCCTTTGAGAAAGCTCTTGACCCAGAGGTTTTGCCGCAGCCGCAGCAGAAACGGGGACGCCAGCATAATGAACAGAAACGACGGAGCAAAAATCGCCACTGTAGCGACCAGTGCCCCCAGTGCCCCAGCCACTTTGTAGCCGACAAAGGCAGCTGTAATCACCACTGGGCCTGGGGTAATTTCGCCCAGGGCCACACCGTCGATAAATTCGTTGCGGGTCATCCACTGAAAATCATCCACCACGGCCGTTTCTAGCAGGGGAATAATCACTAACCCGCCACCGAAGATAAACGCACCTACCTGCAAAAAGAAAGTGGCCAGCGGCCAGAAGTACTCTTGAATCCGCTCCGTACCCCAAAAGCTAGATACAGCGAGGGTTTCATTTGGTATTGCCGCTAGCCAGGTGGGCCAGCCTTGAGTCAGCGATAGGAGCGGCGCAAACCAGGCACTGGTGCGAGGGGAGGGGCCAGTTGGGGGTGGCGCTGTGGGACGATACACTATCATGCCGACCAGACCGGCCAGCAAAAACAGCAGCAACACATTCACCCCAAACCACCAGGAAGCGAGGAAGGTAGCTAGGGCGATTGCTACTCCCTGCCAATCCTTAATCGCCCGTTTGCCCAACTTCCAGCAGAACCCCACAATAACGGCAATAACGACTGGAGACACCCCCAGAAAGAGATCGTCAATGGCGGGCACACCTTGAAAGCGAAAGTAAGCCCATGACAACACCAGCATGATCAAAAAGGCTGGCAGAATGAAGCTAATGCCTGCCACCAGAGCACCTAACTGCCCAGCCCTGAGATAGCCGGTGTAAATGCCGGTTTGGGTCGAAGCAGGGCCAGGAATCATTTCGCAAACGGCTACACCTTCCAGGAACTGATCTTCTTGCAGCCAGCCGCGCCGAATCACCGCCTCATCGTGAATCATCGCGATGTGGGCCTGGGGGCCGCCGAACCCAATTGCACCCAGTTTTAGAAAGAGCCCGGCCAGTTCGCGCAGCCGAGCCGATAGGTTCATTGGAGAGTTGGGCATGGCCTTAGGCTCTAAGTCAGGGGTTTGGCTCATGGGCGATGACCATTAAATAACTGAGTTCACTATATCGAGCTTCGATAACGAGAGCCTATATTCCCCGATACATTGATGCGCTAAAACTCAAGGCTGCTCATCTTCAAATAGTTCGCCAAACAACTCCTTCACCTTTTGCTTAGCGTCGTCCAGGCGCAGCTTACCCAATTCCGTGGCCTGGTAAAATCGGCGAATCTGACGCCCTGTTTTTTCTTCAACAGACGACAAATAGCCCTTGCGCTCCATGTCGTGGAGCATAGGGTAAAGAGTTCCGGCACTGAGCTTGTAGCCGTGGCGACCCAATTCTTCAATAATGCCCAGCCCAAAAATAGGCTCCTGCGCCGCATGGTGCAAGATGTGCAAGCGGATCAAGCTAGAGTAAAACTCGCGTCCGTCCATAGGTTCTGAGCATAACCGTGGCTAAGCCATTAGCTGTCTTTTAGATAGGCTACCAGGGCTTGCAGTTTGTCCCAAGCCGCGCCGCTCTTGAGAATGGCTTGGGCCTGGGTAATTCCCTGGGCGATCGCCGTCTCCAGATCTGCACCGCTTACCCGTTCCCCTACCTTCAGGGCAAGAGCCGCATTCAGGGCCACCACATCCTGCTGGGCCTGAGTCCCTTTACCCTGAAGAACAGCCGTTAGAATAGCGGCATTTTCCTCAATTTCACCGCCGCGTAGGCTACTTACAGGAGCAGGAGCTACTCCAAAGCTTTGAGGATCCAAAACCACAGAACGCACCGCTCTATCCTCGACAACAGCGAGATCCGTTTTGTCGCCCAGGCCAGCCTCATCCAATCTTTCGCGCCCGTGCAGCACAATTGCCTGGGGAATGCTCAGTTGATTCAGCGCTTCGGCCATCGTAAACACCACTGCCGGGTCGTAAACCCCAATCACCTGACCAGTAGGCTGTAGCGGGTTCACTAGAGGCCCCAACAAGTTAAATACAGTGCGAATTTTGAGAACACTGCGCAAGGGAGCCACTGCCTTCATCGCCGGGTGCCAACCCCTGGCAAAGAGAAAGGTGATACCCACATCATCCAGAGCAGTTCTGACTCGGTCGGGAGGCGACCCCAGGTCTACCCCCAGCGCCTCCAACACATCCGCTGAGCCGACCTTGCTAGAGGCCGAGCGGTTGCCGTGCTTGGCCACGCGAATGCCTGCTGCCGCCGCAACAAAGGCCACGGCTGTAGAAATGTTAAACGTGTGCGCTCCGTCCCCGCCTGTGCCGCAAGTGTCGATACAGGGGGTGACATGCACCCGTTTAGTCTCACCACCCAGGGATTGCCCCTGTAACACCCGTGCCATCCCCGCCAGCTCATTAGCCGACACACCCTTAGCCTGAAGCGCCGCCAGCAACGCCCCTGACATTACCTCTGGAATGCTCTCACTCAGCCATCCCTGCATCAGTGTTTCGGCTTCGGCTTGAGTTAGGGATTCGCCACTAATCAGGCGTTGCAGCAGGGGGGACCAATCTTGAGCATCAACGGCAGGCATGGCATTTAGTAGGGTCACGGTTAATGATTCAGGCACAGCAAACCCATCTCCCAGTCGGCTAACTTTAGGAAAGACGAGGGTCTAATGCAGGAGCGGGTATAGACAATGTATCAGAGTCTCTAATCACCAGCGCACGCGCTTCTGAATAGTCTGATCAGATGTGTTCACGTGGCTGGCGCTTGCGTGTAGGGCCAGGTGAAGTAGAACGTGGTTCCCTGACCGACCTCAGAGGTCAGCCAAATTCGGCCATTTTCTGCCTCTACAATTTTTTTCACAACGGATAGGCCAATGCCAGTGCTTTCAAAGTCATCCCTGGCCTTAAGGGTTTGAAAAATAGTAAAAATCTTGTCGTGATACTGGCTGGCAATGCCGGGGCCATCGTCCGCTACAGCAAATTCAATGGCACCGCCCTGGCGCTGCCAGCTAACGCGCACCGTACCATGATCCTGGTGATGGTGCTTTATGGCGTTGTTGATTAAGTTGGCAAACACCTGACCAAGGGCTGTCTGGTGAGTGTAAACCGTGGGCATATCCTCAGCGACAATGACCTGAAACCCATCTGGCGGGGCGAGTGAATCAATCACGCCATGCAGCAATTGGCCGACATCCACCTGAGTGAGCTGGCGTTCGCGACGCCCGACGCGAGAATATTCCAGCAGCCCGTTGATGAGCGCCTCCATACGCTGGGCTCGGCTCCGTAACAGGGCTAACTGCCGCTGATTTTCCTCCGGAATTTGCCCAGCCAAATCTTCACTAATCCAGTCTGCCAGGTTAGAAATAGCCCGTAAGGGAGCCTTCAGGTCGTGAGAAGTTACGTAGGCAAACTGGTCAAGCTCGCTGTTGCGGCGTTCGAGCAGTGCCGTAGTGCGAGCCAAAACCAGGTTAGTAGTAGACATTTCCTCGGCCCGGCGCACTAGTTCTTCGCGAGCCGCTTTGCGCTCTTCAATATCTTCAATGATGGCAATGAAGGCCGAAATGCCAGCCTCAGCACTGCTTTCCACAGACACTGTCACCAGTGCCCAAATGGGACGGCCATCCTGGTGTAGGTAGCGCTTTTCAAACTGACAATGAGACTGCTCGCCGTTAACTAGTTGAGTATAGTAGTGGTCATCCTGTTGTTGGTCTGCTGCAAAGGTAACGGCGGAAAAATGTTGATTCAGAAGCTCAGCCGGTGTGTAGCCGAGAATGTCACAGAGTTTTTGGTTCACCTGAATCCAGCAGCCTTCAGGTGATAATCGGGCCATGCCCACAGCAGCCTGCTCAAATACGGCTCTAAATCGGGTTTCGCTAGCCTGTAGGTCCAGCTCGGCCTGCTTACGCTCAGTAATGTCCTGAATTACCCCGGCCATCCGCTGACTGCGTCCATCCACTATAGTCACGACTCGACCATAGACACTGACCCAATGCCAGCGGCCATCTGGCCATTTCACTCGGTATTCCTCTATAAATTCGGTATGAGCCGTCAGGGAATTTTCAATAGCGGCGCTAACTCTGGACAGGTCATCAGGATGCACCTGCTGAGCCCATTGCTCTAGGGTGTGGGGGTCAGAATCGGGAGATAACCCCAGAATTCGTTCGGTTTGGGGCGACCAGAATAGGGTGGGCTGATCGAGATGCCAATCCCAAGAGCCCATTTGCGCGGCACCAAGCGCCACATTAAGCCGCTCTGCAGTCTCTTGTAAACTGTCTTTGGCCGCTTGCAGGGTGAGGCGAGCCTGTTGTTCCTGGTTTAGCAATTCTTCAATTTGCTGGTTGGCAGTCTCAAGCTGAGCTGTACGGCGCTGAACGCGATCTTCCAACTCCTGGTTGAGCTGGCGTACTTCGCGTTCGGCCACCCGCAGGTTGGCTTCCACCTGTTTGCGTTCCTCAATTTCAGTCTGCAAGGTTTGGTTCAACTGCTCTAGCCGAACTGGGCTTGGCAGTGCCAGCGCCAGCGGAATCATAGGAATCAGTGTCAACGCTGTGTACAGAGAAATAAGCGCCGTGCTAGCTTTCGCTAGACCCGAAAACCAGTAGGTCGGAAACCACAATGTCCAAATTTCCAACAGATGAGTTAAACCACAGGCCGCAATAAACCCGGCAAAAAGCAGGAATATGGGCCGAAAGGGGACATCACGCCGTTGCCGCACAAAATACAGGAGGGCAACAGCAATTAGCCCGTAGGCCAGCGCAATTAAACCATCGGAAAGAACATGTAGCCCAACCAACCCCGGCTGCCATAGATAGCAATGCCCGTGGGGAATAAACGGCCTGGAAGAAAGCCAATCTAGCAGCGCTGTGAGCATAGGCTATTATCCCTATAGTTCTAGTTCTAGGATCGTCTGTGGCTACCCCAACGAGCTAACCCATCCGCTGCCTATAGGTCTGGCTTAACATAATCTAAACTCAGCAGAATCTATCCAGCGATAGAGGAGCTGGCCTGGCAAATTCCCTCCCTAGATACGAGCCAGAGTGAGGAGGCTGCTTAGATAATTCGAGGATATTAATTAAACTTCCTCTGCACGGAATCATCCGAACGTTAGACATTCTGAGTCGCCAGTGACACTAGGTCAGCGTTATCTGTGACTAAGTTTTCTAATAAAACGCCTAGTTTTTGGAAAAAAGGTAGCCCATGTCCACGATTCGCATTGTTTTGATTGAAGACCATAATCTCACTCGCATGGGGTTGAAAACAGCCCTGCAACAGATTGAGGATATTGTGGTAGTGGGCGAGGCCGCTACAGGTAGTAGGGGCTTGGAGGTGCTCAAGTCAGAGCCTGCCGACATTGCCATTGTCGATATTGGCCTGCCTGATATGGACGGCATCGAAGTAGTCGAGCAACTGCGCGATTTTAAGGCCAGTCAGGGCCGCGATCTCCCCAGGGTGTTAATGCTTACTATGCACGACAGCGAATCGGCGGTGATGGCGGCCTTTGCTGCAGGGGCAGACTCCTACTGCATGAAGCAGACTGAGCTAGAGGATTTAGTTACTGCTGTGCGAGAAACCTGCGAAGGTAACGCCTGGATTGATCCAGCGGTTGCTAATGTGGTGCTGCGCCAGGTACGGCAAAGCTCATCGGTGCTGGCCAGCAACGGTAGCCGAACTGTCACCATCGAAGCGGTTGAGCCAGAATTTGAGCAGATTCTAGAGTCCTATCCGCTGACAGAACGAGAGTTAGAAATTCTGGAGTTAATTGTGGCGGGCTGTAGCAACGCCGAAATCGCTGAACGCTCTTACATCACGGTGGGCACTGTGAAAACCCACGTGCGCAGCATTCTCAACAAATTAGGGGTAGATGACCGCACTAAAGCCGCCGTCCGCGCACTCAGATCGGGCTTAGTAAGCTAAGGGCTGAGGCTATGGCCAGTCGCTGCTGAGCTTCGTTGTTTCAGCAGGTAAGTGTTTGGCGTACAATTAGCGATAATCCTCGTCAACTGGTGTGAAGCTAGTTGCAGTTTTTAGCGCAGATCATGGGCACGTCATCCTCTGGGTCAAAGCCAACTCGGGGCCAGTTGCAGCGACAATTGGTGCAACATTTCCAAAAGTTGTATCGCGATAAGCTTAACCATTCTCCTGGTGAAATCACCTGCCAGCTTTTAGATGAAAAGTTGATGGTGGTGATTGAAAAGTCTGTGACTAAGCCTGAGCAACTGCTGCTTCAAGAGGGCGACCCAGAGCGAGCCGCCCAGATTAGAGAAGATCTGGTGACAGCCATGCGCCCTGAAATCGCCAAATTGGTTGAAGATATTTTGGATCGCAAAGTTGTAGACATTTTGAGCGATGCCACTCTAGAAACCGGGCGCACAGGCTTAGTGATAATCCTATCTGCCGCTCCAGATATTCGGTCTACGGCTAAAGCCGCAAAGGGCTAGTGCTTGCCCAGAGTTCAGCAAGCGTTAGCGCGTGACCAATTACCGGGCCACAAAGCGAGTAACGACATCTTCCAGCGTGGTCAGTAAGAAGGGTTTTGTCACATAGTCATTGAACCCAGCTGCAATAATTCTCCGTAGATGTTCGTTATCAGCTAACGCTGTAACTGCCACAACGGGAATGTGCTTAGTGGCGGGGTCAGCACGAAGCTGTTGGAGCAAGCTAAACCCGTCTAGCTCAGGCAGGTTGATGTCAGACAGGATGAGCGCAGGCCGATAACGCTGAGCCGCAATTAAGGCTCCATAACCATCGGACACAAAGCAGGCTTCACAGGCTAGCTGCTCTAAAACATGGGCGATAACCATCAGGCTATCATCATCATCATCAACGACTAAAACAGAGCGCGACCTGAAACTGGTTAGAGAGCGACCACGACTTGAGCACTGCGCAACCATAGAAATAGCTCCTTCGATTGAGGTGAGGCTTAGAGTAACGAGTCATGGATTCACCAAAATGGCAAACCCTTGTCTAAGGCACTCTGCCTATGGTCAAAGGAGCACGGGCGTTGACTGGCTTAATCTATGTAAGATACCGCAGAGCTGTACACTCATGGCCCAAAGGACTGAGAGCTCTGCGGTAGGCTTAATAACTTCGTACTATGCTAGCACAATTAATGAGCGGTGTTGTTGCCGTTCTCCGAAAAAGATTGGTCGTCTCTCCTTTTCCAGGAGAAAAGTAGATTAAGACTGATGAATGTCAGGGGCGTTAATGTCAGGAAGATCGGGCACCACGTCGGGCTTTTCTTTATCTTCCCAGCCGACCGGGCG
>Ga0224723_1001284_pt1 | contig 15455 bp, 19 predicted proteins | sample Balambano_FR2_Me_FD_161647 | JGI IMG/M metagenome (GOLD analysis project Ga0224723, IMG submission 161647) | Freshwater sediment microbial communities from Lake Towuti, South Sulawesi, Indonesia - Balambano_FR2_MetaG | ecosystem: Environmental > Aquatic > Freshwater > Lake > Sediment | place...
GACATCTGCGCCGCCCAGGCGACGTCCGCGACGTGCTGGACACACAGCTCGTCGGCGTGCCGGTTCCAGCGCGGGAAGTGGACCCGGACGGTGCGGATCCAGTCCGGCGACCCGGCGGGCAGCCGCTTCTGGTGGACCTTCTCGCCGGTCACGCCGGTGGGGAAGCGGTGGAGCATGCACGGCCGGTCCCGCAGCGCGCGGACGATGCCGTCGCCGACGCTCAGGTAGTAGTGGACGAGGTCGAGCTTGGTCTCGCCCCGGGCCGGGAAGTACACCCGGTCGGGGTTGGTCACGCGGACCACCCGGTCGTCGATCTTGATCTCGACCGCCGGTGGCATGGGCCGACGATAGGCCGTGCCGTCGGCGGACGATCGGCCGTCAGGCCGCCGGGAGCCGCCGCTCGAGGAAGACGCTCTCGGGGTCGGGCCGGTACGGCGGGAACGGCGGGATCTCCGTGAACCCCTCCCGCCGGTAGAAGGCGAGCGCGGCGTGCTGGCGGACCCCGGTCTCGAGGCGGAGCAGACGGACGCCCTCGGCCTCGGCGTGCGCGACCAGGGCCTGCAGGATCGCCCGCGACACTCCGCTCCCGCGGTGGGCCGGGCGGACGTACATCCGCTTGAGCTCGCCGAACGCCTCGGCCCCGGGCTCGTGGACGAGCTGGATCCCGCCGCAGCCGACCGGTGACCCGTCGAGGCGGGCGACGACGAAGGTCACGCCGCGGGCGAGCAAGGCGGCCACGTCGTACCCGTGGGTGCTCTCCGGCGGATAGCCCTCGGTCGCCAGGTCCGCCGTCAGCTCGGCCACCAGGATCCGGGCGTCCGGCGAGTCCGCCGCCTCGCGCGAGACCGTCAGCACCAGATCATGATGCCGCCCGAGCACCGTCGCGGTTGCCGCCCGGTGCCACCGCCCGCAGCTCCCGGACGGCCCGCTCGAGCAGCTCGTCCCGGGCGGCGTCCCCGTCCAGGTCGTCGCCGTCCTCCGCCGCGTCGAGGACGTCCAGGTCCTCCAGCTCACCGAACACGTCCATGGTCCCGGGCTGTTCGCTGGGCGCCGCGACCAGCTCGGGGGCGACGAACGCCCGGGCGTCCCGCTCGACGAGCGGCGGGGTCGCCGCGTCACCGCTGAGGCCGAGGTCGTTCATCCGGCGCGCGGTGACGAGCAGGCGGCCCTCGAAGGACCCGACGAAGGTGTTGTAGGCGCCGACCGCCCGGTCCAGCGACCGGCCCAGCTTGTCGGCGTGGCCGGCCACGGTGCCGAGCCGGTCGTACAGCTGGCGGCCGAGGTCGAGCATCTGCTCGGCGTTCTCGTGCACCGCCTGCTCCCGCCACGTCATGGCGACGGTCCGCAGCAGCGCGAGCAGGGTGACCGGGGTGACCACGACCACCTTGGCGGTCATGGCGTCCTCCAGCAGCCCCGGATCGGCGGCCACCGCGGTCGAGAGGATCGACTCGGCCGGGACGAAGCACACGACGAACTCCGGTGTGGCGGCGACCCCGGCCCAGTACCGCTTGGCCGACAGCGCCGTGACGTGGGCGCGCAGCTTGCGGGCCTGCTCCGCCGCCGCGGCGTCGCCGCCCACGCCGTCGCCGGGGACGGCCAGCGGCGCCTTGGCATCGACCACCACGCACCGCCCGTCGGGCAGCCGGACCACCATGTCGGGCCGCACCGTCGTGCCGTCCGGGCCGGTCATGGTGGCCTGGACGTCGAAGTCGACCCGCTGCACCATGCCGGCCGCCTCGACGATCCGGCGCAGCTGCACCTCGCCCCAGGTGCCGCGGGTGTTGGACGACCGCAGCGCGCCCGCGAGGGTGGCCGTCTGCTCGCGCAGCCCCTCGCCCATCTGCTGCACCGCGCGGATCTGCTCCGTCAGGCGGCCCGACGCCGAGCTCCGGTCCCGCTCCATGTCGGCGACCTGGCGCGCGATCGCGGTCAGCCGCTCGCCGAGCGGCCCGAGCGCCGCCGTGAGGGCGCCGGCCTCGCGGGCCGACGCCTCGCTCGCCGACGCCTGGGCGAGCGCCGCATCGCGCTGCCCGACGGCCTCGGCCCGCGCCACCTCGGCGGCGTGGGCCCGCTCGCCGGCCAGGCGGGCCTCGGCTCGGGCGGCCTCGGCCACCGAGTCGGCCTCTCGGGCCTCGGACCGGGCGTCGGCGAGGCGGGGGAGCAACACGGCGCGGGCGACGAGCGCGCCCGCGGCCGCACCGGCGGCCAGGGCGGCGACGGCGAGGAGCGCGACGAGGAGGGCGGTCGTGTCCATGGCCGTCACCGTGCCAGGGGGGTCGGACACGGTCCGTCAGGCGCGCGGCGGGACATGCGGGACGGGCGTGCGCCCGGTCCGACTTCTGCGGCGACGGATCCCGAGTCGCGCGCCATGGCAGGATGGCTGCAGTCCACGGCCGGGAGGAGGTGCCAGACGTGACCATGACCAAGTCGGCGCCTGCCTCCACCGGCTGACGGACCGTCTGTCGAGGGCGGCGCCATTCCCCGAGAGGCGGCCGCATGGCCCTCCGCATCAGGAACGTGACCATCGATTGTGCTGACCCCTACCTTCTGGCGACCTTCTGGTCCCAGGTGACGGGCTTCGGCGAGGACCCCGACGAGGGGAATTCACCGGGCGACCCCGAGGCGCTGTTGCTGGCCCCCGACGGGTCGCTCGGGCTGCTGTTCGTCACCGTGCCCGAGCCGAAACACGCCAAGAACCGGCTCCACCTGGATCTCGTGCCCACCGACCGTTCCCGTGACGCTGAGGTCGACCGGCTGCTCGCTTTGGGAGCGGTGCTGGTCGACGACCGCCGCCGGGCGGACGGCACCGGATGGGTCGTCCTCGCCGACCCCGAGGGCAACGAGTTCTGCGTCGAGCGCAGCGACGCCGAGCGGGCGTCCTGACTCGTGGGGCGGGGTGGACGTGCCGTCCGCCCCGCCCCGGCCGCCGGGAGCGGGGTAGCGGCCGCCGTGACCGCACAGCGCCAGGAGGGTGGACTCGACCCCGTCAGGTTCTTCCGGGGCCCGCTCTCACAGGGGCAGCCGGTACCGGACCACCGTGTCGGCCGCCACGAACCGGTCGTACAGCGCCCGGGCGGGGGCGTTGTCCGCCCGGGTGTGCCAGTACAACGCCGACCACCCCTGGTCACGTCCCTGCTGCACGAGGTCCCCCAGGAGTGCCCGGGCCGCCCCGCGCCGCCGGGCGGCGGGGTCCACGAACAGGTCCTCCAGGTAGCACACCGGGTCGCACCGGAAGGTCGAGAGGTGGAGCACCGCGAGGGAGAACCCGAGAACGCCCCCCGCATTCACCGCCAGCCGGCACGTCACGGGAACGTCCGGGTCGAGCACGCGGCTCCACGTGAGATCCCGCACGTCCTCCGCGACGGCGTGCCCGCGACCGTGGAGGTATTCGTGCCAGAGCTCCCGCCACCTCGGGGCGTCCGTCGGTCCCGCGTCGCGCACCACCAGCTCGCCCACCGGGGTCCTCATCCGGCGAGCGTAGGGGCCGCCGAGGTGCCACCCGCGTCGGCAGCGGGCCGTAGACTCGTCGTCCCGTGGCCCTGACCATCGGGATCGTCGGCTTGCCGAACGTCGGCAAGTCCACCCTCTTCAACGCCCTCACCCGCAACGAGGTGCTGGCGGCGAACTACCCGTTCGCCACCATCGACCCCAACGTCGGCATCGTGCCGCTGCCCGACCCGCGCCTGGCCGTGCTCGCGGAGCTGTTCGCCAGCGACAAGGTGGTTCCGGCCACCGTGACGTTCGTCGACATCGCCGGCATCGTGCGCGGGGCGAGCGAGGGTCAGGGGCTCGGCAACCAGTTCCTCGCGAACATCCGCGAGGCCGACGCGATCTGCCAGGTCGTCCGGGCCTTCCACGACGACGACGTGGTCCACGTCGAGGGCCGGGTCGACCCCGCCTCCGACATGGAGACCATCCACACCGAGCTGATCCTCGCCGACCTCCAGACCCTGGAGAAGGCGGTCCCGCGGCTGGAGAAGGAGGTCCGTGGCAAGAAGGCCGAGGCCGCCGTGCTCGACGCCGCGCGGGTGGCGGTCGACGTGCTGTCGGCGGGCACCACGCTGTTCGCCGGGGCGGCGTCGGCCGGGATCGACGCCGCGCTGCTGCGCGAGCTGTCACTGCTGACCACCAAGCCGTTCCTCTACGTCTTCAACGTCGACGCGACGGTGCTGGAGGACACGCCCGAGGCGAAGGCCCGCCGCGAGGAGCTCGCCGCCCTCGTCGCCCCCGCCGAGGCGATCGTGCTGGACGCCCAGTTCGAGTCCGAGCTCGCCGGCCTGGAGCCCGACGACGCCCGGGAGCTGCTGGAGTCCAGCGGCCAGGACGAGGCCGGCCTGGACAAGCTGGCCCGGGTCGGGTTCGTCACCCTCGGGCTGCAGACGTACCTCACCGCCGGCCCCAAGGAGTCCCGGGCCTGGACGATTCGCCGCGGCGCGACGGCGCCCGAGGCCGCCGGCGTCATTCACACCGACTTCCAGCGCGGCTTCATCAAGGCCGAGGTGGTGTCGTACGACGCGCTGGTGGCCGCCGGGTCGATGGCCGAGGCGAAGGCACGCGGGCAGGTGCGGATCGAGGGCAAGGACTACGTCATGCAGGACGGCGACGTCGTCGAGTTCCGCCATGGAGTAACGTCTCGGCAACAGTAAGCCCTAGGGCGACGAGCGAACTCTAGGAGCCAGGCCTCGGCCTGCCGTCACCCAACCGAGATGCTGAGAATCTTCATGCTGACGAGCTCGCGGAAGAGCTCTACGCCCTTGTCGCTAAGTTTGTCCTTCTCGAATTCAATGTAGCCAACGCTACTGAAGTTGGAGGGCAGTTCGATGCCTTTCTCCTTGAAGACTACGATCCGCTCGCCGTAGAGAACCGATGCGGCACCCAGCTCATGTGAGACGTTCTCGCTCGGACGCCAGATGGGTTGCCCGTCCCTATCAAAGTATTCCTTGTCAGCAGTAAACACCAAGATTGCCGCTCCGCACTTTCGCATCGTCTCGGCCACCTTCTGGGGGATCGGGCGAGCATGGTTGGCCTCCTCGACTGCCTCCTTATGGGGAATCCCGTACTCGTTGAGAATCTTGACCAACTGCTCCGTGGGCTTCCTGTTTCCACCATGACCCACGAAGATCGCGTTCTTGTGCGCTGCGGGGGGCGGTGGATCCGCCGGTCGCGATGGCGGGAGCATTGCCTCGATGTCCGGCTTCAACTCGTCGCCCAGGATGAGGCCGTCGTCCCCGACTTCATCCTCCTCGGCAGCAGCGCTGACGGACGTCGCGGCAGAGCGCTTCGCCGGGCCGCCGATGTCGACGTACTCCTTGTCCTTGATGGACTTAAGCAGCCCGACATATCGAGCATTCTCGATTAGAAGGTCGTAGACGTCGGCGGTGCGATCGTTCGGCACGCTCAGTGTAGCGAGGACGTTTCGAGCAATGTTCTTCGGTGGCAGCGGCGACCCGTCGTACTTCTTGTAGAAATGCTCTGCCACTCTGGGCTTCAGGGCGGCGATTCGGAGTGCGATCTTGTCGTCGTCGACCTCGGTGGGCGAGAGTACGCGTTTGCCCAAAGTCGTCAGCGAGATCTCGGACGCGTTCGGCCCGCCCTCGGTCAGGCCATAGCCGATGGCCGCACCGCACTCAGCGCGGAAGGGGCCAGAGGAGGGCTGAACCGAGAGGGCTGAGGCGACGTCGAGCGGCCGTGTGGGGTGCGACGCGTAGTTGTCGACGATCGCTCGGGGAATTCGGAGGGCCCTCTCGAGACTGATGGCTGGGATGTCGACCTGGCTGATGCGAGAGCGCCGCTTGGCTCCCGCGGTGGACTTCTCTGGGTTGCTCACGCATGCGACTGTACACGATGTACGCGTCATGCGTGTCATGCGTGTCATGCGTGTCGTGCGGAGGGGGTTCGGGCGTTGCCCTGAGGGCCCACCGGCTGCAGCCTTCAGTGAGCTGGTAGCGGCGGCAAGGGGACGGCGACGTCGTCGAGTTCCGCTTCAACGTGTGAGGCTGGGCCGGATGACGGACCGGACCCGACAGGACGACGAGGAGATCCTGCAGGCCCAGGTCGACTACTACCGTGCGGTGGCCCCGGAGTACCTCGACGGGATGCTCGACGAGCCCGGTGCCGACGAGCTGCTCGCCGCCGTGACCGACCACGCACCCTCCGGGGCCGTGCTGGAACTGGCCTGCGGGCCCGGGGTGTGGACGCCCGTGCTGCTGGCGCGTGCGACGCACGTGACGGTGGTCGACGCCGCCCCCGAGATGCTGGCGCTCGCGCGGAACGGGTGGGCTCGGACGATCGGGTGCGCTTCGTGCAGGCGGACCTCTTCGACTGGCGGCCGGACCAGCGGTATGACGCCGTGTTCATGGGGTTCTGGCTCTCTCACGTGCCGTGGAGCCGGTTCACCGCCTTCTGGGAGTTCCTCGACAGCTGCCTGCTCCCGGGGGGGCAGGTGCTGTTCGTGGACGATGCCCACCGGACCGAGGAGGAGCTGGTCGAGGGTGCGGCGTCCTCGACCGTCGAGCGGCGACTGGCGGATGGCACCCCTCACCGGGCGATCAAGGTGCCGCACGAACCGGGCCAGCTGCAGTATGAGATCCGTCGGCTGGGGTGGGACGCCACCGTGCACGCCACTCGTGGCCCGTTCTACTGGGGCGCGTGCCAGATCCGCTCCGCTCAGGCGACCGTCGGGGGGTAGACGAGGTGGGCGATGCCCGCTCCGTCATGCATCGCCCGTGACGCGCCTGCGGCTCGCCAGCTCGTCCGTGACGACGAAGGCCCCCGGAGCAGCACGCTCCGGGGCCTCTGATCGTGTCTCAGGCGGGCGCGAGCAACCTCTGACCACCCGAGACGAGGAGATGGTCGTGCGCGACCTCGCGGGTGGAGGCGGGTTGGCCCGTCTGGTCGAGCAGCGCGACCAGCATCGCCATGCTCGCCCCAGGAGCGTGGTCCACCCTGTCCGCCGGACTCTCGGTCAGGATGCAGTCCAGGATGCGGAGGTCGTCCGGACCCATGTCGACGACCACGGTCGCCGTCCCCCCCACTGCGGTGACCCGCTCGTTCACCGACGTGATGGTGTCTGTGTCGAGGACGACGACGAGACGGCGGTTGCCGTCCCGATCCCTCCTCACCCGGCTCACGTTGTCGGGATCGCGCAGCGCGCGCATGGCTCTGCTGGTGGCGCTCAGTCGTCGCGCCTCGTCGTCGCTGCGCTCAGTCATTGCTCCACCTCCGCATCCTCTCGTGCCATTGGTCCACGATGGCATCATGCGCCAGGTCCCATCCGGTGTACACGTCGGCGGGATCGCCGATCGACCTGAGGTGTGTCCGCCGATCGGATGTGGACGACCGGTGGAACTGGTGAAGGTGGACCTCGGCGTGACAGCAGTCGGCTCGCGCGATCTCCACCCTGTCGCCCCTGACGGGCGCCCGGTAGAGCATCAGGGCAAAGTTGATCAACCTCTGTCCGTCGTACCCGGTCCGCTGACCACCACCACACCGCAACCTTCGTGCGTGAGGCCGACATCGATGTCGATGGTCTCCTGCGGGACGATCGCGCCCCATGGTGGCGGCTGCCACGGTGAGCGGATGGTCGGCTGGGACACGACGCCCGACGGTACTGCGTGTGCCGGCCTGCGCCGCCAGTACCTGGGTCAGGTGCCCGTCGGGGTGTAGACGAGGTGGGCGATCCCGCTGCCGACGTCCTGGCAGCCGGCCAGCGACAGGACGGTGCGGGGTCCGCCGTCGGGGAACAGGCGCGGGCCGGTGCCGACCGCCAGCGGGTAGGTCACGAGGTGGAGCTCGTCGACCAGCCCGTCGGCCAGCAGGGCCCGGACCAGGGTGCCGCTGCCGCTCACGTAGATCCCGCCGTCGACGCGGTCCTTGAGGTCGCGGACCGCCTCGGCCGAGTACCCGCCGAGCACCTGGCTGTTCGCCCAGCCCGGGTCGGTCAGGGTGGTCGACACCACGTACTTGGGGGAGTCGTTGAAGAACGGGGCGCCCGGGTCGTCCTCGACCGTGCGCTGCGGCCACGCCGAGGCGAACATCTCGTACGTGCGCCGCCCCAGCAGGATCGCCGAGCAGGACCCGGTGACCTGCCCGAGGGCTTCGCTCAGCCGGTCGGTGAACTCGTAGTCCATGGTCCACAGCGGCGTGTCGATGACCCCGTCGAGGGTCGTGAACTCGTGCACCTTGATCGTTCCCATGGTCGTCTCCTCGGCGTCAGCGACTGGTCACGCTATCGACGGCACAGGGGAGCCGATCTCATCGCGGGGCCGGACGGCCGACGACCGAGACGGTCACGGGGCCGGCGTCGACCGAGACACCGGCGACAGCGCCGACGCGACGGCGTCGTCCAGCGCCCGGGCAGTCCTGTCGTCGTAGGCGCCGAGCCCTTGCCACACCACCTCGCCCAGCGGGTTCACCACCAGGAGGGCGATGGTCCTCTCGGTCGGGATGCCGAGAGAGGCTCGGAAGGCGGCCCGGTCGACGTACAGGGTCAGCGTGCGGGCCCGCGTCGCGGGGTCGGTGATGCCCTGGCGCATCCAGCCGTCGAGGCGGCGCTGCTGCCCTGGGCTCATCTCGCCCACGACCGGCAGTTCGTAGGTCCGCAGCGCCGGGATCCGCGCCTCGCGCGCGCGCAGCGCCGGCAGCCACGTGTCGACCTCCGCCTGCTGCGACCAGGTGTACGCGACGAGGACGACGTTCACCTGCCCCTCGAAGGCGGCGGGCAGCGTGACGTCCCGGCCGTTGAGGTCGCGGGTCGACAGGTCGGGGAATCGCATGTCGGTCCTCCATCGTTGAGTCGTTACACCAGGCCGAACGATTCGATCGATGGAAAGATTCCCGTCATGACCGACGACGTCCACGACCGTCTGGCCCGCCGCACCCAGGAGCTCGTCCGACTGGGGGCCGTTGTGGGCGGGCGCCTCGTGACCGAGGCCGGGCTCCCGCTCAGCGACGCGCGCGCCTTGCGGGTGCTCGACGAGATGCGCTCCGCACCCGTGACTCCGGGCCTGCTCTCACGCGAGCTCGGACTGTCGCCGGCAGCCGTGACGGCGCTGGTCGACCGGCTCGTCGCGGCTGGGCTCGTGGAGCGCCGGCCCGACCCCGGGGACCGGCGCCGGGTGCATCTGCTGCTCACCGAGCAGGCCCGGGCTCTCGCGGCCAGGATTCTCGCGCCGTTGGCCCGAGTGATCGACGAGCGCGCGGCCGCCCTCGACCCCCCGACCGCCGCTGCTGTCACGCTCTACCTCGAAGCGGTCCTCTCCGAGGCCGGTCGGGTGGAGCACCGTGGCGGGACCTGACCGGCCCGCTCCCGGACGCCGGTTTCACGGGGTGGCTGACCACCTCGACGTCGGGCACCGCGAAATCCGTGCCCTCGGACGAAGCGCGCCCGACGCCGCCCAGTACCGGAACGCGGTCCGCCACGATGTCCTGCCACCGCTGCGGAAACATCCGATCCGGTGCGGCTTCGTCAGCGCCCGAGCAGGTCCCGCAACGCCGGCTCCAGGTGCGGGTGGCGGAACCGGAACCCGGCCGCCAGCAGCCGCCGTGGCCGCCCCTGGCGGCCGGTGAGGCCGAGCGCGGGGTCGGTCCGCAGGATCCGGGCTCCCCAGCGCACCCCCCACGCCTGGGTGGGAGGCGCCGGCGGCCGCCTCGTGACACGTCGCAGGGTCGCCATGAGCTCGGCGTTGCGCACGGGGTTCGGCGACGACGCGACCAGCACTCCCCGCAGGGGGCGGGCCTCCGGCTCGGGCGACGTGCCGAGGCACCACTGCACCACGCGCAGCCAGTCCTCGACATGGATCCAGCTCACCCACTGGCGACCGCTCCCGACCCGCCCGCCCAGTCCCCACCGGGTGAGCAGCAGCAGCCGGTCGAGGGCGGGCGTACCGGCGTCCAGGACCACGCTCGTCCGCAGCACCGTGACCCCGTCCGCGGCCACCGCCCCCCCGAGCGCCGCCTCCCAGGCCCGGGCAACGCCCGCCATCTGGGGCGGCCCGTCCGCGGGCGGCGCGTCGTCGTCGACCACGGTCTCGCCGGCGTCCCCGTGGATGGCCAGCGTGCTCGCCTGCACCCACGACCGCACGGTCCCGACCCTCCGGGACGCCTCGACCAGGGCCCGCGTGGGCGCCACCCGCGAGTGCGTCAGCAGCCCGACGTTGGCCGGGGTGGGCGGCCGGTCGACGAGCTCCCCGGCCAGGTTGACGACCGACGCTCCCTCGAGCTCTCCGACCCAGTCCCCGGGTGTGACCCCGTCCCACCGGACCTGGCGGGCCAGGCTCCCGTCCCGGAGCCGGCGGGTCAGTACGACCACCTCGTGCCCCCCGGCGGCCAGATCGCCCGCGAGGCGGCGTCCCAGGGCGCCGGAGCCGCCGGCGAGGACGACCTTCACGAGGACTTCAGCCGACGGGCTGGGACGCCAGCTCGACGTCGCCCACCACGAGCCGGTCACCCTCGGCCTCGAGCACCAGGTCGGCCACCCGGCCCGCGGCCCGCAGGTCGGCCGCGGCGGCTTCGACCATCGCGAGCACCGCCGTCGGCGCGGCGACCCGGGCACCGGAGACCTCGGCCTTCTGGGAGACCTTGGCCTCGGTCTTCGCCCGGCGGAGCCCGGCCAGGGCCTCGCCGACGACCCTGAGCATCGCCGGGTCGGCGCCGACGGCAGCGGCGCGCAGCGGCCCGGGCTCCGGCCAGGCGGCCCGGTGCACCGACCCGTCCCGCCACCACGACCAGACCTCCTCGGTCGCGAACGGCAGGACAGGCGCGAACAGGCGGAGCATCGTGTCCAGCGCGAGGCGCAGCGCCGCGACGGCCGACCGCTGCCCCGCTGGCCCGTGGGCGCCGTAGGCCCGGTCCTTGACCAGCTCGACGTAGTCGTCGCAGAACGACCAGAAGAACGCCTCGGTGATCTCCAGCGGGCGGGTCCAGTCGTAGGCCTCGAAGGCCGCCGTCGCCTGGTCGACGACGTCGGCGAGACCGGCGAGCATGGCCCGGTCCAGCGGCTCGGTCACCGAGTCGGGGGAGTCCGCGACCGCCTCGAACCCCAGCACCAGCTTGCTGACGTTGAGGACCTTGATGGCCAGGCGCCGGCCGACCTTCATCTGGCCCGGGTCGAAGGCGGTGTCGGTCCCGGCGCGCCCGGAGGCCGCCCAGTACCGGACCGCGTCCGAGCCGTGCTCCTCCAGCAGGCCCATCGGCGTCACGACGTTGCCCTTGGACTTCGACATCTTCTTGCGGTCCGGGTCGAGGATCCACCCCGACAGCGCCGCGGCGTGCCACGGCAGGCAGCCGTGCTCGGCGTCGGAGCGGACCACCGTCGCGAACAGCCAGGTCCGGATGATGTCGTGGCCCTGCGGGCGCAGGTCGTACGGGAACACCCGGGCGAACAGGTCGGGGTCCTGCTCCCACCGGCCGGCGATCTGCGGGGTCAGCGACGACGTCGCCCAGGTGTCCATGACGTCGGGGTCCGCCACGAAGCCGCCGGGCTTGCCGCGCTGGTCCTCGGTGAAGCCGGGTGGGACGTCGCTCGACGGGTCGACCGGCAGTGCCGCCTCGTCGGCGAGGATCGGGTGCTCGTGGTCGGGCACCAGGTCGGCGGACAGCCGGTACCAGACCGGGAACGGCACCCCGAAGAACCGCTGCCGGGAGACCAGCCAGTCGCCGGTCAGCCCCTGCACCCAGTTCTCGTACCGGTGGCGCATGTGGGCCGGGTGCCACTGCAGCTCCCGGCCCCGGGCGAGCAGGCGCTCGCGGAGCTCGGTGTCCCGGCCGCCGTTGCGGACGTACCACTGGCGGCTGGTGACGATCTCGAGCGGGCGCTCGCCGCGCTCGTAGAACTTCACGGGGTGGGTGATCGGGCGCGGGTCGCCGTCCAGCTCGCCCGAGTCACGCAGGGCGCCGACCACCGCCTCGCGGGCCGAGTGCGCCGTCCGCCCGGCGACGAGCGACCCGTAGGCGGCCCGCCCGGCCGACGCGTCGATCCAGGGCGGGACCTCGGTCGCGAACCGGCCGTCCCGGCCGACCAGCGCCCGGGTCGGCAAGGCCAGCTCCCGCCACCACGTGACGTCCGTGAGGTCGCCGAAGGTGCAGATCATCGCGATGCCGGAACCCTTGCCCGGCTCGGCGAGGTGATGGGCGACGACCGGCACCTCGACCCCGAACACCGGGGTGCGCACCGTCGACCCCACGAGGGCCCGGTACCGCTCGTCGTCGGGGTGCGCCACCAGTGCCACGCACGACGGGATCAGCTCGGGGCGGGTGCTCTCGATGTGGACGGGCCCCGAACCGTCGGAGCGGGCGAAGGCGATCCGGTGGTAGGCGCCGGGACGCTCCCGGTCCTCCAGCTCGGCCTGGGCGACGGCGGTGCGGAACGTGATGTCCCACAGCGTGGGCGCCTCGGCGGCGTAGGCGTCGCCCCGCTTGAGGGCGCGCAGGAACGCCCGCTGCGACGTCGCCCGGGAGTGGGCGTTGATCGTCTCGTACCGGTACGCCCAGTCGACGCTGAGCCCGAGGCGGCGGAACACGGCCTCGAAGGCCTGCTCGTCCTCGACCGTCAGGCGCTCGCAGAGCTCGACGAAGTTCCGCCGGGAGACATGCACGAAGTCCCGGTCGTGCGTCGGCGGCTCGGCCGGCGGCCGGAAGTCCGGGTCGTACGGCAGTGAGGGGTCGCAGCGCACCCCGAAGTGGTTCTGGACCCGCCGTTCGGTCGGCAGGCCGTTGTCGTCCCAGCCCATCGGGTAGAAGACCGCGCGCCCGCGCATCCGCTGGTAGCGCGCGAGCAGGTCGGTGTGGGTGTAGCTGAACACGTGGCCGACGTGCAGCGATCCCGAGACCGTCGGCGGGGGGGTGTCGATGGCGTAGACCCGCTCCCGGGTGGCCGTCCGGTCGAACGCGTACGTGCCCTGTTCCCGCCATACCGCGTCCCAGCGCGCCTCGAGGCCGTCGACGGTCGGCTTGTCGGGGACGCGTGCGGGTGGGGTCGGCTGGTCGGGCACGGCCGTCATTGTGCCGTGCCGGGCGGCGGCCGGAGCGTCGCGGCGGTGGTCTCGGCGGTGGGGCGAGCGAGTCGCACGGGAAAGCTCCGGGAGGGACGGGACCGCTACCCGCAGGCACGCCCCGGCGATCGTCGAGGGATCGGGTGTGCGAGGGTCAGCGGGTGTTCGTGCTCGTCGGGGGGTGGCCGGGGTCGGGCAAGAGCACATTGGCGCGGTCGCTCGGTCCAGCGCTCGGCCTCCCGGTCCTGGCCAAGGACGATCTCAAGGAGGTGCTCGCCGACGCCCTCGGGGACCCGCCCGACGTGCCGGCGTCCCGCGCCCTCGGCCGGGCGGCGGTCCTCGTCATGCTGCGAGCGGCCGCCGAGCTGCCCGGTGCCGTGCTCGACAGCACCTGGTTCCCCTACGCCCGGCCGTCGGTGACGGCCCTTCCGGGGCCGGTCGTCGAGATCCACTGCTCGGTGGCACGCGAGGTGGCGCGAGACCGCTACCGGGCTCGCGCCGACTCGCGCCAGGCTGTTCACCTCGACCTCCGCCGAACCGACGACGAGCTGTGGCGCCGGGAGTGGGTGCCGCTGGGCATCGGTCCCGTCCTGGTGGTCGACACCACGCACCGGGTCGACGTCCCCGCGCTGGCCGACCGGCTCCGCCGGGTCGGCGGGATCGGTTGAGCGGGACTGTCCTAGGCGTGGGAGGCCGACAGAAGTCGCCCCGTCCGAACCTCCGCCCGCCTGTGGATCCTGCGGCGGCGTCGTCCACAGGCCCGCGGCCGTCCGCGCCTGGGCCTGACATCGTGGATATCATGCGGTATCGATCGGAGGTGCCATGACCGACATCCTCATCCGTGACGTCCCCGAGGACGCCGTCGCCCGGATCGACGCCTCGGCGGAGCGAGCCGGCCTCTCCCGTGCGGAGTACCTGCGGCGGCTTCTCGTCTCGCAACGCAGTCCGGTCGACGTCGTCACCGGCGGTGACTGGAGGCGGCTGAGCGAGACCTTCGCCGACGCGATGGATCCACAGGTGATGCGAGGCGCCTGGCAGTGACGTCGTGGCTCGTCGACACGTCCGCACTGGTGCGCATCGGTGATCTCGCAGATCCGGAGCCCTGGAGCGGAGCCCTTGTCCGCGGCCTCCTGCACGTCTCCACGGTGACCCTGCTCGAGCTGGGGTACTCCGCTCGCAACGGTGAGTCCCTTCGTCGCGCTCGGACGGAGCCACCCCTGTCCTTGCTGACACCAGTCCACCTCACACCCGCGATGGAGGACAGGGCCGTGGACGTCCAGCAGGTTCTCGCCGATCGGGGACATCACCGCGCGCCGTCCGTGCCTGATCTCCTGGTCGCGGCGACCGCCGAGGTGTCCGGGCTGACCGTCCTCCACGTCGACAAGGACTTCGACCTCATCGCGTCGGTGACCGGCCAGCCCGTCTCCCGACTCGTCTGACTCAGGTCGTCACGAAGGTCGCGAGCACCTCGTCCAGGCGCTCGTAGGTCTCGCGCATGCCGGGCTCCATCCCTGAGTTCACGTGCCCGTCGCGGTTGGCCATCGAGGTGTGCGTGACGACGCCGTGGACCATCGTCCCGCCCTCGACCTCGACGAGGTCCATCGCCTCGACGGACTCGGCCTCGGGGAACCCCTCGAAGGCGAAGGTCTGGACCATCCGCCGGGGCGGGTCGATCTCGCGGAACTCCCCGCGGAAGGCGAACTCCTGGCCGTCGGGGGCGCGCTGCACGTAGCGGTAGGTCCCGCCCACCCGCAGGTCGGCCTCGGCGACGACCAGCTCCAGGGCTCGGGGGCCCCACCAGCTCCGGCGGTGCTCGGGCTCGGTCATCACACGGAAGACCAGGTCGCGAGGGGCCCGCAGGAACCGGCGGAAGCGGATGACGGGCTCGTCGGCGGGCACCTCGAGCTCCAGGGAGCCGGGGGTGCGGGGGGTGTCGGCGGTCATGGGGTCTCTCCTTGGGTCTGCAGATGGTCGAGGTAGTCGTCGAGCCGATCGAAGCTCTCCTCCCAGAACCGGCGGTAGCCGCCGACCCATTCGGCGAGCTGCCGCAGGCGCTGCGGTTCCAGGCGGCAGGGCCGCCGCCGGCCGTCCCGGTGCCGCGAGACCAGGCCCGCGCGCTCCAGCACCTGGAGGTGCTTCGTCACGGCGGGCTGGCTCATGGCGAACGGGGCGGCGAGTTCGAGCACTCCGGCCTCGCCCTCGGTGAGGCGGGCCACGATGGCCCGCCGCGTCGGGTCTGCGAGGGCCGTGAAGAGCACGTCGAGCTCGTGGTCGGCCAGCGCTTGCATAGCCGTCACTTTATATAACCAGATGGATATTTGTCTACGGTCACGCTTACGTCTCGCAGATGAGCCCTGGTCACGGTCGAGGAGCCGGCCGCCGGCGAGCGGGCCGGGCTGCGGCTGAAGGTCACGGGGGACGCCGGCCGCCTGGTCGTGGACCTGCGGCGGCCGTCGGGGGTGCGCG
>Ga0224723_1001285_pt1 | contig 15455 bp, 10 predicted proteins | sample Balambano_FR2_Me_FD_161647 | JGI IMG/M metagenome (GOLD analysis project Ga0224723, IMG submission 161647) | Freshwater sediment microbial communities from Lake Towuti, South Sulawesi, Indonesia - Balambano_FR2_MetaG | ecosystem: Environmental > Aquatic > Freshwater > Lake > Sediment | place...
TCTGAAAGGCAGAAACAGCAGGGAGTGATTACCTACTCTTCCGGGAACCACGCTCAGGCGATCGCGCTGGCAGGCAAGCTGCTCAACATTCCCACGACGATCGTCATGCCCGAAGACGCACCAGCGGTCAAGCAGGCAGCAACCCGTGGCTACGGCGCAGAAGTGATTTTGGCAGCGCGCCCAGAAGCGATTCGGCTAGCGCTGTGTCGGCAAATTTCCGCAGAGCGGGGCTGCACGATTATTCCTCCCTATGACCACCCCCACGTCGTTGCCGGTCAAGGCACCGCTGCTAAAGAGCTGCTCGAAGCGCTTGGTAGATTGGACTTGCTGCTCGTTTGCTGCGGCGGCGGTGGTTTGCTGTCGGGGTCGGCGATCGTCGCGCACACGCTGGCTCCCCACTGCCGCGTGATTGGCGTAGAGCCACAAGCCGGAGATGATGCGGCGCGGTCGTTTCAGAGCAAAACCTTGCAGCGCATTGAGAACCCAGTGACGATCGCAGACGGTGCCCGCACGCCTTCACTCGGTCAGGTCACGTTTCCTCTGGTGCTGCACTACGTTCACGATATCGTCACCGTGTCGGATGCAGCGCTGCTCCGCACGCTGTTTTTGCTGTGGGAGCGACTCAAGATCGTGGTTGAGCCAACCGGCGCTCTGGCAGCAACGGCTCTGCTCGAAGGCATTGTGGCGGCTCCTGCCCATGCTCGCGTTGGTGTGATCATCAGCGGCGGCAACGTAGACTTACAGCGAGTCGGACAGCTTTTCGGATAGGTCTGGAGCCGCTCTTTTCCGGGTAGTGCTACACAAGTAATGATGCATTGTAGGGATGGATGAAATACCAAATGGCACCGATGTGATTCGCTAAGGATTTGGAAAAGCACAAGGTTTTTCGCACTACCCGAGACACTGGTTGCCTCAGAGTGTTGTTGAATCGCTCAATGTAACTGGTCTTGCCCGTTTCTTTGCCCACTACTTGATGAGGCTTGCTCGGTAGGACTGCCCTGTACGCCGCCCAAAAATCAGTGTCAGCGACCCTTGCGGTCTTTGCTCCGCAGCACGCACATTGGCGCTAAACCGCAGGCAACGATTGCCACAACTTGCGAGCCGCCGCTTGATCGCGTACGCCAATGTAACCACCGACAATCTCGCGAGTGTTCACATCAAGCGCCAACCAGACCCACTGCTTGTTCGCCTTATTGTCCACAAATGACCACAATTCATCGCATTGAATCGTTAGCCTCGCCTGTTTTTGGCTCTCACCTGCACTTGACGAGGCAGCTTCGCGTATTTCTCGTTGACATAGGTTTGCAGCCATTGCCCAGAAACCCGGGCAGCACGAGCAATGCCAGCTCAAGCGATCCGCTCTAAGAGCAATCGGTCAATCAGTTCCCGTGTGGCTTGGTCGATGACGTTTTTGCTGGGCTGTTGCATCTACTGATTGGTGCGCCGCCTGCCGTGCGGCTGACGATTCATCAACTGCACGTTTTGCGCTATGCCGATGCGGGCGATTGGAGTACGCTGCTGGCGCTGCCTGATAAGCCGATCGTCACCATGCCAAAACCTGGCGATGTCATGAGCAGTTTGATTAAATACCTCAAGCTGAGCGACTAGATCAGCCTGCGGTTGTTGCAGTAAACCTGCCTGCAACTGAGATGCTAATGCCCGTTTGCCAGCTTACAGCGTGACAAACGGGTGATCTATCTGCCTCGATCGCGCTCTAAATCGTAAATCACCTTTTCAACGATCCAGTCGGCTGAGCGATCGGGATGGTGCATCTTGACTCGCGCCAACAGCCGATTGGCGGTTTCCTGATCATCATGCAGCAGTCGCAGCAGCTTTCCTTGCAGGCGAGGGTTTGCCCGCTCAGCCTGCCAGCGTTGCTGCCAGGATGGCTTACCTGAGTCATGTCGATGAGCGGCGCTGTAGGCAATGACAGCGGCTCCGGTGCCAGCGATGGCAAAACCAACGATCGCCTGGGTTCGATCGATCGGATTCTGGGGTGCAGTTGAGCCAGTTGCCAGCACAACAGAGTGAGTGGCAACGACTCCAGACTGCTGGTCTACACTCGCTGCCTCAATTGGTGCAGCAAACAGCAGACCCGTGACAGCAGCAGTGACAGCAAACGCAACACCTGCACAAAAATTCAACATGGAAGGATTAAAACGAAGGGATTTACCTGCCCTTTCTATTTTGATTGGCAAATGTGACAGAAAAGTGTCAACAAGTTGACATTTTGTCCAAACGCGAGTACCTGCGCGATCGAAAGAATCATGCGGATGCGGTCACTCCTGAAAAGAGTCCAAAGGAGTTTGAACTCCGGGGATATTCGCAGCACTGATCCCTGCTATCAATGTGCGATTCAGCATCAGGTTGTGGCGATGGGTGAAGCCCATATCGCTGTCGGGGTGGAACACCACAAAGATCAGGCGATCCTCTACTGTCCGAAATTTATGCAACCTCTGGGGTGGAATCAGAAATATCATGCCGGGGCGGAGTTGCACTCTGCGGTGAGGGGTTTCCCCTGCGCCACTGCCATTCACGACAACGCCAATTCGGTAGCTGGCATGAGTATGCATCGTCTGGTCGCATTTGGGGGGAAGGTATAGGGCATTGAGGCAGGGAGCGCCTTGGTGAGCGGGTGGAATCAGCAAGCTATTCGTGCCACCGTCGATGTAGGCAAAGCGACCTTGTGGTTCAACAGGTCCACCGATACTGAACAATCCTCGATCGATCGAACAGGAAATCACGATGCCGCAGGAGTTTTTACCGCCAATGCTACCTTGACCTGGTAAGCAAAAAAACATTTCGGGGTAGAGCAAGAAGGTTTGTGCTCCCTGCTCACGATATAGCTGAGGATGTCCCTTGTAGACAAAGCCCCAGTGTGTTTCACCTTCATTCAACTTTAGCTCAGAATTTTGCCAGGTTGCCAGGGTAATGGCTGGATCTACTGTTCGGATTAAAGACTCATGAATAGAGTAAATCTCCATAGGGTTAGTGAGGTAAAAGAAGAGTTTCTTCAATATGCTGACGGGTTAGATGATCCATGCGACATCCTTCACTTTTGAGACAGCGCAGCAGCAGCTCGTTCGCTTTGTAATATTGTCGCAGCAGCTTTTTTTCAGATTCGCTAAACTGACGATCGCTTAACTGCCAGCCGCTGCGATCAATATGCTGTAGATTTTCTTTTGCTACTTTTCTCGCATCATCAGCAAGTTGTTCTAAAGCTTCTTCATGCTGTCGTACTGCTTTTTCCCGCTGCGTAAATGTCTCCAATGTTTTGCGGAGGTTAGACGTAATTTTTTCGGACTTCAAAGCGACTTGAATCCCAATCCACATTGCTTCATCAGCAGATTTAGCCAAAACAATCTTCTGATCGTTTGGGGCAGTTGCTTCGTAGTTTTGAGCGATTGCAATTGCTTGCTCAAACGCTGTATCTTTGAGAATTCGGGTAAAGAAACTGGCACAGACCAAAATTTTAGCGGCGGGGTCTGCCAGCAGTGCGATCGTTCGCCGCTTATCGATGTCAAAGTCGATATCGAAACAGAAGGCACGAGCAGCAACAGGTTTGCAAAAAGCAAATTCTGGTGATTTGGCGCGATCACGCACGTACTGTAAAAAACGCTGAAGCCTCTGCTCACCTGCTAAGAGGTTGTCGATCGACGCTTTCATTGGCTTAATTAAGCGACTGGCATCTCGCAGCATTTCTGTGGTTAGCAAGAAAACTTCTTGCCAGCGGGGGTCATAAAGATGTTCCAATAATCCATCAATTGCTTGATTCAAGTGAGGCGAATTAGTTACGATCTCACGCGCTGCAAAGTATTCGTGAAACGTCAAATGGGAGAAGGAATAAATGCCTTTTGCTCGCTCCACTAAAAGCCCATGTTGGGCTTCGATCGAGCGCAACACGGCTTCACTATCAATCTGCAATGCTTCAGAATTAATTGGTGCGTCTGGTAAATCAGAAATATAGTCAGCGATGTATTCCTCAACGATCGATTGTTTAAAGAAGTATTCTTCCTGCTTAAAAGTCGTCAGCGCAATGTGGCTAAGGAGGTCTTGTTTGTGCTGAAGTGATAGTTTCTTATAGACCTGATCGCGCTGAATTCCTCGCTTGGCATCCCATTTCTTCAGCAACGCGTCGATGCCTTCTTTGTATAGCTCTGAGCGGCTAGCAGGAAACTCTCCCGATTGTTCAAATGTAAGACAGAGCAATGTCAGCAACAAAGGACTGACTGCTAGTTGATAAATTTTAGCATTTTGCTTGATTGCCTGTAGAAACAGTGCAGGCTTGATGAATTTTTGGCTAAACCATTTAGCGGCAAATGCGGCAACTTGCGCTTCGTCAAAGTCAGCAACTTCCACCTCGGTAAATTTTTCAAAAGTATATTCCCAGGCAGCAATTCGACAGGTAATAACGAAGTGATTGTCACAAAATTGCTCTGAGAAGCTGCGAATCTCACGTAAAGTGCGATCGTGATCGTCAGCGCGAACTTCATCTAGCCCGTCAAGCAGAATTAATGCCTGCCCCTGCTCAAAAACACGAACAAAGGTGATCATGGCATCCTGGGCAGCGAGGGTGTTGTGGAAGTCTCGATCGCCGATGTATTGCAGCAAGCTCGGCTGACCGGGTGCTTCTGCAAAATCCTTTAGCGTTACGAAAATAGGCAATTGCTCCGCCGCAAAGCTTCCCTGATTGCACTGAATTGCCAGATGTTTGAGGAATGTTGTCTTTCCAGCTCCCGGTTTGCCCAAAACAATTAGCCTGCGATATTTCTGTACCGCTTCCATGCCCGAGATTCGCCCTTCGGTGACTTGCCCCAACCCCAATCGCTCAAATGTCTCAGAGTTGCAGCTCTCCAGCAGTTCATCGAGCTTTTTGCGCCTGCGTCCGGTGATTTGCTCCAGGATGTTGACATCGGTGTAAATGTCCTCAACGCCAATGGGGTAGGACATATCCAAAATCCGCATCGTGCCGCAGCGTTCTTCAACGGCAAAGTAGACTTGCTGTCTCAGGTTTTGAACGAGCGTTGTGACTTTGGCGATTGAGATTAACTGCTCACTTGTGGCGGTAGCCTGTTGCGGCAGTGAGGCGGCAAAATCCGCAACTTCCTGCCAGTTCAGCCCCAGACGATCGCAAATCTTGACAAAAATGGATTGGGCGATCACCTTTCCTTGAAAGAAATTAGTAATCGGCTGACGACTACAACCGACCAGGACACTTAGCTCTTTTTGTGTCCACCTTGCTCTGCTTAAAGATTGTTTAGCAAACTCAAGACCTTGCTCGGATGCTTTCAGTGACGGCTTTGCCATGACAAACCAGTGGGTTAGACCTATCCTATCGTAACTGTAAAAACACAGACATTACTTAAACAATACCGTTACATCACTCATTCAGCTCCGAGGCTTGCTCCTGTGCAAATCAGACATTTGAATGCGAAGATAATCCAATTCGGCAACTTAATTCGTAGCCAGGATTTAAAGAACTGGCATTAATCAATTTTTACTTGACATTTACTTTTTTTATAAATAGGATTTAGCTAGACAATACAGGTTTTGGCAGGCAAATCTACTGAATCAACCGCTAAGAGTTTGTGGATGCGCGATTCGATGAACCTGCCTCGGCTTGCCCCGTGAGTCTCAGACGTTATGACATTTGCAATAGCCTGAGCATGTTTGTGGATGTGCGCTAGCTGTCATCGGCTAATCCTCCCTGTCAATGCAACGCGCTATTACCTGGTGAGCTTCAAAGTAACGGATAAAACCAATGCTGAATGAAGTGCTGCATTTTCAAAGGAAGTAATCTGGCGATGACATCCAAAAATTCTAAGCCTGGGGAGATTGTATTACTGCTGGTTTCGCTGTTGATTACAGCGGGAATGCTGGGAGTTTTATGGTTTTGGTTGTACCCACGAATGGTGTCGCAGTGGACTCAGCCAGACGAAACATTGTCTTCTTCGCCCCCCCCTGTCGAACTTGATTCAGAACTGGTGCATCGTTTTAGCACTGGAGAGCGGCAGTTGATCACAATGGTGACAACGCTGGCGAAGCAAGAGGGAATTGCTGCGTTTGCAGCCGGAGATTATCAAAAAGCAGCGGAGTGGTTTGAAGAATCCCTGCAAATCACCCCTAATGACCCAGAAACTCTGATCTATTTGAATAATGCCAGAGTGCGGCAAGCGTCTTTTAGAACGGCTACGATCGCGGTTAGTGTGCCAATTGGCAAAAATCTTGATGTGGCGCAAGAAATCTTGAGGGGCGTTGCTCAGGCGCAACACGAAATGCTGCAAGCGGGTGGCTTTCCGATTGGATTGGAAGTCGAAATCATTAATGATGACAACAACCCGAACCTCACTCGTCTGATTGCACAAGTTCTGGTAGAAGCTGAGAACGTTCTGGCGGTAGTAGGACATAATACGAGTGACGCTTCGCTGGCAGCCGCTCCAATTTATCAGGAGCAAGGTTTGGTGATGATTTCGCCAACGACTTTTAATCCTGAAGTATCCAGAATCGGAAACTATATTTTTCGGGCAGTTCCAACGGCTCAGTCAATGGCGACTGCATTGGCTAATCATCTAGCTCAACGACTTTCTCAATCTCCACGAGTGTTGGTTTGCTACGATTTTGCTGCGCCTGATAATGCTGTATTTAGAGATGCCTTTGTGGATATGCTGACTGCAAACGGCGGCGAAGTTGTCAGCGTTGTAAATGAATCTGGGGATGACCTGTGTAATTTTGCATCTCATGATTTTGATGCAGACGAAGCGATCGACCGTGCCATTGCCCAAGGAGCCAACAGTCTCTATCTAGGTCCCAGCATCAACTATCTTGATCCAGCGATCGAAGTTGCTCAGGCGAACGCCGGACGATTGCCCCTATTTAGCAGTCCATCTTTGTACACGCAAAAGATCATCCAGGATGGACAAGACGCGGTTGAGGGCTTGGTGCTGATTGCACCCTGGAGTCCAAATGCTTATCCTGCTTTTGCTCAACGCGCCCGTACACTTTGGAGAGCTACAGTCAACTGGCGCACCGCCACCGCGTATGATGCCGCTCGTGCTGTTATTGCTGGATTGCAGCAGAGCCATTCTCGTGACGGGTTGCAGCAGACATTGCAAAAGCCTGACTTCTCAACGTCTGGTTCAGGAGATGAGGTGCGGTTTCTAGATACGCGCGATCGTCGCCTCACTCCCATTTTGATCCAGGTTGAGCCTGATGGTTCAAGTGGATATCGATTTATATCGATCGATTCCCCCGTTCGGTAACTCTTCCAAACCCAAACTCTCTGCTATCGATAGTTCGTGTTGCAACCGATCGCCCTTTTGTTACATCCAGAGATCATCATTGCTGCATCACGATTTAATCAAGCTTTTTATTTCTTGAGGCAGACTCGGTATTCACCTTCGTATTTTGCAAACATAACCTTGAATTTGTTGCATCGATAACCTCATTTGCTTGATCGGCAATTGCGAATACTCAATCAGCGGCTCCAGTTGTTCGATCGCCAATTGCAAACTCTCAATTGGCGACTCCAGTTGTTCGATCGGCAATCACAAATACTCAATCAGCGCTCGCAAATGTTAGATTAGCGACTGCAATTGCTGAATCGGTGACTCCAGTTGTTCGATCGGCGATCGCAAATACTAGATTTGTAACCTCATGTGTTGAAATGGCACCTTTATTTGTCGAAACCGCTGCAACTCATCAGTAGTTAAACGGTGTAACTTCCGGTTTCCATTCACAACGATGACCAGATTCAATGAAATTACGTATCTCACATCAGTAGACTGCTAGTTAAGTTGAACTGAAGTACATCTACTTGAAAAGATCGACACAATGGCACTCAGAACCCGTGGTTTTGCTGCCTCTAACCCTGGATCATCCAGGCGTTGCCGCAGCCCAGCTTCAGCCTTCATCCTTACTGCTGTAATTGCTCAGCAATCGGCGGGTTTCCTTCGCTGCGAATTCCATCCCTAAAGCATCAAAGGTTGCCAACGCTGCTGTCGCCCAGCGGATCGCTTCAGAAATATCTCCTTGAGCAGCCGCTAGTTTTGCCCAGGCTCTCTGACTGTATGCCAGATGCGTTCGATCGTGATTTGCTTCTGCCAGATACAAGCCGTCCGCTAACAGGCGTTGAGCGTCGTCTAGCTCTCCCAGTTCGATCGCCGTCTGAGCCAGCCGAGACTGCATAATGGCGATGTTCCGCGCCCAGTTGAGCTGACGAGACCGATCGAGGGCAACGGTAAATTTCTGTTTGGCTTGTGCATACGCTTCGGTTTCAAAAAAAACGATTCCCTGTAAACCGGGCAGGCGGGCAAACAGTCGACGATAGGTCAGATTTTCCGGTTGGGGAAACTCGTTAAGCAGCGTTTCGACCTGATGTAGCCATGGGTGAGCCTTTGCCAATCGCCGCTGGGCGATACACAGGATGGCGATCGATTGCGCCAGATTTGCCTGAAATAGCGGCGTTTGATGGTGACGCAACGCCCAGGTTTGCATCAACAAGCCCTCCGCCTCGTCCAGCAATTCTGGTTTGGCGAGCGATGTCAGCGTCCAGGCGCGATCGAGGCGCATCTGCATCAGCGCCTGCCAATCTCCCCGGTGTTCAGCCATTTGGGTGAGCCACGTTGTCCAGACCAGGCGATCGTTCCAGTAATCCAGGCGTGTGATGTTGCGTCCTCTAAATTGGGTATAGGGTTCCAGATTTTGCCAGAGTTGTAGGGCTTCGGTATAGCGATTTTCCGCAATACACCATTCCATCACGGCTTGCAGATTCTGCCACTCTGCGGTTAATTCATCAAATCCATGCCCCTGCCATTCATCGATATCGATGCTGCCGTGGGTCGCTGAAAAATCAAGATACCAACGCAACCAGCGCTGCCGCGCAGCTTTTGCAAACTCAGGATAGGCATTCAGTTCTGCCAGAGCGTATTCATGAGTCAATGGCAGCAGACCATAGCGTTGATTGTCCTGTTTGACCAGCGACAAGCCCCGTAAATGAGCGAGTCCCTGATAGGCGATGTCTTGATCTACCTGGGGAACCGCTATTTGAATCAAGGCACTGGACAGGGCTGGAGCCGGAAATAATGTCAATGCCATCAGCAGGTCATGCGCCGGTTTACCCCGCAAGGGCTGCACAGAATTGGCAAAACAAAACTGAGCCACATCTCCGGTTTGTTGCTTGAGGTGTTGCAGAATTTCGTCAACCGCATAGCCGCTGGCGATTTGTCCGATCGCATAGCTAATTGCAATAGGAATGCCGCCCGTGGCTTGATAGAGTCGGAGGCGATCGTTCTCCGGTAGCCAGACTCCCTTTTCCTGAGCTTCGTGATCAATCAGCGCCAACCCATCTGATTCAGGCATGGGTGTTAAGCGGACTGGCACAAAAATAATTTGTTCGCGGGTTGTGATCACAACCTTGACCGTTGGCGGTAATTCGTACAGAAATGCCAGAATTGCCTCGCGATCGATCACGGTTTCCAGGTTGTCTACAATCAAAAGCGTGTGCCGTTGAGCCAAGCTTGCTTTAATCAACTCTACCTGTTTGACAACACTGGCTTCAGCCAGACCGACTTCCCCCAATACCAGAGTGACCTGGCGCAGAATATCGTTCAACGTCCGCTGTGGAAATAGGCGATTCTGCACCCCCACGGGAGTGAGCCGCAGCTCTTTGGCAGACGTAAAAATAATCACCTCAAAGTCAGGAGCAGCGAAATTTTGGAACTGTTTTGCGGAGAAGGCATCCCCACTCTGACTGGCACGCAGACACCAATAGGCTGCCTCTAAGACAAAAGTAGTTTTCCCGACTCCCCCAATGCCATCCACGCTAATCAAATGGGCTGCATGATCGGGAGAAAGCAGTTCCAACAGGCGGGCTAGCTCCTTGGTGCGACCAATAAAGGCGGTACAGGTTGGTGCTGGCAAGTTTTGTAGAATTGGTCTGGGTGGAGGGGGCAAGTCGGGTTGAACCTGAACCGGAGATACTTCTAATCCAGCAGCTTGAGCCGATTGTCCGCGATCGATCGCTGCCTGAAGCAGGTTTTCTAGCACCAGTCGCATTTTCTTGAATCCCACTTCCTGCCCCAGTGCTTCTGAAAGCAGTTTCCACAGCTTTGGGCAGAAATGACGCTGCACCGTCAGTTCACCGTATCCACAGACCTGGATATCCTTCAATTTTTTCCCCTCCAGTGTCTGTTGCAAAATCTTCTTTTCGACATCAGTGAGCACTCGTCCTGTATGAGCCAATACTTTTTCGTTGGCAAAATTAATTAACAGAAGCACATCGAAGGAATTCATGGCGGAAGCACCTCGACTGTCTGGGCTAATTTTGGGATGAAGTCAAAGAGCTGAAGAAGTTGAAGATTAAACCTGAATTTTATAGCACAAATTGAATGGGCTTGAGTTTAGTCTATGACTATTGCTCCAGCAATAAAAGAGCGTATCTTCCGATGTAGGGTGCAACACATCACACCGGATGTCTCGATCGCACCAACAACAGACTCTGGATTGCAGAATCACAGGACTAAAAACTGGTGAGCAGTTTACAAGCAGCAACGCGCAAGAGAAAATCAGGAAAAATGCTGACAGAAAAACAAAAGATTACAAATTGGGAGACGCTCAAGCATATCGAATTTGTCATGCAGTTGCTAGCTACCATGCAACACGAAATTGCTCGACGGATGTTCAGCCACGATCGCTCCAAACTGCAATCTCCAGAGCTGGAAATGTTTGAAATATATACAGACAAACTCGCTGCGTTCAATTACGGCAGTGCCGAATATGAACAATGTCGTCAGGAAATGTTAAAGATGGCTTTGAAGCATCATTATGAGAACAATCGACATCACCCAGCCTTCTTTAAGGAGGGTGTGATAGAAATGAATCTGATTGACTTGATTGAGATGCTGTGTGACTGGAAAGCTTCAAGCTTGCGAAACCCCAATGGTGATATCTGGTTTAGCATTGAGCACAACGCTAATCAGTTCAATCTGGAACCGCAGCTCGTCAAGATCTTGCAAAATACTGTTCCTCTTTTAACATCCGTCCACGGCAGATCTACTCAAAAGCACTTAAATATTTATTGGTCTTGTTCAGGGTGTAAAACAAAAGGATTAGAGGGAAATTTCTGCTCAGTATGCGGTACACCAAATCCAAATCAAGGCGAAGAAAATGACTAATTCTTTAGCTGGTGGCATACCACTCACAGACCAATTGCAGGAGTGGATCGAGTCATTCCACCGAGATGGATTTCTCATTATTCATAATGTGCTACCGCCCGAACAATGTGACTCGCTCAGGCATGACCTGGATGAAGCATTTGAAAAAGCAGGTTGTCAGCAAAAGCATCACCCCGATCGGAAATTTGTGAAGCGAATGTTCGAGCATTCCAGACACAATCTGAATTTGTTTGCGCTAGAGCCGATTGTCACTTTTGCTGAACACTTGATCGGCGGAGCAAACGGACCAGAGTATGGTCTGCACGATGGCATTCCCAATGCCAATGTGGTGCATGTCATCCACAATAATTCGTTTACCATTCCTCCCGGCTCAGATGGTCTGGCGCAAAATAAATGGCATCAGGATGACACGCCTCATGTTCTATCACTGGATGGTAAGCCTTTGACCAACATCCGATTGAATGTGCTTGCCTTTACGGTGAACTATTACTTAACCGATGTTTTATCGCCAGAAAACGGACCCACGCAAGTCATTCCAGGCTCCCATCTGTTTGGCAAGTTTTGTGATGGTGATCTGTCAGGCTATGACGATCGCATCCATAGCTGTTTAGGAGCCAAAGGCACTGCCGTTTGTTTTAACAACCAGGTCTGGCATCGCGGGTCCAGAAACACTTCCTCTATCTCCCGCTACATCACACAAATTACCTATGCCAAGCGATTGGTGGGACACAAATATGCACCCTTCATGAATTATCAGATGCCCAGCCATTGCTATGAAGGGGTAGATCAGCGATTGCAGCAGCTTCTAGGATTCTTGCCCAATGGTGCCTATGGTTAAACGATTCACGATCGTGTCCTCATCAACGTTTAAGGAGAATGCAATGCAATTAGGTCAACTCATTCAACAACGAGTCACAACGACAGAACTTTTGCCCTCAAAAGATTTCGTGCATCCCGCTCGATCGACTCACTCAGCTCAATCAACTCAGACTAGGGAAATTACTGACACTCTGTTAAAAATTGATTCAGGCAATTACAAAGCGATCGAAACTCTTAATGTGATTCGCAGACAGCAAGAAATCCAGCGACAGCACTTCTATGAACACTCTGATTGGCGCTTATATGGCGGTGGTTGGGGAGATTAGACGTTAGCAAGCAATGCAACTCTACACTTTGAGCGAACTGGATCACCTGCAACAGAACCTTCCTTATCTGATTGAGATTAGCAACTGGGTGAGAAACTTTCTGGCAAATTCCCATCCTCAACTCGGTCGAGTGGGTTCGGTTTGCCCGTTCATTCCTCGTGCGCTTCAGCTAGACCTGATCCGAATGACTGTCATTCGCACCAGCGATATGGAACCGCAGTCCGTTGAAGAGATCATTAAACGCCATCGGAATATTTTTCTAGAGCAAGAGTCAAATGACGAGAATGCTGTGTTCAAAGCCTTGCTACTGATCTTTCCTGATCTCGTAACTGACCATGACTTCAACCTGATCAATGGCTTACACAAAACTCTCAGACCATTCTTTATTGAATCGGGACTGATGCTTGGCGCATTTCATCCATCTGCTCACAAACCTGGGCTGCACAACCCAAATTTCCATCCATTTCTCAGCCCTGTTCCTGTGCTAGCGATCCGCTTTATGGTTCCATCAGATCCGCCTTTATTTCTATCTTCTGCAAACAAAGCTTATCCAAATGATGGCACTGCTTGATGGTGAGACAAGTTTTGCATGTGAGATTTTGAATGTGAGATTTTTGGTTTCACATTCAAAATTTCGTTCATTGCTTGATTGACCAAGTGCTTTGGATGAATCACATTGAAGCCTGTAGCTTTTGTGACTAACTCAATTTATATGATTCTGAAGACTTTTACGCATAGTTGAGCCAAAATAACGCTGTAAAACAAATCCTACAGCACTTAACCTGTGCGGGATGATTCGTGTTTTTGTTCTCAAACGAATCGACAAGACTGCGCTATCGATAGTTCGTGTTGCAACCGATTGCCCTTTTGTTACATCAGGAGAACATTTCATGGCTGCATCTCGGTTTCATCAGGCTTCTCGTGTTTTGCGGCAGAACCCATTATCGACACTACACTCCTTGCCAGCAGAACCATTTTCGACTCAAACAGTGTCACGCCAGCGTTCTGCTGCAAAGCGCAATTCTCCTAAAGACCCTGACGGGACGCTGACGACAGCAAAAAGCATTGGCACATTATTTTCCAGGCGCAGCTTTCGAGATTCAATTGGCAGGAGGAATGGCAAGAACGATCGCAATGACTACTACCGCTTCTTCTTGCCTGGAGACAGCAATGTCAGAGTAGATCTCCAGTTTCTAAAAGCGAATGCTGATGTCCAGGTTCTAAACGGTAGTAGGCGGGTAATTGCTACATCCAGGCGACCCGGCAAACAGAGTGAATCAATTAACCTCAGCTTGAACACCGGGACTTACTATGTCCGGGTTTATCCTCGTCGTGGTGCCACTGCCTACAACCTGGTGCTGCAAAGAAGCAGTCAAGATGCTCCGGTCGTTTCGTTTGTTACTGCTTCTCCTGTAACCACTACCGGACAAACGTCCTATTTCTTTTCTGTTGGCTACCGCGACGATATTGGCATAAACGCCAGTTCGATCGACAGCAATGACATTCTGGTAACAGGTGCTAATGGTTTTCAGCAAACCGCAACTTTAGACAGTAGCACTTCGTATTTCAGCACATTTCGCACTGCAACCTACCGACTCACAGTTCCTCCGGGCGGTTGGAATGCATCCAACAATGGAACGTATCAGTTGGTGCTGCAACCCAATCAAATCAGTGATGTGAACGGCAATTTTGCCGCTGCTGCGACGATCGGCAGCTTCTCAGTTAACGTCAACGCACCTCCTCAAGTTGCTGCGATTGCAGCCAGCCCACTTACGACGGAAGGACAGAGCACCTACACTTTTTCTGTAACCTACAGCGACGATATTGCGCTTAATGCCAGTTCGATCGACAGCAATGACATTCAGGTTACAAATGTCTTCAATGGCTTTGTGCAGACTGCAACTTTAGTCGGTAGCCCTGTCGTCAATGGAACCTCTTACACCGCAACCTATCAGCTCACAGCGCCCAGAGGCACCTGGAATGCCTCCAATAACGGCACTTACCGGTTGTGGCTGAACGCGAATCAGATCAGCGATGCTACCGGCAAGTTTGCCCTCCCCAATACGATCGGCAGTTTTCAAATTAACATTACCGATCCCTTCAGTCCGCTGTATGGCTATGGTTTGGTTGATGCGTCAGCAGCCGTTGCCAGAGCGATCGGACAAGCGCCATTCCCAGAGGTGGCAGACGGCACTGCTGCCTATCTCTGGGGTGTCAATGCTGTGAAAGCCCCAGAAGTATGGGCAAGGGGATATCGGGGGCAAGGCGTGATCGTTGCAGTATTGGATACGGGAGTTAACGACTTTAGCCCTTACCTTAGCGACAGCATTTGGCAGAATCCTCGCGAGATCTCATGGAATGGTTTGGATGACGATCGCAATGGTTACATTGACGATGTTCGGGGGTGGGATTTTGCCAATAATGATAATTCTCCAGTTGATATTGATGGACATGGCACTTTTATTGCAGGTGTCATTACAGATTCGACCGTCGGAATTGCCCCGGATGCCAAGGTAATGCCCATCAAAATTGATAATGCTTATGGTGGTTATGGTGGGGCAGAAGATTCCTGGATTGCTAATGGTATCTACTACGCCGTTCGAAATGGCGCAAAAATTATTAATCTGAGTTATGGAAGTCCAGCGGCAGCCAGCTTTGAGCTGCAAGTAGCCATTCGATATGCCCGCCAGCAAAATGTTTTTATTGTAATGTCTGCGGGTAATGATGGAAATGACGAAACCCGTCCGGCTAATCCCGGATTCTTTACCGCAGATCAAGACCTGGGAGTTGTCGTCGGCGCAGTCGATCGCAACAATCGCTTTGCTGATTTCTCCAATCCAGCCGGAAATCAACCGCTAAACTATCTGGTTGCTCCGGGCGAGGATGTTTATTCGACTCCTTTGGAATCAACCGGTCGCAGGTATGCCATTGATTCCGGCACTTCGTTTTCAGCTCCTGCTGTAGCAGCGATCGCTGCCCTGATGTTGAGCGCTAATCCGAATCTAACCCCTGATCAAATTGAGCAAATCTTGATTGATACCGCCAATCCAATTGTTCTTACATAGGCGATCTACTGACTGGACTGTACATCCAAGCGTTACCAAAATCCATTTTTAACCTTGTTCGATGATATTTGTAG
>Ga0224723_1001286_pt1 | contig 15449 bp, 12 predicted proteins | sample Balambano_FR2_Me_FD_161647 | JGI IMG/M metagenome (GOLD analysis project Ga0224723, IMG submission 161647) | Freshwater sediment microbial communities from Lake Towuti, South Sulawesi, Indonesia - Balambano_FR2_MetaG | ecosystem: Environmental > Aquatic > Freshwater > Lake > Sediment | place...
ATGTTGGCATTCGTGGTCGCGCAGCGGCGGAGTCATCACATATTTGGCGCTGTCAAAGTCGGGGCGATCGTACTCTTCGTGGGTCAGAAATAAATAATGTGGGCAGGTTTCGGCAAACGCATGAATGCCACGATCGCGAGCTTCTACCACAGATTCCAGCGCTGCTTTTGCCGAAAGATGCACAAAATAAACCGGAAGTTCTGCCAGCTCTGCCAGCCGAATGCCGCGATGGGTGGCTTCTGCCTCCATAATCTGCGGACGAGTCAGCATGTGATATTTCGGAGACGTGTTGCCCTGCGCCAGGGCTTCGTCAATCAGCACCTGAATCACTGCGCCATTCTCAGCGTGAAGGTTGACCATGCCGCCCAGACCGCCCACCTTTCGCATGGTCTTAAAGATAGCAGCATCATCGACCATCAGCACGCCGGGGTACGCCATATACATTTTGAAGCTAGACACGCCTTCTTGATTAATCAAATCGGGCAGCGCCGTTAGCGCTTCTGTCGTGACATCAGTCAAGATGACGTGAAACGCATAATCGACGCAGCACTGCGGTTCTGCTGCGGCAAGCCGACGCTCTAGCGCCTGTTTGGGATTTTCGCCAATCTCCTGCTGAGCAAAGTCAACGATCGTCGTGGTGCCCCCAAACGCTGCCGATCGCGTCCCAGTTTCAAACGTATCGCAGGTTTGCGCCATTCCTAAAGGCGTTTCCATGTGCGTGTGCACGTCAATTCCACCAGGCATCACAATTAAACCGCTGGCATCATGAGTGTCTGCTGAAGCATCGGGCAGTTCGCGGGCGATCGTCTCAATCCGTCCGTTTCGCACCAAAATATCCGCCACGTAATCATCAACTGCCGTGACAATTCGTCCACCCCGAATCAATACTTCGGTCATTGCTCAACTCCGTTAACAGGGAATAACCGAGCGTACAATGATCCCGTGCAAACTGCTAGGGGCTGTCATCAATTCCAGCCAGAATTCTAATGATGGAACGACAGTTCCCAGCCTGTTTTTTGGGCGGACGCGGTCAGGCTGATACCGCAGGTGTTTGACCGTTCATGGATGACGCACCTTAGAGCGTGCGTATTGGAGCATGCGTAACCTACCGTAACGAATCTGCTTACCCCTAAATTGTATTAGTGAGTTGCTGATCTGTATCGTGATTATTCCCGACTGTGTCTCCAAATTTGTAGAAGAATCTGAAGCTGTCATTATTTAATTATTGGATAGCAATAAAGTTCGCGAAAATTAGATTACGCCCGACTAGGGTTGCAGGAAACGATAGCTCTGCCGTTTCAGCGCTGAGCGTGCCGTAGATGGTTTGAATTCCAGCTCCGACAGCGGCAGCCGTCACCCCATCAACAATGCGATCGTCAGCAATTGTCGTCGTCGCCGCTAACACATAGATAGAATTTGCAGCAAGCGCGATCGGCGCTGCAAGTTGCATATAGCTAAACTGACCCAACCGGAATGTTGGATCACCAGGGGTATAGCTGACCGACCCCAGCAGTGTGCCTGAGCGATCGTAGATGCCAATCTCATGTCGGTTGACTAACCCCTCTCGATGATAATCGTAGTAGCCCAGGGCAGTAACGCTGAGATCGGCATCACCCACTGTAAACGGGGTGCCAAGGGTTGTGTTGTAAATACTGCGACCTTGCTCGGTTCCGCCTGCCCAGGCAGTGATGAGCTGCATTTCTGGTAGATATGCAGGCATCGCCGTCATAATTACGATTGCAGCAGCGCCGTGTCTGATCATAGACATTGGAATAGACATTGGAAATGAGCAGCTTAATGTGAATTTGTATCATTCATTCGGGGTCAAATGTTGAGGATAAGGTTAACGATCGCCCACCATTTGAGCAGCTTTGTATGCAGCCCAGCCCCCGTGATGGGAAATATCCAGCCAATTGTGTTTCTCCACCAGCTCATGCGGATAGAGAAACGCGGTTGCAACTTCTCCATCTTCTAAAATTACATCAGCCGCATACATATTTGGAGGTTCAGTAGAAACCAAATGCTCATACTGTTCTGGAGTCAGGTCATATAACTCTCCAGGAATCGAAATTCCGCCCTGCTCAACTGCATAGATCGCCGGATGCCAACCGTCAGCAGCCGCATGAAGTCGGTATAGCGGCTGAGTTTGAGTCGCTCTAATAAATTGAGCAGATTGCAAATTTTGATGGTCTGGCTGTCCACGCAAGGCTGAACCACAGATAAAGACTCGCTTCATTATTTTTGACGGTATTCAAATAGTTAACCAAATCGGTCGGGCATTGATATCAAATGGTGTACCGCTGAGGACATGAAACATCCCAGACAACTGTCCCTGAGCCAATCTTGGACAGAACCCGGAGAGCGCCGTTTGAATTCCGGCTGAATTCGCGGCTGCAATGAGCAGGTGTATTCTGACTCAAAATTGACTTGATTTTGAAATTGAGAAATCCATCGACATGATTGAATACTTCCTGCATTCCCATACTGCCTCTCCTTGCTTCTGACTATTACCATACACTGCCAGAAAACACTCTTCGTGAAAGAATACTCGCACCCTCGTTAGTTCTGTAGCTTTTATACATAACCCTGAACCTCGTAATCATATCCTGAACTTCGTAAATGTGACCTTCAGGCATCCGTTTCCTTACTTCTCACACTCTCACGTCTAATTAAATTCAGTACCTTGAATATGGCTTTCCCGCTATTAAATTATTAAATGCGATCGTACATAGCAGAATAATAATTGAACCTGCCAAGACAGGAATAAGCAGAAAATTTTAGGAACATCCACTCATTGCCCCAACCAGTGCTACGGCACCACCGGGAGGATGTAGAGTTCGGGAGGATGTAGAGTTTTGGTTAATTGCATTTGTACGGGGTGTCGGAACGCTACAACTCAAACATGACTCCTACTGGGTCGATCGATCCGATCGCCCTCGCTGACCCCCTTGACTCGCATCGATAAATACGGTAACTTCTTTGCTTAACGCTGCTGCTATCAAGGCAGCGCGGATGCCCAAAAATTTAGTCAGCGCGGCTCGGAAATTGCCGTCAACAACTCCGAGCCGCTAACCCAGCCGACTGTACTGGCAGTCAGGTGGGCTAAGGGAGCATTTTAACAACTCTCTAGCCGCCTCGAATTGTGATGCATCGACGGGGTGGCTAGATTTTTGGGTTTTCCTTCCCACGCAACACAAGGAAAATCCAAGGAAAACCCATGACTCAACAACCGTTTTCAGATGCGGGAGCACCTGGTTCCCCTCGCATTCGCATTGGCAACGCTGAGCCAACCCCCGGACGCGAACCGTTGCGGCATCTGCTGCTGGGGTCGCCGCAGTTGGTGAGTCGCACGATTCACCAACTGCATGTTTTACGCTTTGCCGAGGCGCGATCGTGGAGCCATCAGCTCAAGATTCCAGATCATGACCTGCTGGTGACCCCCTACGATGGCGAAGTGCTGAGCATTCTGGTGCGCTATTTGTCGCTGGAGTAGCGATTTAGAGCGGTTAGCCTGATTGACAGACAACTCTGTTGTCGGTTGGGTTGAACACTGTGGAACCCAACGCCAGTCGCAGTGTGGTTGGGTGACGCTAGCGCTAACCCAACCTTGTATCTTTCGACGATTCAGGAACATCTACAGCATGAGGCACTGATGTCGATCGCTGAAACTCTGACAACTCACGGCTCAAGTTTTCCTGCAAAACATCCAGCACCAGATGCGGGTCTGCTGCCTGCTGCATCACCTCAGCCTCTGGATCACGCCGATTCTCGACGATCGGCAAATCATTGCGAAGCTCTTCGACCAGGGCAATCAGCTTGGCAATCTTTTGTTCAGACAGCAGGTTGAGCTGTAGCATAAGCTGTGCCCGTTGTTCTGCAAGCTGGTCTTGTCGCGTTTGCCGAATCAAAACGCCTGTTGTGATCAGCAAAGAGCCAAAATCAATGAGCCACTCCAGCCACTCAAAAGGCGGTGGATCAACGGTTGCCACTCCCAAGCGCGGCAGCAACAGCGTGTTTAACAGCATCCACAGCGAGATGACCAGGATGAGGCTATAGAGAAACGCAGGGCGACCGCAGAAGGCGGTAATCGTTTCTACGAGGCGCTGATGTCTGGGAACATCCCGTTCGGCTCGGGTATGAAGCGCAACAATGGTATCGATATTTTTGGCGATCGGGTCTGGCAGCGGTGCCGTCGGAATTGCACCCCGCCCAATGTAGGCTTCAGCCGATTCAGCGATCGGTTTTTGGGAGCCGAGCTTGTCCATTACACAATAGCCCCCTTGCGTAAATTCAGTAGTGAATTGGAGTTTGCCACACCCAACTTACACTGTTTGCCCTGTTTGCCTCGTCCCTCTAAGTAGAGAACGACACTGGCTCATCCAATCAACAAATACCTGAAGCACCATTGTGCCTGCTGAGAGTATCCCAGCAGGCACATTGGCTATCGACGCGAGTCAAATCATCTCAACCCAAACGCCAAGCATTCAACCTTAGCTCGACTTTATCCATTTGCAGTGGAAGCCATCTTCAACGGTGCCTGAATCGCAGTCAGAACGCCAAACTGTTTCAGCTATCCCGTCTTAGACCGATAGGCGGAAAAGTCTGATGAAAATCTGGGATGTCACAGCCAGCGCCATAGCGTTCTAGCATTTGGATAAAGTCGAGCTTAGAGTTACACAAACCGCACAACATCCCTGTTCAGGTTGATGCGGGCTTCACCCGTCGGGAAGCCAGCTCTACCGTCGCCGTCACCGTCAATGTTGGTGTGTACATTGACATAGAGGTTGCCAGCCAGTAACGCCGCTTGCTCTTCGGGTGTCAGATTAAATTCACCCTTCAGCGTACCAGACTTTTTGTCTTCGTTTGGCGTGTTCTCAAAGAAGCGAATGACTGTGGCATCCGCAAAGTTCCCTCGCCTGTCGCCTGCTGGGCTATTGTGCAGATGAGTGCCGGAAAGTTTGTTGCCTTCTACATCTTGCGGAACTTTCAAGAAGCCATCAATCAGTGCTTGCGGATTAGCACCGTTGAGAATCTTAGCGTTTGGATCGATCGTCGTTTCACCCTGGCTGAAGAGTGGCAGCCCGTCAAAGTTTTGATACTTTCCATTAGCGCGCATCACCCCGTTCTTCAACTCAACCTTGAGTTCAGCTGTTCCAGGGCTGTCGGTGGGGAAAGGAAACTCGTCAATTGATTTTGCGGTCTTAAACTGGAAGCCATCATCGCCGACATAAAGGAAGTCGTCGCCGTCGCCACCAACCAGCTTGTCACTTCCGCGCGTCCCGGTCAGCTTGCCGTTGCCTTCTTCAACCTTGCTGAACTGCAGTTCGCTGAGCGTGTTTATCGCATTCTCACTGAGTTGTTTAAATGCACCTCTTCTCTCAGCGTCGGCGAGCGACGAAGCATTTGTAAAGGCTAGAGAGCCAAGAATGTGGTCCGTTGATTTGTCAATGATCAGTGTACTGGTGACAGAATCAAGGGGTTGATTAATCCCTCCTTTGCCAGGATTTTTACCTTGAGCAATGACGATGTTATTGATGTCGAGGCTCCGATCAAACATGATACGATCTTTGCTGACATCAAAGTCTAAGATCAGATTTGTGGTTTCTTTGCCAAAAATGATGGTATCTCTGCCACGTCCAGACGTGATCGTGTTGAACCCACCTTTGTTGGCGAGAATCACATCTTTGTCACCTGAGCCAATCACTGTGTTCTTGCCAGCACCAGGATCTAAAACATCACCTTTGCGCCCCAGGTTGTTGTCGAGTCTGGCTTCTTGTCTGAGTTGAGAAAGATTGAGACCTCTGGCATTGCTAACATTGTCCAGGGAAGTGTGAGATTCGGGATTGCCGCCAGTTCCAGGATTTCCGTGGTCAAGGTGGTCATCAACAACGCTAGAGGTGGTGCTGGGAGCCTGAACTGCTGCGCTCAGGGATGCTTTGAACTCTGATTCAATTACAGAAGAGCCTATCGAGGCATTGGTCGTACTGCCAGCAGGAGCCGTAATCGACAGATCTGCTGCACCACTCTGATTGTGGTTTTCAGCATCGTTGTTGTGGTTTAACTCTGCCATGATTTCTCCTTGAAATCTAGAAAAACAGTGACCGAAGCATGGCGACTATCACGAGTCAGAAATTGACCGCAGAGACATTGAAAAGAATGGCAGATGTAATGGCGTTTGTTGACGAGCAGCGCATTGACCTTGGAGGAAAGACAGAGGTTCAATGCAGCAGAATGCTCAAATGCTTAGCGCCAATTCCCTGAAGAGTTGGGGAAACAGGGGAAATGGGAAAACAAAACTAAAACTTTCGGAGGCTCTGTGGTTAACTGAGTTGATAGTTGCCTTCCTTCGTCACTTGAGTATAGCAAACTTTATCAAGATGGCAACAACAATTATGCTTATTTTACAGAATTAACTGTTTCTAACTTGGATAAGCTGCTTAATTAGAACAACCAAGATATTTTGTTCTAACTATTAAAGAAAGCTGTAAGAACGACGGAGTTGGTTAGAAGATGCAATGATTCTGTCGCTATCCTTAAGGGCTGAGCGGCACGATGAAAGCTGGATTTGACTTTTTAAAATAGCGGGACTGCATTCGATCGCCAGTCGTGAAGTGACAGTAGATAAACTGGTTCATCCAAAAATCCCAGCTATCGGGTTGTCGCGATCGATGGGGGGAGCACCGCGCAATAGACTTTACTTATGAGCAGCGCCAGCCCGCCGAAAGTCGCGTAAGATGGCGAAGTCCAGACAGTAAGCTGCGTTTTAGCAACCGCAGCGTTTACCTCAAGGAGGCAGATTCTGTTATGCCATCAACCACTTCCAGCACAGCTCTAACAACAATTCACGGTGAGCCAGCGGTTCCGCTGCACCAAATGCCAGATAGCTGGCAGCGAATCGTTAAGGGCACCTGGCTGACGGAACCTCAGGTGTATGCAGCAATGGCACAGGTGTTTCTGGCAAAAAATCAGAATGGACACATTCTATTTCTGGAGCGGGCAGACACGGCTCACCTGAAGCCTGCATACTGTGAGGGAAACGGCAGGCTGGCGCGGGAGGCGGTGTGTCACTTCGGCGAAATGTTTTTGCCGGAGAGCTATCCAGATTTGTCAGCCCTTCGTCGGCAGGTGCAGGCGATCGATCCGGCTACTGCTGATTCGCAAAGCGATCGTCTGGCACTGATAGATATTGTCAGCGATTTGTTTGAACAGTTAGGTTATGATGTGCCTGCAACGTTTTACTGGACGTTTCTGCATCCGTTACAGCGATCGAACCTTTTTGAAGTTCGATCGTTTCGCTTTAGTGAACAAGATCTGGCTGTCGCGCGCAGGTTCGATGCGATTCTGCACGGCGGATATGTTTCGATGCTAAGGCGATTGATTGACAGTGTATCGAGCCGTCATGGTTTCTTTATTGAGCACGGCTGTGGCTGTGAGAACCATCTGGCAAAGCTGAAGCCTTGTGATTCGTCATTTGACTACACGATTCCCGCTGAGGCACGGCGGAAAACGCTGCGTGCCTTTTTCTGGAGCGTTATGGAAGAGTACTTGCTGTTTGAGCAGCGATCGGCAACTCGGTTAGTTTACGCCGATCATCTTTGAGCGATTACGCTGTTAGCGATTGGCGATCGATTCGTGGCGAGCCGCGATCGCGATTGCTAACAGCTTCTTCGCACCTGCAAGTGATTCGACAGGGTGAATGTCTCCGACGTTCTTGTAGATTTGCCAAGAGCAACCGTTGCGGTAAAGTAGAGAGCCTCTCTGGGTGACACAGATGGCGACTGAAGCGTCTTCACTAGGTCCGCGAAACAGGGTTGCTGCATCTCCGTGATCGCCTCCCAGGTCGTATTGGTCACAGGTGATGGTTTCTTCAACGACAATAAACGTTTTGTGCACGGTTTCACAGTATTTCTGAATCGCCAAAAGTCGATCTTTAATCTTACACAAACAGGCATCAGCAGGCAGATTCTGGGCGGTTTGCAGCGCTTCTTGAATCTGCTGTCGCAGCGCTTGTTTAGTTTGTGTTCGCTGCTGTTGGGTAAACGTGTTTGGTTCAGGAGTTTGCTGACTCCTGCTAGCTAGTAATTTCATAAGCATCAACCGTTGATTTGGAAAAGAATTTGAGGTGGTGATGCCCCTGATTGTGATGAAGTGAGTCGCCACCGTTCAACTTAGAAGGTGAGGACAGCGATTCACAATTCGTAAACAGCTATCTGAGCAGAATTGACGACCAACTGCTGAGAAACTGCTAGAGCTGTATGATGAGCTGATTGCAGAACAATAGCTCTAATAATCGGAATTGGGATTTACAGCCGTGACCGCAAATCTCAGCTCAAATGGCTCAAAGCTGTTGTTCTGTGATTGCCCCGATAGCACCACGGTGTAGGAGCCAGGATCCGGAAAAGTGATTGAGGTGCTGATTGCCTGCTGTCCATGAATCGACACAGAAGAAAGAGGGAGGTCAGACATAATGGCTGTGCCCTGCAGATCGTACACTGTGACCCGACAGTTGCAGTCGGAGGGCGGAATAACGTTGCCGTCTGGATTGGTCAGCATAAACCAAGTCTGGCTGGGATGTCCGGCATGGGGGCTATCGTTCGGGTCGAGGTGAATCATGGCTCCGACCTGTCCTGCAGGCATCGTCTGTTGCCGATGGGCGATCGAGGGCAAGTCCAGCATCAGCGGTGCCAGCGAAAATCCAAAAACGGTCAAGATGAAGATTGGCACAATTCTCAGCATAAAAATCTCCTGGAGGATAGGTTGAGGACATTCCAGACGGGTTGAGACATCAAGATAGAATGTCTCGATCGCCCGTTCGGGAAACTTTGTGTTTGCGCCTGATTGACGCAGAATCAGCGCCAGATCAGCACGCCGATCAGCGCACAGATTGCATCTTGTCGATCGCCCGTGTCAGCTCTTCGGTGACGTAACTGATGGGCGCACGCTCTCGCACTTTGATATTTGCCACCAGGCTCATGCCAGGAACCAAAGTGAACTGTTCAGACTGGCGATCGAGGAACTGCTGATCGAGGCGAACTTCGATGGGAAAAACCGTTTGCCCTGTGTTTTGTCCCGTCGCGACTGCTTCGCTGCCGATTTTAGTCACGACACCTGCCACCGACCCATATTCGGTGAAGGGATAAGCATCAATGCGAACGTCTACAGGCATTCCCGTGCGGATATTGGCAATATCAGCGTTTTCCACTTGAACTCGGGCAATCAGCGATTCACTGGGAACGACCTGGAGCAGCGCCTGTCCGGGTTGAGCCACAGCACCGGGCAGTTTGGGTCCTAAATCAAACACGACTCCATCTACAGGTGCACGCAAGTCCTGCTGCTCCAGGTCGATCTGGACTTGATTGACCTGCGACGTGATCTGAATCAACTGACGCTGACTGTTTTGAATCGTGGCATCAAATTCAGCATCCAGTGCCGCTAGCTGCTGTTGCAGTTGTTGATAGGTTGCGGCAATCTGCTGCCTGCTCTCGACCTGCGTTTGCAGTTGACTGAGCTGGAGCTGCCGTTTTTGTAGGCGGTCCTGGTTTAACTGGCTTTGCAGCGAGTTCACGCCGATCGCCCGCCGCAAAAAATCGGTGCGAGAGATCGCGCCCTCACGCAGCAACGGCTGGAGCTGCGTCAGCAGCTCTTGTTCAACGTTAAACTGAAACTCTGTTGCCGCAAGCTGTGACTCTAGCTCAGCAATTTGAGTTTGTGAGCCAGAGCCTTCGAGCTGCCTGATCGACTGAAAATCGGCAATTTGCTGCTGGAACAAGTCATACCGCTGGCGTTGCTCTGGTGTTAAGCTCGCTGGTTCGCCAGTGAGCTGAGCGACGAGCAGCAGGCGAGTTTGAACCCGGTGCCTCAGCTCAGGCGGGATCAAAATTTGCTGACTCAAGGCTTCGATCGACTGCCCCTGACGCGCAGTTCGCAAAACAGCAACTTCTGCAACGAGCTGCTCTTGCTGCTGTAGCAATGATTTTAACTGATTGAGCAGCGCTGTTTTGTCGAGCTGCATGAGGAGCTGTCCCTGTTTGACCTGTTCCCCTTCACGCACCAGGATAGCCGTCACAACCCCGCCCACTTCTGATTGAATCGTCTGCGACTGCGAGATTGGCTCTAGCTTGCCTCTGGCATCTACGACGACATCAATCCGAGCCACAATAGACCAGCCGATTCCTGCGGTTAGCCCAATTAAAATCACTTGAGTCAATCGCTTTGTCCAGGGTGCGGGTTGTGGAAGACTCAATGCTCCAGCATCGAGATTTTGCTCAATCTGCTCGATCGCTTTTTGATAGCGCATCTGCATTGTTCCAACCGGATTAAACAGCCAGTGGCGTAAACGCATAACACCTCTCCATGCAGAATTAAAAGAACAGAAAACAAACAATAATACAAGCGGAAATATCAATGCAGCTAATCTTACGATCGTGACTGCTGAGTATATAGGCAGTAATAAAGCTGACAACGTGCCATTAGCGTCTGGTGAGTTCCTTGTTCTGCAATCACACCAGATTCCATTAATAAAATCCAATCGGCACGGGTAATCGAATGCAAACGATGCGTAATAAAAAAACAGGTGCGATCGTGGAGTCGCTGAATCAAGTTATCGCAGACTCGTCGCTCTGTTTCATAATCTAAAGCGCTGGTTGCTTCATCAAAAATCAGCAGCCGAGGATCGCGAACAATCACGCGGGCGATCGCAATTCGCTGTCGCTGTCCGCCTGACAAAGCAGCACCCCGCTCTCCGACCTGAGTATTGTAGCCATCGGGCAAGCGCATAATAAAATCATGCGCCTCAGCAACTTCTGCGGCTGCAATCACTGCATCATCAGGTAAATCTCCAAACAGCGCAATGTTGTCGCGAATCGTTCCTTCAAATAACACCGCATCCTGGGGAACAATGCCAATTTGGCTCCGCAGCGAACTGAGATTGACTTTATTGACATCGTAGCCGTCGATCGTGATGGTTCCGGTCTGCGGCGTATACAGCCGGGGCAGCAGCTTTAGCAAGGTGCTTTTTCCAGAACCGCTTTGCCCGACGATCGCCACAAATGCACCTGCCGGAATATCCAGATCAACGTTGGACAACTGCTGCTGTTTTGGCTTAAAGCCAAAACTTATCCCGTGATACTGCACATGTCCCTGGATGGGCGGCATCTGGAGATTACCTTCGTCCTGGGGTAGCGCCTCAGCGGGAGAGTTCATAATATCTGCCAGCAGCTCGATCGACAGCGAGGTTTCTTGAACCCGTTGCCAGAGTCCTGCCAAACGCAGCAGTGGTCCGGTCACATAACCCGTCAGGATGCGAAAGGCGATCAGTGCGCCCAGCGTTAATTCTCCCCGTAACACCAGCCCTGCGCCGACCCACAGCACCAGCAAGTTGCTCATGGTGTTGAGAAAATGACTGAACGAGGAAAAGAGCGTGCTGACAGTCGAGGTTGTGAAACCGCTGGTGAGATATTGCACGTATCGCTCGCGCCAGGTCGTTTCTACTAGAGACTCCATGTGCTGTGCTTTGACTGTAAAAATGCCGCCTAAAATTTCTACGAGATACGACTGCACTTTGGCGCTGTGGTCTGATTTGGCGCGGATGAGCTTTTGCTGAATTGCTGCTACAAACAGCGTAGAGGCAATCACGATCGGAATCGTCAGCAGTACACAAACTGTGAGCTGTGTACTGTATAAAAACATGACCCCGATATACAGTACAGAGAAAATTACGTCCAACACGACGGTTACAGAGGTGCCTGTTAGAAACTGACGGATGTTTTCTAACTCAGACAATCGTGCCGATAATTCACCAACCGGACGCTTTTCAAAAAAACTGAGCGGCAGCCGCAGCAAATGACGAATAATTTCGCTACCCAGCAGCAAATCGATCCAATGAATTGTGCTGGCAAACAAATACATCCGCACGATCGTCAGCACCGCTTCGAGAATAGCAAATAGCACCATCAGCACACCAAACATCGTCATTGCATCTAAATTGGCGCTGACAATCACGTTGTCGATAACTTGTTGCACCAGCAAGGGATTGGCTAAACCCAGGAGCTGCACAAACATCGAAGCGATCAAAACCTGAATCAAAATACTGCGATGTTTTGCCAACGCTGGTAAAAACCACTTGAAGCCAAAGCGGTTAACGGGGGTGCGAGGTAGCCGTGTCAGGACGATCGCCTGACAGTTCGGAATTGCATCATCTGATCTGGGCAACAGGCGAGATGCTAACTCAGCCGGGTCGAGTTGCAGCAGCCCAGTTCGCGGTGATCCCAGAACGGCGGCTTTGGAGGTTGCGTCATGCAGCACCACAAACACATCGCGGTAGTGAATGATTGCCGGAGTGCTGATGCGCTCAATCCCGCCTGCGGTAGGCGTAAAGCGCACAATCTCAGCATCCAGACCGATCGCCTGAGCAATCCGCACGCACAGTTCAAAAGGGTCAAATTCATGAAGCGACGGTTGCTCGGTCATCCAGCGGCGCAGCGACCCCGGACGGTAAGGCACCTGCAATCGATCGCAAACCATGCCAAAACATGCCACCACATCTTCAATCAGCGTCGGCGCTGGCGATCGACGGATGGGATAGTGAGGCGGCAGCGCAGGCGGTAGCGCAGGCGGCAGCGGAGTCGGGGGTGCTTCTGGTATACTGCCGGAGAGAAGCAGCGCAGAGGCAGAGGCGCTCGGCAGACTGCGGTTTTGCAGCACGGCTGCCAAAAAACGGCGATCGATTCCCAGCAGGCGAACGGGGAATCGCGACGAACGCACCGCTTCGAGTTGCTCAGCCGTGTAGACAGGAGTGCCAACGGCAATCTTTAGCGTTGCGCCACCGCTCAAGAGCCAGATCCGATTTTCTGACGCAACGCTCGTTTGCCACAGCGCATCGCCATCGATCGGCAACTGCAAGGATTGCACAATCGCTAACTGCTCTCGTTCAATGTGGTGTACAACCGCTTTCAGATTCTCGCTGCCGAATCGAGTCGGCATTTTCGACAAAAAGCAGGAGAGCGTATCAAATATTTCCAGGAGGCTGGGCTGTTGCGTCACCGCTGGCAGCAAATGCTGTAGGGCGATCGACTCAAACTCATCCGCAGGTAAGGCAAGCGTTAGCACTTCGTCTGTGTCCGGTGCGGCGCTGCTGTCAATGGGCGCAGCCGCAGCGGCTCGAACTGTGCCCACCGCCACTCGCCGCAGCAAACTGTCCCAGCCGACGATCGTGCCTTTACCTCCCACCATCAGTGTCAGGTCAGGATGCAACGCAGAACTCAAAATTCTGACTCGCCCTTGCACAACACAGTGCACAGCCAACGGTAGTTCTCCCGGTGGATAAATCACCTGCCCCGGACGAAATGAGCAAAGCTGTAGCTTGGATGCGACTCGCCTTCGCAGTTCGGCTGAAAGCGAGTTAAACGGCTGCGCCTGAAAAAAATCTGGCAGAAACGAGTTAATGTGTGCGTCAACGTAAGTCATGGCTGCGATCCCTCCGTTGTAGCTTCAGTCAGGGATGATCCAGACAATTCTTCTGGCGGCTGTGCTGCGTGGGGCTGCACGCCATAAGCAATTGCGCCGGGTGTCGCAATCAAGGCTTTCACCTGAGATTGGAGCCATTGCCCGTAGAGTTGATTGATCAAGGTCGTGCGCGTTGCTTCAGTCAAATGCGCTGCTGTAAACTGCTCCAGGCGAACAATCCAAACTCGATCGGTGCCCTCGATCGCCACTGGAGTGTGAATAAATCCGGGCGGTTTGCTGCGAAATAGCGCTGCGACCTCATCGGGCAGCGTAGACAACGGCACTGGTCCCACTCGTCCCCCGCTCTGGCGTTCGCTGTCCAATGAGTACTGTTGAGCCAGCAGTGCAAAATCCGCCGCGTCGTCGCGAAGCTGAAAGTACAGCTCCTGCGCCAGCAGCGAGTCATTGAGCTGAATCAGCGAGTACTCCACTTGATCGAAGCTGGCTCTGTGACGCAAAAACTCAGACTCAACCCGGTCAGAAAAATAGAGCTGCTTGAACTTTTCGACTCGTAGCTGCCGCAGCAAAACGTTGTTCAGATAAGTCGGTGTCACATTTTGAGCCTGACACCACTGAGCTAGAAAGTCTTCAAAATCCTCAGGCATGGGAATCTCGGCTGATTTAACCAGCACGTTAAACAACTCCCGCTCAGATAGGGGAACGTCTTCAAGCACCTGATCGAGCAGCACTTGTCCTACCAGTGTTTCCAGAATCTGGTATTTCACCAGAGCAGAAATAATTTGATCGCCATCCAGCAGGTGATGACCAATCTTCAAGCAAGTACTCATGGCAGCATTTCTATGCGTGAATTCAATGGAAATTCACTCTGTTTAAGAGGAATGCTCAAAGTGAGTTCAGTCAGAAGTGAGTTCGGTCAGCGTCAGTTCGGTCAGCGCGATCGATCGAGCAGGACGCTAACAGTGAGTAAAACAACACGGCGTTGGCAGCACCAACTGTTCTGATGTTGACAGTTGTCGGTCACTCACGTGATACCAGGGAGACGATCGCTTTCGGTGAAAACGTCGCTTTAGAGATCCAAACCCATGAGCTGAAATCTCATCACACTCGATCAGCGTCTAACTTGTCTCTAAGAACAACTTCTCTCAAGTGAAGTCATTGGGTTCAGAGTGAGTCTAGCCGGGAATGCGGCATGTTGGTTCACTCAGTCGATGGCATTGCGATTTGATGAGCCGACAAATTGGAACTGATTTAGGTGGCTACTTCGCTTATGTTCCAGTTAATCGATGGCAGATGCTCTACGCCTATTCCAGACTCGCGTCAGTTTAGCATTTAATTTCTGTCTGCTGCCACTTCTTTATAATTAGAATCACCAATATTGATGGTTCCAATTAGCTCAAATTTCGGATTTTGGTAAAAAATGTTACATGAAGACGTTTGACTGACAGAAGCTGAACCTAGTAGAAACTGTCATAAATTCGGAAAAAGTCTTTGCTTCTAGATGCTTCTACCCTCCAGGCAAGCTAGTATAAAAACTTCTGATCAATCGAGATTTTTTCTGGATTCTTCGGGTTGGCGAAACCCCTCAGCTCCTTTAGTTTGGTATAGGGAATACAGATGCTTGAGGCGCAGGGGAAGCGCAAGGTAGCCAATCTGGGGTGCAGAAAAGACGTTGCGCTTGAGACAGTACGCTGGTGCAATGCGGAGATTTTATCTATCTGCGAATATTGCTTGACGATCGCGTCAGTTCCAACGTGATGGTGTAATCGCTTGCCCTCACCCATCTTCGGACTGCGAGTAGCCTCGCCACGATCGCAGTTGCCATCCAGCAATTATGCAGAGGCAATGCCCCACGATATCGCAGTTCCAAGCAATAAAGCTGCTGGAACCAGACCACGAGTTTGCAATCAGCGCAACAGCCTGAGTGGATTGGCTCCGGCATTGCAGTTTACTCAATCATAAGGAGTTTGCCATGACCCATATTACTG
>Ga0224723_1001287_pt1 | contig 15411 bp, 2 predicted proteins | sample Balambano_FR2_Me_FD_161647 | JGI IMG/M metagenome (GOLD analysis project Ga0224723, IMG submission 161647) | Freshwater sediment microbial communities from Lake Towuti, South Sulawesi, Indonesia - Balambano_FR2_MetaG | ecosystem: Environmental > Aquatic > Freshwater > Lake > Sediment | place...
GTTCTTGTCCTGCATCGACAAAATCGGCGCCCCCGTGAAGAAGCTCTTGCCCGCCCACGCTTCGATCACTGGCTTCGCCAGTTGCGGCGTCGGGTTGAAGGCGAAGGTGTCGAACAGGATTCGACCGAGTGACTTTGCCGTCGTGCGAAAGGCGTCCTGACCGCGCATCAGTCGCACGGCGCGCTCGGGCAGCGTCGCGAACAGTACCCCGATCTCGAACGGCTTCGGAATACGGATGTGCGTGTCGCCGATCCAGCCGTGCCAATACAGGTCGCGATCCCACTCCTCCAACTCCTGATACCGCTCGTCGTCATCGCCAGCGGCCATCAGCGCCAGCGTTGCCGACGTGAGCAACAGCCCCTTGAGCAGGAACCCCATGCGGTTCGCGGCGTAACCCCGCTGTAAGCGATCGAGGCCCTGCACGCGGGCGTTGAGGAACGGCACCGTCATCACCAACAGTTGCATCAACGGGTGCGAGCCGCGCTGCTGGAAGTTCAGGACGTCATGCGCCTGGTACGCGGCTTCGGCATGCGAGCCGCCGCGCTGGCGCACGAGGCGGTACACGGCGATGCGGTTCGCGTTCTCCGACGCCTGTTGCAACTTGCGGTAGGCGTTCCAGATCCGCCGCGGAGACACCACGGTATCGAGGAAGCCGTCGGCTTCGGCATCCTGCATCGCGCGGGTGAGTATCTTCTTCAGTGTCCCGCGCTCGTTGTCGTAAATCTGGTCGCCGCCGGCACCGGCCATCATGAGGTCGTGCACGACACGATTGTCGGTCACGTAATCCTTGAAGCCCTTCGCCGCCTCCGTGAGGAACGTCAGTTTCAGCATGTCGCCGATCTTCTTGTTCTCGTTCTGCACCACGTTCGACAGGGTGTCGCGCATGAGGTTGGCGACGATGAATCCCGGCAGCGCAGTCACCGCTCGCGTGAGCAGCCGCTTCGAGCCCGACAGCAGGCCGAACACGTCGATCCGGCGCAAGAACTCGCTCGGGTGCATCTGCACAATCGACTCCAACAGCAGGGGATCGTGCACCTCGAAATACTTCGGCTTGCCATCGAACATCACCGAAACCACGTTCTTGTCTGTCGGCGCTACCGCGCGGAAGAAGGTCATGTACTCGGCTTCCGCATCGCCAAGCGTCTCAATGCCCGCGGCCTCGAGCGCCGAGCGCACGCGCTCTGTCGACAGGCGGACGGGCTGTGCGGCCTTCGGCGCACGAGAGGTCGCCACGCCGTCGAACTGCGTGACGATCGCTTGCGCGGCTCGGTTCTTGAAGGACGTGTCGACCAAGTGCGCCGTGTTCATCAGCATCGACTCGAACACGTCCTCAAGTGCCGCGGTTCCGCCAACGAGCCGCTTTATTTTCGCGCGCTGGTTCGCGATCGCCTTCTTCAGCGAGACCGGATTCAGCCGACCGGACGCGGCTTCCACCGCCCGGTAGAACGGCACGTAGTCGTTGCGCTCCCAGATCGCGCGACTCTCGGCATTTAGAAGCCCGGCTTCCTCCGCCATGTCGAGCGCTTGCTTGTTGAAGGTCTGCCAGTCGTTGAATACGCCATCAAATTCGGGATACGTCGTCGCGAGCTCCAACGCGCGGTCGATCATGTCCTGCGTGAAAAGTCGCTCGCGCCCTTCCGTGATGAGACGCGCAGCCCGGCGAGCCGCGGCGTAATACTCCCACTGCGGCAAAAGGTTGCCGGCAGGGTGATTCACGAGCGGCGCGAAGATGTCGGTGATGCCCTTTCGGCCGTCGTCCGCGACCACGTAAGCCCCGTCGCGCCAGACAGGGACGCCGTGCGACAGCACCGCGCTCATCACCGAGCCGAGGTTCTGGGTCGCGACCGTCTGTTTGTAGGGCGAGACCGACGCATCCTGCAACTGCCCCGCGTTGATAAGGCGCTCGTACGCCTCGATCGAGGCGAAGCTGTTGGCGATGTACTGGCGCGCGGCGAGCTTCGAGAAGTCGAGGTGCTTGCGCAGAAACAAGCGCAAGCGGTCGCGCAGCGGCAACGCCGCGTGCCCGGCAGCGGCCATGACTTTTCGGCGGTCGGCGGCTAGCTGCGGATCTTCGGGTGGAGAGCGAGAGAAAAGCGGGTCGAGCCCGCCCTTCGTTACCAGTTCACTTGGCTGGCGTAGAACTTGTGCCAGTACAGCGGGTCTTTCGCTGCTTTCGCTGCGTAGGAGGGATTGGAGGAATACAGCCGCTCGCAGCGTTCGGCGCCCCGCCTGCGGCGCTCCAATTCCTCGGGACTCAGGGGAGGAAGGCCCATGATGTACTGCCTGATTGAGTCGATCTGCTGAATCACCAACAAATCGTCTTTCGGCAAAGTTGTATCGAACATTCTCGATCCAAGGGTACAGGTTTCGATGCGTCTGATAGAACGACTCGATCAGCGCCCGGAACCGGCCTGCATTGTCCGCCGGCCACGCCAGCGGTGCAATCCTACGATCTGGCGCGCCCTCCAGTTGGGCTGGCGCCGGCTCGAAGCCGCGCAGGTCGCCGTACCGGACCATGTTCGAGAGCATGTGGTAAGTCCGGCGAACAATGGCATCCGCCGACAGCCCCATCGGATCACCGATGAAGCGGCGGCCAGTGTTGCGGGCATAGTCCGCGATGGCCTGATAAGCGGCATCACCGCCACCGCCACGCCTACTGTCACTGATGTCGATCCAGACTTCGCGGCCACGTTCGTATACATACAGCGGCTTGCCATTCGGAAGCTTGGCGACGTGCCGACGCTCCGCGCGGAACCAATCACTTTCCTCAACTGGCAGTTCCGTGCCGCCCCACTCAATGTCCGGCGCAATAGCGGCAAGAGCTTCGCGCACAGTACCGGCGCCGGTCGTGGGCCGCTTGAATAGTTCATCCACCGCGCCGAGTTCTACGAGCACTTCCGCCGCGAACGCGCTGCCGTCATCACGCGAGAACTGCGGCAGCCAGTGCCGGGCTATGGCGTCGTCAAGCGCCTCGAGGTTCACGTCGAGCGCGTCGCCGTCCAATACATCAGCCGGCCGCTCGTAGAACTGCTCCAGCGGCGCCCCGGACTCGATCAGCGGCGAGCGCGCCAGGTCCATCGCGCCGAGCGCGGCATCGAGCGACACATCATCCTTCGCGTCGGCATCCGCAACGCTCGCTTCGTCGCGCGCGGACAGCCGCGCATCGGATTCGAGCGCACGGGCAGCGCGACCGATGAGTGCGCGCAGTTCCGCCTCCGCGTGCTCGATGTTGACGCCCCACGACCGAAGCGTCTGCCGCACCCACGCGAGCAAGCGGTCCATGATCGAATTCTTCACGCCGCGCTCGGCCATGAGCGCGATGACTTCCTTCGCGTGTTGCAGGTCCGTCAGTCCAGGTTGCAGCCGCGATACCTCGTCCCACAGCGCGGTGATGCTCTGCGACTTCATGCGTCGCAGGTTTTGCACCATCGTCACCGCGCGGCGCATGTCCTCGTACCGCTCCGGGGCGAGGTGCCCGAACATCTCATGCGCGAACTTGCGCTGCGCCGTCGCCGCGTCCGGCAGCCGGCTCGCGACGAGGTACACCGTACGACCACCGAGGAAGTACACTCCTTCCACGTCATCGGGAATGTTCGGCCGGCCGGTAACCCGGCGCAGTTCGTCGACATCTGCAACGATTACCGTCTCCGCCGCGCCACGGGTTTTGTCGATCGCACGGCCGAGCCAAGTCCTGACCTGGGCGACGGTTGCGCCGCCTGACGCCCTCGCGCCGCTGAATAGCGGCTGCCCGGCCAACACGGAGTCACGCATGGCCGGCGTGACGTCGACCGAGTGAACAGGCAGGCGGTTTTTCACGACCAGCGGATGCTTCGGATCGGATGCGGCCGTGCGCGCGACCACTTCCTCCGGCGCGTTGTCGGCCTTGATCGTCGTGGACCCGACTTTCGCGCCCCATTTCTTCACGTACTTGTTGGCGGCTACGACGAGCATGCTGTCGTAGAACGTGAGCATGCCTTCGCCGCCGACTTCCAGATCCTCGCCTTCGAGCGACCGAAGGGTTCCGTCAGGCTCCTTCGCTAACAGGCGATCTGCTGCTGCCTTCCCTATCAATTCGGGGAGTTCTTCGCGAGTGACGCCAGTACGCCGGATGACCTCCTTCCCGTTGTGGTCGACCGCAGAGAAGTTGCTGCCGCTGTAGTAGATCGCGGACAGGCGCTTTCGAAGGCTGTAGCGATCGGCCTGCGTCTGCCCCGTCGTCCACGCGACGCGATCGAAACCGCTTTCCGCGGCGTAGCGGATCATCCGTTTGAGCGCGAGTTCGTGCCATGTCGTCTTGAATGGCGCGTCGGGCACCGCATTCCCGCCATCCGTCGCGGGCGCTGCGCCACCAGTCCCGCGCTCGCGCGCTGCGTGTTCGCTGTCTACTGCCGCCCGAGTCGGCTCGTCCAGTTCGGAGTACGGTCGCCCGTAGACCTCGCGCGCCACATCATCTAGCGTCGGCCGCGGTGTCTGCCGCCCGCGATAGCCACGCCGGCGGCCGGCCTGATGCCAGTCGCTCTGAATCTCCTCGATGAACAGCACTCGCTTGCCATCGGCGTCGATGCGCTCGTTGAAGCGCACATGCGCAATGACGTTGGGCTCGTCGAAGTGACCGCCGCGAAAGTCGGCCTTGATATTCCCTCGCCGCGCTACACCGACATTCCCGCCGTCTGTGTCGCCCCATCCCGCCGGGGCCGGGGATGGCACTTGCGTAACCGTGTCTCGCGCGGGTAACCGCAACATCAGCTCGCGATAGTTCTTGCCGCCGGGCAGCGTGTATTCGTCGTACTTGGTGGCGAGAGGCTCCCCCGTAGCATCGGCATTCGGAAGGTCGTTGCGCACGAATTCCCAATCGGCGAGCTCGGCAGCGGTCATGTCCTCGTCACGGACGTCCTCGCCGTTCTTCGTGATGACCGCTGTGTAGTCGTCGTCGATTTCGTAGCCGGCGGCGAGCAGGCGCTTCACCGCCGTCACACGCGGGTCTTGGTCGCCGCCGAGCTCCGTTTCCTCGATGTTGATTTCGTTCGCGCGCATGAACTCGATCAGTTCGTCCTTTGTCACGCCAGCGCGATCGCCGAGCCATTCCTTCAGCCCCATCCAGTCGAGCTCATCCGGCTTCACGCCGGGGCGCTTCGAGAGCGTTGCGTACCACTGTTGACCGCTCGCCTTGCGCAGCGGCAGCGCTTCGGCGGTTGCAAGGGCAGTCGAATAGAACACCGGGGCTCGGGAATACAGAGGCTCCGGCTCGGCTGGTTTCGCTTCCACCTTGCGCGAGCCGATGGCGGTTCCGCCGACGCGAATCGCTGCCTCGCGATGGGTGACGACCTCAAGCCGCTGGCCCATCTGTGTGTTGATGTAGTCCAGGGCGCCGGACACGAGGCTCCCCGGCACGAGCACGCGCATCGCGCTCGACGTGCTCACGAAATCCCCGACGATCTCGCGCAGGCCGCGATCGAGAAAATACTTCCCGCCCTCCGCTTTGCTGCGCGGCACAGAGATCGCGAAGTCACCGCCAGCTCGTGACACCTGTGCCAGCCCATCGGCCGTGCGCACGATCGAGCTGTACTCGGCGCGCAGCAGTTTGATGGCCTGATCTGCGGTAACCGTTACCGGCGCTTCCGCCGTGAACTCGGCGAGGTTGAACGAGCGAGGCATGAGGATGCCTTGCAGCGTCCGGCCGCCGGCATCGGTGTAGTTCACGATCTGCCCGCGCTTCATCTGCGAGTAGCCGGCGAGCAGGTTCCCGGTCACGACGACGCGCTGTTCGCGGCTAAGGGTCTGGCCGTCGTCGAACATCTGTTCAATCGTTGCGCCAGTCAGCGGGTGACGGCTGGCACGCTCGACCGTCACCGTGCCCATGCCCGCGACCGCTGCTTGGCGTGTGGACATACGCGAGAACGGAATGCTCAATGTGCGCGCGCCGTCGGCCACGGCGAAGTGTGCGATCCACGAGCCGAGCGCGACCGGCATCTTCACGCCCTTCTTGTGGCGGATCTCGGTCACCACGCCATAGAGCGTCGTGCCATCCTCCATCGTGAGTTCGTAGCTTCCGCCTACGTGCAGCGTGTACGAGAGTTCGCGCCAGCGCGCATTGATTCCACGTAATGCGCCGACCCGCCCTTCACGGGCGGCTTCCGGCATGTCCGACTCCAGCATCCGCGTCTCTTCGGCCGTCAGATACTTCTCGAACTTCGCCGTCACGTCCTTCACGACTTCGGCTCGCGCCGACTCCCCCGCGCGCGACAGGGCTGAAAGCGTGCTGTCTGCGGGCTGTTCGAGAGTCGACGCCACGAGCTCGCGCACCTTCTCCGACGTGTACGGTTTGCCCAGGCGCTTCACGTCGACGACTTCGGCCACGGCGCCGGCCGCGAACGGGCTCGCCCCCTGCTTGCCGTCGAAAATCACGCGGCGCTCGACCGTCCGCGCATCGAGCGGCAGCGTCTTGGCTTCCAGCGCGTTCTCGCCCATTGCCTCCGCCTGTTGCAAACGATCGGCGTAGGCGTTCTCGATGAGGTCGTACAGCGACTCCTGCTCGTCGACCGGCAGCATGGGGATGCGCCCGGTGACCTTGCGCGCGGCGTCGATGCGTTCGAGCCCGTTTTCGCCCGCGGCCAGCGGCTCGCCGAGCTTCAGGTGAATCTCCGGTAGGTCGGTCATCAACTGCGCGGCGACTTCATCGCCGTAGATGTTCAGGAAGTCGACGGTCTCCTTGCTCGTGAACTGGCTCGAGCGCGAGGCCGTTGTATTCGCGTTCAGGCTCGCCATCTTCTTCGCGAGTACAGCCGCCGGGCGCTTCTCGGCGGGCACGTCGGCGACAAGTTGATCGTAGGCTGGCGCAATGACTTGGCCGGTGCGATGCACCCGGCCAAGCATCTGCATGTGCGTGTCGATGTTCTTTTCCGCCTGGGCGATGACCATGCGCCGGCGCCGCTTGTCCTTGAACTTCTCGCTGGCATGCAGTGACAGGCCGGTCGCGCCGGACTGGTTCAGGACGAGCGCGTCCAGCTTCCCGCTGTTGAAGTTGTCGATGGCGTTGCGCCGCGCTCGTATCGAGGTGTCCTTGCTCGATCGCAGCTTGTACGTGGCCTTGCCGTTCTTCCCGTACTCGATCGTGTGCGATCGCCCGGTGATCTCACCCGACGAGTACCCGGCTTCGCGCAGCCGGTGATGAATCCAGTCGATCGGGCTGATCGGCACCGCCTGAATCTGCGGGGACTCGTCGATCACCGTGCGGGCACTGTTGTACATGTACAGCCCCGCGGCGCCGAGTTCTTCGTCCGTCAGGTAGTGGCGCGTCGCTTTGCCGGTGTGGTCCTTGACCTGGACTTCGCGCGACTTCGCCAAGTAGCGGAGCATCAGGTCGCGGAAGGTGAGCGTGATCGCATCGCCGCCGGCGAGTCCTGCTGCGTCCGCGTACTCTTCGATGAACGAGCCCATCGTGTTCGAGACGGTGACGACCGGCTTCTCGCCGCGCTTCAACGCTTCGAGCGCGAGGTCCGCCGCCTTATCGGCTTTCAGAGCCAGAAGCATCTGATCGATCAGGTTGTGCATGACCGAGGTGAAGTTCGTCGAGTGCGCGCCGGCCGCCCCCGTCGCCGTGCTCCCGGTCACGACCTTCGCTTCGGCCTTCGCCGCCCGTTTCAGCGCATCGACCGCGCCAGCCTTCGCGTCGTCGAATTGCTTGACCGCCAGCATCATCGCGGAAATGGACTCGGCCGCCGACCGATCCACGCCGACAACGGGCGTGTTGTACTCGACGCCTTCAAACGTGCGTTCGCGGCGGATGTACTGACCGGACCTCGCGAGCATCGAAGCCACCGCTTGTTGTAGCGGCACGCCGCCAAGGGCGATCGCCGCTGGCAGTTTCGTCGCGTCGCCTTCGACGGCGAGGCTCATGTCGGTCTTGAAGTACAGGTCCATGACCGACGGGCGCTTGGCGTAGGTTGCCGACGAGTACACGACGCCTTTTGCTGTGCTTGCCAGCGCGCGCGCGAACGCCGCTCGTCCAGTCTTGGGGCTGCCCCCGTCGGCGGCCTTCTGATTGCGAGAGCGCCTTTCGGCGTCGCTACCGCCAGCGTTATGCGACTCGTCGAAGATGACGATCGCGTTCGGCGCCAGTGCCTGCAGCAGCAGCATGCGCTCGGTGGGCTTGCCCTTGAGTGTCTGCATCTGGTTGTAGGTCGTGAACACGATGTTGAACTCGCCGAGGTCGGCGCTGCCGGCGATTCTGTTCAACAGCGCGTTATGCGGCGAATTGCCTTGGGTGCGCAGTTCATTACCGCTGTCGTCGATCGGCACGCGCTCGCCGGCATTCGTCATCAGCGGACGGATGTCCTTGTGTGCGATGTCACGCAGGTCGCGAACGATGTCCGCGTATAGGTTCGGCTTCTCCGTGACGAAGATCGGAATGCGGCCGTTCTTCAGCGCGTAGCGGATGATGCCGGCCACAAACCGGCCTTTGCCGACGCCGGTCTGGTCGCCGATGATGAAGCCCGATCCACGGCTCATTTGGTCGAGCGCTAACGCCAGCGCGTCGACCTGCTCCGCGGAGAAGTAGCGGCCGAGTTCCGCGGGCTCGTACCCGAGCTCGCGCGCGACGTACTCGTCGATGCTGCCGGCGCGCGCGGACATATCCGTGAGCGCGTCGGCAATCGCCGTGCGCATGTTCGAGGGAACGAGCGTGCCGATGGCCTCGACAGCGCTGGAAGGTCTGTAGGCGGTTTGCCCGCCGGTCGTTACTTCGTCATCGTCGCGTGCAGGTCGCTCGTCCACAGCGCGAGCCGGCCGAGCGGGTCGCTCTGATCGAGGTCCGTCTGCTGGCGCGCTTCCGGCATCTCCGCTACTTGCTCCGGCAGGTTCCGCAGGAAGCCCAAGTTGCCGAGCTTCTCTTCCACCGCTGGATTGCTCCACACCAGCCGGTTCCCCGCTTCGCTCGCTGGCACGTGGCCGAGGTCCGACACGAGCCCCAGTTCGTGCAGCCACGTCTGCAGGTTGGACGCCGCTTCCTGCGGGCTCTGCGCTGCGTCCACCATCCGCTGTATCCGCTCCCCGAGCAGCGACAGGTACGTCGAGCGCTGCATCGTCTGCCCCGGCGCGCACAGCACCGCGGTCAGCCGCGTCCACCGCCGCAGCGGTGTCGGTGCCCATGCGATCATTGCGCTCATTGGTCGCCTCAAGCAGCGGTTTCAGGTCCGCCCAGGAATTGTACACCCGAGGCACATCGACAGCCGGGAGCGCCCTTACAGACGGCCTCCGCCCGTCGATCACGATGATATCGACCGGCCAGCCCGCGCCCTGCTTCGCGTACAGGTCGCCGGACACGGTGAAGTGGTCGACGACGTTGTAAAGGCGCTGCAGGTTGAAGAAGAACTTGCGCTTCGCCGCGCCGTTGTAAGCGTCCGATCGCGCCTCCTGCGACTTCGCGAGTCTGTTGATCCCGCCGATGATGAGCACGGCGCGCCCGTCGACCTTCATGTGCTTCAACGCCGTGAGCGCGATCGCGTGGTCGATCTCGGTCGTGCGCATCTGCCCCATGCCGACGTCGATCGAGAACGTCTGCGAGTCGCCCTGGTCGGTCTTGACGACGCCGAACGGGGGATTCGCAATCACGACATCCTGCTCGTGGTCCGGTGCAGATGACGGCCACAGCGCGTCGCCAACGACCGGCGCGAACCCCTGCGCGCGCAGCGACTCCGCCCTCTCTTCGTTGAGTTCGACCGCGTGCGTGTTCTTCGGATTCGCCTCGATCAGCAGCATGCCGTTGCCCGCGCTCGGCTCGAGCACGAACGTGTCTTTCGTGATGCCGGCAAGGCGCGAAGCGAGGTAGGCGAGCGGTGCTGGCGTCGAGTACGCCTGATTTTCGATGCTTGTCGACGTGCGCGTGCTCAGAGTCGGCTGCGACTGATACAGCGCTACCAGCTTGTCGAAGGCTTCGGCCGGCGACTTCGCGTTATCAACGATGCGGCGCGCGACCGTCACCAACGCGCGCTCGACGAGCTCGTCGACGGTCTTGAAGTCTCGCGGGATAACCGCGCGTCCGAGCGACTCGCCATAGGCCCTGCGGAACTCCGCGAGCCGCGTTGGCGCGCCGGCGAGCAGCATCTTCTCGAAGATCTTGGCGACGTCAGTTTCAGGCTGCGCCTCGGTCGGCGCTGCAGCGGCCGGGGCTTTGTCGGGCGTTTCGATCGGATCGAGTACGCGAAGCCGGCGCGGCTCCCCGGCTTTCTGGCTTTCGTACCCGCTGCGGTAGGAGTCGACCGGGTTGAAGCCCCACGGCTTCATATCTGCCGTAGGGCGAGAAATGCGCGCCTCGTCGATCGGCTTGCCCGCCGCCGCGTCCTCCCATCCGTCCAAGAACGAGATGGCGGGGCCAGATTCGACGTGCGCGTTGTCGTTGCCGTTGGGAGACTTGAACGCCGCCTTGAACGCCTTGTCGCCGCGCAGCTTCGCGCGCAGCGAAGCCACTCTCGCGTCGTGGTCGTAGGCGCCGGTGTATGCGCCACGGTCGACAACGTGATCGCTGTCGAATTCCTCTGCTGGTTCTTCTGCCGGCGCGGCGTCGGCCGCTACTTCGGTGGCAGCGGACCGATCTTGGGCAAGGGGCCGGGAAGCCTCATTGGGTCCGGCGTCCGCACGACTGCCGTGCTCGGCGCTGCCGGCTTCGCGTTCCACACCTCGGGGGGTATTTCGGACGCCTCGTCGAGAATCAGGATTCGGATTCCGCCGATCACTTCCCGGCGAAAATCCATCTACTTCGGCCCGAACTTCTGGTTCAGCGCGTCCACCGCTGATTTCGTCGCCCGATCGCTCCACGCGCGGAACGACTGATCGCGCTGTGCGCTGCCCGCCGCTGGCGCGGTAGATGCGGTCGGAGATTTCGTCGGCGTCGTAGGCTTCTTCGAGTTGCTGTTGGGCTGCGTCACGAGTCGCATTGTACTCCACCGCCGGCAGCGCCTCGACCGCGATCTTGCTCGCCTTCCCTGGCCCGCGGGAATTGTCGATTATCTCGACGGTGACGCCTGCGTCGCTGGCATATTCCGCCGCGAGCCGACGCACGACCTCGTTCGACTGAGCGTGCGTGCGCGCATGGCTTTCGACGGTGATTGGCCGCCCTTCTGCGCCCATCGCGCGCGGCAGCACGCCCTGACGGAAACTTTCCGTCGGATCGCGATAGACGTGCACGATGTAGACGCTCTTGCCGGCGTCGCGCGCGGCGTCTATTCGGCGCTTCGCCACTTCAAAGCTCGCGAGGTTCGTGTCGTACACGACCTGGGCCTCGCCGTACTCCGGCACGTCAGCGGCAATCGTCGATTTGCCTGCCCCGGTACCGCCGGAGGTCAACACGACGTAGTTCTGCTTGCCCGCTGGCGCCGGCTGCTGGATCGCCTGGTCGAAAGCAGCCTGCATCAGGTGCGAGGCGCCTGGCGCCACCTCATCGGAGAGCGTCCGATCAGCCACGTACTCGGGCGACAGGCGCTTCGCCATGTCCGGCGCGAGGATCCTGCCGTTGTCCGTGCCCGGCAGCGCCGCATAGCGCTCCAAGGCAGCCGGAACGTCCGCCAGCAGTTCCCGCTTGAACCTGGCCTTCACGGTCTCTTCTGCAAGGAGAGCAGCCGGCGTGGCAGCCATATCCGGCTCGCCCTGGGCGGGCAGCGGCGGCTCGGCGGGCTCTGCGGGGGTCTCCGTGGCTGGGGGCTCTTGCTCCGCCGTAGCAGCCTCTGCGGCGGTCTGGCGGGCTGCTTCAATGAGCGAATTCAGGGCTTCCGCGGCCTCGGCTGGCGCCACCTGTTTGCGGATGACGGCCTGCGAGACCTCGCGCAGCGCCGCCGGATCGACGCCGGCCTCGCGGGCGGCGCGAGCCAGCCGGCTCACGTCAGCCATACTTGCCTGAGCCGCTGGCCCGGCAACGGGATCAGGGCTCTCCCCTTGTGGAAGTTGAACACCTGCCGGCGCCTCGCGGCCAAGTGCGGGCCGCTTTCCTCCGGTCAGCGCACCGACGCCAGCGCCCATCACACTGCCAGCGAACATGCCGCCGATCGCCCCCTCGACCATGCGCATCTGCGAGTCGACAGTCGGATCGACGGTACGAACCTGTTCGGCGGACACGAACTCCTGCCCGCCGCTCTGTACGAATTCCTGCCCGGCTTCCTGGGCACCTGACACGAGCGCCTGCTTGGCTCGACCTCGGCTGGCAGCGATCGCCTCCTGTGCGGTGCGACCTTCCATCAGACGGCCGGCGCGCGCGGCCACATCGGCAGCGAGCGGACCCGTCGCGAACGTGACTGCCGCGACACGAAACCCCGCGGCATTGCCGAGCTCGTTCGCGAGCGTGTCGCGGGCGTAGGCAATACGCTCGGCTTCCGGCAACTCGCGAGCGGCATCGTAGATTTCGCGGAAGCGATTGCTCTCGAACAGCAGTTCTGCGGGCAGTTCGAGTATCTCGTCGCGCACGTCCTGCGCGGCCTGTGGAGCGGCGATAACAGCTTCGCCAGCGCCGTAGCCAGCGCCGGAAATCACCCTGTCGATGCGCTGCAAGCGAGCGAGTTGCCGCACAGCCTGTTCACTACCCTCGGTAGCGGCTCGCTCTACAGCTTCCCGACGGAGGACGCTGGCAGCGAGGTTTCGCCCCACGCTGCTGATGCCGCCGCCTGCGGCAATACCAGCCGCTGTGCTTGGCAGACTGCGTGTCACGTCCTGAGCGATCTTCGCCGCGCTGAAGTCGCCCAATTTGGCGTCGCGCCCAATGAACGGGGTATTTGGGAACGCCTCGCGCAACGCGACCGCGCCGATCGCAAGCGGATTGCTCGGCGCCATCGCATCGAGAAACTTCGTGACCCTCGAGCCTTGCTCGCCGGGTTCGGGCCAGCGTGCATAGGACTCTTGGTCTATCGCCTGAGAGCCCGGCGATCGCGACTCCAGCAGCGCCTTCTCCTGTCCAGCGAGTTCGGCGTCGATTGCCTTGCGGCTCTCCGGGCTCGCGAGTTCGGCCTGAGCTTCAAGCAGCGTCGGATCGAGCCCGAACGATGCCGGCTCACCGAACGACGCCATACTGACCGGCGACGCCCCCCTGACCATCGAAATCCCCTCGGCGCCGAGCAGTTTGCCAAGGTCCGCCATTTCGATGTCGAACAGCGAACCGAAAAAACTCGACTTCTCCTGTGGAGGCGACGTCGGTATGAGTTGCGGGGCGCCCGAGTCCGCGCCGACCGCATCTTCAGGGTCGATCAGGTATGACGACGCGCGCCGCGTGACCTGCGGCAACTCGTACCAGAGCCCATCATTTGGATCGCGGACCCACTCGAAGCCTTCGTTGTCGGAAGGCTCGCGTTCCGCGTCGGCGAGCCAGTCGTAGGCCATCAGCGCCCCGGTTGCGTTGGGATGAGCTGTGGACCGAACTCGAACGGGTCTTTCGATGGGGCGAACGGTTGACCGCGGCGCGGCGGTGTAGGCATACCACGCTGCTGGAAGCGCACGATGTCACGCTCGGCCAGTTGCCGGTCGCCGACTATTTCCTCGAGCTGTCGGCGCCGGCGCGCTATCACCTTCGGATCGGCGATCGTCGAGGTTTCGAGCGCTTCGAGTTCAGCGAGCGCATCAGCTTCTTGCTTCCGAAGTTCACCCGCGCGCGCCTTGGCGTCGGCCAGCCTCTCGCGCATCGAGCGGCGCTCGTCGAGTTCCATCGCGCGCGCATTGCGCATGTCCTCGCGCGCCTCCTGCGACTCGATGAGTTTCTGCTGGCGGCCAAACATGGCGGCGTCACGCCTGTCCTGCCGATCCTCGATCGCGGCGTCGCGGTCCTTTTGCCGCTTGTCGATGTCGGCGTTGTTCGCGCGGTCTCGCTCCATCGCCAACCCCGCGGTAAGGCGGGCGAAGTTCTCCTGCCGCAACTGCTCGATTTCCTGATCCTCGCGGCGTGCCTGGTGGGCGCCCATCACAGCGACACCTTCCGCAGCTCCTTCCAGCGCGCGCGACCAGTTCAGGCCCATCAGGCGCCCTCCTCGATCAGCTTTTGCTGTTGCTGCGGCGGCGCGAGCTGGCTCTGCGCCATCTGCATGAACTCGGGATCGGCGCTACCGCTGCTGACTTCCTGCGCGACGCCCCGCGTCCACTCGTCCTGCGCTTCCTCGCTGCGCCGCGCGCCGTTCGGCCCGCGCAGTTCGTTCTCGCCGTACGCTTTGGTCGCCTCGAGCATGGCTAGGCGCACTTGCTCGTCGAACTCGGAATCGGTGTCGCCGACTTCATCGCGAGACTCGGAGTCGTCCTCGATCGGGAACAGTCCCGCGGCTATGCCGACCTTCAGTAGTTCCGGCACGACGTAGCCGGCGGCCTCCTGCAGCACGGTCTCCGACACAGGTTCCTTGGTCGTCGCTCGCTTCTGATCGCTCACGGCTGAGAGCACGCGATACGCGGCACGGCCGACGGTTTCCGCCACCGTCGCCGACGGATCATGGAGCGCGCGCAACGTCTGATCGCGGGAATCCCGCCCGTGGATCATGCGCATGGCCTTGTCGACGACCTGTTCGAGTTCCGCCTGCTCGCTGGGCGCCGCCGCGAACTCGCCGCTCGTTTCATCGGTGCCGGGGAGCAGCCGCGGACGCACCTGCGCCGGATCTCGTCGAGGCGCAGGCGTGACCGGCGCGCTCATGCGCCCGACGTTGCGCTTCGCCTTGCCGGCTTTCTCCTTCGGCTTCACGCCGCGCTCTCCTGCACGCCGAATTCAGCGTCGACAACGCTCGCCGGCTTGCCGCTGCCGGTCTGACCGTAGCGATAGCTCGGACTGATGAGGGCGTTGCGTGCGGCACTCGTGTCCGACGGCACCGTGCGCTTCGCGCCCGATGGCGGCTTCACTTTGGCGGCCGCGGTCGAGGGCAGGGGAATCAGCGGCGGAGGAGGCGGCGCTGCTGCGCCCCCACCTTCGTCACCGTAAAATGCGCCGGACCAGCGCTTTTGCGCGTCGGCGATTTCACGGGGCGACGGCGCGAGCAGCCCGCTGACGGCTTTCAGTCCGGTGCTCGCGAGCAGCAACTTGTCGGACAGCGCCATGCCCGCACTGGCCGCGGGGCCGACCGCGCTGCCCGTACTGAGCGCGACGCCCGCCTCTACGCCAGCCTTCGTGGCAGCGAGCGGCGCACCGGACGCCGAGGCTACGGCAGCCGGTGCAACGGCCTGTGACGCACTGGCCGCAGCGCCAGAAATCAGCCCCGAGTTCGCGGCCGACGCCGCGCCCGCGCCAAGCTGCGCGGCCGAGATTCCTGCGTTCGCGAGCGCAGCCGTGCTCGTGCCAGACGCCAGCGCGCCGCCGACGAGCCCGCCGCCCTTGCCGATTGCCGCGAGTCCGAACTTCGCCGCGACCTTCGTGAAAATGCCGGTACCCGCGGTCGCGCCCGAGCCAATGCCCAGGCCCATGAATCC
>Ga0224723_1001288_pt1 | contig 15397 bp, 12 predicted proteins | sample Balambano_FR2_Me_FD_161647 | JGI IMG/M metagenome (GOLD analysis project Ga0224723, IMG submission 161647) | Freshwater sediment microbial communities from Lake Towuti, South Sulawesi, Indonesia - Balambano_FR2_MetaG | ecosystem: Environmental > Aquatic > Freshwater > Lake > Sediment | place...
CCCTCTCCATGTCATGGAGAGGGGAAGCTAAGCGAAGCGCAGCAGGGGTGAGGATGCCAGGAAGGGGCGAGTGCAAGTTTGCAGATGCGCTCTCAGGCTAATCTACGCAGACGGACAGGGTCAGATCGGGGCCGGATGTCTGATCCTGACCCTGTTCAGCGTTTATGCCTGCCGTTTCGTGTGTGGATGCCGGGTCGTGTCAGGTCAGCCTGTCGTTTGTCACTACTCAGGTAAGGGCTTTATTGCGGGAGGGCACATCGGCGCTCCCCTGCGCAGAACATGCGACGCCGAACGTGCTGCCGGTAGGGGTCATCACCACCTGAGCAGTTACGTCGTGCAGTAATCTCCGCAGGGCCGGGGCGCGCCCACATCCCGTCACCCACGGCAGAATGATCCTCAGTTTGAAGTGATTACCCTTTGAAGTGATTACCCTGCAAAGACTTGCCCGTTTGTGGGGCATCTCCGCTTGCCGTATAATGTGGCTGGAAATTACAGGCCTTAAGGCCAGCGTGCCTTCAGAACAACAGGCGTGGGGAAAGCCGGGGCGAATGTCTGACGAGCTGATCGGGAAAACCATCAACGGCTACGAAGTGCTGGCAAGGCTCGGTCAGGGCGGCATGGCGACGGTCTATCGCGCGCGTCAGACCTCGATGAACCGCACCGTCGCGCTCAAAATTCTGCCGCGCCACTTTATGAAGGACGACACCTATCTCCAGCGCTTCCGCCGCGAGGTCGATATTGTGGCGCAGTTGGAGCATCGCAATATCGTCCCGGTGTTTGATCACGGCGCGGCGGACGGCCAGCCCTATATCGTGATGCGTTACATGCCCGGCGGCTCGGTCGATGATCTGCTCGCCAAAGGCCCGCTCCACCTGACCCAGACGCTGCGGATTGTGGAGCAGATCGCCCCCGCGCTCGATTATGCCCACGGCAAGGGCGTGCTGCACCGCGACCTCAAGCCCAGCAATGTGCTGATGGACGACGACGGCGGCGCCTATATCACCGATTTCGGCATCGCGCGCTTCACCGGCGTCGATCAGGGCGCGACCATCACCACCCAGGGCGTGGTCGGCACACCGAGCTACATGAGTCCCGAACAGGCGCAGGGCCACGCGCTTGATGGCCGCAGCGATATTTACTCTCTGGGCGTGATGATCTACGAGATGGCGACCGGTCGCCGCCCGTTCGAGAACGAGACGCCCTATGGCATCGCCGTGATGCAGGTGACGGCCACGCCGCCGCCGCCCCGGTCGATCAACCCTGACATCCCCGCCAGCGTCGAACAGGTCATCCTGCGCGCGCTCAAGAAGAAGCCGGAGAACCGTTATACCACCGCTGTCGAACTGGCCGATGCCCTGCGCAGCGCGATCGAGAATCCCGGCAAGGTTCACGACACACAGCCGCGCGGGGTCGCTTCCCGCAGCGATATGATGGAACCGCCACAGCCGCACACGGCGTCGGATATTGGCGAGGGGCCGACCGTGCCGTCTTCTGCCGCGCCGCTGCCGTCCATGCCGCCCAAAGTGATCTTCGCCCCGCCGCAGAGCGCGTCTCCGGGGTATGGCGCGCCGCCGATTTACGGCGCATCGCCGGGATATGGTCAGGTGGCGGGTGGGTATAGTCAGCCAGGGTACACGCCGGGCAGCACACCCGGAACTGGCCCGAACCCGGCCAACCCGCGCTTTACGCCCCCGCCATCCGGCAGCATGACCGGCGCGCGGCCGATCAGCAGCGGGGTAGGCCGCCGCGTGCCGGCACGGAAGCGCCAGGGCGGGATGATCTCTGGTCTGATCCTGGGCGGGATCATCGGCTGCGGTCTGCTGGCGATGGTGGTCGTGGGCGTCGCGCTGACCCTCAACACCCTGCTCAACCCCAGTGCGCGCACGACCGATGTGCCAGACGATTCCACCCGCGCGGCGGTGATCTCTGGCACGGATGAGGTGAGCGAAGGCGGCCTCGGTTTCCCGACGCTGGACGCCACCAGCCAGTCCGCGCGTGAGACGCTGGCCCCCCGCCGTCCTACCTCCACACCTGACCCGGATCGCTACGGCCAGGGCGCGATCGTGTACTTCGCCGGACGCCAGGATGAAGAAGACGAGCGCATCAACTATGACATTTATTATCTCGACCTCGCCAGCGGGCGCGAAACCCGGCTGACCGATCATCCCGCCGATGATACGTATCCGGTCGTCTCGCCGGACGGCGGGCAGATCGCGTTTCAGTCAGAGCGCACCGGCAGCTACGAGATTTACGTCATGGACATCAATGGAGACAACCTGCGCCGCCTGACCCATAACGCGGTGTGGGATCGGCTGCCAGCCTGGTCTCCCGACGGCCAGTGGATCATTTACTCGTCTGATACACGCGAGGACGGCAACCTCGATCTGTTCCGCGTGCGGGCAGACGGAACCGGCCAGGAACTCACCGTGCTGACCAACGGCCAGCGCAACAGCCATCCGCGTTACAGCCCCGACGGGCGTTATGTCGTCTTCACCAGCGGCGCGCAGGATGACGCCACTACCTGGGAGATCGCGCGGCTGGACACCGAGACGGATGAGGTGCTGCTGCTGACCAACAACGATGTGCGCGACGCCTCGCCTTCGTTCAGCCCGGACGGCGCGCAGGTGATCTACATCACCGGGCCAGATGCGGACGCCTCGGTCGTCACTATGCCCGCCGAGGGCGGTGAACCCTCCCCGCTGCTGGATGAAACCGGCTACGAATGGGGCGCATATTTCAGCCCCGACGGCGCGTATGTAATCTTTAATTTAGAACAGGGCGCGGAGTCCTTTCTTTATCTGGCGAACGCGGACGGCACAGATGTTCGCCAGATCATCAACGGCCTGTCGGAAGCGGTCGATGGCTTTTATCCCTCGTGGGTTCCGTGATCCTCGGCGGCTATTTCGTCATCCCGCGATTTTTTGCAGCGCGAATATCTAACGTCGATTTCAAAGTTTCCAGCCCATCATCATACGCGTGACCCCGCATATCGATGTACTGTAAATTAATCATTCCCATCGGGGCGCTGTCTGTGAACGACGCCCCGCTGATGAACAGTGGATAGATCGGCTTGTTGTACAGTTGTGCCAACGCGATTTCGCCAGTCACGTAATCAGATTTCAACGAATCGGGCGATGCCAGCAGCAGTACCGCGCCCGTCTCGCGGATCGCCTCACGCAGCGCCCGTTCCCAGTCCGGTCTGCCCGGTTGAAGGCCATAATTATCCTGCCAGACCTTGAATCCTGCCGCTCCCAGGTCTGTTGTCAGCCGGTCGGCGAACGCACGATCGCCCCTGGCGTAGCTGAGATAGACATCGTGGCCCTGCGCGGCCAACTGCTGAACTGCCACCAGCGTTCGACTGAACACCACCCGGACAGTCGATCGATCCGGTGCGACGATCACTTTTGGCGGCGGCAGCCCCACCTGCTGGGTGCGATCCCGCATTCTGGCGACACCGCTGCCGCTCATTTCCACCAACTGCATGTACATAAATATCTTCGCAATGATAGGATTGCGCCGCCGCGAGATGATGCTTTCTGGCGCCTCATTTAAATCCTGTTCGGAGATTCCCTCCACCAGCGCGCCGAAGCTGATGATCTCGACCCGATCCTCATAAACTTCGATCCGGGTGGGTTGTTCACGGAAGTGCGGCTCGGCGTAATCACGATGTACCAGCGCGTTGCCCAGCGCCTCGCGCAGCGCCAGCGTCGGAATCTCCAGATCATCCCGTGTTTCTGAACCTACCTCGCCCAGCCGCTTCAGTCCGGCGTCAGTACGGAAGAAGCGCATCCCGCGATTGTGAAGATTGAGGAGGTTATCTTCCACTTCCCGCTTATACTCCTGGCGCGAGTTGACGTCTGTGCCGCTGTAGACCACCATATGCAGGCTGCACGAGCCAAACTTGTTGACGATCCGGTCATAGGGCGCGAAGCACAAGAAGGCCCCCATGGTCAGCCGATCCTGATCGTCAATCAGGCCGAGAATTCTGGAATGCTGCGCCGGTCGCGCCCGCAGCAGATTGCGTTCATCCAGCGCCGCCTGAGCCATCGGGCTTTGCAGAAATTCCTGAAGCAGATCGGCGTCAAGGTCGTTCAGCGTGTAGTTGTACGGGATCGGTCGTCGGTCAAATGTGTCTGTTTCATGCGGAGGCAGGTCGGCGTGCTGCGCCCCCGCCGTGGAGCCGGGCACAGAGAACGTCAGTGAATTGAGCCTGGCCCGAATATAGGCACGCAGCTTGGCTTTGAAATCCTCAAGGTCAGCTACCGATCGCGTCATATGCGCGGCGTTCAGTTTGTTCCTGAACTCAACCTGTCTGGCGAGGAGATGACCCTGCCGGTAGATGACTTCCGGCGGTGACTGGCTCAGAACGCTGTCCGGGAGGATGAAAATGCCGATTTCGCGGTTTGCATCCCTGGCAACGGTATATTCATACTCCGAATAGCTCATTCCTGCGGCGTCGTTGACGCTCCCATAGAACGGTCCCAGGATGCCGATGTAGATCGCGCACTCCAGGACGAGCCTGCGACACTCTTCAAGCGAGCTTGCGCCGCTGGCCGTGAATTCGTCCATTTCACGGGCGTACCACCGGGTGTGGAATTCTTCCTCTTCAAAAACCTCCCGTGCCGCGAGCCGGTAGCTGCGCACGTGTGGATCATTGGTGCTGCTCAGGAAAACTCCGTACTGGGTTTTTGGCAGGGGCTGAAAGATGTGCGACATGAGCGTTTCCATATGTCAGAGCCTGTCAACTCCTCTCGCTATTCTACGCTATTTAGTCCCCGCTGCCATCTCATAATCTTCCAGGCTACGATTTGCCCACAACTTTGCCATTTCGATCTGCCTTCATTAAAATCAAGGTCGCCGGGGTGAGAAGCCATCTGAGAACATGTCGGCCTGACAGGACGCAGTATCATGGCATCCTGCCGGGCGCATGCATTTTCAAATCGCTTCTCTATCGGCCACGGGCCATTGACGCTTCAACCCACCGCCCGCCTTCCGCACGCGCAACCGCTATCTAGCTGAGGAGTCCATCTATGCCCGCGCCTGATATTCTGTCTCCCGAATTTGCCGCCGATCCGTATCCGTTTTATCGCACCCTGCGCGATGAATATCCCGTTACGTTTCATGAACCGACCCAGAGCTACGTGATCAGCCGGTATGCCGATGTGGAACGGGCCTTCAAAGACCCGATCTTCACCAGCAAGAATTATGACTGGCAGCTGGAACCCGTCCACGGGCGCACTATCCTGCAAATGGATGGGCGCGAACACGCCACCCATCGCAATATCGTCAGCCCGGCCTTCCGGGGGCGCGACCTTCAGGAGAACTTCCTGCCAGCAATCGAGCGCAACGCCAAAGAATTGATCAACCAGTTCAAGGACACGGGTGAGGCCGATTTCGTGCAGCAGTTCGCGCGCCTGTTCCCGATCAGCGTGATCGTCGATATGCTCGGTCTGCCGCGCGAAGACCTGGATAAGTTCAACCGCTGGTACACCTCGATCATCGACTTTCTCTCTAACCTCACCCAGGACCCGGACGTGACCGCCGCCGGTCTGCGCACCAAAGATGAACTGCAAGCCTATATGCTGCCCGTGATCGAAGAACGCCGCGCCAATCCAGGCAGCGATCTGCTTTCCACCCTCTGCACGGCGGAGATCGACGGCCACCGCATGACCGACCTGGAGATCAAGGCGTTTGTCAGCCTGCTGCTGGCGGCGGGTGGGGAGACGACCGATAAGGCGCTGGCAAATCTGCTGCGCAACCTGCTGCTGAACCCGGATCAGATGCGCGCCGTGCGCGAGGATCGATCGCTGCTGGAACGCGGCATCGCCGAAATGCTGCGCCACAGCCCGCCGGTGCATATGATCATGCGCACGCCCAGCGAGGATGTGCCGCTGGAAGGTGGCGTGCTGGAAGCCGGCAAGACCGTCACCTGTCTGATCGGCGCGGCCAACCGCGATGATCGCGTTTATGCCGACTCCGACACGTTCAATCTGCTGCGCGATGATCTTAACACGAAACAGGCGTTCAGCGGCGCGGCCAACCATACCGCCTTCGCTTTGGGGCGGCATTTCTGCGTCGGCGCGATCCTCGCCAAGACCGAGATCGAAGTGGCGATGAATTACCTGTTCGACGTGACGCGCGACATTGAGTTCGCCGATGGCGTGCCGCCGGAACAGGGCATCTTCACCCGCGCGCCCAAATCGCTGAAGATCAAGTTCACGCCGGTGTCGTGAGGGATTATAAAGGGGCGGCCACAGACGTCGCCCCATCTCGTGCGCTCGTCAATTGATGCGGAATCCGCCAGCGACGGCAGAGACAAATTGCTCGATGTCCCCCATGTAAAGCTCAGGAAACCAAGTGATCGCAAGCGTATAAGCCCGATTGCCTTCGACCACGAGCCATGCATATACGCGATTGGTCGCGCCCGCAACCATGTTATTATGAAGTTCGTAGTAGAGCGCGTCGCCAGCCGGAATCTCGACCACGGCGGAATTGATCACACTCATGCCCATTTGCTCAAACAACGCTCTGTTGGTCGCAAGCATATTGTCCAGAGACCCGGCGATGGGCACGGTTTCCTGTGCCACGATAATAACCGTCTGCGTGGATTGATCAATCAGGAGCATATCGATCAGGCCAGACTGAATCTGCGACTCGTAAGATTGCAGCAGGGTAGCATAGGTATCGCTAAGGGCGGCAGCGTTATTAAGAAGCTGCTCAAGCTGGATGGTGGAACTCGCGTCAACGAACCCGGACGGAATTTCCAGACACGTTTCATAACCGCAGACCGATGACCAGGTGTTCGGAGGCTCACTGACCTCGATAATCCGGCTGCCACCGCTGCTTTGATTGGAGCTGAGGAGTGCAAATCCAGCCACAGTAGCCGCCAGCAGCAATAGAACCGCAGCAATGACCAGCGGCCTCCTGCCTTTGGGTCTGGCGGGCGGTGGCATCTGGCTGTGTGTTGAATAGGCAGGCGAAGCCGGTGGCGCCATGCCCCCACCCTGGCTGAGATAATAATTGATGGCCTGAACCAGCCGAGGCAGGCCATTTTCATAACCATCGCGTCCGCGAATGTCGATGAACTGGTAATTGGTCAGTTCAAAGGGGGTGATGGTTTCATCGCCCCCGGCCAGCAGCGGGATGATGATCTTCCGCAAGTTTTGCGCGTAACCAATCTCGCGGCGCACCCATTCGGAATTGACCGACTCCGGCGTGAGGATCAGCACGAAAAAATCGGCGCTGCGAATGGCCTTCTCGATCTCGCGCTGCCAAACCTCCGAACCGGCGTGAATACCCTGATCCGTCCACACACTGTAACGGTAACGGGTCAGATCATCACGAAGGCGGTGCATAATGTCCGTATTGTGACGGCTGTAGCTCAGAAATACGTGGTATCTTGCGTCGTAGCTCATGCCATACAAGTCCTGTATCGAGATGGTCTGATTGGGTGTGTTCGCTTATTCTCAGTCTTAGCGATAGCTGGGCGGGCCACCATAGGGTGTGTTGTAGTTGGCGTTGGGGTACGTTCCGCCAGGACGGGAGACAAAGGTGGCAACGAAGATCAGCGCGCCCACCACCGCGCCATAGGCTCCGGCGATCAACGCGATCTTCACCCGCGTTTCAGTCAGGGAGTCGAATCCCGAAATCGCACTGTGCGCGATCTCAGACGATACAAAGTCAACCCCGATAAACGCCAGCGCAACGCCGATCGCGGCCCCGATCGACCAGCGCCGGTCATTCACGTTGGCCGAAAAGGAGTTCAGTTCGGAATAAAAGAAGGCAATAACCCCCGCGCTTGAAATCCGCAGCGCCCATTCCACAAAATCAGACGTTCCAACTTCCTCAGTCACAAACTGCGCGCCAAAGGCGAGTGCCGCCAGAGCTGCCGCGCACAGCCAGATCGTCCCTGAACTGAGTGTGGGCGCGCTGCTGCGCGTCATGCTGCCGATCGCAGCGAACAGGCACAGATTAAGTCCGCCGAGCAGGACACCGTAAATCAGCCTGAATTCGGAGAGCGTACCGGGCCGTCCATCGATCAGATACTGGAGCATAACCAGATTACCGATGGCAGCGATGAATGCGGCCACCAGGCCGATGCCGATTAGTGCGCCGATACTAAACGGCGTCGCGGCCCTCTGCGCCAGCATCGGGGCCGATCGGGGGTCATAACCGTGAGGCTGTGATCCAGGCATCTGAAAATTAGGCGCGCTGTACGAGGGGGAGTAACCGGGTTGTGAAAAGCTGGGCGGTGGCTGCAGCGGCTGCATTCCCAAAGGGGGTTGAGCTGATTGTGGATACGAAGGTGCGGCGGCGGCGGCTGACAGTTCAGCGGGGGATGATCCCACAGCCAGGGTCGGTGAGGCGGGCGGTTGTGGATTCTTCAGCTTATTAAGCGCGGCGCGGGCTTGTTCATGAAACGGGTCTTCTTTGACCGCTTTTTCCAGAAATTCTCGCTTCTGTTCGTCATCCACTGCGGCGCGCGAGGCGAGGAAGTAAGTCTCCGCATCCGCTTCCTTAAGGGCGTCGCGGAGCAGTTGGCGAGCGGTGGTGAGATCAAATCCATCAATGGCCGCTTTGATCTCTGCATTCTTCTCTGACATCGTAGCCTCCTGTAGGGCTGGAAAGTGAGATGTCGCACAATGGGCCGTGCCGATGAAAAGATTAATATCCTGTTGAACAGCGTACCGAGTTTTATCTGTAATGTCGAGCAATTATGGCAATATCTGAGGAAATTTTTGATCTTACCCGGGTCGAATTGTGGGATTGCGGCGAGTAGTCGTTTATCTGGCAGACAATATATCGTCCCGCCTGCTGCTGCCCGTGACCAACAACTTGTCACTTGCGACTAATAACCTACCACTTGTGACTTATAATTTGCGACTTTTCACTTTTGCGCTTCAATACGCCCGGCGGATGAAATCATCGAACAGCGCCGCGGCCTGATCCGGCGGTAGGTGGAAATCGCGCCCGCTCAAATCACGCTGGCGGGTGATCTCGGCCAGGATCAGCGCGGTGGCGACGGACACATTCAGGCTTTGAACGATGCCGCGCATCGGGATCGTCAGGCGCAGGTCGGCGCGGGCGGCGGCCTCTTCATCGACCCCGGCGTGTTCGTTGCCGACCAGGATCGCCAGCCGGTTATGGGTCGTCCAGTCCGTGCTATATAGCGGGTGCGCGTCGTCGCTCATCACCGTGGCGACCACCTGCCAGCCCCCGGCCTGGAGATGCGCGATCGCGGCGGGAGTATCGGCTCCCTCGTAATGATAATCCACCCACTTGTTGGCGGCAGCGGACGACTGCTTGCCGATCAGCGCCGGATCAAACGCCTTGGGCGCGGTGTAATGCACCTGCTGCACGCCGAGCGAATCGGCAGTGCGGGCGATGGCGGCCAGGTTGTGCGGGTTCCACACGTCGTCCATGATCACCGTCAGCCCGCGCTGGCGGCTGAAGGCGGCCTGCCGCAGCTTTTCGGCACGCTCCGGCGTGATCTGCGCGCGCAGGGCGTCGATGTCCCCTCCCTGCACCGGCGGTCGTTTGGGTCGTTTGATGCTCATGGCGGCTCGCCCCTAGCTGATGGTCGATCGAGCCTTCGTGATAGCAGCGCGGGCCGGAAAAATCAAGCCGGGGATACCCCACTCACGGGGAAGTTTTTTGCGGTCGGGCGCAGGACAACCGCGCTCTGGCTGCGTTTATACTCAAACTAATGGAAAGTTGAGTAAATATTAATATATCATACTGCACAGGCAAGGGCAGCGCGATGAGGCGCTCATCTGACGTCTGCTGCAAGATAGCGCCAAGCGGCTTGTCCATCGGCAGCGGTTGATCTTGTTCACCGACGGTGAAGCCAGATTGCCAGCTTCTTTCCTGAGATTTTTGGCGTTGGATACTACCCAAGCCATCAAGGCGATCGGTGACGCTTGCCCAACGTGCGTTACCGTATCCCTCGGATCCTGGCGCACGTACAAATCCTGAAGCGGCATGGATGCCGCGCGGGGCATGGACGAAGCGCGTCGTGTCAGTGCCGAGGGTCTGGGCCAGCACCAGCGTCAGGCCGGGCTGGAGGTCGAGCAGATAGCGGGTGGTGGTCGTGCCGGTCGTCTGCTGGGTGCGGCTGCCCATTTACTATAGTGGTACACTGGGTAGCGGTATCATAGCCCGACTGAGCGTTGACTGTCCCATACCGCCCACAATCTTTACAGGGGTACTACTGACTTCTCTTGTAGTCGTGGCCGTTGCGCACGATGTTTAGAGTTTCACACCCTCTACAGTTATAGTTACAATCATCTGTATCATGAGAGGCACTTGTCATAGATTTGGTCGTCTATTTCAAGCTTCCTTATCGTGCCCCATCAGTCAACTTGTCGCCACTACCATAATCCTTCAATTTGTTTGCAACTGACAACCATTCCGAGACTTGCATATTTAACATATTAACGTCATCAATTATTCCAGGATTAGTAACTTGTCCGCTGAGAGCGGAAATGTACCACGCGTTCCACTTTTCGGGATAAGTCATGCCCCATACATGCGTTAGTTTAGCCATCATAATTTCTGCGATTATATTTGCCGATATAACATTATATCCTAATATATTGGCGCTTCCGACATTTTTCCATAACTCCTCTAAAGCCGAAATGAATGAATTAGATCCTGGAGTATTAAACTCAAAGTCAAACTGGGGGTCGTCAGTAAACATAACCGTAGCATCCTGATTATTTGACAACTTGTTGCGAATTTCTATTATAATATCTCCCGGAACAGTAATACTTGGATGCTGTAAATGAAATACTGCGTAATAATCACTAACATAGTGGGCAGCGATAGAAAAGCACTCATCTCTAGAAAAGAAATCAAGAATTTCAGCAGCTTGCTTGATGCAATCTTCCCATTTATGTTCTCTTGCAACACTCTCTAGTTTTTCGATCAGACTCAAGAAATGTGATGTTGTCATATTCCTCCGTTACATGGCGCGATTGCCATCCAAAATTCCACAATGTAATTACCTTGAAATTGACAGGGATTGATTCATCAAATCCCTGCCACCCAAATCTCAAAACACCTGAAACCTTCCCTTTTTGCTATATTACGCGACAAAGAGTTCTGCTTAAAGGTCCAGTAGGAGTTTCCAAGCAACATGGACAACAATTAATAGAGCCGTATCTGCTCCCTTGATATCTCACATTATAATGAGTACCTGTTCTGGGACAGGGTCCACTAGCTGCTGGCCTCGGATTGTGTAGCTGTAATCTATTGTTTCCGTATACTTGCTTCAGCGAATTTAACGCTTGCTGTGCGCTAGAATAGACATACTCATGAGGCAGTGAGTTGCAACGCACCAAATTCGGATAAACACTTCCACAATTTCGAGTTGGATTGTCGGGTATTGGAATAGGCCTAACTACTTCGTCATCTTCTTCTTCGACTTCTTCGTGTTGGAAGAAAAATGGTTGACGCGCCGGCAAAGCGACCACTTCGGATCGCACAGCCTGTGCCAGAGCATAAAGGCATAGGGCGGCTCCCAGCCAAAAAATGTCATCTGGGGTCAGACCTGCAAATGCCGAGGCTCCCAGCGCAACGGCTGCCCCCTCTTCGAGACGGTTCTCCGGGTTGCTTCGGCGAGGTGGAAGAAGAAAGTTGTTATTCCAGAGCATAACAAACTCAGGGTAAGGCAAGTTGCCCCAGAAGTTATGTTCCTCCTGCGCCAGATGTCGGACCGTAGCATCATCTAAATTAAGGCCCGAAACATATTCAACAAACGCGCCGAGACACTGTTCCTGCTGCCATAATGCTGAACCTGGATTAATCCAGCACTTTCCGCTTGGATCTGATCGGATTACCGGGTTCCCATCAGCGTAATTGTAGCCATTCGCACCGATTGAGGCATTGGCCCCACATTCATGAGGATCGAGCGAGGCAAACACCCCCAGCGCCGGGCGGAGATAGCGTGCGCGGTGATACTGCAAGCCGTTGGCATCGCGCATCTCGCCGGTGAAGGCAAACGGCAGGCTGACAGTCCCCTGCGCGCCGAAGTGCACGCCGTAGGGATCAGGGGTCTGCGTGCCGAGGATCGCCGCCGCGCTGCCCGCTTCGATCCGCACGCTGCCGAGGCCATCCTGCACGGCAACCATCCACGCGCCGGCGGGGGTCTCCATGAAACTTACTCAGTCTTGTGCCTCTGAGCGATTATAATATGTATAGCGAAAATAACTTTGAGGAGTCTGAGGCATCAAATAATTTAGTTTTCAGTGGGGCAAGTTGAATATGAAAGACAGCACTCAAACCTAATAACGCGAATTACACGCCAATCTGGTATACTCAACTCTCTAATGTAAAAATACTTCATGTTGTAATTAGTAACACAATCGAAGCCGAAAACATCACAACTTTGAGCAGCCAATTCAAATATTTGTTCTACGGTGAAAATTGAAAGGTTATTTGGTGTATGATCTGATTGAGAATAGAGGATTTCGCCGTATGATACTATCGCACTAGTAATGTAACGTTCTCCATGTCGTACATCAAGTATTTCAACGTAATATGTTGCTGGGCGCTGCCAATACCATAGAGACTGGTAGGTGATATTTAAGGATAGTATAAAGGCTATAAAAAATATGATGCCGAGTAAAGCCGCAGGCTTCATAACTTTTCCTTACAAAGGTAACTTGTTCATTGCCCTCAAAAATTCATTAGCCTATATCTTTGCTAATTAGTATAGGCTAATGAACTTTGGGCTTAAATAGTAGGGCTACTTCCCCTAATATTGCTCCCATCTTTCGGTATACGACATCATCCAAGCTGGGGTAAGCAAATCAAATGTATATCCTCGACTCACCAGTTCCTGCAAAATACTAGGTAGGGTTTCAACAGTCAAATTACTATTTGAGTGTAAAAGAATATTATCCTCATTAGACCGTACACTTCTATGTCGTACTGGTATCACATCTAGTGGTCCTGTGTAGCGTGTCCAACCGTTGAAAATTCGGCTAAAGAGTGTTTCCTGTGCATTGTCAACACTATCAGGAAAAGCGTTCAAATACCAGTCCCAAGGATCAACATCCCATCTATATGTTAAATACGGATCAGATAAACCTATTGATTCGTCGCATGATTGACCACTCGTCCAATGCCACACACCATCTTCATTATCATGCATAACACAGAGCAATACAGCTCTTTGGAAATCTGTAAAATCTCCTCCTGGTGCCCGAAACAACCCTGTTCCATGATTAATCACGCTTGAAATGTAACTTCTTATTGAAATAGGCAGATCACCATACTCCGGATTAGAATCTACATTTTCCCGAAGAACGTCAACGATACTATCCCTCGTTGCGAGAACACTTTGCACCATTTCTTCTACACATAACTGGGTAAGGTCTTGATGCACCCAACTATGATTGCCTAACCTATGTCCTTCCCTTGCAACACGCCAAATAATGTCGTCTGTACTGCTGTCAATTTCTGAACCATGAAAAAAGAATGTAGCCTTCGCAGAAAACTGGTCCAGAATATCCAATATCCGACGATCATTGGGGTGGGGTCCATCGTCGAAAGTCAGATATACGCGCCCTAAGGGGTCGGTACGCGATACCGGGTTGCCTTCCACCCACGCATAGCCATTGAGGCTCATGGGGCGTTGGACAGTTCCTTCAAATGGGTCAAGCGCGGTGAACGCACCCAGAGATGGAGTGTAGTACCGTGCGCGCAGATAGACCTGCCCGGAGCCATCAACCTGCTCACCGGTGAAGCCGAAACCACCCTCGAATGTGCCGTGCGTGGAAAAGGGCGAGCCAAACGGGGCGTAAGTCTGCGTGCCGAGGATCGACGCCGTGCTGCCCGCTTCGATCCGCACGCTGCCGAGGCCATCGGGCACGGCATATGTCCAGGCGCCGGCGGGGGTCTCCAGCGCGTGGATGCCGCGCGGGGCATGGACGAAGCGCGTCATGTCCGCGCCGAGGGTCAGTGCGGTGACAGATTATCCAAAGGCTATCCACTTAGAATATCCGCATTCGTCTAACTTTTTCAGAACTGCCTTCATGGTCGCATAATCCACTGTGGGTATCAGATCATACCCCATAGCGTCATTTAAAACGTAAATATATGTATTATTAGTTAAAGCCGAGAGAACTTCTGCTAGAGTACGATGAGACATGTATGGATGCAGAAAATGTAAGATGGCTTGATACTCATCCTGTGTAATTTCATTTGGGAAAGCACACTTTACAAGTTGGTAGGTACTCTGAAGATATTCTGGAACTGGTGAAACTTCACTCATTTTTCCCCTCTTTTTAAATGATGCTCTACTCTATGTGTGGGAAATAACGGACTATTTCCCACACTGAATCCCATTTTACACAAAGTTTTCTCGGAAACGAGCGGGCGTATGTACTAAAGCCATAAAACCACTAACGTATTGCCATATATAATTTACTGCTCGACGATTACCTGTTGCAGTCTCAATCCCAATATTATCACCTGTACCAAAGATTACACGATCATTCGCACCAAATGCTTGTGTCGTTGGAACTGCTGAAATCCTCTGGGATGGGTTGTCCACAACACGGATAACACGAGTCAATAGGGCTTGAGCATTGGCTCGTTCAGTCGGGCCAGCGAGATTGGCTAATCCAACGTTAAATTCCCGAAGCGCGGTATCTGTAACAATCATATTCCTCCCGTTTATGAGTGCATTGATTTCGGCTCTGATAGCAAGGGTTTGAGACGGATTTATTGGATTATGTGCTACAAGTCCGGTCAAAGAAGATGTATCAAGATTCACTCGACCCGTAGGTGTTGGTGTCGCCGATGGGGTTGCGGCCGGTGTTGCGGTGGGATCGGACTCATCGGGATCAGGGCACAGACCGTTTTCAATAGCGTACCATACGGCGTATCCGACCAGAATACCAGTCAGAATTGCCTGTGGAATTCTGAAACGACCTGGCCCTTGCGGCGGTTGCTGCGGAGGCTCTGGTGGCCGCTGAGGGACAATCGTCGGCGCTATGGCTGTGGAAGCGATGCCTGGCACAACCGATTGCTGCCCAGGTCCCAGGTCAATTTCGATGTCTGGTGCGACCTGAAGCGCGACCGCAGCGGCCGCAGCCGCTGCACCTGCCCAGACAATAGGCCTGATGTTGCGCCAGGTCATTGCTGAGGCTAAAGGCCGACTGCTTGCTGACGTTCCAACTCCGCTGGTGGAACCGCGACCATAGCTGCCGGTTTGCAGGCACAGCATGCCGCCGCCCCCCTCGAATGCATCGATGCAAGTCAGTCCACTTGGATCGGCCCAGTTCGGCGCGTTGCCTTCCACCCAGGCATAGCCGTTGAGGCTCATGGGGCGTCGCGTGGTTCCTTCAAATGGATCCAGCGACGGGAACACACTCAGAGATGGGTTGTA
>Ga0224723_1001289_pt1 | contig 15395 bp, 12 predicted proteins | sample Balambano_FR2_Me_FD_161647 | JGI IMG/M metagenome (GOLD analysis project Ga0224723, IMG submission 161647) | Freshwater sediment microbial communities from Lake Towuti, South Sulawesi, Indonesia - Balambano_FR2_MetaG | ecosystem: Environmental > Aquatic > Freshwater > Lake > Sediment | place...
CGGCAACAGCCCGGTTCGATCGGCGCACAAAATCAACTGCTGCACGATCGATGGAGCAATTTGCTGGAGTCAGTGGGATTAGAAGCATTCGCCGATCAGCCGTTTATTGCCGAGTCGCCCTCACCCTGAATTCCTATCCTCGCTCTCTAAAACCGACTTCCTAGTTCTGTACTCCCTTGCCTCTCAATCGACCGGCACAGCTTTGTGAAAATCTCGATAATCGATGTAGCGATGTCCTTCAGGCGACACATGAAAGATATCGACAAAGCGGCTATTCCACAAAATGTCTTGTGGGGCGTAGTTGTAGCGGGCGTACATAGTTTGAGAAACAGTTTCATCCAGCCCGTTGAGGGAAATGGCGATCGTTGCTCTTGCCTGGCGCAGAGACTCAGGGGTCGCTTTCCAGAGGGGACTGTTTTCGTCGATCGCGTGCATTGCAGTCCAGCTCAGGGTGAAACTCGGCGTCTGGCTGCGGAGGAGGGGCAGATCGTAAAAGCGGCGCATCGCATTGCCCTCGGCGGTAATTTCATCGCGCATCAAATAAACCCGCATTTGCGCTTCCAGAATTTGATTGCGGCGGCGATTGGCGGCACGAAACATCAGGGTCGGGATTCCTTCGTAGGGAGCAACGACTGCCACCTGGCTGAACAAGACCCGCGCAGTCGGGCGAGAGAAGCGGGCAAATGCCAATCCAGTCAGCAGGGCAATTCCCAAAATGCTGACGATCGCCTCAAGGGTGACAATCCAGTTTGCATAGAGCGACTCCGGATACATCGCGCCATAGCCGATCGAGGCAAGCGTCTGCACGCTGAAGAAAAAGGCGTCTCGAAACGAATCCGGTTGGGCATTGGCAATACCGTCTCCGCCCAGCAGATACAGCAGGGCAAACAGGGCGTTGGTCAACACATAAAACAGCACAGCGAGTATCGTAAACCCGTGCCAGGGGATGGTGAGCAGCAGGTGATAGGGGTCGCGCCAGTAGGAGTGCCAGCGGTTGATGCCAATCACCTGAAAACGTCCATCGCTCATCCTGATGTGAATGACTGGTAGACGGGAAGCAGCTTGGGCAAGCAATTTGCGATTCATTGTGGATGGGCAGCCAATTTAATAAGGCAAATGTACTAATACAGACGATCGCGCTAACATAAGGGGTTGTACGATTCTATCAATCTTGCCCTCCGCAGAATTTAGGGCAAACGGTAGAATTATTAAGATTCGTCGCTCTAGATTACATCTGTCTCATCTTTCAGGCTCTGCCTCTCGCAACCACCCTCTGCCCCTTCTCCCCTGCCCCCTCCTATGATTCAGCGCGTTGACCCCGCCGATCGTCTGCCTGCTGCGGTTGCTCCGCTCAAGGGAAACCAGTCACTCTCAGATTCGATCGCAGATCTACAAGATACGATTCGGGTTCGGGGGGCACGGCAGCACAATTTGAAGAATATCGACCTGGAGCTGCCCCGCGATCGACTGATTGTGTTTACGGGCGTTTCCGGCTCAGGGAAGTCCTCGCTGGCGTTTGATACGATCTTTGCCGAAGGACAGCGCCGCTATGTGGAATCGCTGAGTGCCTATGCGCGGCAGTTTTTAGGACAGGTCGATAAGCCCGATGTTGATGCGATCGAAGGCTTGAGTCCTGCGATTTCGATCGACCAGAAATCCACCTCGCACAATCCGCGTTCGACGGTGGGCACGGTCACAGAAATCTACGACTATCTGCGCTTGCTTTATGGGCGGGCAGGCGACCCCCACTGTCCCCACTGCGATCGATCGATTGTGCCCCAGACCATTGATCAAATGGTCGATCGAATTATGGAACTGCCCGATCGCACCCGGTTTCAAATTCTGGCTCCGGTGGTGCGCGGTAAAAAGGGAACCCACAAAAAACTCCTGTCGGGGCTGGCTTCTGAAGGCTTTGTGCGAGTGCGGGTCGATGGCGAAGTGCGGGAACTGTCTGACAACATTGAGCTGGAAAAAAATCAGTTTCATAATGTTGAGATCGTGGTCGATCGCCTCGTCAAGAAAGACGGCATTCAGGAACGCCTGGTCGATTCGCTTTCAACCTGTCTGAAGCGATCGGAAGGGGTCGCAATCGTGGAGGTCTTCTCAGACGAGAACAAAGTGGTTGCGCTGCCGACCAACCCCGATTTGCAGCTTGCGGTGCTTCCTTCAATGGCAGCCGAACCCGCCGGACGCTACGGTAAATCCGAGGACGATTTTCCCAAGTCGGTAGACCTGGTTTTCTCAGAAAACTTTGCCTGTCCCGAACATGGCGCGGTGATGGAAGAACTCTCGCCCCGACTGTTCTCCTTCAACTCGCCCTACGGAGCCTGCCCCCACTGCCACGGACTGGGAACGCTGCGCACTTTTTCGCCCGATCTGGTCGTGCCCGACCCGAAGCTGCCCGTTTATGCTGCCGTTGCCCCCTGGTCAGAAAAAGACAATACCTATTACTTCTCGCTGCTTTATAGCGTCGGGCAGGCATTTGGCTTCGAGATTCAAACGCCCTGGAACCAGCTCAACCGAGAGCAGCAGCAGGTGTTGCTCCACGGGTCTGAAGAAAAGATTTACATTGAGGCAGACTCGCGCTATCGAGATACCAAAGGCTATCATCGCCGCTTTGAAGGCATCATTCCGATGCTCGATCGCCAGTACAAGGAATCGACCTCTGACCTCTACAAGCAAAAACTAGAGCAATATCTGATCGATCAGCCCTGCGAGGTGTGCAGCGGCGATCGCCTGAAGCCGGAAGCACTGCACGTTCGAGTCGGACAGTATCGCATTAAGGAACTTACCAGCGTCTCAGTGCGCGACTGTCTTAATCGCGTGAATCAAATGCAGCTCAGCCCCCGACAGGCACAAATTGGTGACTTGGTGCTGCGAGAAATCAAAGCAAGGCTGCAGTTTTTGCTCGATGTCGGGCTGGACTATCTCACCCTCGATCGCACCGCCATGACCCTGAGCGGTGGCGAGGCACAGCGCATTCGCCTAGCCACCCAGATCGGCGCAGGATTGACGGGCGTGCTGTATGTGCTGGATGAACCCAGCATTGGACTGCACCAGCGCGACAACGATCGCCTCCTCAACACGCTGGTCAAACTTCGCGATCTGGGCAATACGCTGATCGTGGTGGAACACGACGAAGACACGATTCGGGCGGCTGATCATCTGGTCGATATTGGTCCTGGCGCAGGAATTCACGGCGGCTCGATCGTGGCGCAGGGAGATTTGACCCATTTGCTGACCGCAGAAAACTCCCTGACCGGAGCCTATTTGTCTGGACGCAGAGTGATCGAAACACCCGTGGAGCGTCGATCGGGGAACGGTCGATCGCTCATTCTGAAAAACGCGCACCGCAACAACCTGCGTCATCTGGATATTGAAATTCCCCTCGGCAAGCTGGTGTGTATTACGGGCGTGTCGGGTTCTGGTAAATCGACCCTGATCAACGAGCTGCTTTATCCAGCACTACAGCACCACTTCGGGCACAAAGTTCCCTTTCCCAAAGAACTTCAGGAAATCAAAGGACTGAATGCCCTCGACAAAGCGATCGTCATTGACCAGTCACCAATCGGGCGCACGCCGCGATCGAACCCCGCCACCTATACGGGCATTTTTGACTGTATTCGCGATTTGTTCGCAGAAACGATCGAGGCAAAAGCGCGGGGCTACAAGCCGGGACAGTTTTCGTTCAACGTCAAGGGCGGACGCTGCGAAGCCTGTAGCGGTCAGGGTGTGAACGTGATTGAGATGAACTTTTTGCCCGATGTCTACGTGCAGTGCGATGTTTGCAAGGGGGCGCGCTACAACCGAGAAACGCTGCAGGTGAAATATAAAGGCAACACGATCGCTGATGTGCTGAATATGACCGCCGAGGAAGCCCTGCCCCTGTTTGAGAACATTCCCAAGCTCAATGCGCGCCTGCGGACAATGGTGGATGTCGGTCTGGGCTATGTGCGGCTGGGGCAAACGGCTCCGACGTTATCCGGCGGGGAAGCACAGCGACTCAAGCTGGCGGCTGAACTCTCGCGCCGCGCCACAGGCAAAACCCTGTATCTGATCGACGAACCCACCACCGGACTCTCTTTCTACGACGTTCACAAGCTGCTGGACGTGCTGCAGCGCCTCGCGGACATGGGCAACTCGATCGTCGTGATCGAACATAACCTGGATGTGATTCGCTGCTCGGACTGGGTGATCGATCTGGGTCCAGAAGGGGGAAACCGGGGCGGCGAACTCATTGCCGCAGGCACTCCTGAAGAGGTGGCGCAAAATCCGCGATCGTTTACAGGACAGTACCTGAAAAAAGTGCTAGCCCAGCATCCGCCGTCTGCCAGAGCAACCGCCTAAGCCTGCAACAGGCGACTACGTTTAAGCCGAATAGCAAGAACGCACACCCACCTCTCAGTCTAGTTGAACTTCCACGTTGAACTTCATCGGGTTCAAGCTGCGATCAAGTCGATCGACCTCAGCCATAAAAATTAAGATTAGCCAGAATCGGTCAAGGTAGCGTTTTAGCAAGCCCTGCTATTAGGAAACCCATCAGAGCCTGATGAGTCATCATGGCTGCATAGAACGGTTGCCAATGCCAGACGCGATCGCCCTAATTTGGGGAATAATCGCAGAGGGGGCAGCCGCGCGAATCTGGTTGATCTGGATCGAAGCCGATCGCTCTTCCCTCTATTTTCTTCAGCGTTTCTTCAGCGAAGTTTTTATGAACCCCAGCCGCACTTTAGTGATTGCCGCAAATGTCTTTCGAGAAGTGATTCGCGATCGGGTTCTTTATTTGATTGGCTTTTTTGCAGTCGCAATGATTGCCGCAACGCTGCTGCTTCCTGAAGTCGCTGCCAGCACAGAAAACAAGATAATTCCCGACATTGGGCTGGCGGCGATCGGTCTGCTGGGGTTGCTGATTGCCGTCTTTGTCGGCACAGGATTGGTTAATAAGGAAATTGAGAAGCGCACTGTCTTTGTCATGGTTGCCAAGCCCATCAGCCGCGCCGAGTTCATTGTCGGCAAGCACTGGGGGATTTCAGCGGTGCTGGCAGTGCTGGTGGCTGCAATGATGGGGATCTTTCTGGTCACGCTGACGCTCTTGCAGATTCCGGTTCCGATCGCTGCCCTGTCGCTGGCGGCTCTGTTTCAGTTCCTGGAGTTATCGCTGATTGCCGCTGCTGCCATTCTGTTTGGGGTTTTCACAAGCTCTCTGCTGGCAACGCTGCTGACGATCGCTGTTTATTTGATGGGTCACTTTAGCCGCGACCTGGTGGCGCTAGGCTCAATTTCTGCTGACCCCAATCTGCGTCGCATCACCGAGGGGCTGTTTCTGGCATTGCCCGACCTGTCGCGGCTCAATCTCAAAAATGAAGCGGTTTATGGCATTGCTGCTTTGCCGCCAGCAAACGAATTAGCAACCCATTTTGTCTACGGGCTGCTCTATATCGTGGTTCTGTTGACGATCGCCACGTTTGTTTTCTCGCGGCGAGAATTCTAGCAGGCAACTGGATACGCTACTCGCCACCGCCCATAATTTGCGGCACTTTGAAAAACTCACCCTGCATCGAGTCTTCTCGCTCCGGCGCGTTTTCTAAAATCAACTCGCGATCGGGATAAGGCTGAAGCTGATCGATTCGCGTCACGTTGCTCACGTCGATCGCCCGTGCGGTTGGCTCAACCTGGTCAGTGTCCAGTTCGCTCAACTGCTGAAAATACTCCAGAATGCTGCTGAGTTGGGTTGTGAACTGTTCCTCCTCGGCTTCAGTCAGCTCCAGACGGGCAAGATGGGCAACTTTACGAACCTGGTCGCGATCGATCAGCATTAGGTTACTCTTGAATGTTATTCAATGAACAGTGATTCGGTGAGCAGGAAGGTCAAACCTAAAAGAATACATCGATCTTGGAACGTCCGGTGGTTTTGAGCCAGTTCTGCGCTTCGATGTAGTTGTTGGGCGCAACGCGGATCGCACGCTGCCAGTATTCGGCTGCCTGATCGAAGTATTTGTCTGCTTCGTCTGCCTGTCCCGCTTCCTGTGCCTGTTCACCCAAGTAGTGATAAATCACGGCGACGTTGTTGAGCGCCTGAGGCATTTTGGGGCTGAGTTCGAGTGCCTCGTCATACAGTTCCAGAGCACGCTGATGGTCGCCGTTGCTGGCGTAGATCAAGCCCATGTTGTAGAGAATGAAGCTGCGATCGTAGGGATCTTCTTCGAGCTTGAGGGCTTCCTCATAGTTCGATAACGCTTCTGCATATTCGCCATCTGCCTGAGCAGACATTCCATCTCGGTAGTAAACAAACGCTTCTTTTGCTTTCTGGTTTGCTGGCAGCATTTTGAGGATCATGTCTGCCATGACGGTAAACGTTTTATCAATAAAATTATCGTTGCGCTGAGATCTGGGCATAGCTGTAGAGCGTTAGATCAACGATGGGATAGGGCAATTGGAGCAGTGATTTGCTCAACTGGAAGCTGCAACAATCCAGCAAACTCCTTCCTTAGAATAGCCCGTCGATCGCTGAAACGGGATTGACCGGTGAGGAATTTTTACCAACCTGTCCACTCAGCCGCATAAGCTGGAGAAGCATAAAGAACCCCGATTTGAAAACTGGGAGCAGCCGAGATTGACAAACTTTGATGCACTGGCATGTCGAGCGCAGACACGATCGGAGGCAGCAATCAACCAACTCTTTTTCGAGCTGTTTGCGCTGAAAACCTGGTACTTTCTGCACGATCCTGACAGCATTCAGCAGCCGCTGATTTTAGAGCTGGATAACGATCGCGCAATCCTGCCAGCCTTCACCGATGCCGATCGAGCGCAGCAGTGGGCAGCGCAAAGCAGCTTTTATGCGCCTGATTCTGAGAGTCCAGTGATGGTCGTTTCTGTTGCCGATTGCTTGAAGTGGCTGCGAGAGGGCGGACTGGCAGAAGCCGATCGCGTTTCAAGCCTCTGTTTTAATCTCGATTCTGAAAGTTTTATGCTGCCGCTCAAAGCAGTGGAGCAAATGACGATTGAAGCTCTGTCCACCAACCAACAACAGTGGCAGTGCAAAGGAGGCATTACCCCCACCTTTCTAGGAGCTGTCTCTGCTCTGGATCCCGCGTGAAACCGAGTCTATGAAACCGATCTAAGCGATCGGGATGATAGGATTTGAACCTACGACCCCTTCGTCCCGAACGAAGTGCGCTACCAAGCTGCGCTACATCCCGTAATCATACCTTTCCTAATCCTATGGCAAAACAGGTATCACTGCAACGAGGCGATCGAAAATTCTGTACAGCACTCCTGAGAACACGCTCAAAAATTCTGAGAAAAGCTGTAAACTTTTATTAATCTCGATCGGTGTTCGATCCAGCTTGCTTTCCTTCATCTTTCACTGTTCAAGCATCGCAACCGAAACTCCTATGTCTAAAACGACTTCTAAAAACCTTGGATTTGGAACTCCTAAGCCTCAGCCCCAGCCTTCTAAGCGATCGACGCAGCGCACTGCTGCCGCCCAGCAATATGACAAGATGAAGGCAGATGGGTTGCCGGAGTACGAAATTTATATTCGGATTCAGGACAAGAAAACCTGGTATCCCGTGGGAGTCATTTCGGTCAAGCGTTCCAGCCAGATTAATCAGGCAGTGTTTGCCAATCGGGAAGAGCTGCTTCAGGGCGCGTTTCGGCTGTATCCAGTGCTGAAGAAAAATCGAGAGCAGCTTGAATACGGCTATCGGCTCAAAGAGTTCAAGGATGAGCCAATTCAGGTGGCGCAGCAGCCTCAGTCGATCGTCTCTGGCGGGATTCAGTCTGCGCTAGCGCAAGTCACCGATCGCATCACGGGACTCTTCAAGCGTTAGAATCTGCCTAGCAATAAAGCGAATTCAGGGAATGTCTGAATCCTGACAGAGCCGCCCGACCCCAAAGAACTTCTACGATAGAGCTTCTACGATAAGAAGTATTGCGGCTCTTGCAGGAAGGTCTACCGTTTTATGAATTCCTCCACATCTCATTCATCCTCCGATCGCCTGCGCCAAATTCTGACGGTGGCGGCGATTTTTGGTTCGATCGGGGTCAACGCACTATCAAACATCGTTCCTCCGGGAGGACAGACGATCGGTGAAATTGCCAATACTCAGTTTGCCGATCTGCGAATTTTGCCTGCTAACTATGCCTTTGCAATTTGGGGCTTAATTTACATTGGACTGATTGCCTTTGGCTTTTATCAGCTTCGCCCAGATCAGCGGCAAAATCCGGTGCTGCGCCGAGTAGACTATGCGCTGATTGTGGCTTGCGTTGCCCAGGCGATCTGGGTCTATCTATTTTTGGCGGGGCAGTTCTGGCTGTCGGTGGTGGCGATGCTGGCGATTCTCATTTCCCTGATTGCCAGCTATCTCTGGCTGGGTGTGGGGCTGCGTCCCGTTTCTCGGCGGGAAAAATGGTCGGCTCACCTGCCGTTTGGCGTTTATCTGGGCTGGATTAGCGTCGCCACGATTGTGAATGTGGCTTCTGCGCTCGATGCTTCGGGCTGGAATGGGGGTGGTATTGCTCCTGAGGTTTGGGCGATCGGGCTGGCGATCGTGGCGGCAGGACTGGCAGTCTGGGTCTTGCTGACCCGCAGCGATTTCTCGTTTCCGGGAGTCATCGTCTGGGCACTGGTGGCAGTGGCAGTTCGGCAGGCAGCATTTGCTTCGGTGTCAATCACGGCGATCGGTTTGGTGATCGGGCTGCTGGTGCTGATAGGAATTCAATGGGCACAGCGTCGGACTGCTCGATAATTGCTAAAGTTTTATACAGCCTTTTCCAGGCTAATGAAGTCCAAGAAATGGGGTGCAGGGGCTGCGCCCCTGCGTGGGGGCAAAGCCCCCACACCCCCTGTACCTAACCAGAGTGAAAAAAGCGATATCTAAAATGCATTCTCTGAAAAGAAGCAGAAAAACGGAAAACTAAAGAAATAAATGAAATTCAATTTGCTGAGATTCCGGAGAAGGTAAATTTGAGTTTGTATTTCCCTGAGGTTGATGCATCAAACCGCTAAGAAATAAACTCATTTCAATTACTAAATCACGGATTTTCAAAGGAGAATCTTCATGCTTCCTACCCTGCAAAACGGCTCCAGCGGTCCCGCAGTTGCGCTACTTCAGCGACTCCTCGTACTGTATGGATATACATCAATCGTAGGCGCAGTCGATGGCGGATTTGGAGCTAAAACTCAGGAGGCTGTTACACAATTCCAGCGCGACCAAAACATGACTGCTAAAGATGGAATTGTTGGTTCTGCAACCTGGGAAAAACTGACTTATCCAGCGGGAACTCAGCGCCCATAATCTCAAAATTCATTCCTGATTACAGTTCCTGATTACTCATTCATCGTCACATCAAATCATCACATCAATCGGGAGGATATCTGGTGTTAGTGCCAATATCCTCTTTTTCTCATTTCGCCCGATCGCCTCCGAATCAAGGCTCAATTTGCAGAACGGGAAGAGATTGATAATCTAGTAAATAGCCTAATCCTTGTTACACATGGTCACAATCCCTGCTCAGTCCAAGATCCATCCCTTCCTGTCGCGGCTCCACAGTCCCGATCGCCCGATCATCGTCTTTGATGGCGCAATGGGCACGAACCTTCAGGTGCAAAACCTGACGGCTGAAGACTTTGGCGGAGCTGCCTATGAGGGATGCAACGAGTATCTGATCATGACCAAGCCGGAAGCCGTGGCGAAAGTGCATCGCGATTTTCTGGCAGCAGGCGCAGACGTGATCGAGACAGACACCTTTGGCGCAACCTCGATCGTCCTAGCAGAATACGATCTGGCGGATCTGGCGTATGAGCTAAACGTGAAAGCGGCTCAGCTTGCCAAACAGTGTGCGGCGGAATTTTCAACCCCTGAGAAGCCCCGGTTTGTCGCAGGATCGATCGGTCCCACAACAAAACTACCGACGCTGGGACACATCGACTACGACACAATGAAGGCTACCTTTGCAGAGCAGGCAGAGGGGCTTTACGACGGTGGCGTGGATTTATTCATCGTGGAAACCTGTCAGGATGTGCTGCAAATTAAAGCCGCACTAAACGGGATTGAGGAAGTTTTTGCGAAAAAGGGCGATCGTCGTCCCTTAATGGTGTCTGTGACAATGGAGACCACGGGCACGATGCTGGTGGGGTCAGATGTGGCGGCAATGCTGTCGATTCTGGAACCTTATCCGATCGACATTCTGGGGCTGAACTGTGCCACCGGACCCGATCGCATGGCAGAGCATATCAAGTATCTGTCCCAGCATTCGCCCTTTGTCATCTCCTGTATTCCCAACGCAGGCATTCCCGAAAACGTTGGCGGACACGCGCACTACAAGCTGACCCCGATGGAGCTAAGGCTGGCTCTGATGCGCTTTGTCGAAGACTTGGGCGTGCAGGTCATCGGCGGCTGCTGCGGCACTCGACCAGAGCATATTCAGCAGCTTGCAGAGATTTCGGCAACTTTAAACCCCAAAGCGCGATCGGTGAGAGGACTTGCTCATACCGAAGAAACCGATCCGCGCCCTGCGCTGGACTACGTTCCTGCTGCTGCCTCGATCTATTCCACCCAGCCCTACGATCAGGACAATTCGTTTCTAATTATCGGTGAACGGCTGAATGCCAGCGGCTCGAAGAAATGTCGGGATCTGCTGAATGCGGAAGACTGGGATGGATTGGTGTCTCTGGCGCGATCGCAGGTGAAAGAAGGGGCGCATGTCCTGGATGTGAACGTGGACTATGTGGGACGAGACGGCGTGCGCGATATGCGGGAACTGGTGTCTCGACTCGTGACGAATGTGAATCTGCCCCTGATGCTGGACTCCACCGAGTGGCAAAAGATGGAGGCAGGCTTGAAGGTGGCAGGCGGTAAATGTCTGCTCAACTCCACGAACTACGAGGACGGCGACGATCGATTCTTCAAAGTGCTGGAGCTTGCCAAAGAATACGGGGCAGGCGTGGTCGTGGGGACGATCGACGAAGAAGGCATGGCGCGATCGGCAGAAAAGAAATTTGCGATCGCTCAGCGAGCTTATCGGGATGCGCTGGAGTACGGCATTCCGGCTCACGAAATTTTCTACGATCCGCTGGCACTGCCCATTTCAACGGGGATTGAGGAAGACCGGGCAAACGGCAAAGCGACGATCGAAGCTATTCGGATGATTCGGCAAAACCTGCCAGGTGTTCATATCTTGCTGGGCGTGTCAAACATTTCGTTTGGCTTGAGTCCGGCAGCGCGGATTGTGCTGAACTCGATGTTTTTACACGAAGCGATCGCGGCAGGCATGGATGGGGCGATCATCAGCGCAGCCAAAATCCTGCCCGTTGCCAAAATCGACCCGAAGCACCAGGAAGTCTGCCGTCGCCTGATCGATGACGAGCGTAAGTTTGAAGGGGATGTCTGTGTTTATGATCCGCTGACGGAACTGACCAGGCTGTTTGAAGGCGTTTCCACGAAAGAGACGCGATCGCGCAGTGATGTTGCTAATTTACCAATCGAAGAGCGCCTGAAGCAGCACATTATCGACGGCGAACGCATCGGTTTAGAAGAAGCGCTGGCAGAGGCGATGCAGAAATATCCGCCGCTGGAAATCATCAACACCTTTTTGCTGGATGGCATGAAGGTTGTGGGCGACTTGTTTGGCGCGGGTCAGATGCAGTTGCCCTTTGTGCTGCAATCAGCGGAAACCATGAAGTCTGCCGTGGCTTTCCTGGAACCCCACATGGAAAAACAGGAGTCAGGAAACAGCCACAAGGGGGTCTTCCTGATCGCGACGGTGAAAGGCGATGTGCATGACATCGGCAAAAACCTGGTTGACATCATCCTCACCAACAACGGCTACAAGGTGATTAACCTGGGCATTAAGCAGCCTGTGGAGAACATTATTGAGGCATACCAGCAGCACGGAGCAGACTGTATCGCAATGAGCGGTCTGCTCGTGAAATCGACTGCCTTTATGAAAGAAAATCTGGAGGTGTTTAACGATCGCGGCATTACCGTTCCTGTGATTCTCGGCGGGGCGGCGCTCACGCCTAAGTTTGTCAACGAGGACTGCCAGAATACCTATCGCGGTCGGGTGATCTACGGCAAGGATGCCTTTGCCGACCTGCACTTCATGGACAAGCTGATGCCTGCGAAAGCAGCGGGAGCCTGGGACGACCTCAAAGGATTTCTGAACGAGGAAAGCATTGCTGAATCGACGAACGGACATCAGCCCCCTGAAGAAGCGTCCCGTGAAACAGTTCAAACCGAAGAAGCGGTCAGTGATACTCGCCGATCGAATGCAGTGGAAATTGGAATCGATCGCCCCACGCCGCCCTTCTGGGGAACGCAAATCCTCCAACCTGAAGACTTGCTGCTGGAAGAAGTGTTTGCCTATCTCGACTTGCAGGCGCTGATTGCTGGACAGTGGCAGTTCCGCAAGCCAAAGGAGCAGACTCGCGAGCAGTACGATGCGTTTTTGGCAAAAAAGGTCTATCCCATTCTGGAGCAGTGGAAGCAGCGCATTCAGGAGGAGAAATTACTTCAGCCTCAAGTCGTCTACGGCTATTTCCCCTGTCTGGCAGAAGATAATTCGCTGCATCTCTACGATCCGGCAGTGGGCGACGCGACTCCGGCTCAGCAGAAATCCATTGCTACCTTTAATTTCCCACGCCAGCGATCGCTGCGGCGACTCTGCATTGCTGATTTCTTCCTGCCTCAGGAAGACGCAACCCGATTTGATGTCTTCTCGATGCAGGCAGTTACAGTCGGCGAAGTTGCAACCGAGTTTGCCAAGAAGCTATTTGAGGCGCATCAGTACACCGACTACCTCTACTTCCACGGGCTAGCGGTGCAGGTGGCAGAAGCGCTGGCAGAATGGACGCACGCTCGCATCCGTCGGGAACTGGGCTTCGGCGCGGAAGAGCCGGGCAACATCCGAGACATTCTGGCACAGCGATATCGCGGCTCTCGCTACAGCTTCGGCTATCCGGCTTGTCCAAACATTCAGGATCAGTACACGCTGCTGGATCTGCTGGACGCAAAGCGGATGGGGCTGCACATGGATGAGAGTGAACAGCTTTATCCGGAGCAGTCCACTACGGCGATCGTCGCTTATCACCCGACAGCGAAATACTTCAGCGCCTAACCCTGACAACCTGTTTTAAGGGTCAATCAATATGACCGAGCCACCCCTCTAGCTCTCCAATTCTGGGGAAACGTTCTTGATTCTAATTCGAAAGTTTCCCTACCGCTCCAGTCGGAGCGAGTTGGGGGGTTGGGGGGCAATGCAGCACTTTTGAGACGTTTCAAACCTCCTCTTAGAGATTTGGAATCAAAAGTATGAACTCCGGGGCAAGCCCTGGCTGTCAGGCTAGCTTTTTTCTCCTTTATTCCGCCCCAAGGGGCGGGGAATGTACCCAAAGGGATTCAACAGGAAGGAGGAAGAAGGCTGCGCGTTCTATCGAATCGGTTGACTGCTGGTATTTTGCATTGTTCTGATTTCCCACTGTGGAGAATATACTGCCAGCATTGTGGCAATGAAGCCCACGGTAAGCGTCAGCATAATACCCGTTAACAGTCCGCCCACCATGCCCTGATGCGCATAGAAGTGCTGCATTCTCCGCTGAGCATGCTCCTGAATCCGCCGCTCCTGTTCGCGTCCTTTCACATATCCATCACGAAAGGCAATTTCATCAGCGGTTGCCCGTCGTGTTGTAATCGTGTCATCGAGCGCAGTAGGAGTAACCGAATGAGTAACCGAAGGCGATCGATCAAAATCTGCCCGGTTGTTTGCAAAACTGGGCTGGGAGTGAGACGAGGTCGGATTGGAATTTGTCATAAAGGAACTCCTGAACTGAGTTTGCAATAGATCGTGAACTAGCAATTGACCAGGGTTAACTAAGTAGGCAGGACGAATGATTTGCAGGATGGGTTAGCAGAGCGTAACCCGTGCGGTTCAAGACCTTGATGCGTTACGTTGACACCAACGCATCCTCCGTTTAACTGCGCCCACGTACTTAACAGCTTCAATAATGTAATTTTGAAAAACGTTGCTTTTGAGTATAAAAGAATTTGAACTAACTGACCGCTCTATCAAGGGAAGAATAATTGGTTAAGTGGTATCTACCGAAAGAGTCAAACACAAGAATTAAAGCAGAAACAGAATCAGAAATTACAAACGAAATAGGGTGAGCTTAACCCCACCCCTTTAGAGAATCCATCAATTGAAGATTGAAGATTGTCAACGTTTCTTAAAGTAAAACTATTTTGCTCATCTAGCTTCCAGCAGCAAGATCGGCATCTTTAAGCGGCGAATGTTCAACTTCTTCGTCTTCTCCAACCTTATCTTTTTGGCTTGGGGAAACAGGCTTCACCGGAACCGTTTCGGGTTCAGCGTTCGTCTCGACTGTTTCATTATTATTGTTCAATTCACTGCTGCGATTTGAAAGCTTCTCAGTCATATTGTCTTGATGATTTGACATAAAGCCACCACTTAGTACCACAGGCTCATCTTCGCCTGCAGCCTCGTATCGCTTCATCTGTGGAACGGCAGAGATAGGCGCAATTTCTGCACTTGTCGAAGGAACGATCGCACTTTCTGTTTCCAGACTGGCTGTTCCCATACTTCCTAGATTAGCCTGACCCGACATTCCAAGCTGGTTTCTTGCCTTCGTCACAAGCGAGTTAAAGCTCGACTGCGTAGACGAGACGATTTCCTGCCACATCTCTTCAGCCGCAGCGTCATTTGTGCGATCGAAGCGGCTAAACCAGGCGCGGGTTTTACGACCCAAACGGATTGAGTTATTCCAGAACCAGTCAAAGGCAACCAGCACCAGACAGAACACCAACCAGAGCAGTTTTCCCGTTTCTCTCAAAATTGCCCAGGTTACAGACAGGGCTTGCTTATAGACGGCAACCGTTGCTGGCGCTGAGATGAGTTGCCAAAGTTTGTTTGATTGAAGTGAAATTTGATTGCTCATGAGTTTAATAGGAGGGCAGTCTTATCGATTGATTAACACTTTGCTTTTACAGCTTGCTTTTACGGACTCGTCGGCAATTCGTTCAATAAGTCGATTAAGCAACTGCATTCTTCTATCCATCTCAGGATGGAAACTTATTAATTGGGCATCGACTTATTTCGCCCTTAAATCTTTTAGAGTTTGAACGCGAACCGCGTTGCTATTTCATTAAGCGTGTCATATTTAAGCCGCGATCGACTCTTGCTTGAGACAGGAAATCTGCTCCTACAAATAAAACTATTGTTAGATTTTTATGACCTGTAGGCGAACGATGTTAGGTTGCATCTCTGCCTTTTTACAGAATTTTTATTTCTAACGGCGTTTTTATTTCAATGTTAGAGGACGCTCATGTTGGGTCGGCTTACGACTGAAGAAGCGGAAGTTACTACAGTTTGTTCTCCCG
>Ga0224723_1001290_pt1 | contig 15373 bp, 12 predicted proteins | sample Balambano_FR2_Me_FD_161647 | JGI IMG/M metagenome (GOLD analysis project Ga0224723, IMG submission 161647) | Freshwater sediment microbial communities from Lake Towuti, South Sulawesi, Indonesia - Balambano_FR2_MetaG | ecosystem: Environmental > Aquatic > Freshwater > Lake > Sediment | place...
AGCATTCTCCCCTCTCCCTCAGGGAGAGGGGCTGGGGGTGAGGGTTGTTCCGGCATGGTATCCGGCTTGACAGGCGACGCGGGCGGCTGAACGCGGACGGCGGGCGGCGGCGCGGGGGTCGCTGACTGCTTGAGTTGTTTGGTTACGCCGTCAATCGCCGCGACCAGCTCATATGCAGACTGAAAGCGCTGCGCCGCGTTGGGCATGATGCACTTCATAACCAGCTGGTTGACGACAGACGGCAGCCCCGGTACGACCGAACTCAACGGCACAGGCGCGACATTCGGCTGTGTGTAGACGTGAAACGCCTCCTGCAGCGTCTGCGGTTCCGGCTGGTAGGGCAGTTCGCCATTCGCCAGACATTCGTACAGCACTACGCCGAGCGCGAAAATATCGGCGCGATGATCGGGCGGCGTCGGACCGAGCTTGGGGTTGAACTTCTCCGGCGACATATAGACATATGTGCCGACGAACTGCTGCGTCACCAGCGATTGCGCATCGTCGGACAATATCTTTGCCAGCCCGAAATCGCTCAGGATCGGCGTCAGTTCGTTCAGCGGCGCGTCGAGCCGTCCCTTAAGCAGCACATTCTCCGGTTTGACATCGCGATGCAGAATATCCTGCTGGTGCGCGTGATAAAGCGCTTCCGCCATCCGCTTGCCGACCGTCAGCACGTCTGCAACGGGCAGCGCCACGCTGCGCCGCACAGCATCGCGCAAATAGCGGCGCAAGTTCGTGCCATCCACGAAATCCATCACCAGGTACAGCTCTTGCCCCTGTTCCAACACTTCGCGCACCTGGACGATATGCGGGTGACGCAGGCGCGAGGCGGCGTCTGCCTCGCGCTGGAACAATTTGCGAAACCGTTCCTGCTTCGCCAGGTCGGGGCGGATCACCTTGATGGCGACGGTTTCCCCAGTTGAAGCCGTTGCTTTGTAGACTTCGCCCATGCCGCCCTGGTCGAGCAGCGCGTCGATGCGGTAGCGTCCTATCTGCTGTCCGATCTCCATTACGCAATCTCCAGCACAAAATCGGTGTAAGCGGGCTTCTGTGTGCTGATCAAATGACGCAGCGCCGCCTCGATTTTACGGCGTTCTTCTGCGCTGCTCAACGGCACGTATTCTGCTTTCGCAGGCAACCACTTTCGAAAGACTTTGCCAGCAGGCAGCCGGACATAGAAGACGAACGGCTGCGCAGCGACCTGATCTTCGACCATAATCTCCGGGTCGTCGCGCCGCCGTTTCTCTTCCGGGCTGACGGTATACGGCGAGTCGCTGTAGCACAGTTGCAGCAGCCAGCGCAGCGCCGCCTTCGTCCCGCGCCGCGCGAACAGCCAGCCGAGATCGCGCACAATCAGGCGTTGGCGTTCCAGCGGCAGGTCAACCAGCAGCGGAATAGCAAACCACGACGACACCCATTCCAGCCACTCCTCCGGCGCGGTCTGGGGCGACAGATACCAGTCGAAGTTATCGACGTACCAGATCAGCGGCGCGAGAATTGACTCGAAGATCAGCAGGTAGCGGCTGAGGAATGACGACGGGTGCGCCGTGCCATCAAGCGCTAACCATGACTCCGCTGCCTGTACCTCGCCAAAGATCGGCGGCAAATACTGCATCCAGCTGGAACCGAGATGGGGCGGCGGAATGCCGACGGGCAGTTTGCCGCTCGTCGCCAGCGCGCGCACTTCTGGCGCACGTTCGATGTCAACATTGACGGTCGAAACATGCAGCAGTTGTTCCAGCCATTCCAGCGACGCCCCTTGATCTTCGGCGGCTGGGGGAGCCGCGTCCGCCATACCGACGGGCGCGGTTTCGGCGACAGGGACCGGCACATGGATGCGCTCGACCACCAGCACCACCGCGCCCATGCCCAGCCGCACCATATCGCCTTCGCTGACCTGCTGCGGCACTTCCGGCTCCAGGCGGGTGTTATTCAAGAACGTGCCGTTGGTGGCGTGCAAATCCTGTACGTACAGCCCGCCGTTCTGCCACAAAAAGCGCACATGCTGCTTGCTGATCTGTGGCAGTTGCAGGATATAGGTATTGCCAGACCCGCGCCCGATGGTCAAACCGGTCTCAGGCACAATCACCGTTTCCTGCGTGCCGGGCGCGCCGATGATCTTCAGAGTGGCTTCCGCTGCGTTCATGGGCGCTTACTTCCGATCTGTCGTCCGCAGGATGACGTTATGTTGCAGCGACACCAACACCTGGTTGTAACGCAATGTGATCTCCGCCACCTCGTTCGGCGCGACGCTGGTGAACGTGCCAGCGCGCACTTGCTCGCTGCTGATCTGGTAGAGCTTGACCGACTCAATCGCTTCGATGCCCGGAAGCCCGTAGAGCTTCGCCTGAATCTCCTGACGGGTGATGCCACGCCCGAACTGCCAGCCTTTGTTGTCCGCGCCGCCGATTAGCGGGTTGATGAATTTGAACAGGCGTTGTTCGGTACTGCGGCGCACGCGGTCGCGCTTGGCGGTCGGCGTCGGTGTCAGGATGATTTCCGTCTGCACCCAGACATAATCCGGCTGCGAGACGCGCAGCTGCGAACACAACAGGCGGCGCGTATCGAGAAAAGCGCTCACCTTGCCCTTCAGGTCTTCTTTCAGCTCCAGACGATCCGGCGCAATCGGGTCTTCCGGCTTTTCGACCACCGGGATGATGAACAATTCGACCATGCCCGGCTCAATGTCAATGTCTGGCAGCCGCCGCGCCACCGCATATGCGCGCCCGACATCGCTGGCGCTGGTGTCCTGGCGCGTCCCGGCTTCCTCCGCCAGATACTCATAATCGCCCAGTGTGACCGCCCGCTGCACCGAACTCAGGTAGGCAGGCACGCGCATCTTCGCCTGTTCGAGGCTTTCAGGGTCTTTGCCGCTGGTAGCGGCGCGGCGGTTTTCGACCCGTTCGATATAAGGCAAGCCGCTTTTGTTGACCGAGACCAGCCCGCGCCCGACATTGCCGCTGCGCCCGCCGCCAAAGCGATAGCTCGACATGACCAGCAGCGCGCCTTTGGGCGGAATGGCACCATAGCAGCGAGCGCTGCCGTCTTCCTGGCGCAGCGCCGGAGCCAGCCGCAGTTCGCCGGTCACGCTGTCGAGCGTGTAATGGCGCATCATTTCGTCGCCATTGGCGAAATGTTCGACTTCACTCCACTCCTCAGCCGTCTCGAAGGTGCCTTCCGGCGGAATGACCCACAGATGTTCGCTGGGGATGCGCTTGATGAGCGGCGTGTTGCGCAGGTAGAAGCGCTGTCCCGGCGTGCCATCGGAACGCCCCAGTACCTCGTTTTCGACCACGCTGACATTGATCGCCTTAATGGTCGCCCCCCAGCTGGCGGTTGTCAGTTTGCGGATGACCGGGCTTTCGCGAATCGGACTCAGGTCAGCGTCCTTGCTCAGGATGCAGCGCAGCCAGTAGGCGGTCTTGCGGTCGCGCTCGGCGCTCGCCATCGTCGGCAGATGCAGCCGGATCAAGCCCGCGCGGTTAAAGCCTTCGGTCGCGTCCTTGCCTTCCGTCGCGACATCCGTCCAGGTGCCGCTTTCATCGCCGATCACCTGCCATTTGTACGGCGGATGGTGCGGGTTGACGCCTTCAAACTTGGCAGGGATGACATCCAGGTCAATGCCCAGAATGTGCTGGCTGAGGTCCTGGGCAAAGCCGAGATAAAAGGCATCCTCCGCCTGTGGCTTTTCGTTCTGCGCCCGCCCGTCGTAGGAAAAGATCGCCACTTCCGAGCGCCCCGCCGCCAGTTCGCCCACGTCAAAGTTGTTGAACTTGCGCCGCGTATCGCCTGTGCCGCGGCTCGTCAGGCAGTAGAGCAGCCGCGGCACTTTGATCTCAAATTCCGCTTCGGTCTGAAACGGCGTGGCAGGCATCTGTTCAGTGCGGATGGTGGCGACCTTCGTCTGTTCGGGGATAATGAAGCTGGCGGGTTGCGGCGCTGTCAGCCAGAACGTAACCGGGACGCTGGCGGGTTCCTGTTCGCGCAGCTTCATGCCGATCAGCTCCATGAACCTGATATAATGCTTGTCCGGCACGCGGTTCAGGCGGTACAGCACAATGTCCGTCATCCACGCAAACAACTCCACCAGCGCGATGCCGGGGTCGGTCGGGTTGAGGTCGGTCCATTCGGGACAGTACAACGGGATCAGCTTGAGCGCCTCTTCCATGATGTTGTCATAGGTGCGGTCGTCCAGGCGCGGTCCTTCAAACGGGTTGATTGGCGCTTCGGTTTGCATGATCGCGCTCCCTTTCAGGCGGATTGCAGCGGAAACGTATACGACAGCATATGGGTTTCGTCGTCGAATATCACCTGATACACGACCTCGATCAGCAGCGCGGCGTAATCACTGTCGCTGTGTTCATGGACACGATGCGGCGATACGCTGACGCGGCGCAGGCGGATGCGTGGCTCCCAGTAGCGCAGCGCGTCTTCAACGTATTGCTGCGCCAATGCTGCCGTGTGCTGGTTGGCGGGCCAGAAGATCAGTTCGTGGATGCGACAACCAAAATCGGGGCGCATGACACGCTCGCCCAGCGCAGTGTTCAGGATGATATGGATCGCCTGGCGAATCTTTTCCCTGCCGCCGATCAATGACACCTGCTCGCTGTCGCTCAACTGGATTGGGAATGCCCACCCGCGCCCGATTGCATCGCTCATCACGTACTCCTTGCATGTACCACACCCTCACCCCAACCCCTCTCCCTCAGGGAGAGGGGCTTCAGAAGACTCTGTCTGCTCCCCTTCTCCATGAGGGAGAAGGGCTTCAGAAGACTGTCTGCTCCCCTTCTCCATGAGGGAGAAGGGGATGGGGGATGAGGGTGTGGTTAATTTATCTTCACCATCGCGCCCTTGAGTGTCAGTTCGCCCTGCGCTTCGATCTTGATGCTGGCGTTCGCCTTCATCTCGATGCTGCTGGTGGCGTCAATCTTCAGGTTGGTGCTGGTCTTAAGCGTCACGTCGCCTTTGGAGATAATCTCCAATGTGCGCGCCTTCGCATCCAGCTTGATGTGCGTGGCGTCCGCCGCGTCGAAAATCTCGATGACCTGCTCACCGTCGTCATCCGACAGGCGAATGGTGTGTCCGGCGCGCGTGCGCAGCATCCGCGTTTGCACCTTTCCGCCCTTGACCGTGTTGGTGGTCGTCTCCGGCGGTGCGTCCTTGCCATTCCACAGGCTGCCAACGACATACGGATGATTGAAATCGCCATGCTCGAACGCCACCAGCACCTCGTCGTTGACTTCCGGCAGCCACCACAAGCCCATACTGTTGCCCGCGCCGACCGCCGCCACGCGCGCCCAATCGCTCTCCAGGCTGGTATCCAGCCACGGGAACTTGACTTTGACGCGCCCCATGTTCTGCTCGTCGCGATTGTTGGTGACAATCGCCGGGACAACGCCGTTCCAAACGCTCTGCTGGCGTTCGCTGCCGAGCAAGTCCGCCATCAGGCGCGGGCGTGCGCCTTCGACTCGAAAGCGCGTTTCGTAGCCCAACGCAGTTGTATAGAGATGCGTGCTGGCGGTGAGCATGTATGTGCCGCTGAAGCGCTGTCCCAGACTGCTGATGGTCACGCTTTGTCCGGCGATCAGTTTAGGGTTGCCGACGGCGACGCCTTCCGCCTCGACAAAGCCGGCGTTGATCTCGTCCAGAATCGCCTGTGCCACCGCGTCCGCCTCGCCCTGCGAATGCACCGGACGACGGACGATCAGATGATGGGCGGCGTCGAACGTCTGGCGTACCACCTGTGTGCCTTGCCCGCCGACGCGAATATCCGGCGCGGTGTCGGTGCTGGTCGCCTCACCGACGATTTCGCGCTTGTTCTGCGCGTCCCAGCCTTTGACCGTGACCTTGCTCACCTGCCCCATCAGCGTCAGGCGCGGCGAAAAGCTCTGCAAGCTCTTGCCCCAGTCGAGTTCGACGGGCGTGCTTTGCTGGATGACATGGCGCGACTGGCGGAAGAAAAGCGTCTGATTATCGCTGTACAGTTCATAGCCGATGCGGTCGGCGCGCGCCTGCAAAAATTCCAGATCGGTCTGGTTGTGTTGGAAGACATGGTCGTAGACTTCGCTCGTCGCCTCGACCTGCGCCCGCAGCCCCGCCTCGCGCGCGATCTGCTGCACCATGTCGCTGTCCGTCACCTGCACATACACGCGCGATTTGGTGCTGCGCGTCAGGCGGTGCGTCTTGTCGTAGGCGCGCAGAATCAGCCTGGCGGTGGTGTTGCGCTCGAAACGCGGCTCAATCGCCGTGACTTCGCCGACGAAGACCCGTTCGGGCGCGGCTTCCTCGCGCGACAGGCTGATCTCCAGCGTCGCGCCGGGCTTGAACAGCTCATCATTCATCCAGCGCAGCTCTTCATCGCGGAACGTCAGCACCGCCATGTCCGGCAGATACAGGCTGGAATCGACTTCGACTTCGATCAGCGCGTCCATCAGATGCCGCTTTTCGGTCGCCAGGTTTGCGCCGTCAATGACGACAGCGACCTGATCGATGATGTTATGCGAGTCGGGATGGGTGCGGCTGCGTGGCATGGTGGCGTTCCTTTATACCAGCGGGCGTCCGGGACGCATCCGCAGTGGATCATCAACATTGTTGCGTTCGGCGACTTCGCGCTGCGACGCGCCGCTTTGCGCGGCGATATTATCCGGGCGGTCGGCAGCGTTGGGCGTGGTCGTCGGGCGCGGCGCACCGCCAGCATTGCGCTGGCGCTGGCTGGGGCGCGGGTTGTCCATCTGCTCCAGCGTCACATCGACTGTGCAGCGCAGCGGCTTGCCCGTTGGGCTAAACAGAATGAACTTTTGCGTCATCGTCTTGATGTACGCCTCAAACGTCAGCGAGCCCCAGGTAAATTTGACTTTCGGGGGCGCGCTCTTCTGGTTGTTCGCGCCGCGCTGCTCTGTGTTGACCATCATCAGCTTCCACAGGTCATCGGTGACAGTCGTTACGTCTTCGCCTGAGTCCTGCGTATCAAAGTGCAGCGTCAGCTTGAGCGACTTGGCACCGCCCTGCGAGAAGACGCCCTGCGGCGTATCGACGCCCTTGGTCGATTTCGACGTGTCAAAAGCGTTCGTCTTGGTAATCGTGTACTCGAACGGATTGAACATGCAATGCACGGTGATATTTGGTTGTTCTGCGCTTAGTGTCGCGGGCACCAGCCCACCGCGCGTCAAGTCTGGCATTGGCTCTCACTCGCTTTCGTACCCTTCTATAATCCTGCGAACACGGTGTAACCCTCACCCCAACCCCTCTCCCTCATGGAGAGGGGCTTCCAGAACCTTATGATTCCCCCTCTCCCTTATGGAGAGGGGCTTCCAGAACCTTATGATTCCCCTTCGCCCTGAGGGAGAAGGGGCTAGGGGATGAGGGTCATCGTTATCCGTACTAATTTTTCAAACGACATAAACCCCTTGTTCGAGATCACTCAACCCCGCCCCGAACGGCGCTCGGACTCGATGCGCAGGCGGTCGCGCAGTACGTTCAGCACGTCGCGCGCCAGTTGATCGACATTCACATCCCCGCCCTCTGCACCCTGGGCGTCGGCATCAGGGGTGGGGGGTGTGGCGGATAATGCGCCGGGTGCGGACGCCTCATGAGACGTCCCTACATCGGCGTCGCGCTGAACCGACGATGGCGTCATAGACTTTATGTCGCGAAACGGCGTGTTTTCGACAGGTTGGGGTGCATTATGCGCATGATGCGCATCATTGGACGCCATGAATGGCGTCCGTACAGCGGGATGGGTGCTGGGCGCGCTCAATGGCGTCCGTACATCCGGTGATGAACGCGCGGGCTTGCGCTGCGCGAAGATTTCCGCGCCCTGTACGGGCGTATCCAGCGGCAAGCCGAGCAGCTCGAACAGACTGCTGTCGATGATGGGCGATTCAGGTTCAACTTCGGCGGGTTCTATTTCTGCATTGCTGGCAGGGGACGCCACATTGGACGCCATCAATGGCGTCTGTACATCCGGCGCAGGCATTGCCTGTACGGACGGGACTTGTCCCGTCCATCCTGTCTCTGGCGTGTCGTCTGCTGGCGCATCATGGGACGCCATCAATGGCGTCCGTACATTTGGCGCAGGCATGGGCTGTACGGACGGGACTTGTCCCGTCCATGCTTCTCCTGCCGCCACCTCCGGTTGCGACTGCTGTGCGGTCGGGCGCTTGAACTGGCGCGTGGAAACGGCGGCTTCGATGCCGCTGCTGGTCAGCTGCTCGGATGGCATGGCAGTCGGCGTCTCCGGCTGTGGCTTGCGCGCGATGATGGGCGCATCTGCCGTGATTGTGCGCGCGTTAGCAGGCGGCGCGTCCGGCACATCATCAGCTGTCTCGACCGCGAAGCCGTTGGCGAGCAGCGCGTTAAACAAATCCATCATCGGCGCGCTGTCTTCGCTAAGGTCTTCCGGCGCGTCGTCAGATGGAGATATATCTGGATATGGCGTTTGTAGGGGCGCAATATATTGCGCCCCTACGGATTCGGAGACGCGCTCAGTATCGGACGCCATCAATGGCGTCCCCGGCGCGGGCATGTCCTCTGATGCAGCTTCACTGGACGCCATGAATGGCGTCCGTACATCTTGGGCAGGCATGGCTTGTACGGACGGGACTTGTCCCGTCCATGCTGGAATATTCGTCTCCGGTGGCGGCGCAGACGGGCGGCGCTGCGGCGCGCGTTCACGCATCAGCTGCGCTACCGTTGGCGTTGGCGCGCTGTCGGCAGGCGGGGAGGATAGCGGCGCTGACGGTGTATCCCATGCGGCGTCCTGCATCTGAGGCGCGTCTGGCTCGTTGTGCTCCGCCCGCCAGACTTTCTCATCCGGCGCGTCGCTGGCGTCCCACGCCAGAGGCTGCTCCGGCGCGGCGTCGCTCTCCGGTTGCGGTTCTGGCGCTGCCTCGAAAGAGGATTGAGCGGCGGGTTCAGGCGGCGTACCTGTCAGTGCGGCGATCAAGCTTTCGCGCGAACGGCGCGGCTTCGGCAGATCGGTGGGTGTGGCGGCGGGCTGGGATGTAGGGGGAGTGGACGCCATGAATGGCGTGCGTACATCGGGTGTGCGGCGGATGGGCGATGCAGCGTCTGGTTGGGATGTAGGGGGAGTGGACGCCATGAATGGCGTCCGTACATCGGGTGTGCGGCGAATCGGTGTGGTGGACACATTCTGTTGCGGCGTGGGCGACGTGGATGCCATGAATTGCGTCGGTGCATCGGGCGCGGCGTCGTCTGCAAATGGCGATGTCGGCGCGGCTGTGCCTTCTGCCTCACGCTTCGCCGCGTGACCGCCGATGATCGCTGCCAGGTCCGCAGGCACGGGGCGCGGCGCACCGGGTTCGTAGTCGTCAAAGGCGACCGCTTCCTGATAATCGCCATTATCGTCGTACATCTCATCCTGGGTGAACGCCGCACCCGCTTCCGGCATCCGCCAGATCAGGTCGGGCGGCTGCGGCGCGGGTGCCGTTTGCTGGCTGCCTGCGCCAGGCAGCAGGCTCGTATAGCGCTGAATGCGCGCCTGCGCAAAGCGGCTGAGGCGCTGTCCAAGATGCAGAATGGGTTTGACCGTCATATGTCTGCTCCTTCATACCTCACCCCCCAACCCCCTCTCCGTTTACGGAGAGGGGGAGACGAGCGTAGCGAGTGGGGGTGAGGTCGCTAACTCTCAGCCGCCGAAAAGCCGTGAAATGCCAGCTCCAGTTCCTCAATCGCCAGCGCCTGCTGGTCGGTTTTGAGCGTCGGACCTTTCCACTTGATCGGCAGCGCCTTTTCAAACGTCCACGTCGCGACCGCTTCCATGTTGCCTGCTTTCAGATTGTGCATGGTGATCTTGACGGACTTCGCCAGGTCTTTGATCTGGTGTCCGTCGCTGTCGAGCCCGTTTAGCAGCGCCATGTACCACTTCAGCAGCTTGTCGTCTTTCGTCAAGCCATAGCGCAGCGTCACATTGCCAGGGCGCACGCGCACAGGCAGGCGGTGGCTGTATTCGCTTTGCCCGCCTTCCTTGACCTCGAACGTTTCGATTTCCAGGTTCGGCAGCGTACATTCGCTGAACGTGGCGAGCAGTTGATTATCAATCGTCACCGTAAAGCGAAAACTGGCATAAATCTCAATCGGTGTCGCTGTTTCCGGCATTATGACCCCCTGTGCCTGTCGCCACGTCGTTCCTGTTCACGCCGCAATTCTTCCTGCCACAGCTGCCAGACGCGCTCCGCCACCTGCCGCACCAGCTGATCGCGGCTTTGCGGCGCGGGTGGCTGTGTCCCACGTTCAGGCGCGGACGGGGCGGGCGGGCGTTTCGGCATCACGATCTCTCACTCTGCTGCCTGCGTAAACGGCGGTTGTGGCGGGCGTTGATGGCGTTGACCTGTTCCACCCAGCGCAGCCGTTCGGAATGCGGCAGCGCCAGGATTTCGTCATAGCTCCAACCCAAGCCCACCGCGATAAACGCTACCTCCTCGTGCAGGCGTTCGAGGGGGTAGCTTACGATTCCCCCGGCAGGGGGACTTCCGTCGCAAATGACTGCCCACAATGCGGACAGACCACCTCCATCGTCGGCACTTCCATGCCGTTGATGCGCTGGTAGAAGTCCTGCAAATAGTTGAGATCGCCCGCGTACAGGCGCTCGATCACGCCGGGCGTCACACTATTGAGCGTACCCAACTGCGTGATGACGCGCGATAACAGAATGATCACAAAGTACGCCTCGTTCGCGCGCACGCGCGGGTCACGCAGCGGGGCGATCTCATCGAGCGCGGTCGCCAGTCGCATCGTGCCTTCGCGGTGCGTCACGCCCTGCTCATCCGTCACGCCGCGCGGCAGCACAAACGCGAAATCGGTCTGTCCGTCCATATCTATGATCTCTCGGAAGACTACGTTCTTGTCACGAGTGCAGAGTGCAGAGTGCATTTTTGTTCGGCGTTCTGTGTTCAAAAGCGCAATGCTTGTTTATTCGATATTCTCGAACATCGAATTTGAAACACCGAACCTTGCACCTTGCACTTTGCACTTTGCACCTTGCACCTTGCACTCAGAACCCTGAACAAGCTGATACCTTAGTTCTTGCGCGTCAAGCCTTCGTGCGTGATGACCAGCTCTTCGACGCCGAAAGCGTTCGAGTCCGATTGCAACTGAGGTCCCGTGACCTTCAGCGGCCAGCCGCGTTCAAAATCCCAGCGTGCCACTTCCTGAAAGGCATTGTCGAACATGACGACCGAGCCGTTCTTGCGTGCCTGCTCCATGTCGCCGTCTTCGACCATCTTGCGCCACTTCCAGATGTCCATCTGGTCGGTGATGCCGCGTTTCAGCGTGATGTCCTGCCATTTCATGCGCCCAGGGATTTTCTGGATCACTTCGCGCCCTTTGGTATCGACGATCTTGTGTTCGATGACTTCATGTTCTGAACCCAGTCCGCCACATTCGGTGAAGAAGCCGGAGACGACGCCCTGCACTTCGATGGCGTAATGAAACCCAACTAGCGGATCGCTCTTGCGTGCCTGTGCCATTTTGGATGCTCCTTGTCAGTATTGCGCCTGTACATACGAAACCCTCACCCTAAATCCCTCTCCCTCAGGGAGAGGGACTTCCAGAAGACCCGCCTTGACACCCCTTTTCCTGAGGGAGAGGGACTTCCAGGAGACCCGCTTTGACACCCCTCTCCCTGAGGGAGAGGGGCAGGGGGTGAGGGCTGTTTACCCCGTTGCGTCCGGTCCTGCCCACTGGCTGATGCGGAAGATGACGAATTCGGCGGGCTTGACTGGAGCCATGCCGATTTCGATGATCAACTGCCCCAGATCGCGCGTTTCGCGCGGGTTGGTCTCGTGGTCGCACTTGACGTAGAACGCCTGCTCCGGCGTATCGCCGAAGAGCGCGCCGCTGCGCCACGTCAGCTTGAGGAACGCCCCGACATCGCGGCGCACGCGCGCCCACAAATCGGGATCGTTCGGCTCAAAGACCACCCACTGCGTGCCTTTTTCGATGCTCGCCTCGACCATGTTGAACAGGCGGCGGACATTGATGTAGCGCCATGACGCATCGCTCGACAGCGTGCGCGCGCCCCAGACGCGGATGCCACGACCGGGGAAGCCGCGTATGCAGTTGATGCCGATCGGGTTGAGCATGTCCTGTTCGCCAGTCGTCACCTGGATTTCGACACCCGTCGCCACCTGCACGACTTCGTTGGCGGGCGCTTTGTGGATGCCGCGCTCGCGGTCGCTGCGGGCGTAGATGCCTGCCATGTGACCGCTCGGCGGGATGAGGCGCGAAATGCCGCCTTCGCCCGTGCGGTTCGGCACTTCCAGCCAGGGATAGTAGACGGCGGCGCGCGTCGAATCAAGATTGCCGCCGCCCGTCTCGCGCCACTTCTTCATCTGCTGCGGCGTCTTGCCCGGCGGCGCATCGAGGATGGCGAAGCAGTAGCGCACCTTTTCGCAGTAATCGATGATCATCTGCTGGATGCCCTGAATTTCTTTCTCCGCCTTGTCGTCAATTGCCTTGCCGACATACGGCGTCATCAGGTCTGGCACGGCGATCATGGTGATGTCGTCGAAGCGTTCCAGCCCCTCGACACCCCTGTTGCTCTCCAGATTGCCCTGGTAGTCGGTCACTGCCAGCTGCGTCGCGCCGTTGGTCGCGGCTGCCTGTGTGCTGCCGACCGCTGCACTCAGCGGGTAGCTGCCTTCGGCGGGCAGCAGTTTCGCCTTCGCGCCCGCCTTGACCTTGACCTGCACCAGCTTCGACGCCGGGTTCACTTTGCCCTCGACGTTGTTATCGCCCCGGTCGGTGGTCAGAGCGGGGTAGATTTCCTCGCTGCCATCGCCGCTGATCGTCAGTGTGAAGCTCGGCGCGTCCGGCGTGCCATCCGGCTTGACGCTGACGGTGACTTTGCCCGTCACGCCTGGCTTGACCGACACGTCCAGCAGCGGCGTGTTCGGGTCGTCCGCCGTCGGGATGCTCAACTGACGCTTCGGGGCAGATGCGCCTGTCCCGCCCTCGTCATCAACGCCGACGGTGCGCAGGCTAATGATGTAGGCGCGGCTGCCGCCGTTGGCGAAGTAGCCATAGACCGAGTCGGGCAGGAACGCCTGGCTGTGGAAGCTGCCGAACTTCTGCTCGAACTGCGACCAGTTGGTGACGAGCGTCGGCTTGCCGAGCAGTTCCTGATCGCCCTGGCGCGTGTTGGTATGCGCCTTCTTGTCGCGGCGCTTGTCGGTCGCGAATTCGGTGAAGCCGACGAATGCCGCAACTGCCGCACCGACGGCTTCGATGGGTTTCGTGCCTTTATTGACTTCTTCAATATAGACACCCGGCGATTGATACGTCTTCATACCCTGCTCCTTCGACGTGTCGATACCCAATTACAGTTACCTCACCCCCCAACCCCCTCTCCGTAAACGGAGAGGGGGAGACGAGCGTAGCGAGTGGGGGTGAGGTCTACGAACCCTGCCCCATCTCGTCTTCCAGGTCTTCGACCAGGGCGATCAGTGGATGAGGGGACACTTGCTGACCCGGTGTTCCGCCGCCGTCAGTGTAGACAGCGAAGCGTCCGTCGCCGCGCTGACCGATGGCGATGGTGCGTTCGCGCACCTGCGGCATCTCTTCGAGATACTGGCGTTCCAGCGCCAGCGTCGCCGTCACAAAAAAGCCAGCGTGCATATCATTCCCGACCACGCTCCACAGGTCGGTCATGTTGATGCCCAGTTCATCGGTCTGCCCGACCTGCATGGGAATGTCATACGGTTGGCGGGCAATATCGCCTTTCAGCTCCGGCTCCGGCGCGGGCGACACGCGCAGCAGCGGGATGTGGCTCAAGACTGCCAGCGCCCGCCACAAGAGCAGATGCTCGTCTTCGATGCGGTTCGCCCACGCCGAGACCAGATACGTCAGCCCGAAGCGCAGCGCCGCCACCTGACGATTGGCAGTGCGCACGGCGTCGTTGCGCTCATAGCGGACTTCCATGCTGCGCAGGCGCGTGTTTTCGCGCAAATCAAACAGCCAGCAGTTGAGCGTCGGGCGGTTGAGCGTGGCGGACCAATCGCGCGTGGGCTGCTCGAAGGTGATGTCCATCGCTTCACGCGCGATTTTGCCGCGCCCGTAGATCAGGTTTTTGAGCGTTTCGTTCAGATCATGGATCATGGTCGTCGCTCGCCTTTACTGTTCTTCGCTCATCAGGCGACCCATCTTCTGATGTTCGCGCCGGATGGCATGACGCACATGCTGCATGGTGATGACGCCGCCGTCGGCTGCCGCCAGATATGCCGCCGCCAGCGCCACGTTGCGGATGTTGCCACCCGCCAGCGGGTAGCGCTGCGACACCGCCAGTAAGTCGAGATCGGCTGATAGCGGCGCGGCGGACGGGAAATGATTGACCCAGATGCGCTGGCGGTATTCCGGCTCCGGGAACGGGAAGTCAATCAGGAAGTCGAGACGGCGCGTGAACGCCTGATCGAGGTTCTGGCGCAAATTCGTCGCCAGAATGACGATGCCGTCGTACTGCTCGATCTGCTGAAGCAGATAGGCGACTTCGATATTGGCGTAGCGGTCATGGGCGTCTTTGACCTCCGAACGCTTGCCAAAGAGCGCGTCCGCCTCGTCAAAGAACAGCACAGCGTTGCTGGCTTCCGCCGCCTCAAAGACGCGGCGCAGGTTCTTTTCCGTCTCGCCGATGTACTTGCTGACAACCGACGAAATATCGATGCGGTACAAGATCAAGCCGAGTTCATGGGCGATAACTTCCGCCGCCATCGTCTTGCCCGTGCCGCTTTCGCCCGCGAAGAGCGCATTGACACCGCCGTTGCGGGCGATGCGCACGCCGTAACCCCAGCTTTCCAGCACGCGCTGGCGCAGCTGCACGCGGATCGGGATTTCGCGCAGCTGCGCCAGCTGCTCGGCGGGCAGCACCAGATCATCCCACGAGTAGCGCGGCGTGATCTGCTGCGCGAGATCGCCCATATCGATGGTCGATTGCGCCCGCGCGCCTGCGTAGACATCCGTCAGCGTGACCGACTCGCCGCGCGTGGCAGCGTAATCGAGCGCCGTCTGCACGGCGCTGGCGATCTTTGCCGCCGACAGGCGGAACTTGCCCGCCAGATACGCAATGTCTGCGCCGGAAAGCGCGATGCCGGACTGCGCGGCGTAGTCCGTCCATAAGCGCTGCCGTTCCTGATAGGGCAGCAGGTCCGGCTTGAGGCGCAGCACGCGACGCGAACGGTCGGGGTCGTGCGGCTCCCATGCCTGCGTCGTGCCGATCAGCACAGGCAGTTCATACGCCGCCAGCAAGCGCCACCACCATTCGGCGGGCTGCCCATCGCTTTCGAGACACGCTGCCCAGTTGTCCAGACACAGCGCCGCACCCGCCAGCCGCGCCTCGCGCACTGCCAGCGCACAGGCTTTG
>Ga0224723_1001291_pt1 | contig 15364 bp, 11 predicted proteins | sample Balambano_FR2_Me_FD_161647 | JGI IMG/M metagenome (GOLD analysis project Ga0224723, IMG submission 161647) | Freshwater sediment microbial communities from Lake Towuti, South Sulawesi, Indonesia - Balambano_FR2_MetaG | ecosystem: Environmental > Aquatic > Freshwater > Lake > Sediment | place...
CTAAACCCCTGGCTCTCAATGGGCTTAGTCCTCTCCCTCCTCGTCGGGCTAATGATCGGGCTGCGAGTTTACCAGTACCACTTTTCACCCCACCCCGAACTGGTGCGAAAACTGCTGCACATTCCGATGGGGCTAATTACGCTCAGCTTTCCCTGGCTGTTTAGCAAACCGCTGCCTGTACTGGTGTTAGCTGCGATCGCCATTGTCTGGCTACTGGCGCTGCGGCTCTATAAACCGCTGGCAACTCGACTGGGCAGCGTGTTGGGCGGTGTGGGCAGGCGATCGCTTGGTGAAATCTATTTTCCCATTTCCGTCGGTGTGCTGTTTTTGCTGGCTCAAGGTGACGCGCTACTGTTTTGCATTCCCATGCTGATCTTGACTCTGGCAGATGCAGTTGCAGCGGTAATTGGCGTGCGCTACGGGCAGTTTCACTACACCACCACTGACGGGTTCAAAAGCGCAGAAGGGTCTATTACCTTTTTCACGATTGCCTTTCTCAGCGTTCACATTCCGCTGCTGCTGTTGACCGATATTGGACGAGCAGAAACCCTGCTGATTGCACTAATTCTGGGGCTGCTGGTGATGCTGATAGAGGCGATCGCCTGGCAAGGATTAGACAACCTGTTTATTCCCCTGGGCGGCTTCATCCTGCTCAAGCTTTACCTGGAAATGGATGCAGCGGCATTGCTGGCGCGGCTCATTGTCACACTAATTCTGGTTGCCTTTGTCCTGTGCTGGCGACAGCGCACCACCCTCAACGACAGTGCGCTACTGGGAACGGCTTTCATTGGCTATCTGAGTTGGACGCTGGGCGGTTGGCTCTGGTTGCTGGCACCCGCAATTTTGTTTCTCACTTACCCGCTGCTGATTTCCTGGATCAAGCAACGAGAAATTCCACTCACGCCAGAAGAGCGTCAGGCAATGCCCTGGTTACCGTTGGAGAACGATCCGAAATGCCCAAATGCTCGCTGGGAGAGAATTCATAACATCTACGCCGTGTTGAGCGTTGCCGCTGCGGGACTGCTCTGGCTATTCCTGTTTGGCATTTTCGATCGCCCCGAATTTCTTTACCCCTACACCCTGTCTTTTGCTGCAAACCTGTCCATCATCGGCATTGGAGGACTGTCTCCCCTCAACTACTGGCAACCTCCCAACCTGAAGCTACTGGCAACCTACATTTTCACAGGCTGGCTGCTGATGTTTGTCCCGCTGCTGGTTTTAGAAGGGCTATCTCTCACATCGATTACGTGTACTTTGATATCGCTAGTGGGAACTGCACTGCCTGCGATCGCCTTCTACCTCACCCAACCCCTCCTGCGAAAACGCCCCACCGATACGCTAAGCTGGCTCTGTCGTGTAGGATACACGGCGATCGGTTCACTTTTAGGACTGATTCCGTATTGGGTACATCTCTAAAGGCACTGCTTCCATTTGGCGATGACAAGTGATCTTCGTAGCGTATGAAAGGTTACAGTTCCGTTTGCTTAAATAAAATTGTTGGATTACTAATGTCTACATATCTTCTTCAAGCTGTAGATATCGCAAGAAATACTTTTCCTTCAACGGTTTATCAAATCTTTCAATGACTTCTACAACAACGCGGCGATTTACCATAGGTCCAACTACATCATCAATTTCTTCCTTCGCACCATAAATTTTCTGACTATTGCCATTAATGCTAATTTCGATCCAGTCGTCATCTAGCTGCAAACCGCGCAGAATTCCTCGAAGTTCTGTAATCTTGTTTTCCGGCAGTTCGGGAAGTTCGGGTTCTGACTTCTTCAAGACATCTTTAATAATTTCACGAGTATTAGGCACAAGAATGACAGGACGTGACTCAATATCACTGCTTGATTTAATCTCGATTTCATTAAAAGACTTGCCTGTTAATGGAGGTGCAAGTTCACGAGTTAATTTTAGAAAAGCTCCTCGATATTCTTCATGAGGGACGATTTCTGTAAGCTCTCCTTCTGGGTCTTGTGCAGTTGCTCGAACAACCTCTAGGAATTTTCGAGTAATTTGCTCTACCCGCAATTCGATATCAGAATCGGGTATACCAGGAACACTTAATTGCTTGTAGTCTTTTGGTTTACGAACTCGCACCTCAAATTGATAGCTCCCCGGGGCAGCCTGAAATAGCCAAGGATCACACTGATTTTTAACTTCTTGAGTTGGAGGGCGACCTGTCCGAAATGGAATGTCTAAAAGTAACTCCGTCGTCCTGTAGAATATACTTCTGATTTGGTCTACCTTTCGCAACACCAGATCCAAAGGGGCTGCTCCATACAGAACCTCTCCACCTCTCACAGAAACCAGCACTTCACCTTCAATAAATTGAATACCAGATTTTGCGCGAGATTCCTCGTAACGTATTGTCTGTAGCAGGTCTTCCAATTGCTCTATCGCAAAAGGCGGCAACAACTCAGTCGCTAACCATTTATGAGCAATTCTTTTTGCCTGTAAGAATTCCTGAGCTTTAAAGTAAAGAGAGGTGGCACTAACAGCCGTTATGCCAATTGTTCTAGTTTTGCTAGGGTCTAGATTGTTCAATGCATTGACTTCTGCCTCCGCAGACAAGCGGTAGAAGCTAGCAGCACGATCCAAGTCTTGCTGCCTATGTAACTCTTCCGCTTGGCTTGCATACTCTTCACTTTGAGTATGATGCACTAACCAACTCATGATGCTGCATCGACTGTTTGGAGTAATATCAACTGTACTCGAAAGCCAATCACTGCTGCTAGAGCAGGTAAGCTACTACTACCTTGCCTTGCCTGCTCAACCTTGATACGAAGTCGCCTCTTTACTTCTGACTTGTCAGAATGTGTTCCAGAAACTTCTAGTCTCCACCAATGCTCCAAGTCCTCCAAATCTTCGCCTACAGGAGCAATGTAGTAGTCGGCTCCAGTTTTTGTTTCTGCGCGATGCACGGCAACCATTCCTCTTAAGAGCTCTGTAGTTGCAATTGCAAATGCGTATGCTCCATCCCTAGTCGCGTCGTCCACATTTGCCCAGGCTGCTTGCACTCTGCTGTTTGCCACCTCCCATTCCACTCTTGCAATAGACTCAATCTTGTCATTTTCTAAAGTAAATTCTTTGGGAGAACTGTAATGTCGATCAAGGCACACTCTTGCAGCTTCGAGGTAACTGCCAGCTACAGATGGTGTAAGGGCTTGATGACGTTCAGCCATATTCTGTAGAGGTAGAAGAGGTGGATTATTATCAGTCAAAGCGATCTCCAAAGAGCAGAAGGTGAGTCTGAATTAATTCAACTAATTTAGCTAGCTTTACAAGGGGGTGTCCAGAATGAATGAAGATTTCAAGAAAATTCAGAAAATTACTGAAAATTCATAAAAGTTTGTATTGGCTCAACCCTCGTTTGCTTCGGTTGACATTATATTTTGCTTTTATCTCTAGCCTTCTAGCTAATTGGAAATGCACCAGTTTCTTCAAATTGAAAACTCGGATCAGCTTATAGAATTATCAGGCTTAAGTAGGCTATCTGCTCTTGATCCTCAAAGTTTTGTTAGCCATGCGCCAGATGCTCATTGGGTGCTGGTTGAAGAGGGGGCAATTGCTGGGCGCTATTCTCTCTGGTGGAGAAATGTTCCGCTTTATCCAGGGTATACACTTGGGTTGATTGGGCACTATGCGGTTCAGGATGGGGATGCCCATCGGTTGCTTGACCATGCCTGCCAGCAGTTGGCGAAACAGGGCTGCACGATGGCAGTCGCGCCGATCGATGGCAATACCTGGCGACGCTATCGGCTGCTGAGTGAGCGAGGCGACGAGCCAATTTTCTTTCTAGAGCCAGACAATCCCGATGAATGGTGCGATCAGTTTCGGGCGCAGGGGTTTACGACGCTGGCTCACTATAGTTCTGCTGTGAATCTTGACTTGACTCAGCAAGACCCTCGATTGGAGCGAGTTGCAAAGCGGCTAGAAGGGTTGGGGGTGAAGGTGCGATCGCTCAACCTCCAGCAGTTTGGCTCAGAGCTAGAGAAAATTTATCGCCTCTGCCTCATCAGCTTTCGCCAAAATTTTCTTTACACGCCGATCGCTTTCACTGAGTTTGCGGCTCAGTACAGCCAGATACTTCCCCATCTTCAGCCTGAGCTGGTGCTGATGGCGGAGCAGGAAGATCGATTAGTTGGCTTTTTGTTTGCGATTCCTGACTTACTCCAGGCAAAGCGAGGCGAAAAGATTAACACCGTCATCATCAAAACAGTAGCGGTGCTGCCCGATCGCCAGTATGCCGGCCTGGGAAATTTTTTGGTTGCTCAGTGTCAGGCGATCGCCCACCAGCGGGGCTACCGTCGCGCCATTCACGCCCTGATGCACGACGCGAATAACTCTCGCAACCTGAGCCGCCACTATGCCCAAACGATTCGGGGCTACACCTTATTTGCAAAACGGCTCAACCCATGAATATTGCTGAGATTCTTCAAATTCAGGCGAAAACTCGACCGGATGCCGCAGCTATTGTTGATCCTAAATTTGGTGCTTTGACGTTTGCAGAATTGCTACAGGCTGCCAACAGTGCGGCCGCCCTTCTGCACAAGTCTGGACTGAAAGCGGGTGATGCGGCATTGATTTTTCAGCCCATGTCAGCACAGCTTTATGTGGCGCTGATGGCAGTGTTTCAACTGGGAATGGTGGCGATGTTCCTCGATCCGTCGGCAGGACGAGAGCATTTAGAGCGGTGCTGTGCCCTCAACCCACCCCAGGCACTAATCGCCAGTTCTAAAGCGCATTTGCTGAGGGTGCGATCGCCCTCCCTCCAACAAATTCCAGTTAAATACTTCATCGGCTTCCCCATTCCTGGTGCAAGACGTTGGGAATCTGCTCAAAAGCTGCAACCCTTTACCCAAATTGCTCCCTGCACGGCAGACACACCAGCCCTGCTGACCTTTACCAGCGGCAGCACTGGGCAACCCAAAGCAGTAGTGCGATCGCACGGATTTTTGATGGCTCAGCATCAAGTTCTCCAAAAAAATCTGGAACTCACTGCCGGAAAGGTTGATCTGACTACGCTACCCATCTTTGCTCTGGCAAACCTGGCATCAGGCGTAACCAGCCTAATTCCCGATGCAGATTTACGCTTCCCAGGCAAGGTGAGTGCTGACAAAATTATTCAACAGATTCAAACCGACCAGCCCCACAGTACTGCCGCTTCTCCAGCACTTTTGGCCCGTCTGGTAGACCATTGCCAGACGCAAAACCTCACCCTACCCAGTTTTGAAAACATCTTCAGCGGCGGTGCGCCCGTCTTTCCGCAACTCCTGGAACAGTTGCAGCAAATTGCTCCCCAGGCTCAAGTGACCGCCGTATATGGCTCCACCGAAGCCGAACCGATCGCCCACCTTTCACGTCAGCAAATTCAGCCTCATGACCTGGAGCAAATGACCCAGGGGTGCGGACTGCTTGCGGGTTTGCCCGTATCTGAGATTCAACTGAGAATCTTGCCGCACGACTGGGGAAAGCCCATCGGGCCTTATTCTCAAGCAGCGTTCGACAAAATTTGCCTGCCCCCTGATCAAGCTGGTGAAATTGTCGTTAGCGGAGCGCACGTTCTGTCTGGCTACCTGCATGGACGCGGCAACGAAGAAACTAAATTTCAGGTTAATGAGGCGACCTGGCACCGCACAGGCGACGAAGGCTACCTCGATGCTCAGGGAAGGCTCTGGCTACTGGGACGCTGTAGCGCCCGAATCCAGGATAATCTGGGCATTCTCTATCCCTTTGCCGTTGAAACAGCCGCCTCCCAACATCCCGCAATTCAACGAATCGCAATGGTGCAGCACAACGGGCAAAGAGCCTTAGTGATTGAGCTAAAGCCAGGAATTTCAGACAAAGGCTGGATGACCATAGAAAATGAGCGATCGCCCCTCCATTCACTCCATCAAACCCTCACCTGGGCAAAAATCCAGAACTACAAAGTTGTCAGAAAAATCCCAGTAGATAAACGCCACAATGCCAAAATTGATTATCCAGCCTTGCGGCAGCTTTTGGGATAATAGAGGGGCCAGGGGCTAGGGTAAGAACGCTTCCTCATCCCTCATCCTTCATCCCTCATCCCTATGAAATCCCTCCTAATCAGCTTAATTCGCGGCTACCGCTTGCTGATCTCGCCGCTTTTTCCGCCGACCTGTCGGTTTCAGCCGACTTGTTCTCAGTATGCAATTGAGGCGATCGCCCAACATGGTGCAGTTCAGGGAAGCTGGCTGGCAACGCGACGTATTCTGCGCTGCCAGCCGTTTCACCCTGGTGGATATGATCCTGTTCCGCCGAAAAGTCAGGGCGTAGAAGATGATGTCGTATAGCTGCTGGCGACGCTTTCAAATTCGGTTAATACCAGCTTACGGACTTCCTTTGCCTCAGAGGGTTGCTTACGGGCAGTGAGGGCCCGTGCCAGAATGCTCCAGGCTGCCGGAGAAAGAACTGCGGGCATAGCCAGTTTCAGGGCGGCTAATAGCTTTTTTTGCTTTAAGGCAACAAGACCCCAGTGCAGTTTCAAATAATTTTGGATGGACCTTAAAGGAGGAACGTTAGCCTGATGCTTTGGACTCACCAGAGAGTAGATTTTCTGCTTCATCAGAATATTGGTGTCCATCCGCTCTTGTAAGGAAAACTTACGGTTTTGTGCCCCTTGCCAAAGGGTGCGGTAACTTAGATATCGATTGATGAAGATTGCGTCGCCAAACTGAGCAATTTTGATCCAGGAATCAATGTCATCGCAGTTCGCATCTAGGCTTGAATCCCAACCGCCTGATTTGAGAAAAGCATCGCGTCGGAAAGCAACCTGGACAGGCGTTCCAAACGGCACTTTCTCTAGCAGCATACCGTAGTGAATATCTTCCTGAGGAACGTAAAAGAATTTGCCGGGGCCAGTTTGCCGAGTTCGGCTCAGTTCAACCTCGTTTTCATCAACCTGGATTGCCTGACAGGAGCAAATCACAGCTTGCGGGCGCATGGCGATCGCCCGTTTCATTTCGGCGATACAGTTGAGATCTAGATAGTCATCATCGTCAATCAGCTTGATCCAATTTCCGTGAGCTACTTGGACTCCAGCATTAATAGAAGCCGAATGACCTATGTTCGCTGCATTTCGGTGATAAATGACGCGATCGCCTAGACTTGTAACATACGCTTCAGTGGAATCGGTTGAGCAGTCGTCTACTATTACTACTTCACAAGGGATGGTTTGAGACAACGCTGATTCAACTGCTCGCTTTAATAAAGAGACGCGGTTATACGTAGTAATCACAACTGTGAACTTCAACACTGGATCTCACTCCTTGGAGAGGTATCGAGGATAGAATGCCCTACTGAAACAAAACAAGCTGCTAGTGAATTAATTAAGCTTTCCCGCGAAAGCCTAATTAAATGCACAGCTTAAACCAGAAATTGGTGAGATCCGAGCAACAGAATCATGTAATAGCTTCTCATCAAGTTACCAAAGTAGATGAACTGAAACAGAATGACAGGCGGGTTAGGGTAGGCTGCACTCGACTTGCAAGATTTTCCAATGTGAAATACTAACGCTCAAATCGTAACCGAACCGTTGGGATAACTACTGAGTACAATCTAGCTAATCGCTAATCCTGATTGTTTTCTAACCTACTTAAGCTAATACCAATCCTTTTTAGAACCGCATCTTTGGGAGTGTATGCGGGGTACGCGGGGTACGCTCCTAAGAATTCAGCTTTATGTAGAAACCGTATAGATGTCTAAGACTCGAAAATTGGAAAAGAGTTGCAGCACCTCTAGCTTATGAATCCAGCCTTTAAGAATTGTTTCTTTTGTACGCTTCTAACTTGACGAAACACGTAAACAATATACAAGGTTCTTCTTGAGTCCGACCCCTCCTCAAGGAGGAATCTAGGGATCAAAATACGGTGATGCAAAGTTGCCATGAAGCCCATAGGGGACATGATGTTTCAGGTGTAGTCTGGCTATGGGTTCCGTTGTTAAGTCCTTAGCATCCAAGATAACTAGCTCAGAGCGCTCCTGCTCAGAGTCGTAGACCATTGTGAGCAACCAGCCCGAGTCTTCATCATCTGATGCCTTTCCGTTAGATTGCAGTTGCCCTGCTGTAGTAGTTGGACGAGGCACAAAGATCGGTTCACCTACATACCCGCGTGGTGCAGCGCTCCAGATTTGCCACTCACCCGAAACCAGATCTACTTTGAGAATTGCCTGAAGCGGCGCATTTCCTTGAGTGGCATGGGCTGCACCGAGATAGACATAACGATAGGGTCGCCCAGCCCGACTGGGATGTACAAAGGGAAATTCGCAGCAGCGGCTTTCTATCAGCTTGCGCTCGACTGTGTTGGTTTTGAGATCAAGACAAAAGCGCCAAAGTTGCCCCGGTGATAGCTGTTCAAATTTCACTTGGCGGTAGTCGGCATCTGGCTCCACTGAGGGAAGCGAGTCGTAGCAAACCGAATCGACATACAGGTATCCGTCTTGCTCAAAGGCGTTGGCATGGTGAAACACAAAGCCAGACTGAGTGGATAGGGTTTGCACGGGTGCTGAACCGTGACGAGGAATGATGATGATTTGAGTGGGGCGATCGCCCTGAAACTGAATGCATTCTCCTGCTCCTCGCATCCCTATCACAAACGGCAGCGGGTTGAAGTGAACCGGATTTTGGAAAAAGATGCAGTAGTTTGGTGTAATGGCGAAGTCGTGGATAAAAGCAAACCCAGGAACCGCATGGGCGTGTTGACGCACCACTTTGCACTGCTCGTCAAGCTCAAAGATGGTAATCGTAGTGGAAAGCCCTGGTTTAATCGAGAAGTTGACTAGACAGGGCGCACCACCATCCTCAGCACAGCATGGATCAACCCAGGGATGTGCGGCAAAGGCAGAACCGGGCCTGAGTACGCCATCCAGGTAATCGATTCCAATTGTTTCGAGTGTTTTGGGGTCGAGTCGATGCGGCTCTGCGGCTTCCCACAGAGCTAACAATTTGCCGCCCCAGTAAATCACCTGGGTATTGGCAATATTTTTCAGTCGAAAGTCAAAGGCATTAGTTAGCCAACCTCCCGACTTTTGAGTGCCAAATACACCCCGGTAGAGAATTTTCTGAGCCTTTTGCTCTGCTATGAAGCCTTCAGTCCGAATGAAGCGGTTGCGGAAGTGGGCCTTTCCCTGAGAGAAGGCGATCGCACAAATCATTCCGTCCCCATCAAATGGATGCCGTAAAGGCTCTCCGCCCACGTCCAGCAAGCCTGGTCCATTACGAAATAGCGTTCCTTCCAAATCAGGCGGAATTTCCCCTTCAACCTGATCAATCCAATAGTCAAATTCCTCGCGAAGAGATTGATATCCCTTCTGCCAATCCTCAAGCTGATATGAATTAGTCGGAACGGTAGTCGCGTGTTCGTGAAGCTGAAAGCTTTGCATAGAAGGAATTACTCCATTTCATTCGAGCGCTTCTTCAACGGTCTGGGGCAGGTTGGACTGAGACACCAATGGAATTAACTGCTTCTTCACAGGATGCAAATCGGACGGATCAGCTTCCACTCTTGGCGCAGAGGATGAAGGCAGAGTAACGGGTTCTAACATCCCTGCATCCAACTTTTCGGACTTGGCATCGGGTAGCCAACCCAAAAACGGAAAAGGTAGCAGTGTACTCAAGTTGGTAATCACAACCAGCAGCCAGAGACGGTCAAAGTTTGTCTCGGTTACGCCTAACCAGTGCATCATCACCGCCCCAAATTCGTAGGACAGCAGAGCGGCCAGGTTCGTTACAGACATTAACAAAGCAAACAAAGTCGCTTCCACTCCCGAAGGACATAGACGCGCTGCTAGAACTAGCACTGGCATATAGGCGATTTGCCCCATCACGGTTAGCACCAGGCTGTCACCCAGGCTGAACCAGCGATCGTCAATGCCGATCGCCCGGTTTGCGTGAGTCACGAGCAGCAGCATGGTCATTCCCAGAATGGCAGAGATTACCATCGTCCAGCCAAAAATCACCCGAAATGGAACCGCCTTGAAAAACCTTTGAAATAGCCAGATACCCACGAGTGAGGCGACGCTGGTAACAAGCCGGACTCGTCCCAAAAACTCTGGCTCAAACCCCAGTTCGTTTGTAGTGAAAAAGAAGAAGGCCGATTCGGCTGTCGGTGTAGCTTGCCAGAGAAAAAGGAATGCAGTGGGCATCCAGATTGATTTTTGGCTGACTGCGCCGCGCAGCTGCTTGACCTGCTGCCAGATCACTGCCCACTCAGAGGGATGATCGACTCGCGATTCGGCAATCAGTCCGGCGACTAAAGAGACTATGAGCGGGAAAGTCGCCGTGATGATAAAAACGGTGTGAGTGCTGAAATGTTCTAACAAGAAGCCGCTAAAGTAAGCTGTGACTAGTCCACCGAGGGCGGAGGCTCCCCAGCAGACAGATTGCAGGGAACCTGCCTTGCCAATGTCTTCGGCGCGGGCCCGTTCAACTACGAGAGAGTCCACGATTACGTCGCTGACCGCTACAGAGAGGGAGCTAAGGGCGATCGCCAGAGTCGCCGTCAAAGCCGAATGAGCGAAAAACGCCAGTCCCAGCCAGGAAGCGGTTCCTAACAGCCCAGAGAGAATTAGATAAGGGCGACGACGGTAGCCAAACAGCGGCAAACCGTCTGAAATAAAGCCAAACACAGGCTTGATAATCCAGGGCAGGGCTGCAACCCCCATCAAGGCGGACACTTCTGCTGGACTCAGCCCCAGCTCATCCTTCAGGAAAAAGCTAACGGCTAGCCGCGCTAATCCAAGAATGCCCTGAACACAATAGACCAGCAGAATCGCGATCAGTTCAGGGGTGGGTTCATTGCCAAATAGAACTTTTTCAGTCAGAGAAGCCTTGACCTTAGCCAAGTTGGGGGAGAGTGCAACCATTCACGTCTGGATTTATTAAGAAACATCAACGATTGCCTACTATGATAACGGTTTGCAACTGACTGTCTACCCAAAGCTCCTGCGGCTCAGGTTTAGCCGCCACTCACGGGTGGAATGAGTACAACTTCATCTCCGGGATGCAGGACGGCGTTTGCTTCGACAAACTGAAGATTGATGCCAAAACGGGTGAGGTCACGCCATTGAGCAAGTTCTGGATGTTCGGCAATGAGGCGATCGCGCACTTCCACAACCGTTGTTCCAGGGGGAACTTCTAGCGCTAGCTCTGGTACACCATAGGCTTCCTGGTAGGCAGCGAACAGTTTTACAGTGATGGCGATCGCCGAGCCAAAGTCGGGTGTAGCGGTATCAGGCATAAACAATTTGTCCTTAGAATCATGGATTAAATAAAACTCATTCGCGACCCTTAGCGACAGCAATTTATCCTTGCGAGCCACATTAAAATTCTCAAGGCATGATGTCAGCAGGCATCCTGCACTAGTATGCACATAAGGGAATTGCTGGGAGGAACCTTAGTGGCTAAAAAACGTTTGCTCAAAAGCATTCCAGGCAGCAGTGTATCTTTGTCGTCTCAGGACAAGCTTCAGACGCAACTGCAAACGCTGCTGGAGCAGCAAAAATATCGTCAGGCTCTGGATGCGATTCAGAAAGCGCAACGCTCACAGCCTGACGTGAAGTTTACTCCCTCAGAAGCAGAAATTTGGCTGCTGCGAGGCAAGCAAGAAGTAGACGAGGGTGAGTTTAAGCTAGCTGAAAAATCGCTAAATCGAGCGCTAGAACTGGGTCTGACAGGTGAACCGTACTATTGGCTAGCAAAGTCTTTGGTAGCACTAGATCGGCTGGATGATGCGATCGCCCTGATTCGTCCTGTGTTTGAAAACGGCAGTTTGCCCAAAGATTACAGCATTTGTTACGCCAAGCTGCTGTTGCTCACAGGTGACGTTGAAGCCGTTGAGCAGCTTTTGAAGAAGCAGTCTAAGCGCTTTTCAGCAGCCCAGCAGCACTGGATTCGGGGGGTGTTAGCACTGAAGGGTGATGATCCTGAAGCGGCTCTGACCTCATTTCAGAAAGTTAAACAGCCTGTGACTCCAGGCGATCGCCCCATCGTCTGGCAGGTTTACACCCAACAAATACTAGGCGAATGGGATGCTGCTGCTCTCCGGCTAGGGTTAGGAATGCAAACCCAGACGATGTGGAGCCTTGCTCCTAGCCGACCGACCTACACCCAGCATCTGCTCCTGCAGCGGCTCGCTTTGCTGCAACACGTTAAAACAGGACATCCTCCACTAGAGCAGATGACTTTTGCCCAAGACGATCAGGCTTTTATTGAACTGGTCGATGTTCTGTCTTTAATTGAATTTATCGACGAAAAGAATCCCCATGAAGCGGCACATCTCCTGCTAAATCAGAATTCCCGTTCTACCCAGTTTCCCGAATTAGCCTCCATCCGCCCAGCGCTGCTGACTCTGGCGGGGCAACAATCCTTAGAGGAGGGCGAAATGAGCTGCGCCGCAGAGTTTTGGCAAATCCTGCAAAAAGAGCAGGGGTTTGACCCGCAGCTAGCTGTGAACTTGATGGCGGCTCTAAACGAAAGCAGAGATTACCAGAATCTACAGCGGTTGCTGACTCGCCTGCTGAAATGGCTAGAGCAAGAAATCAAACAGCATCCGCAGAATTGGACTGACGAACGGCGCAAAGCGGCTCTGACCTATGGCTACTGTCGTCTGGCTGATACCTTAATGGCTCTGGGGCGAGAACGGACTGCGTTGGGCGAACTGCAAAAAGCAGAGGAAATCGACCCGCGATCGCCCGAAGTGATCGGGCGGCATGGACTTCTCGCCGTGATGAATCAGCGCACTGACGAAGCGATTCAGCTACTGACCCAGGCGCTAGAGCAGGGATGTCGATACCGGGAAGTTTACTTCGTTCTGGTTAACACCTTGAAGCAGGCAGGCGATTCAGAAGCCGTGTTAGATGCCCGTCGTCGCTTTGGTAAAAAATTTGGCGACCTCAACCCCGAAGCTGATGTCAACCTTTTGCCCTGGGTAGATGCTCTGTCAACCCGCAACTACCCGCTGTTTAGCAGCCTGGTTGAGGACAGCAGCGATCGCAGTTCGCCCATGCGAGCCTGCCAAATTTTTGTAGAAGCAGTGGAAGGAGAACCCAACTCTGGCGGTAACGTTTCACTCAATCAGAAACAGGCGACAAAAGCATGGGATCAGCTTCTAGAAAGCCTGTCTGCTAAAGAACAGGTGCCGACTGTGCAAGCGATCGCCCTCTGCCTTATAGCTTTTGCCAAACGCGAGAAAGGCATCGTCGCCCTGATCACAAACTACATGGCAAAACTGATCGAGCTATGGGATCAACAGCCCGAAGCTAGACCTATCTACCTCGTTCTCCTGGCGCTAAAAGAGCGTGATCCCAAAAAGCTGCAAACGCCCGTTCAGTTGTACCTTGCTACTCAACCGCAACCCGGCAACGCCTTAGCTCGCATTCAGCTAGAGGTGCGGCGCTACACTAAGAGCGTTACTCAGGATCAGATTTTGCGATCGCTGCTCGACGAATATCTCAAGCGAGAACCGCAAAATCCCCTGCTCTTGCTAGCAAAAGCCACCACCTATTCGCCTAATACCGAACAGTACGAAACCCTAAAACAGCAGGGCTTTGAAATTGCCCGTCGGCTCCAGGATGCCAAAGCTCTGCAAGCCTTCCGCGAAGAAGAAGCCTTCCTCACTGTTGATGTGGCCCAGCAGTTTCTCCCTGACCCCAGCAATCTTCAAAACTTTGGGCTGGGAGACATGGATGAAATGCTGGAAAACATGATCCGCAGTATGTTTGGCAACAAAATTCCTCCCGCCGAACTCAAGCGCATGATGCCAGACCTCAAACGCATGATGATGAGCGAAATGCCCGACCTTGTTGACGGAGACGACGATGATTTTGGCTTTGGCTTTGGCTTCCCCGGCGGTGGCTCACCGCCCGGAGGATCATCCAGACGGAAGCGGAGGTAAAGGGTAATGACGGAATGTACAACTTTTTCAAAGCTCCCTGTGAAATGGGCATCTTGCCCGTCCGAATCAAGCAGGCATCTTGCCTGCTCCATAGGAGACCCCTTCTGAATTGTTCCTGACGGCTGTAAAATTGCTGCTGGACTGATGAAAATCACTGCTAACTGTTGTAAAAAGATGGCTAAACAGGGCTGAAATAAGGGTTACTCAAGCAACTCACTCTCAGCCAATATCTGACAAGGCGATTCCAGCTTTGACAATGCCCCGTGACCCATGACTAGATAACCCACGACCACCCACTATCATGTCCTCCTCCCATGATCTCCTCGGCATATCCCCCGCTGCGACTCCAGCCGAAGTGAAAGCCGCCTACCATGCCAAGCTGAAAGAGTTTCCAGCCCATCGTCATCCAGAAGAATTTAAGGCAATTCGAGCGGCTTATGATGAGATTCGCAAAGAAGCAACGGCAGAAGCAGATGATTTCTTTTTTCTTATTCGTCCCCTTCAGGCAACGCTTGACCCCGATGTATTGCAGCAGGTGAAGCAGAAGGCGATCGCCCGTCTAGAGATCAGCCTGGATGAGATGATTCGGGAAACGTTTTAGGAAAGGATAGATGAGCAATCAGCAGGACTTGTTTGAGAAATTCCTTAACTTTCTTCAGACTGAACCTGAACTGCCGGAATATTTGGGGGAAGAGCCTGATTCAGGCGCATCGTTTGACCCCTACCAGATGGTGGCAGAATGGATTGCCCTACGCCACGAGGTAAAGCAGCAGGGAAAACTGTTGCAGTCTACTCAAAACACACTTCAGCAGGCGTTTGACACGCTAAGGTCGGAGAAAGCAGACCTGCAACAGCAGTTAGAAAATAGCCGCAAGCAAGGATTAGCTGAAGCCAGTCAGAAACCGCTGTGGCGCGATTTGCTAGGCGTAATGGATGCGCTTGACCAGGCAATCGCCCACTGGCAAGAACAGATCGATTCCCTTGCTCAACCCTCCCAGCCTCAATCTTTTTTGCAGCGCTTACTTCAACCGGAGCGTAGCGCACCCGAAGCCGCAACTTCTTCCGTTCGAGATATTCTGGTCAGCAACCAGCAGGGAGTTGACCTGATTCGGCGATCGCTCCTCGACGTATTACGCCAGCAGCAAGTCACCCCCATCGAAGCGCTAGGAAAACCCTTCAACTCTCAAACCATGTATGCGATCGGTCGGCAAGAAAGCACCTCCGTCCCCGAAAACACCATCATCCAGGAAGTCGTTCGCGGCTATCTATGGCGCGAACAAGTTTTGCGAGAAGCACAGGTGATTGTGGCGGTGAGGAGAGGGATGAGGGATAAGGGATGAGGGATGAGGGATGAGGGATGAAATATATACCTGTCTTTCCTTCAACCTCTAGCTTTCAGTCTTAGTCCCAGATTCCATCAACCCCCCTAGCCCCCAGCCCCTAGC
>Ga0224723_1001292_pt1 | contig 15346 bp, 11 predicted proteins | sample Balambano_FR2_Me_FD_161647 | JGI IMG/M metagenome (GOLD analysis project Ga0224723, IMG submission 161647) | Freshwater sediment microbial communities from Lake Towuti, South Sulawesi, Indonesia - Balambano_FR2_MetaG | ecosystem: Environmental > Aquatic > Freshwater > Lake > Sediment | place...
GCCGCCAGATACGTCAATACTGCGCGCACGGTATCATCGCTCAGCGCTGCCCACACATCCGGCGATAACTGAAACAGAAAGTTCGCATCGCGTTCTGCGACGTAGATCAGGACATCGGCGGGCAGTTCTTCCAACCGTTCGCGGGCGAACATCGCCCCGTCAACGCCTTCCGGCGGTGTGATGCGTCGCAGCGGCAGCCACACCGAATTCAGCACATCCTGCATCTGCGCGCGCAAACGCGGCTGATTCAACCCAAAATCGTTGTATGCCGTCAATACGCTGCCAAACGAGCCGGTCGTGGTCGATTCGATATTGATGATCTCCGGGATATTTTCATCCAGCGCGTTTTCCAGCCGTGCCGTGATCACCGTCAGCACTTGTTCACTGGTCATGCCCGTAGCTTGTGTCAGGATGATCGTTTGCGGAAATTCAACCGATGGGATCAATTCTTGTCGCAGTTGTGTGATGGCGATGACACCCGCCAGCGACACCAATACGCCGATCATGAGCGTAACGGGGTAGAAGCGCAGCGAGAGGCGCGTAATGGCGCTGAAAAAACCTTTCATAGCGATGGGGTCTCCGTGCAGTTAAAAAACCATCGCTATTGTAACCCTTGTTTGCGAAAGCTGTCACAAACCTTCGGGCATATTTCAGGGAAATCGCATCCAACGAAAAAGAATCAACGCGAAGGCGCAAGGAAAAGCCAAAGGCGCAAAGTCGTCATAAATTTCGCGTCTTTGCGCCACCGAAACGCAGTTGCGCACCGCGTCTTTGCGTTAAATCTCTTGAATTTTATGCCTGTGAATTTTGATGCGTTTACCCTAAGTCTCGTGATGATCGACAGGTTCATCGATTCAAAACGAACAGAGTCAACACGCAAAGGTGCAACGAAAAGCCAAAGGCGCAAAATGATCAGTGCCGCGTCTTCGCTTTACATCGCTTAAGTTTTTCGCCCGTCAATGTTGGCGTGCTTACTCTATGATGATCGGCAGCACCCGCGCGAACGGTCGAATAACGGCATTGCAGGCGCTGCGCCACGAGACAAGAACCAGGCGACGATGATTTACAGCATGGCAGACTTTCGTGTGATCTTGAAGTCGTCGGCAGCAATCCCATGTTCTTTGAATTTGCGCCATAAGGTGCTTCGGCTGATGCCCAAGGCGGCTGCCATATTGGAGATGCCGCCGCGATATGCCCACCCTGCACACAGGATCGCATTGCGTTCAGCGTCAACGAGCGAGATGACGGGCTGCGGCAGCGCCGATTCAGGTCGGAGCGTATGTTTGTACTGCACAACTTCGGGTAAATCGGTGATGCGTATCGTGTGCTGGGCTGCGTGAATGACGGCGCGTTCGATCACACTTTCCAATTCGCGCACATTACCCGGCCATGGGTAATGCTGCAGAACGGCGATCACATCGTCGTCGATACGATAGCCAGGGGCGCGCTCCAGAAAATGACGGGTCAGCATCGCCACGTCTTCATGACGCTGGCGCAAGGGGGGCAGATACAGATGAAACATTTGAAACTGATAATATAACTGGGGAAGGAAACTGCGTGTTTCAACCAACTGTTCTATGCTGCGCGATGTCGTGGCGATGACGCGAATATTGAGCGTCGTTGAACGCAGTGCGTGCAGGCGTGTCACCGTCCGACTGTTCATCACGCGCAGCAGTATTTCCTGACCTTGCAACGACAGTTGATCGATCTGGTCGAACAGCAGCGTGCCGCCGTCCGCCAATTCAAATTTGCTGGGTCGCCCGGCTTCGCTGCCGTGCGGGTCTTGTCCCAATAGTTCCTGCATGATGAATTCATTCGGAATCATGCTGCAATTGACGATGACCAACGGCTTACCGGCGCGCGGGCTGGCATTGTGAATGGCTTGCGCCAATGCTGTCTTTCCCGCGCCGCCTTCGCCCGAAAGCAGCACCGGCAGCCAGCCTTTCGCGGCGATTTTCGCCTGCCGAATGGTGTGCTGCATCGGTGATGATGCCGAATGAAAGTCGGCAAACGTCATCGTCGCCAGCGCGCCGGCGTGCTGATTGACCAGCGAACGAAACTGTGTAAGCGTTCGCAGCATGGCAATTCCGCCAATCACGCCGCCTGTACGGGTGCGTATCGTGCGTATCGTGATGACGCATTTGACGAAACGATCCGTCACTTGCAGCGTAATTTCCACGTCCGATATTTCCCGTTGTTCCACGATCACGTGGTCGAACGGGGGTAACAGTTGCAGCGCGCGCTGAACGGGATTGCCGAGCATATTCGTGGCGTTGACCCCTAAAATCTGACACGCCATCGGGTTGATATGATCGATGACGCCGACGTTGTTCCACGTGATGACGCCATCCGCTACGGAACGCAGAATATGGTCGAGCTTGTGCAGCTCCTGATTGGATTGAAGGAGCAGTCGTTCTGATTGCAACTGCCCGGTAATGGCGCGCGCACTCGTCATGACGAGCGCAAGATGCGCCCGGTGCGTCGCGTTCGCCGCCGTCACCACGCCCAACGCACCGATAATAGCGCCATCTTCATCATGGATCGGCGCGGCAGAACTGCCGAAATCGTGGAAAACAGGCAGGTAATGCTCCGCACCGATCACCTGAGTCGGCATCGCGGTGAGCAGCGATAACCCGATAGCATTGGTGCCGATCAGGTTTTCGCTCCAGCGAGCGCCGCTTTCAAGATTCAAAGCGGATCGCACGAACGAATCGCCTTCAGCAGCGAGAACCCGACCTTCGTGATCCGTCAGAAAAACGGCGATGCTTTCGCCGTACATGAACTGCTGTATCTCTTCCAGATATGGCACTGCAATCGAGATCAGACCCGATGGATCGACGATGCCTGGTTCGATCTTGTCAATCGATTGTGGCACGCGCGACCCACGTTCGCGTCGGTTGAAAATTGCCTGACACCGCCGCCATGAATCCAGGACGATTGGGTCAATCGACAACGATGGCGGCGCAGCGTCGCCGGAACGGAACATCGTCCATTGATCCAGCACATGCTGATGGTGGTAAGGATAATCCATGATTCGCATGATCAATTGTCTGTTCGCGCTGAATGCAATTTACCGAAAAAAACCGCATTATTGACTGCACACCTAAAGACTGCTGAGATACCCTTCCACCTCGGCGGCACTTGAAAGCGTGAGGATATGAGACGCATCGGCTTTTGCCTGTGCATACGATGTGCGGCGGATAATTGCCTTCACTTCGGGTATAGCCGCCGCGCTCATGCTCAGTTCATCCACGCCCATCCCCAACAATAACGGTGTCAACCGCGCATTACCAGCCATTTCGCCGCAGATACCGACCCATATATGATGTCGATGCGCGCTTTCGATCACATGGTGAATGGCGCGCAATAACGCGGGCTGAAAAACACTTGCCAAATGACTGACGCGCGCATTGCCGCGATCGGCTGCCATCAGATACTGGGTCAGGTCGTTCGTGCCGATGCTGAAAAAATCGACATGTTGTGCAAGCTGGTCAGCGATCATCAGCATCGATGGGACTTCGATCATAATGCCGATTTCCATGTCTGCATCGAATGGAATCGACTGTTCAGCCAATTGTGCCTGTACCGCCCTGACCAGCTGACGCGCACGCAGCACTTCATCCAGCGTGCTGATCATCGGAAACATGATCTTGACCGGATACTGCGCGCTGACGCGACAAATGGCGCGGAGCTGCGCACGCGCGATGACTTCCTGATCGAGCCAGTAACGAATGCCGCGATACCCTAAAAACGGATTGTCTTCGTGGGGAATATCGATGTACGCGATCGGTTTATCGCCGCCGACATCGAGCGTGCGGATGATGAGCGGACACCCCGCCAGATGTGCCGCCGCCGCGCTGTACGCATCGAACTGCTGCGCTTCATCGGGCGCAGTGGCGCGATCCATGAAGTACAGCTCGGTGCGGAACAACCCGACACCTTCTGCGCCCAGATCGAGTACGCCGGCTGCATCCGCAGCGCTTCCGATATTGGCGGCGATATGGACGGGATGCTGATCGGGCGTGATCGCGCTTTGGCGGCTGTCCTGACGAAGCTGCGCATGCGCCGTCTGTCGTTCCATGATCACCTGACGGTATGCGTCAATTTGATCCGCAGATGGTGCGATTTCTACCCAACCCTGATCGCCGTCCACGATGACCGTACTGCCCGCAACCAGGCGGGTATACGCCTGACCAAGCCCGACGACTGCTGGAATGCCGAGACTGCGCGCGATGATCGCGGTGTGAGACGTCGCGCCGCCGTATTGTGTGAGAATACCGATCACCTTCCGACGGTCAAGCTGCGCTGTCTCCGATGGGGAAAGATCGGATGCGACCAGCACGCAGTTGTCCGGTAGCTGGCGCGGGATGCGCGACTGATTCGGATTCAGTTTTTGCAGCACTCGTTTTCCGACATCGAGAACATCGGCAGCGCGCGCCTGTACGATGACGTTGTCCGATTGGCGATAACTGGCGCTCAACGCTTCGATGGCTGCCCACCACACGGCATCGGCGCTTCGTTGAGTACGGGCAATATCCGCGCGGGTTTGTGCGATGAGTTCGTCGTCCTCCAGCATCAGACGATGCGCGTCAAAAATTGCCGTTTCCGCTCTGCCCAAGCCGTTCCCTTGTCGTTGGATCAACTGTTCAAGATCGTGTCGCGCCGCCAGGATTGCGTCATCGAAGCGGTTGTGTTCCTCCTCGATACTTCGCACATCGCGCGTGAAATCGGTCTGCTCATCATCCCAAAAAAAGACGTTGCCAATCGCCAAGCCCTTCGATGCGGCAATGCCCATCAACCGAGTCGCGGACTGGGCGAATGCAGTTGTGAGTGATGGAACGTTGACTCCGTCCGGTTCAGCGTCGGAGTCCAAATCCCCGAAATTGTCATGCGCCAACGCCTGGATCGCGCTGATGAGCGGCTCAGCGTCGCTGCCTTCAACCCAAAAATCGAGCGCTTCGCCCTGACGTGCGGCGAGCAGCGACACCTGGCTCATGCTGCGCCCGTTCGCCTGTCGCTCACCTTTCTCGATGGTGACCTGAGCGTTGAACGCCCCGATCAGTTTGACCAGTTTGGCGGCAGGTCGAGCATGTAAACCGAGTTTGTTCGGCATGATGACGCGGATGCGGCGCGCTGTCGTGGGTTTCACGGGAAGGGCAGTCGGCGCGTCAGGATGGCTGTCTGAGGAGGATAAATGAACCTGTTTGCTCATCAGCGATGCCCGTGCTTCCGCCAGAACCGCTTCGACCGTGCTGCCGATGCTCGCCTGTACCGCAGCGCTGATCACACCTTCGACGAACGGTGCATCCGATAAATGCACGTGGGCTTTCCAGTCGGCGTCCACCCATTCGAGCGCGCTTTCGGCGCTCATCAAGGCGCTCCCCAAATCCATAAATACGATCACGCCGTCCTGGCTGTAGACCGATTCGACGGCGGCATGAACTTTCATCGGGTCGGTGCCTATCGGGTGATCGGCGTCGTTGAAACCACCTGCCACCGCTATCGGTACCCGCCCCCCCGTCATTTGTTCGGCAATTTCGCGGACACCTTCGGCAAGTTTGGCGCTGTGCGAGACGAGGACGAGTCCGATCATGATATGCGTAAGCTCCTCAGTCTTTATTCTGCACGCGATGATGACTTGACGACATCGAGCAGTGCCGATAGTAGTAAAGTGACGGACGCCGCGCCGGGGTCAGGATGTCCGATGCTGCGTTCACCCAGATAACTGGCACGCCCTTTTTTGGCGACAAGCGGAATCGTCAGCTCAACGCCGTGTTCGGCGCCGGCAAGCGCTGCTTGCAGCGCGGTAATCAGGTCGTCTTCCTGCTCGACACGCGCTTTCAGCGCATCGAACGCAGGCACCAGCGCATCGAGCATGGTTTTTTCACCGACTTCTGCCCGTCCGCGTTGTACCACGCCCTGAATACCCGCCTCCAACAAGCGGAGCAGGTCGCTGCTGTCGAGTTCCTGTTTGGCTTGCAGCGCGCCGCCTGCGCGCATGAAAAATGTGCCGTACAACGGACCGCTCGCGCCGCCAACGCTCGAAAGCAGTACCATGCCGCTCGTTTTGAGGATATTGCCGATGTCGGTATCCGCGACGCTCGGCAGTTTCTCGACAACCTTACTGAAACCGCGCGCCATATTGATCCCATGATCGGCATCGCCAATCGGTGAATCGAGTTCGGATAGATACGCACGTTTTTCTTCGAGCAGTACGGCACATCGTTCGAGCCACGTCACGATATGCTGTCGGGTGATCATCATGGCATGTCTCCGCTCGTCAAAAGCCCCAGCGAAGCGCGGGCGTTTTCACGGGTGCATCCCACATGCTCAGGATTTCGCTGTCGGTTTTCACCAGCGTGATCGAAACTCCTTGCATTTCCAGCGATGTGATATACGCCCCGACCAGGCTTCGTAGGATACGGATACCGCGAGACTGGCATAATGCTGCCAGCTTGCGATACACCGCGTACAATTCGGACTGTGGAGTGCCACCCATGCTGTTCACCAGCGCGATGACCTCATCGCCTGCCACCAATGGCGTATCGATGACTTCACGTTCAATCCACATCGCGTTTCCACGATCCCATTCGCGTAACATGCGCCGATATTCGCCGTCATCGAGTATCGCGTTGACGAGTGTCGTCGTGATTTCATCGGCGGTCTTCATCGTCGTGCGGTACTGACCTGGCTCGCCATGAATGCCGATCCCGATTTCGATTTCGTCAGCGCCAAGCGTGAATGTCGGCTTGCCAACTGCCGGCACCGTACACGATGTCAGCGCCATGCCCAAAGACCGCCCGTAACTGTTGACACGACGGGCAAGCTCCGCACACTGATCGAGATCATAGCCCGCTTCGGCGGCAGCCCCGACAACCTTCTCCAGAATGACCGTCGTCCCCACCCCGCGCCGTCCGGCGGTGTACAGGCTGTCTTTGACGGCGACATCGTCATCGACCAGGACGTTCTGCACCTTGATGCCGTCATCATGCACCATTTCGGCAGCCGTCTCGAAGTTAAGCACATCGCCTGTGTAGTTTTTGACGACGAACAAGACTCCAGCCGTGCCAGCGACCGCATGGGCTGCCGCATACATCTGATCCGGCGTGGGCGATGTGAAGACTTCGCCTGGACACGCCGCCGCCAGCATTCCAACCCCGACAAAACCACCGTGCATCGGTTCATGACCACTGCCGCCCCCCGAAATCACGGCGACCTTATCGGTCAGTGGTGCATCGGCACGCGCGATGTATTTCGGGTCGAGGCTGATTTTCAGTTCGGGATGCGCCAATGCCATCCCTTCGAGCTGTTCGGTAATTACGTGATCGACCGCGTTGATCAACTTCTTCATGCTCATTCCCTTGCGCTGCATGGAGATATTCAGAGTTGCGTGCTGCGTTACAACGATTGTTCCACCGGGTCTGGCTTGAGGGTGACATCGAGTCTTTCACCGTTGTCTGCGAACAACGTCACCGCCTGCAATGGACAATCAACATCGATGAGTGCGCCGCGCGTCAGCACATGAGTGGCATGTGTTTTCGCTTTCAGCAGGACTTCACCCATTTTAAGTGTGACAAGCTGCTGACCGCCGACGACGAACGCTGTCCGCATGATTTCACCCTGTACCGATGTCGGCGTTTTCACGCCAAGGCGTACCTGTTCCGGGCGAATGCCGACGATCACATGTTCCAGGTTAATTGACCCGTTGAGACGGATCGGCTGCGCGAACAGCGGTGCTGCCACGGCGGCGCGCCCATCGGAATGCTGGATATCATGGGCGACAAAGTTCATGCCAGGATTGCCGAGAAACCATCCCCCGAAGCGCGTGTTGGGGTGGTTGTACAATTCGCGCGGAATGCCACGCTGCACAATACGACCATTTTCCATGAGCGCAATTTCGTCCGCCAATGTCATGGCTTCGGTCTGGTCGTGCGTGACATAGATAATCGTCTGGCTGTGCTGTTTGACCAGCGTTTTGAGCGCGCGCTTCAACTGCGATTTTGCATTGACATCGACATTGGTGATCGGCTCATCGAACAGGATGATCTGGGGCTGGCGCGCGACTGCCCGTGCGACAGCCGCCTTTTGTCGGGTCGCATTATCGAGCGACGAGACGTCACGCCCTGCCAGCGGCGTGAGGTCGAGCATATCCAGAATGCTTTCCACGCGCTGCTTGCGCTCGCTTTTGCTCACATGCCTGTCGCGTATCAAAGGCAGTTCGACGCTGCGATACAACGTAGTTCCGCGATAAACGACCGGATACTGAAAGACCATGCCGACATTGCGTTCGCTGGGCGATAAATCGGTCACGCGCTGTTCGCCAAAATAAATGTCGCCAGACGTTGGCGTTTGCAGCCCGGCTAACATCCGCATGAGCGTCGTTTTGCCGCATCCGGACGGACCGAGCAGACATGTCACCGATGATGCAGGAAACGTGATGCTGATATTGTCCACCGCCGCTAATCGACCAAACTGGCAGCGCAGGTTTTCAAGACGAATTTCGGTCGCCATTTTAATAGACCCCCTGCCCGATAAAGCGATGATCGGTCGCTGCGTACAGTTTGAAATCGCTGGGAACGATACCGATTGTCGTATGCCCTTCGGTCACGTGTGCCGCATCGTGATGCGGCATGAGGGTTTCCAGCGCTATCGTGCCAGCTTCGAGATAAATATGCAGTTCGCCGCCCAAATCTTCGACGAGCGTGATGTCGGCATTGGTCTTGATCAATCCGTTGCTGCTGGTCGTATCGATCCGAATATGCTGCGGGCGCAGCGCGACCTGCACGTCGAGATCAGGGTGTGCCGCGTGATAAATTTCGACCGGAAACGTGAATATTTCGGTCACGCATACATTCTGACCATTGCGCTGGGTCACCTTGCCAGCGAACAGATTCGTCGTCGGGTAGCCCAGCAGCGCCATCGTGCGCACATGCTGTGGCTGGTGATACACGCTGGCGAGATCGCCCGATTCGATGATCGTGCCGCCGTCGAAGACGTGAATATCTTCCGCCAGAATCAAGGTCTCAAGCGGATCGGATGTGGTGTAGATGAAAGTCGCTGCCAATTCTTCTTTCATCTGGCGCAGATCATCGAACAGTCGTTCGCGCAGCTTGAAATCCAACCCGGTCAGCGGGTCGTCCAGGATAAAGATGCGCGTATTTTTGACGATACCTCGTGCGATAGCGACGCGCTGTTTCTCACCGCCACTGCATTGATCCGGGCGCTTTTTGAGCAAATGCGTGATCTGTAAACGCCGCGCCGCGCCTTCGACAACCGGCACAATATCGGTCTTGTTCATGCCCATCAGCCGCAGTGGATAGGCGATGTTATCGAACACGCTGTAATGCGGATAGAGCGCGAACGATTGTGGCACGTAGCCGATATTGCGTTCCGCCGATGATACGCGGTTGACAGGCTGATCGTGCAGAAAAATCTCGCCTTTATCGGGCTTTTCAAAACCCGTGATCAGCCGAAGCAGCGTCGATTTTCCAGAACCGGGCGCCCCAAAAATCACTGAAAACGAGTTGTCGCGGATAGACAGGTTCATATCCCGCGCGATGACCGTGTGCCGTAATTTTTTAGATACGTTGCGAAACTCAAGTGCAGTCATATTTCAATCACTTTGTCACATTATGCTGTGTTGAACCGTTCAAACTAGCGCCCAAGCAAAATCAAGGATGGCACCAACCAGATACTGAACAGGATGATGGCTGTCAGTACGACGGCTGTGATCAGTACGCCGGCGAGCGACTTGCGCACATTCGAGTCTGGCGGAATATTGCTGAACGCGATCTGAATCAGCGTGAAAATGATGAGCGCAAAGACTCCGACTCCGAAAATGTCACGGTCAATCTGCTGCGCGATCAGGATGAAGTTCACAGTCAGGACGATGATGAGCGCGATCTGAATGGTGGAAGCGAATGCCCAGCGCTGTTTGATTCCATACAGCGTTACACCGGTGAATACGCCGATCACGATGATCCAAGACCATGTTACATACAGGTCTTCGGCGTCAAAGACGTAGGTTTCGTTCGCGGCGGTGGCTTCGCCAGCCGCCTGTGATGCACTGATCACGGTAGCGATGACGAGTACCAATGCGATCAGGGCGACGATGCTGACAATGAACCAGCTGTTGGGAATTCGCTCGAACAGCGATGTTCGATTCGATTGCGTAACCGTGCGTACCATCGTTCAGACCTCGCCTCGAACGGTGCCGAACGTCATGCCGATCAGCAGATATTTCTGAAAGAACAGAATGGCGAGAATAGGTGGCAGCATATAGGCGGTGGACATCGACGCGATGAACGCCCAATCGACCCCGCCATCGGAATACAAATCGGTGGAAAACGAGACCGGAATGGTGGTGGTATCGCGTCCGCCCAAAATCAGACTGAACAGGAATTCGTTCCATACGAAGATCATGTTGAAAATGAATGCGGCGACCAGACCCGGCGCGACCTGTGGCAAAATCACGCGGAAAATGATATGCCAGCGCGACCCACCGTTGACGAGCGCGGTTTCGTCGTAGCGTTCGGAAACGCCATCGATGAAGCCTTTGAGTATCCATACCGAAAATGGAATACTGAACATGGCGTAGAACATGATCATGCCGAAATAGGTGTCTTTCCATTGCAGTGCTGCATACAACAGCGATACAGGAACGACGACTGCGACAGCAGGCACCATACGGATTGAGAGCAGCATAAACATCAGGAAGCTTGTACCCGGTGGTTTGAAGCGCGAAAACGCATACGCCGCCAAAAATGAAACCACCAGCGCAATGCTGACCGAAGAAACGGTCATGACGATGCTGTTGACGAAATAGCGACCGACGTTCTGGCGCATGGTCAAATCGACGAAGTTATCCAGCGTCGGCGTGAAGACGAACTGGGGCGGGACGGACAGAATGCCGTCAGTCGTTTTGAATGCCGCCAAGATAATCCACAGCACAGGGGCGAAGAAAATTAAGACGATCACCCACAAAAACACATGATAGGCGGTCTTGCGCCAGCCTTTTCGTCTGGTCATGAGACTTTCTCCCGCGCGCGGCTGTTCAGGTTGAGGATGTACAGATAGATCGAAGTAAACGCGATGGCTGTCAGCAGCAGGATGATCGCCAGCGACGATGACCAGCCGACTTCGAGCGCTTCAAACGCTTGTTCACGCAGCACGGTAGCGATCAGTTTGGTGGTGTTTCCGGGTACTGCCATCAGGTACACCAGATCGAGCGTCTTGAACGAATCAATCGTGCGAAGCAGAATGCCCAGCATCAGAATGAATTTGCCGTGTGGCAGGATGATATAGCGCAGCCGGTCGAACCAGTTCAGGCGGTCAATCTCTGCCGCTTCAAGTTCGGCTTTCGGCACTGAACCTAACGCCGCGAGCGTCATCAGGATCATGAAGGGCGTCCACATCCAGATATCGACCAGCAGCACTGACCAGAAAGCGATGGATGTGTCCTGCAAAAACTGGATTTCTGCCCCGAAAACGGACTTCGTGAACCAGTTGACGATCCCGAAGGTCGGTTCATAAATCAGGCGGAAAAACAAGCCCGCCGCAACCGGTGTGACGATCATCGGGGTGAACAGCAGCGTCAGCCCGATACGGCGACCGGGCATATCACGGCTGCCCCAGAACAGAAAGCCCAGGATCATGCCCAGCAACGTCTGAACTGCAACCCCGACGAACACCCAGATAAAGGTGCGGCTCAATCCGTTCCAAACCGAGCGATCCGAAAAAATATCGACGTAATTTTCCAGACCGACAAAAGCAAAAGTATTCGGCATGGTAATCTGATATTTATAAAAGCTCAGCCCGATCATCCAGAGGGTGGGGATGACATTCCATACCAAAAAGAAGATCAAGACCGGCATGATGAGCAGCACGGGCAGCATGCGTGCATCATCGAACAGCCGACGCCAGCGCGCCATGCTGCGGCGTGCGGTCAACAGCGAACCTTGTACCTGAGCGAGCCGAACTGAATCCGTCGTATCTGCTTGCATAGCGCTTCACCTTAAAGACCAGCGTTTGCGATGTACAGACAGCGTTGTGCAGCGCTGCCTGTACATCCGTCAACGTATTACGATTGAGAAGGCGGGGCTGAGACTATCTCGGTTCTGCGTCTTCGCAGCTTTCCGGCGGTGCAATTTCAGTGCGACCGTTGTCGAACAGGATTTGCTGCTGTTCGCACGCGACATATTGCAGCACCGACAGCGCATCATTGTATTCACCCGCCGCGTAAGCCGTGAATTCTTCCTGTTGCAGTGCCAGCATTTCCGAATAGTTCGGTTCGTGCCAGAAATCGCGCGCGCGTCCGGTTTCCAACATGTACTTGTATGCCCGATTCCACGGGTTGATACTGTCGAAATCCGGGTTGTTGAGCGTAGCAGCGTCGGTCGGGTTGCCGCCACGACGGGCAAACTCCAACTGTGTTTCCGGCAGATACCACCAATTGAGGAAATCGACCGCGACGCGCATCTTATCCGGCGGGTTGTACGCATTCAGCACCCACGGTTGACCACCCATGGAATACACGCGCACGAGTTCGCCGGTGTCATCGAATGCGGGGGGCGGCACGATAGCGATGCTGTCCGCCAGTTCGGGCGTGACCATCGATAAGCCAACTGCTGCCCATTGCAGCGCGGTAGCGACCGTGCCTTGCGTGAAGGCATCGACGTTTTCGGCAATGCCCATGTTGAGCGCGCCCGGCGGCGTGTAGTTCAACATGCGCCGATTCCATTCCAGCGCTTCTGCGTTCTGAGGCGTATCGAGCGTGCCGACCATCGTGCGCGTGACCGGGTCCCAATGTTCGCCGCCGCGCGACCACATGAACGGGTAAAGCTGCATGGTATAAAAGTCGTACACAATCGAATGCTGCATGGCGATGCCATACAGGTCTTGGTCAGGGCGGGTGAAGAACGCCGCGATGGTTTCAAATTCCAGCATCGTCAGCGCTTCCCATTCTTCAAACGTCGTTGGGATAGCAAAACCATTGGCGGCTTCAAACGCTGCCATTTCATCCGGGTCGTTGACAATATCGGTGCGGACGAACAAGACCTGTACGTCGCCTTCCTGCGGCAAGCCCCAGATTTCATCGGAACCATCGGGGAAAATCTGATAGGTTTCGCGTGCGACGGTACTGTACAGTTCCAGGTCAAGACCCGGCTGCGGGTCGATGCCCAGATCAGGCAGACCATTTTCGATCAGTTCATCGATATCGACGATCCAGCCGGGCGTAGCGAGCGCGCCCAACCATTGGCTGTCACTGATGATGATGTTGAATTCATCAGAACCCGTCGCCAGCGATGCCGCCGCACGCTGGAACAGGGATTCGAACGGCGATTCGGTGAAGGTGAACGATACGTCATAGCCGTAATTTTCTGCGGCATACGGCACGAACAAATCGTTCGCCATTTGCGCGCCCAGACTGCTCGGCAGCCAGCCGCCGATGCCGAGAATGGACATTTCAATCGATTGTCCCGCGAGGGGATGATCTTCCTGCGCGATAACGGGGACGATGGATAACAGCAGCCCCAGTACCACCAGACAGACGACGGCAGATAACCGCGCCAGGTAACGAGAGGATTTACGCATAAATCGACCACCTTTGTCAAAATAGAGGTGCATTCTTCAATTTCACCAGCGCCTTCTCACACATTGACTTTACGGATGCGCTGATAAGTCGCCAGTGAGTGCAGATTTTGTTTCATTTTGCAACATGTTGTTGATCGGCGCTGTGTCTGGTTGAGCCGCACTATTCAAGCGGCAGTGTTTCCGCCGTTTGCATGAATCGCAACGTCGATTCAAAATCGACGATACCCGCATCTGAACCCAAGCCTGTGATGACAAGCGCTGCTGCCGCCGAACCGAAACGCGCGCATGTGGCAATATCCCAGCCTTTGCTCAAACCGACGAGAAAGCCAGCGCAGTAAGCGTCACCGCACCCCGTCGAATCGACCACGTGCGCTCGAAAGGCGGGGACACGCACCCAATCATCGCTGTTGTGCGCTGCAACGATACTCCCGCGTGCGCCCATCGTGAATACGGCATGACTCAGCCCTTTATCGAGGAAGAAACGCACGATGTCGTTCGTTTGCTCGACAGGCAGCCCGGCAATCATCGCGGCTTCTTCGATGCCGGGCATGAAATAATCGATATACGGCAGTGATGGCTCGATCACGCTGAACATATCATCGCGTGGCACTGCCAGAATATCGACCGATGTCACGGTATCATGCGCTTTAGCGAACCTGAGAATTTCAGCCATCGGCGCGCCATCCAGCTTGGGCAGCAGGTAAGTGCCGCCAAAATGCAGATAGTCTGCCGCTTTGATCGCATCCCAATCGACATCTTCAATCGAAAGATGTGCATTACATCCCAACACATGCAGCGCCGGGCGTTCGCCGTTGGGGCGGATCGGGAGCAGGGTTGCCGATGTCTGCACACCCGGTTTACGCACGAGCGAATCGGTGCGAATGCCGTAATGCTGCATGGTATTGACGATAAAATTACCGAGTTCGTCCTGACCAATCGCGCCCATCGTCACGACATCGACGCCTAACTTTGCCAGATCGACCGCCGTACCGGCAGCGGTGCCGGCGACCGTCATCCGAATTTCGTCGATGAGATCGATATTCTGCCCGCTCGGAATGCGCTCGATATGCCGACCGAGAATATCGACGATGTGAACGCCTAAGGTGACGATGGACGACATGAATGGACTCTCCTGAAGGCACGACTCGCACGTCGGGCTTGATTAGAATGAAATCAGGACCGATATGCAAGTGATGCGGTCACGGTGAGACAGTTGCGATGCTGTTCACAACCAGAACGGGACTTCGCTCTGAAATGGGACGGGCATGACGCCGCGCAAAATTGCCCCTTCGATCAAGTCGGCGTGATGAATGGTCACGGGAAGCTTGGGCAAACGCAGCGAACCGTAATGAAACAGGGAAAACGTCATGACGGAATGGATCGCTTGATCGACGGTGAGCGGAGGTTCAACACGAATATGGAGTGGCTGCGGCGTAATGTCGGCAGGGGCGAACGATGTGACAAGAAATGCGTCGGTATCGCTCAAACGAAACGTGCTGCCCCATGCTGGCGGTTCGATTTTTCCCGCACGAAACGAGTACAGACGGGGAATGCCACGCCGCACCATTTCAACGGGCATCATCACCGCGTCATTGTCACGTTCCCAACTTTGCAGCGCCCGCAGCACATCCCGTTTGATCCTGCCGTCGTGATGCAGCATGACGCGCTTGCCTTTGATATATTCGGGCGGGAGCAGTTTTTCGAGCAGCGCAGTGGGCAGCCCTTCGCCTGCCTGTGCTGCGCTTCCGGCAAT
>Ga0224723_1001293_pt1 | contig 15338 bp, 10 predicted proteins | sample Balambano_FR2_Me_FD_161647 | JGI IMG/M metagenome (GOLD analysis project Ga0224723, IMG submission 161647) | Freshwater sediment microbial communities from Lake Towuti, South Sulawesi, Indonesia - Balambano_FR2_MetaG | ecosystem: Environmental > Aquatic > Freshwater > Lake > Sediment | place...
AGAACAGTCCCGGTGTTGGTCAGCACTGGCGCATTGTTGACGGCGACCACCGTGATCTCGCGAGTGGCAGGACTGCTGCTGGTCGTGCCATCGCTGACGCGAAATTCCACCGATCGCGCTGTGGTTGTCGGATTCTGGCTGCTGTTGCGGTAGGTCACCGATTGCAACGCGGTCTGGTAATCCTCGATCGCCGCCAAACCCGTCAGGGTCAAGACCGCGCCGCTCACCGTGCCCGTGATCCCAGTCGGCGCTGTGAAACTGAGGCTGTCTTCTCCAGCCACAAAATTGACCAGGCGGACGGTCGCGCCGGACAGCGAGGGACTGTCGGGGTCGCTCAGCGTCACGCCCGGATCGATCGCCACTGCGGGCGCGCCTTCGATGTAGGCAACGGTGCCGCTGGAGGCAATTACGCTGGGCACATCGTCGATGGCGACGACTTGCACGGTGCGAGTGCTAATATTGCTGTTGAGTTCCCCATCATTGACGAGAAATTCGATCGATCGCGGTGTAGTAGACGGGGTGTTGCTGCTATTGCTGTAGCGGACCGAGCGCAGCACAGCTTGGTAAGCTCCAATCGCAGCGGTGCCGCTCAGGGTCAACGTGCCGTCTACCAGCGTGCCCGTGATTCCCGGCTGGTCGGTGAAACTGAGCAGGTCTTGTCCCGCGACAAAATTGGTGATGCGGACGATCGCACCTTCTAATGTGGCATCATCGACATCTGCCACGGTGATTGTGCTGTCGATCGCCAGCGGCAGCGCGCGCTCTGTATAGGTAACGCTGCCAGCCGCCACGACCAGACTGGGGGCATCGTTGATAGCAGTGACGCTGATCGTGCGTTCACCGACGTTACTGAAGTCAGTGCCGTCGTTGACTTGAAATTGCAGCGTGCGAACCAGCGGACTGGGATTGTCGCTGCTGTTCACGTAAGTGACCGATCGCAGCACTGTTTGATAAGCGAGAAACGGCGCACTGCCCGTCAGCGTCAGCACCCCATTGCTGAAACTGCCGGTAATTCCCGTTACTGCGGAGAAGTTGAGGAAATCCTGTCCCGCTGCATAATTGGCGCTGATGCGGACGGTGGCTCCCGTGAGATTCGTATTGTCCAGGTCAGTTACCGTCAGCGTCGGGTCGATCGCCACTGCCGCGCCGTTTTCGGTAAAAGTCAGCGGATCAGAACCGACCGTCAGCACCGGCGGATCATTCACCGCCGTCAGATTGACCGTGCGGGTTATCGCTGCGCTGCTGTCGGTGCCATCGCTGACCTGAATCTGAATCGCGCGTGGAGTGACAGTGGGGTGATCGCTGCGGTTGACGTAGCCGATCGATTGCAGTACCGCTTCATACGCGGCGATCGAAGCTGAGCCGTTGAGCGCCAGCGTGCCGTTGGCAAAGCTGCCCGTAATCCCAGGTTGCAGCACAAAGCTCAAGTCATCTTCGCCCGGAACGAAGTTGGTGATCCGCACGGTGGCGCTGCTGAGATTGAGATTGTCTGGATCGCTCAGCGTCAGAATTGGGGCGATCGACACTGCCGGGTCGTTTTCGACGTAGGTGACCGTTCCGGTTGCCGGACTTAAGGTTGGGGCATCGTTGACTGGCGTGACGGTCACCGTGCGAGAAATCGTGTTGCTGTAGCCGTTGCCGTCAAAGACGCGAAAATCGATCGTGCGATTTGTCGGGTCAGGCGTGTCGCTGGTGTTGGCGTAAGCCACCGACCGCAAAACTGCTTGATAAGCCGCGATCGACGCAGAGCCACTTAAGGTCAGCGTGCCGCCCATAAAGCTGCCGGTAATCCCAGGCTGCGTCGTAAACGTCAGCAAATCTTGTCCACCAACAGAGTTGACAATGTTGACGGTTGCACCTTGCAGTGACAGGTTATCTGGATCAGTCGCAGTAATATTGGGGTCGATCGCCACGGCTGCCCCGTTTTCAGTAAAAGCGGCGGCGGCTGTTGAAGTCGTGGTCAGCACGGGTGGGTCATCGACCGCCGTCACCGTAACGTTAAAATTGGCATCGGCATACAGTCCGTCGGGGTCGGTTGCCCGAATCGTCAGACTCCCAGTGCCATATGCCAGGGAGTTAAAATCCAGCACCAGCCTGCCCGTTGGCGCGATCATGGGCGAACCGAACTCAAACAGCCCTGGATTGCTGTTGAGCACGATCGAATAGTTGAGTCCCGCAGGTGGCGTTTCACGGTCTGAAAACGCTGCAAGTAAATCAATCTCAACGTCTGGCGAGTTTTCTGGCACCGTTAAATCGGCGATTCCCGTGGTGCTGGGCAGTTTGCTAGTCTGGAAGCGTTGGGCAAAGATGCCTCTGGCATCCGCATCGGGACTGGTCCAGACGGTCACGGCATCGCCGTCGGCATCGAGGGCAATTGCCGAATTTTGTTGAATGCCCGCTGTGGTGGTGTTGACGCGATACTCACTGCTTTGAGCCACGCCAGCCGCATTAAAGCGTCGAGCGAATACATCGCGACTGCCGCCGTTAATGTTTGACCAGGTAATAATGAAATTGCCGTCCTGGTCAGCAGACACCGACGAATATTGCTGAGCACCAGTCGCGGTTGAGTTGACCCGAAATTCGCTGCCTTTGGGAACACCAGTAGCGCTAAAGCAGCGGGCATAAATGCCCCAGGAGTCACCGTCCTGATTCAGACTCGACCAGGTGACGACAAAATCACCGTCGGCATCCATCGCCACACTCACGTCCTGCTGGCGATCGATCGTGACGACGTTAGCCCGCGTTTCACTGCCGATCGCCGTACCGCTGCGGTCATAAAGCTGAAGAAATATGTCTTCCTGGCTACCCTGAATGCTCGTCCAGGCGATCACAAAATTACCGGCAGCATCCATTGCCACGCTGGAGTTGCGCTGATTGTTAGCGGTGGTCGTGTTAACGCGAAACTCGCCACCCTGAGGAACTCCTGCGGCACTGTAGCGTTGGGCATAAATGCCGTATCCGTCGCCATCCTGATTCAAACTCGACCAGGTGGAGACGAAATCGCCGTCGGCATCCATTGCGACGCTGCCAAACCGCTGAGCACCAGGATCAGGCGAATTGATCTGAAACTCTGTGCCTTGAGCCACTCCTGCGGCACTGTAGCGTTGGGCATAAATGTCATAGCCTTTGCCGGATTCGTAGCTTTCCCAGAGCACCACAAAATCGCCGTCGCTGTCCATCGCGACCGAGGCGTGCTGCTGATCGCCAGCAGTTGTCGTGTTGACGCGAAACTCTGTTCCCTGAGCGACCCCGCTAGCGTTAAAGCGTTGAGCATAAATTCCATACCCCTCGCCATCCTGCCCAAAGCTCGTCCAGACAACGACGAAATCGCCGTCCTGGTCGATCGCCACCGATCGCGGTGGGGTTTGACCTGGAAAAGTCACGGTGATCTGCTCGTTAATGGTCTCAGAGTTGACCAAAAATTCTGAACCGATCGGATTAGAATTTGACGGCATAGGAGTATTGCCAGGGTAAGGCAGCGTAAAAGAACTGTGGTTTTAGCAGACGGCTGCACAAACTGTTCAGCCAGACACACTTTCTATGAGTGCTCTACCGCCTAGAGTGCCCAGCCCCATGAATTTTTTTCACTGGAGCGTAGATCTACCGAGTCAAGGCGAAAACGCCGCTCCAGACGCGATCGTGCTCACTGCCTGGATTGCTCGGAGTTAAATTGATCAGTGTCGATTTGAGCGCTGGGGCGCAGCCAGTAAGAAAAGCTGGGAGCCGTAAACGCCTGTTGTACAGCGAGTTTTTCGAGATTAAGAATGGTGGGGCGATCGACACCCGACAGAAACTTCACGTCATACAGTTCCTGGCAGCCCTGAGTAAACTCCAAAAGTCCAACCGTCTGCCCCGTTTGCAGATGAACAACAGCAATGCCACAGCGCAGGCGATCGAACCGCTCCTGCACCGGCAAGCCGCCAAAAATGTGCTGCTCGCGAATCTGGCAAAGCCCGACGATCGCATACTCGCCCACGCAGCAAAGTCCGCGCAGAAATCCGGGTAAGGCGCAGACGACCTCGTGCTGACCAGCGGCATCGACTCGCCACAGTTCCCCAGTGCCAGAGTTGAGCAACCAGAGCTGGTTGTTGTGCCAGCAGGGCGAATGGGGCATCGACAAGCCCCGCAGCAAAATCTGATTGTGCGCTACGTCGATCAAAACGCCGCCGGTCGCTTTGGTCGATCGCCAGCCGCCCACGGTGTCACTTTCTCCCAACGCTGTGACAAACCTGGGCTGCCCGGCGACCATTGCCAGTCCATTGAGATGGCAGCGGTCTTCCGGCACAATCGTTGAGATAAACGGGGGCTGCCAGACTGGAACAAAGCTGAAATCTTGACTCAACGCTGCCAGACAGGAAAAGCGAGTGTTGACAATCCAAAGCCGATCGCTGCCAAACGCGAGGTCGTGAACGTTGAGATCGCCGGTAAAGTAAACGGCACGCGGCAGATAAAGCGCATCGTAGCGATCGGGCTGCTGTTCTAAATAGTCGCGGGCAAGCTGAGGCGCGTTGGCAAACAGCCAGACTTCATGCTGCGTCGCTAAAGCAAGACGCTGGTTTTGAACGGCTAAACCCATGGGTTTGAGAAACTGCCGCAGCAGCAGCGTCACTTGCTGTCCGTTCCAGCCGACCATTGCCACCTTACCAGACTGGTAGGTTGAGATTGTCAACGCCCCTTTTGCCTGAGCCAGCCAGGACGCAAACCCCTCCGAAGCTTGACAGGCAATTTGACGATCGCGGTCAGCAGGTGTGTTCAAGCGAACTTTCCTATTCGAGCATCACTATTGTTGCCTGCATTCTGACATTGAAACTCGCTCGCCGGACTAACTGCGAAAGAGTCGAGAGTATAAGGTTTCGTGGGTCATGCTGGCGATCGACACTCCCCAACTGCACGCATCCAGATCATCATCTTCGAGCGCCACAACATCTTCAGCAGCGGCTTGTAGCTCAGGATAAAGATCGAGCAGCAGGCGTTGACCTGCGGTTTGACCCAGCGGAATCAATCGCACGCCCGCGTTGATTAAGTTGGCAGCCCAACTGTGGAGATAACCGAGAATCGAGGTTTTGCAGTCAATCCGCCATCCTGCAGCAGCGATCGCAAAGGCGGCAGCATAGTTACAGGGTTCTCCACAGGCAGCAAGACAGGGTTGACCTTGAGGCTGGAGTTCCAGCAGCAAACGAACGAGCGATCGTCCCATCTGCCAACTTTGTTCGCGCAGTTCTGCGGTTTCCCGCAAAGCTGAAATCCATTGATTCCACTTGTGCAGAGCATCGAAATTGCCTGCTGCCGCTGCCGAATGCAGACGGGCGATCGTCGCTGCCTCTAGCCGCACTGCGCCAAAGCGGAGTTCTTGCAGCAGCCAGTCTTGCAGCGTTGGTAGATCGCAAATTTTGCCTGCCTGCACCAGCGTTTCCAGTCCCTCTGAGTAGCTGTATGCTCCCACCGGCAACGCCGGACTGCTAAGCTGCAACAGATGCAGGAGTGCTTGCAGCGAACTAGTGGTCATGGCTGTGTCCTGGATGGCTGTGTCCTGGATGGCTGTGTGCCTGGACAGAGGGTGCCGGGGCGGGATGAGTGTGCCCATATGCCCCCGCCTCTGGTTGAAACGGCGCAATTTCTGCTTGTACCCGCAGCCCTAGCTGCTCCAGCATGACTTTGAGAACGGGGTCGGGAGCCAGCCGCAAATAGGCAGCCTGCACTTCTAGCGGCACATGCCGATTGCCCAAGTGATAAGCAGCGCGCAGCAAATCGAGCAGTGTGACAGCCGTAACCGTGAACACAGGTTCTGGTTTGGCAAGAATGCGAACCAAACTTTCCTCTGTGGATTTGAGCAGATCGCCGTGCCGCAGCACCGTGCCTCTGGGCAAGTGCAGATAGAGCGGTTGACCCTCGGCAGTCTCAAAGCGGTGGCGCGATCGCGTGCGTTCCTCTGCAGTGAGCGACAGCGTGCAGCACACGATCGCGTCAGGATTGGCAGGCAGATGTTCGGTCAGGGTGAGCATCGTGAAGCTGTCTTTTTGAAGGAACACGCCGAAAGCAACTTGAATTCAGAATACAGAACTTAGAATACAGAATCTATCGCGACTTTAATGGGTAAGCGACTTCTCCTAAAGTTTTATTGCGGCTGCTGGCGGTCGGCTGAATTTATCTTTTTGTTGATTTTCTCCTGATGTGGGTGAGCCGCGATCGATAGGAAAGCATATAGAACGGTCTGTCAAGCGCGTCAACTGGCTCAATTGTCGGCAGATGCAGGAGACAGTGCCGAAATTTTCTTTACCGAAATGGTAGTCCTTAAAAGGTAATGATTTTTCGTTGAGCGGGCAAACCTGGCTCAACGAAAAATCATTAATATCACCACCACCGAAATTTTCAGGTTTGTTGTTGTAGTGGCATAGAACAAAGTGTTTCCTACTATTGCCTCACCTGCAATGGAATCCATTTGCGATTTGAGTCAGGACGATCGCCAGAAAAAACGTCAGTGAATTTGAGAAGTTTTGCGCCTCTACCTAAGTCCTGAAAATAACGCAAGTTCTGCAACAACTCGGTCGTTCATTCAATTCCCCCTAAAATGAACACTTCTATCAACGCGCATTCTCAATCCGGCGGCATTTCCAGAAAAAAGCTGCATTCAATGCAACCTTCGATCGCCTCTCGAACCGTAGATTCGAGACAGCATCGTGAGCACTCTCGGTTTTTACAAGGCGTATTAGAATCAATGATGGATGGCGTTGTAGTCATCACCGATCAAGGCAAACTTGTTTATGCCAATCACTACGCGCGGCAGTATCTGCAATTGATTCAAGACTGCAAATCACCACATGCTGTGCCTCAAGCAATTTGGGAAATTTGCAAAGCTTTGATCGAAAGTCGTACATTGTTTCCCGATCAACAATTTGTGCTTGAAGAAGAAGTCAAACTCCATCCAATTGGCTCAATTCGGATTCGAGTTCGCTGGATTCAACTTCTTGAGGCGCAGCAAACCTGTTTGCTCATCACGCTCGAAGACCGCAATTTCTCGATGCAAAACGTAGCGACCGCTGAAGCTCAAAAATACGGTTTGACCGAGCGAGAAGCAGAAGTTTGGTCGCTGCGACGCGCGAATTTTTCGTACAAAGCGATCGCAGCTCAGCTCCACATTGCAGTCGATACAGTGAAGAAACACCTGAAGAACATTCACGCCAAACGGCAGGCGTTTTTGTGGCAAGAGGAGTGAAAAATCAGGGATGAGGAATGAGGGGTTGCTCCTTATCCTTTATCCTTTCGCAGAAAAGTCGGGCGATTCTGAATCAGCCCACTCACCAAACCGATAGCCTTTGCCGTAGATCGTGTGAATCAGTGGGGCTTCGTTTGCAGCCTCGACTTTGCGCCGCAGCAGGCGAATTTGAGCAGCAAGCGCGTTGCTGCTGGGCTTCTGACCTGCGCCCCAGAGGTGGTGAGAGATCTGGTCATGAGTCAGCAGTTGATTGGGATAGCGCATAAAATATGCCAAAAGCTGGCTCTCTTTTTCAGACAGTTCGATCATCCGTCCGCGACGGTAAGCCAGTTGATTCTCACCATCTAATTCCAGGTCTTGCACGCGCAGCCGGGCTGCTGTCGTTTCTGCTGGTGAAACAACCAGAGGCGGACGACGCAGCAGCGCCCGCACGCGCGCCAGCAGTTCGCGCAGCTCAAACGGTTTAATTAAATAATCATCGGCTCCTGCATCTAAGCCCTGCACGCGATCGTCTACGGTATCTTTTGCTGTGAGAAACAACACGGGCGTTGTGTCACCCTGCGATCGGAGTTTCTGACAAATCTCTAACCCGCTTTGCTGCGGCAGCATCCAGTCTAAAATCAGCAGGTCATAGCCGCGTTGAGCCGCTAAACTGCTGCCTTCGGCTCCATCGTGGCATACGTCAACGTCATAGCCTTCGCGACGTAAGAGGCGACTCAGGGGATCAGTTAACTCAACTTCGTCATCGACCAGCAAAATTCGCATCAGGCGCGATCGGGGTGAGCTTCTATCTGAATTCTAGTCGTCGGTCATGCTAGTTTTAACTCAATCCTGGTGTCTCTGCTGCGGACGATCGCGCTAGCGGGCATTCTAAAAAACGCTCTTCAATCCTCATTGAACCTATGTCTTCTCTGCAACTCGACTATGTGCGCCAGCAGTTCCCCTCACTGGCAGGGGAGTGGACTTTTTTAGACAATGCGGGAGGTTCCCAAACGCTGAAATCAGTGGTCGATCGCATTGCCGACTACCTGCTCACTTCAGATGTGCAGCTCGGTGCGTCCTACGCTGTTTCTCAGTTGGCAACCGATCGGGTGTCTAAAGCAACACAGGCAGTGGCAACGCTGCTACATGCGGCTGACGTTTCCGAAGTCGTGATGGGGTCTTCCACCTCGCTGCTGCTGCGGATTCTGGCGCATTGTTTGGGACAAACGTTTCGCCCTGGCGATCAAGTGATCGTCACCAACTGCGACCATGAAGCGAACATTAGTCCCTGGGTCGATCTACAAAAGCAAGGCGTTGAGGTGAAATTCTGGCGGCTGAACCCGGAAACTTTGCAACTGCATCTAGAAGATTTACAGCCGCTGCTCACGCCACAGACTCGGCTGGTTGCGTTCACGCACACGTCGAATATTCTAGGGACGATTAACCCGATCAAACAGATTACAGAACTGGCTCATGCCCACGGGGCAATGGTGTGTGTCGATGGCGTGGGCTATGCGGCGCATCGTCTGGTGGATGTGCAGGCATGGGACGTTGATTTCTACGCTTTCAGTTTCTACAAGGTGTACGGTCCGCACTATGCCGTACTGTATGGCAAACGATCGCACCTCGCAGAGCTGCCTAATTTTAACCACTACTTTATTCAGGATTCGCCCTACAAGTTTCAACCGGGTAACGTCAATTTTGAGTTGAGCTATGGCATGTTGGGGCTGTGCGATTACTTAAGCGACCTGGCACAGCAGCACGGCAGCACCACGCCCGATTTGCGTTCGCGGATGCAGCAGGCGTTTGATTTGATTAGCGCCTACGAGGATGTGATTGGCGATCGGCTGCTCAGCTTTCTTCGCAGCAAGCCCAACGTGAAAATCATCGGTGAAGCTGAGGCAAATCAAACCCGGCGCGTGCCCACAATTTCTTTTGTGGTGAACGGCGTAGACAGTGCTACGATTCCGCCCCAAATTGACCCGCATCACATTGGCATTCGCTACGGTGACTTTTACGCCAAGCGTTTAATTCACGACCTGGGATTTGCACCAAACGGCGTGGTGCGGGTCAGCATGGTGCACTACAACACGATCGCCGAGGTCGATCGGCTGATTGCCCTGTTCGATCGGCTGTTTTGATATTCAGGAGAGACGCAAGCGCTTGCGTCTCTCTGCGCTGTTGATCAGACTGCTGCCGCTTATTCAGGGCTGCGGGTCACTTCTGGTCCGGCAGTGACGATCGTCAGACGATCGGGGTGAATCAAATCCTCGATCGCCTGCTGCACCTCGGCGAGCGTGACAGCTTCGATGCGATCGGGAAACTGCCGAATTTCTGCGACATCCAGCCCATAAATGACGTTGCCAAGAATTGCCGAAGCCAGACTGCTTGAATTTGCCAGATCAACCGGATAGCTGCTGGTAATCGATCGCTTTGCGGCTGCTAGCTCTGATTCGGTGATGCCCTGCTGCCGTAGCTGTCTCAGCAGCGCCACCGTGCTGTCGATTGCCTGAGCGGCGTCGTCAGGATCAGTTTGCATACTGATCACAAACGGACCGGGGCTGCGTCCTGCCTGAAAGTAGCTGTAAATGCCGTAGGTCAAACCCTGTCGATCGCGAATCTCAGTTCCCAGGCGGCTTGATAGCGTATCGCCGCCAATAATTTGGTTGAGCACCAGAGCTGCATAGTAGCGCGGGTCTTGCCGCGCAATGCCGCAGTAGCCCAGGTAGGTGATTGCCTCGGCTTTGCCGGGAATGACTGGATTCAACTGAGTCATGGTGCTGGGTAGCGCCACCGTAGGAAAGCGCAACGTGGGACGATCGCCCTGTGTCTGCCAGTTGCTGAAGGCATCGTTGAGCAACGATCGCACCTGCGCCGGATCGAAATCACCCACCAGCGACAGCACCGTGTTATCGGGACGGTAGTGCCGCTGGTAGAACTGAACCACATCTGTTTGGGTGATGCTGCTCAAACTCTGCTGTGTCGGAAACGAGTGGAAGGGATGGTTGGCGGGATATACCGCCTGCTGGAACACTCGCCGTCCCAGCCGCTGTGGATCATCTAATTCGACTTGAAGCGCCGTTAGTGCCCGTTGACGGCTGAGTTCAAGCTGATCTGTGGGGAAGGAAGCGTTTTGCAGCACGTCTGCCAGGACGCTGATCACCGTGGGCAGATGCGCTGAAAGCGCGCTGCCGTCAATGCTGACCCCTTCCCGATTGGCGCTAAAGCGCAGATTTGCACCTTCGTTTTCCAACGCCTCAGCCAGTTCTAGCGCCGTGCGGCTGCGAGTGCCGTTTAGCAAATTGGCAGCAGTCAGGCTTGCCGTGCCAGCTTTGACAGAGGAATCAAATCCGGTTCCGGCTTCGATCCAGCCGCTCAGGTTAATGGCTGGCGTGCTGGCATCGGGCAGCAGCAGCACCCGCATCCCGTTGTCAAGCGTGAACTGCTCAGGCAATGGCTGGGCTGCGCTTGCCGTTTCCGCGGCGGGCGGCAAATAGCGAACGACTTCTGCGGGGTCTACCGGCTGACCAGGGCTAAAGTTCTCAACTAGGCGATCGGTTGCTGCCGCAGAAGTACCGGGTTGACCATCGGGCAGCGTGGGTTCAAAGTAGCCGATCGTCCGCTTTGCCGGGTCGAGATAGGTTTGCGCCACCCGCTGAATGTCTTCAGGCGTAACCTGCGTGATCGCTTGCAGGTAGCGGTCGCTGTAGCGATAGTCGCCCGCAACCACCTGATTATAGGCAATCTGGCTTGCCTGACTGGAAATATCTTGATTGCTTAAGACAAAGTAGGTTTGAAGCTGCGTTTTGGCGCGGTCTAGCTCTTCTGGGCTGACCGGCTGCTGCCGCAACTGCTCGATCGACTGCTGTAAGGCGCGATCGATGTCTGCCAGTGTCTGCCCTGCTGCCGCTGTAATTGAAATGTTGTACCATCCCGGTTCGATCATTTCAGCCGGGTAAGCGCTGACCGAACTCGCGAATCCAGACTCAACCAATGTCTGATAGAGGCGAGCGCTGCGTCCGCCTGTGAGAATCATGTCCATCAAATCGATCGCCGGAACATCAGGATGCTTGATATCGGGCAGCGGATAGACCACCTCTATCAACGCAGCGCTGCCCGGCTCTCGCAGAACGATCGCTTCACTGGCTGGGGTAGACACTGCCGCCTCCGCATCTGAAACGGTCTGGCTGCGGTTGGGAATGGCACCATACAGTTCCTCGATTTCTTGCAGCGTCGTTTCGGTTTCAAAATCACCGGTCACGACCAACACCGCGTTGTTGGGGCTGTAGTAAGTCTGATAGTAGTCTCGCACCTGATCGACGCTAAACTGCTCGACATCCGCTCTGGTGCCGCCGACTGGCAATCCATATGGGTGGTTGGGAAATGCCGATCGCATCACCGCTCGACTGAGTCGATAGCTGGGACTGTTCTCATAGCCTTGCAGTTCTGAAACAACAACGCGCTTTTCGCTGGCAAGCTGCGCTTCGCCAATTAAAGAATTCTGCATGCGATCGGCTTCTAGCGTCAGCAGCGCTTCGAGCTTGTCACGCTCGACGGTGCCGAAATAAGCGGTCTCGTCGTAGCTGGTAAACGCATTAGACTGGCTGCCCAAAGCGCTAAAGAGGCGACCAAACTGAATGGGACGATCGCGGGTGCCCTTAAACATCAAATGTTCGAGCTGATGCGAAATTCCATTCACCCCTGCAGCTTCGTTGCGCGAACCAACTCGATACCATGCCTGGACGCTGACGACTGGCGCAGTATGCACTTCTTTTGTTAAGACGGTCAGCCCGTTGTCTAACACCGTTTTTGTCACTCCTTCTGTCAGAGACAGCGGAGCCTGTGCAGCGACCGGGGACATTGAGGCAGTCGGAGGATTCAGCGGCAGCAGCACCGCCAGCAAAACGCTAACAAACAAGCTTACCAGCATAAAAGAGCGACGAGACAAAACAACCATAAGTGACAGTGCAACAAAAACTCAAAAACAAACGACCGGTGCGAAATCAAACAGCAGGCGCGAATGGGAGTGCAGGTTGAACAACCCTTTCCAATCATGACGCAGCTTGCCCAAAGTTGACGATCGCAAAGTAGTCAATCGCCTGGTCAATCGCAGCAGTGAATGGCTCGATCGCCCATGAAATTTTTGTATCTCGCGGATGCAGCCGCGCTCTCGCCACCTCGGGTCACCATTCGCAAGCGGTTGCCGTGGCTGCTGGGCAATATTGGGCTACACATCGGGACTGCCAGTGCGATCACCCCGTTTCAAAGCGTCATCTCAGAGATTGAGGAGATGTAGTTGTTCTCTACTGGACTTAGCATCACTTAATGTTCCCTTTTGCTGAGTCGCAAGCGTATTACGCTCCCAAAACACTCCTTTGGAGAAACCCTGAATTTCAGGTTCTAATTCTGCAATCTCTAGTCTCCTTTCAGCAAGCAAACTATATTCTTCATCTAACTCAATGCCCAGATATTTCCTTCCAAGTTTCTTTGCAACTACCGAAGTAGTACCACTCCCAAGAAATGGATCTAGAACAAAGTCGCCAGAGTTGGTACTTGCCAATACAAGCTTTGCAATTAATTTTTCGCTCTTCTGAGTAGGGTGATCTGTGTTTTCTGGCATTGACCAGAATGGAATAGTAATGTCAGTCCAAATGTTAGACGGGTAAGTATCCCGGAAATTACCTTCCTTCGTGGACTCCCAATCCTTAGGTGTCCCATCACTCCTTTTATAAGGTGCAATTACCTTTCTCCGAAGCTTCACATTGTCAACATTAAAAGTGTAATCTTCTGACATAGTACAAAACCAAATATCTTCACTGGAGTTCTTCCAGTTAAATTTGGCTCCTCGACCTTTTTCACGCTCCCAGGTGATCCGGTTTTGCACCACAAAATGTGATGATGCGACTGTGAATATCGAAGCAGAAGATAGCCAATCGCCACAAATATAAATGGAGGCTGTTTTCTTTAAAAGAAGTTTTAATGTGCTAACAACCTCGTCTAACCAAATTGCGTACTCATCAACGGTGCGTCTTGAGAATTTGCGCCCATTAAAACTTTTATTAAGGTTGTAGGGTGGATCGAGAACCAGAAGATCCACAAACCCTTCTGGTAAGAGTTTAGCTACTTTGAGACAATCGCCCTGGATAGTACCTGTGGGTAGTTCACGAAAGGGGGTTGAAGGTAATTTTTTGAGAATACGAAGAGTTAATCTAGCTTTATCCTGCTCATCCAGCGTGAGAGTACGATTCATAGGGGCGCGTTGCTTCTTTTGGCTGGTTTGAAAGCTAGACATCAATACTTTTCTCCCTAACCAAGCTTTGCCAGGGCTTAGCTTAGGCTCAACAAATACAACTAATATAGTACATCTGCCCTGTCAATCATTTCGAGTCCGGCTGAAATTTAGTCAGCAGAGTGCCTAAACGCAAATTATACACATCCTTCCTGAAATGGAAGTCGAGACGACAGGATCAAGTATTGTGTGTTCTACCAGAAGGTTCAAAGCATTTCCCAAGCAGCAATCTGAAGCGATCGAACGGCTAAGGTCAGCGGTGGAGAATGCCCTCGATCGCCCGTCACCCCTGTCATGGATTAAACGGTTCCCATTGTGGGCGAGTGGTAGCATAATCCAGCAGTACGGCGCAGGCATGGACGATTTAGAGGGTCTTGCGACAAGCCCAAAGAATCCTGCCCGATGGGGTGACATCAATACCGACCCACGCTGCGATGGTTGCTGCTGCTTGCGTTTCTCGTCGAGCATCATGCGCCGTCTGACAGAGCATCGTTTTGCGTCTCTGGTGGAAAATAAATGCAGTTGCGGTTTCGATCGCCTGATGCACCCTTTTGTATTCGACAGGAGTAAACCTCTGGCACTACAAGCAATTGCTCTTCCTGCTCAGACAAGTCAACCGCAGGGCTTGCTCGTGGGACTACACGGTTGGGGCGCAAATGCTCAAGACCTGGCAGCGCTGGCTCCTCTGCTCAACCTGCCTAACTACACCATGATCTTCCCCAATGCGCCTTTGCCGCATCCTTATTCAACGACAGGACGCATGTGGTACGCGTTTCCAGAGAGCTACAGTTTTCTGGGTCGCCCTGAGTTCTCGAATCAGCCTGACCTGGTCAGCAGTCGTCAGCAGCTCAAAACCTGGCTTCTGTCGCTGGAACGTCAAACGGGAATTCCCCTGTCTGGCACCGTGCTTGCCGGGTTTTCTCAGGGCGGTGCGATGACGCTGGACGTTGGCTCAACGCTGCCGCTAGCGGCATTGATGGTGTTGAGTGGCTACATGCACGCTCCGATTCCGGCGGTCAATCCAGCTATCTCTCGAATTCTTACCGTACACGGTCGGCAGGATCAAGTCGTTCCGCTGAATGCTGCACAACGCACCCGCACTCATTTACAGGCGATCGGCGCACCCGTGGAATACCACGAATTTGACATGGGGCATGAAATTCGTCCAATCGTGTTGGAAATCATGCAAAACTTTATGAAAGAAACACCCACTCCCCCCAGGGAGACGGCGTAGGATAGGGTTGTGGAATTCAGCCGATCGACTGCGTCCGCAATTTTGCTGTAATTTTTTGCGGCAAACACGCCTGAGGGGAGGAAGCATTATGAAAACACTACAGTTTACTGAGCAGGATGTCGTCAAAATTACGCAGCCGCAGGTTGCAGAACTGGCAACCCGACTGGAGCGTGACGACTACTCAAATCCGTTTGAAGGGCTAAACGACTGGCACTTGCTGCGAGCGATTGCCTTTCGTCGTCCTGAACTGGTCGAACCTTACCTGTATCTGCTTGACCTGGAAGCTTACGACGAAGCTTGAGCGCTCGAAGTCACAGGAACGGCTGTTTGCTCACAGCCAACTGCTCACAGCCAACCGCTAACGGCTAGCTGCTAATCATCGTACTTCCCGCTGCTTCATGCTGCAAAGCAGACGCATTCTTGTTGGAGTAGGCGGTGGCATCGCTGCCTACAAAGTCTGTCAAGTGATATCGACGCTGGCGAAGGCGGGCGCAGACGTTCGCGTTGTGATGACCGACGGCGCGCAGGAGTTTGTGACCCCGCTGACGCTGGCAACGCTGAGCCGCCATGCCGCTTATACCGATCAAAGCTTTTGGCAACCGACGCACTCCCGTCCCCTC
>Ga0224723_1001294_pt1 | contig 15335 bp, 10 predicted proteins | sample Balambano_FR2_Me_FD_161647 | JGI IMG/M metagenome (GOLD analysis project Ga0224723, IMG submission 161647) | Freshwater sediment microbial communities from Lake Towuti, South Sulawesi, Indonesia - Balambano_FR2_MetaG | ecosystem: Environmental > Aquatic > Freshwater > Lake > Sediment | place...
GGATATGGTGCTGGGCGAGACGCAGCCGGGCGTCAAGCTGATCTACGTCGGCGATACCGGGCGCACAGACAACCTGCGCGAGCATGTGCAGGGCGCGAACACGCTGGTGATCGAGTCCACGTTTCTCGACGCGGAAGCGGAGCAGGCGCGGGCGTTCGGGCATATCACGGCGCGGCAGGCGGCGGAACTGGCGAGCGAGTGCGGCGTCGGCTCGCTGATCCTTAATCACGTCTCAAGGCGCTACCGCGAGATGGACATCATCGACGAGGTGCGACGATACTTCCCCGACAGCTACGTGGCGCGCGACTTCGATCATTTCGCAACGCGGCGTGGCAAGCCGATTGAGAAGCTCAGCCGCGAGCCGCAGCGCATGTACGAGGCGGAGGGGGAGGGCGTACCGCTAGATGAGAACTGACACACTCTCGCCCTGGTAAGCTGGCACATCGGCGATGCCGTAGTACACCGGAATGCCGCGCGCGTGCGCCAGCCGTACATGATTGTCTGACGAGCAGGCGATCGCCGATGAACCGCTTGCGTCGTATGTGGCTATGGGATTGACGCTTGTGCGGGCATGAGGCATATTAGAACTAGTGCGACTATCACAAGTAGCGCTTATTAAGGCGATTTCCCGATGCATATCGCGGTTTTTGAGGTCGCCTGACACTTGTCGCAACGATGGGTGCTTTTGGTGACACTTGTCGCAGCTCACGTTCAAAGTAGGGGCGAGGCATTAGCTTATCCGGCAGTTCAGCATCTGGCATCAGATAATCCTGCCAACCATTACGAAACAGTTGGGTAAGTGTCCTTCGGTAATTCTGCTGAATACGCTTGCGTACATTTTCATCATCGGTTGATCGCCACTCATACGCCAAATCGCTGAGCTTTTGCTCAAAGCGTACAAATGGATCATCGTGCTTCTTGTTTACCATAATTCGCCTTTAGGAGGCTTCATCTCCGGAATATAGTGTTCCAGTTTGCCTGTTTGCTCCGGCAATGCCTCTTCGGAAATCCCAATTCTTCTTGGGAAAGTCGCACAATTGTCAGTGTCCGCTCTTTTCCCTTGAGGAAAAGTATAGGCGAACTTGGTTTTCTGGCTATGCCACAATTGTACCAGGCCGTGCCGCTCATCATGTTTGGCATCGTCAAATTCATAACAGCGAGTATAGACAGTAGTTTTGCGACGTTCATTTGCCAATTTTCCATTGGCAAGTTCCTTCGCAAGCTTGAAGACCGCTGTATCATCAAAAATCTGACCTTCAAGTTCGCCACCTTTCTTAAGGTGATCGAATGCCATTTCCAACCCACCCTCATCACCGATCGCCTGCTCTGTGGGATGAAACCCATAAATGACAGGATCATCTTCAAATTGAAAGCCCACATGCCCGCTACGAATCAAGGGGTTTTCGTCTTTGTGATCCGGGTTGTGTATGCCCACACCGCCGAAGCCAATCAGACAAATCTTCTTCACGGTTGCGCCGTTTGAGTATAATGCAGGTAAAGGATTGTCCAGATCAGCCTGTCATTGAGCTATCTGACAAAGGCAAAAAACTCTTAACACTATGCTTAGTGTATACGTTTTTGCAAGTAATGCAAATAAAGACTTAAAAAACGACAAGGATTGACATTGATTCATCTTTAGTTTTGATCAATACAAACGGGGTATGTCGATACATACCCCGTACTACGCAAGACTCGCGCTGTTTGGAAAATTCACCAAGGTCAAATTTGATCGATCATCATCGCTACCCCTCCGGCAGGCTGTCCGGCTGCGTCACCGTACCGCCCGTGCCATTGCGCTTGAGCGCGGGAAGGTCTTTCATCTGCTGCGTCAGCAAAATGCCGAGCAGCGCTTCGACCATGCTGCCGCCGCCCGCCTGCCCGCCGCCAACCATCACGTCCGGGATGATGCGGACGCCGCGCTCGCCGATGATCTGCATCAGCTGCACCGCCGTGAAGCCCTGTCCGCCCATCGCGTCTGCGCCTGCGCTGTACGCTTCTGCCTGCGCTTCGCCGCGCGCACGGATGGCATCGGCTTCACCCTGCGCCCGCAGCTTGGTCGCTTCCGCTTCGCCGTTCGCCTGCTTGATGTACGCCTGCGCCTGCAAGTCGGCGATGTTGACGCCTTGCTCGCTCTTGACGACTTCCTGCTGAATATCCGCCAGCGATGTTTCGCGCACGAGCTGCTGACGCTGCTGCTGCGCCGCCTGCTGCACCTGATATGTCTTTTGCTGCTCTTCGGCGATCTTGCGGTCGGTCAGCGTCGCCATGAGTTCAGCGGGCGGGATAATGTCACCCAGCAGCGTATCAATGCCTTCCACATCGTAGCTGCGCAGTGCACGGTTGATGTGGTCTGCTGCCTCGTGCTGGCGCTCGCTGCGGGCGCTCAGGAAGTCCAGCACCGTATAGTTCTGCGCCGCGTTGCGAAAATAGTTGCCGACAATCGGCTGCAAGACGTGATCGACCAGATTTTGCACCGAGCCGACGCGCGAAATCACTTTCGATGCTTCGAGCGCGCCGATGTGAATGACCTGCGACACATCGAGACTGAAGGCGAACCCGTCGCGCGAACGCACGGTAATCGATGACAACCGCGCATCGTAGTTGTGCGCTTCCGTGCGCGATGCCCAGTTCAGCACAATGTTGGTCGTCGGCACGAGTTCGATGCGCATTACGCGCTGGTTAATCGGGTGCTTGCCGGGATACAGCGGCGCAGCCCACACACCTTTATGTCCTTCGTTGACGAGATCGCCATGCTTGAATTCCGTGCCGGAGATGTCGATATGCGCCTTGCCAATGAAGCTGATGACCACGCCGACATGTCCAATCGGGATTTCGGTCATCGGCACCTGCTCGATCTTGGCGAACCAGGGGTTAAGGTTCCAGCTACCGGAGAGCAGGATTTGCTCCTGCAAACCGCGTTGACCGCCTGCGGTCATGAACGACTGCGCGTTCTGGAAGTTGTCATGACCGGGCAGAAACAAACCTGCGATTTCGCCTTCAGGGATCGGCTTGCCGTCCATCGTCGTGACGACGCCGACCATATCCGGTACAACTGTATACACTAGCAGTTCATCCGGGTTCATGCCCTGCTGCGCGGCATTCTGGCGCGTGATGACGTTGAAGAGCGCGGTGTTGATGCGGTAGCTGCCCGCCGTCAGGATCGATAATTGGCGACCCTGTTCGCCGCCGCTGGTCAGGAACTTGCGGGCGTTCTGGAAGTTATCGCAGTCGATGACCTTGCCGAGAATGCGGTCAGGCGGCACGGGCGAGCCGCTTGCCGCGACGACCAGCCCGATCTCGCCCTGCGGGATGACGGTGACAGGCACACGCATGACGTTGTACATCCACGACCAGTAACCAAAGTGCCAGCCAGGTGGCAGCGTATCCGCCTGATAACCCGGCTCGCCGTTGAGCGCGACCAGTTGACCAGCGGGCAGCGACTTGCCCGCGAACGAAAAGCGCTTGACGACGACGCCGACCTGTCGTTCGCCAATGATCACCAGACCGAGGATGATGCCCGGCAGGACGACGACCGCCAGCACGAGCAGCACCAGGATTGGCACGAGGATGATGAGTAAATCAAACATTTTATTCCCCCATTTCAGGTGCGCGTGGGTGTGAGAAAATGCGCACAAGTTTCAGCATACGCCTGTTCTGGTAGAAAATCCCCCCAATTGTGAGGGGGGCGCAACTTCTGGTACACCATTTAACACGATAGTTGCAATCGCTCGTCAAATGTGCCAAAATAGACGGCGCATTAATGGTGCAAACATGACAACCAACACCATATCTAATGTAACTGCCGGGTCTTATCCCCGGCATTTGTTCGTATAGTAACCTTACACTTTGGAGTTCGTCCATGCGTCCACTCAATTCTACAGAGCAAGTCCTCATCTATATCGTCCTGGCAATCGCTATCGCGGGTATCGCTTATGCCTATCTGCTGGTGCGCCAGATACTCGCCGAAAGCAAAGGTTCGGCAAAGATGCAGGAAGTCTGGGGCTTTATCCGCGCGGGAGCAAATGCCTACCTGCGTTCGCAGCTCCGTATCATTGCTGTGCTGATCGTTGTACTGGGTATTCTGCTGTTCTTCAGCGTGTTTTTCGTTAATCCGACGCCGTATGCGATTGAGCATTTCTGCCCCGATATCGCGGAGCAGGCAGCCGCCACCGTCAACGCCGACGACGTGCGCGCCAATATCGCCGCGACCAACCCGTCGCTTGCCGCGGCTGCCGCTGCTGGTGACACAGTTGCGGCGGCGGAGCTTGCGCTGCTGCAAACCAATGGCGTCGTCTATGCCAAAGAAGGTCAGATCGTTCAGGCGGGCGTTGGCAATATCGCAGGTATCGCCGCCTGCGATATCGCCCGTAACAATATTGCCATCGGGCGCGCAGGCGCGTTCCTGATGGGTGCGATCTTCTCGGCAACCGTCGGCTTCGCGGGCATGAACATGGCGGTGCAGGGCAACGTGCGCGTCGCAGCTGCGGCGGTAGATCCTAAGCGCGGCTATGCGGATGCGCTGCGTATCGCCTACCGCTCTGGCACGATCACAGGCATGTTGACCGACGGGCTGGGATTGTTCGGCGGTACAATCCTCTTCATTATCTTCGGCATCGCGTCGCCAGATGCGCTGCTCGGCTTCGGTTTTGGAGGCACGCTGCTGGCGCTGTTCATGCGCGTGGGCGGCGGCATCTATACCAAAGCGGCGGATGTTGGCGCAGACCTGGTGGGCAAGGTCGAAGCAGACCTGCCGGAAGACGACCCGCGCAACGCGGCAGTTATTGCCGACCTGGTGGGCGATAACGTCGGTGACTGCGCAGGTATGGCGGCGGACATCTTTGAAAGCTACGAAGTCACGATTGTGTCAGGGTTGATCCTCGGTCTGGCGCTTTCGACCATCACGGGCAGCCCGGTATGGATCATTTTCCCGCTGGTCGTGCGCGGCATCGGTGTGCTGTCATCGATCATCAGCACCTACACCGTGCGTTCCACCACGGGCAAGGACGCCCTGAGCGCCATCACGCGCGGCTTCTACACTGCCGCTGCGATCAGCATCGTCATGTTCGTCATCTTCAGCATTTTCTACATGCGTGAAGCGAACATCATGGGCGGCGCGGTGATCTGGCAACCGCTGGCAGCAGTGATCGTCGGCATCGTGCTGGCAATCGTGCTGGACCGCGTGACGGCATACTTTACCGACACTGAGCATGGTCCGGTCAAAGACATCGCCAAGAACACGCAGACCGGTCCGGCGACGACTATCCTGAGCGGGTTGTCAAGTGGCATGGAAAGCAGCACCTGGGCGATCATCGTGATTGCGGGCAGCATCCTCGCCAGCGTGATCATCTTTGCCATCGCGCCGATCACGGGCGCAGACGGCACGACGCAGGTTGTCGATACCTTCACCGCTGTGCTATACGGCGTGGCGATGACGGGCATCGGCATGTTGACGCTGACGGGCAACAACGTCTCGATGGATGCTTTTGGTCCTATCAGCGATAACGCGCAGGGCATCGCTGAACTGGCGGGCGAAAGCAGCGGCAAAGGCGGCGAAATCCTCGGTCAACTCGATGCGGTCGGCAACACAACCAAAGCGATCACCAAGGGCATCGCGATTGGCTCTGCCGTGATTGCGGCTGTGGCGCTGTTCGGCGCGTTCCTGACCGATACGCGCGTCATTCAGCTGGGGCTGGGCGTCGCGCCGGAACAGACGATTGCTGCACGCGGCATCAACATCGCCGAACCAATTGTGTTCATCGGCTTCCTGATCGGCGGCGGCTTGATCTTCCTGTTCAGCGCGCTGCTCATCCGCTCGGTCAACCGTGCTGCCTTCAAGATGATCGGCGTCGTGCGCCGCCAGCTGCGCATCCCCGGCATCATGGAAGGCACGAAGACGCCCGACTATGCTGAATGCGTGGATGTCTCGACGCGCGCGGCGCAGCGTGAACTGCTGCCGATTGGCGTGGTCGCCGTGCTGACGCCGATTGTGATCGGCTTCCTGCTCGGCGCGACGGCGCTGGGCGGCTTCCTGGCGGGCATCATCCTCGCCGGGCAATTGATGGCGGTCTTCATGAGCAACGCGGGTGGCGCGTGGGACAATGCCAAGAAGTACATTGAGGAAGGGCATTACGGCGGCAAGAAGAGCGAACCGCGCAAGGCAGCCGTCGTCGGCGATACGGTCGGTGATCCGTTCAAGGATACGGCGGGTCCGGCGCTCAACCCGATGATCAAGGTCGTCAATCTGGTTGCGCTGCTGGTTGCGCCGCTGGTCGTCACGATTGAAGCGACGGCGGACAGCGGGACGCGCACGCTGGTCGTCATCGTCATGGTTGTACTGCTGGCGGTCATCCTGTTCGCTATCCAGCGCAGCCGCCAGGAAGACACCGAGACGCAGCAGATGATCGAGGCAGTCGTCAAGGGCGGCAAGTAGGGACTCGACCATTTGCAGTTTGACCGAAATGGCATAGCGCGTTACTATTCCTCGCGTCCAATTGATGTCCCCTCCCGCTGAGGGGACATTGTCATTTACGGAGGCGACGATGACGCTCGGTTCATTCAATACTCGCAACCTGCACCGCTTGTTGCTGCTGCTCTTTCCGCTTTTCGCAATTTCGTTGCTGATCTTCAACAGCGCGATCCAGGCGCAGGAACATCAGGGCGCAGACGAGGAACTCCAACGCGAAAGCCCGATCGCGCTCAACCCGGCGGCGGGCGCTGAAGTCGGCTTTGTCTATGAAGCCTACCTGAGTCCACATCAGGAAGCCGGAGAGGAGGAGGAAACGCCCAGTATTGTCCCGCCGGAACTGCGCTCGACAGAGCCGTCCGTTCCGCGCAACCAGCGCACTTCGCGCGGTCACGCCGCCATCGAGTTCACCAGTGACCTGAGTCGCGCCTATGTCTATCTGGCGGTCGAAAATGTCGCGGCTGAGGATGTGGTCATGCTGCACCTGCACTGCGGGCGTCCGGGGCAGTTGGGTCCGATCCTGGTCGATTTTTCGCTGATTGGCAGCATCAACGACTTTCTGGCGGACGGTGTGATGCGCGTGGAAGTGACGAATGAAGACCTCGTGGCGACGACCGCGCATGGGGACGGTCCGCTGGCGTTCTTCACTGTCGGTTGCCCGATCATTGCGGCGGTTCCGAACGACCGCGTACGCACGATTGCGGGTATGGAAGTGATCGCGCGCGAGGGCGAACTGTACTTCAATCTGCACACCAAAGCGCAGACCTTCTTTGGCGACATTCGCGGGCAGTTCTATCTGGTGGGGGAGTGAGCGCAAGATGGTAAGCCATCGGCTGAAGCCGACGGCTAACGTTGTGGCGTTCGCTGAAGGGACCCTGTGAGCCATAGAGCTTCGTATTTGTCTTTAAGCGCCCCTTCAGTGGGCGCTTTAGCGCCCGGCTCATACTATCCACCCCCGTGATGATTCGCCTTGTATGCCGCGATGATCGGCTGTGCGACGTTGCCGGGAACGGTGTCGTAGTGGCTGAACGACATCGTGTAGATGCCGCGTCCGCCTGTCAGCGAGCGCAGTTCGTTGCCGTAACGCAGCATCTCTGCCAGCGGCACGGTCGCGTTAATTACGCTGCGTGGACCTTCCGTCTCCATGCCCTGCACACGCGCCCGGCGGGTGTTCAGATCGCCCAGGATGTCGCCCATGATCGCTTCCGGCACGGTGATCTGTACGTTCATGATCGGCTCCATCAGCACCGGACCCGCCGCCTCGAACGCTTCTTTGAACGCCTCACGCCCGGCAATCTGGAAGGCAATATCCTTCGAGTCGACCGGGTGCATCTTGCCATCAAACACGACCGCCTTGACATCGCTGACCGGGAAACCCGCGATCACGCCTTCGTCCAGCACGGAATGGATGCCTTTCTCAATCGACGGGAAGAACGAGCTGGCAATCGCGCCGCCCACGACTTCGCTCTTGAACTCGTAGCCGTTGCCCGTGTTTGGGTCCAGCCGCAGCGAGACTTCGCCGAACTGCCCTGCACCGCCGGTCTGTTTCTTGTGGCGATAGGTCGCGCTGCCCGATTTGGTGATCGTCTCCTTGTATGGCACGCGCGGTGCTTCCGTGTCCATGCTCGCGCCCAGCTTGGCGGCGCGGCTGATGGCGACCGCGATGTGCAGTTCGCCCATACCTTCCAATACCGTTTGCTTGATCGCCGGGTCTTGTCGCCAGCGCAGCGTCGGGTCTGCCTCGGCAAGGCTCGTCAGGATGGGACCCATCTTGGCGCTGTCGCCCTGCGTCTTCGGGTGCAGCGCGACGGTGTACAGCGGATCGGGGTAGGTCGGCTTGACGATGGTGAACGGGTTGTCTTTTGTGCTAAAGGTATCGCCCGTGCGCGTGCTGGTCAGCTTGGCAACCACGCCAATATCGCCGCAGTGCAGCGTTTGCACGGCGATTTGCTCCTTGCCGCGCATGAGCATGAGCGAGGCGAAACGTTCGTCTGCGCCGCGTGTGGCGTTCCAGGCGTGCTGGTTGGCGGCGATGCTGCCGGAGAAGATGCGGAAGTAGTTGAGCGTGCCGACGAAGCGGTCGTTGCTGGTCTTGAAGACATAGGCACCCAACACGCCTTCGTCGCTTTGCGGCGCGTACATGAACGACTCTTCGCCCTGTGGAGAGACGACGCGGAAGCGGCGTTCGCTGGGTGGCGACACGTAAACTTCCATCGCTTCCAGCACCGGATATGTGCCGATATTCTTCGCACCGCTGGTCACGAACACAGGAACGGTCTTGAGATACGCATCGCGTGCCGCCTTGCGCATCCCGTCGCGGATTTCGGTCGGCGTCAGGTCGTTGGTCTCAAAGTATTTTTCGATCAGTTCGGTGTCGGCTTCGGCGGCTGCCTCCACCAGCGTGGTATGCGCCGCCTGTGCCGCCTCCACCATATCGACGGGCAGGTCGCTGCGTTCCTTGCCTTCGTTGTAATACGCCTTCATCGTCAGCAGGTTGATGACGCCTTTAAAGTTTGCCTCTGCGCCAATCGGAATCATAACGGGGATAAATTTGTATTCGGGGAAGCTGGCGCGCAGGCTTTCCAGCGTGCGTTCATAATTGGCGTTTTCGCGATCCAGCTTGCTAATGGTGACGATAATCGGCTGCTGATAGACCTCGGCGTACTGCCATGCCAGTTCCGTTCCGACTTCGACGCCGCTGACCGCATCCACGACCACAATCACCGAGTCAGCGACGCGAATGGCGTTCTTCATCTCGCCTTGAAAGTCAGTGTAGCCGGGAGCATCGAGGACGTTGATTTTGATGTCGTTAAATTCGATCGGGATTAGGGCGGTGGAAAGGGACAAGCCGCGTTCTTTTTCTTCATCGTCCCAGTCAGAAACGGTGTTCTTGTCTTCCACTCTCCCCATGCGCGTGACCGCGCCAGTGTTATAGAGCAAAGCCTCGACCAGCGTCGTCTTCCCCGAACCCTGATGTCCGACGAAGGCGACGTTACGTAGGTTGCCAGTTGTATACTCTTTCATAGAAGCCATCTCCTGCTGAATAGTTTAACAATGGGGGATTCTTGTATGAAGCGGATTTTAAGGAGCGATAAAACACTTGTCAAAAACGAACATCAGGAATCCACACGTCATTCGTCACTTGTAATAGAATCTGCAAAGTGTAAAAATGCTGTGAATTGTGGAAAAATAAAGATAGAAAAAACAATCAATGCTTGACAGTGACTCAGAAGTTATGCTAGATTAAATTTGTCCGACAGCATTACAAGGAGAAAACATTATGCTGTACATGCCTCGCGAAGAAGGTCAAGGTCTGGTTGAATACGCACTGATTCTCGTTCTGGTGGCGGTCGTCGTTATCGTCATTCTGGCGCTCATCGGTCCGGCAATCGGCAACATCTTCTCGAACATCGTCGTCAACATCTAATCATCTCTTATCGCTTCGGTCATTTTTGAAAGCCCCCGCGTCTTGCGAGGGTTTTCGCATTAAAGACTTTGACCTCACCGCCCGTTTGCTGCGCTCACTTCCCCTCTCCGCTTGCGGAGAGGGGGCTAGGGGGTGAGGTCAAAGTATCTGTAACTTCGCGAACGCCGTTGACAGCCGCTTTGTCCCTGCGTCCTCAAAGCGCACAATCACTTCAACATCCTGCCCGACACGCTCGACTTCCTGTACGATGCCTTCGCCAAACTTTGCATGACGCACACGCTGTCCAATTTTGTACGGCGACGCGGGCGCGGCAGGCGGCAGCGGCGCGGGCTTCTGGAAGGCGCGGCTGCCGGGAAACGGCACGATCTTGCCGGACGGCTGCGACGCACCGCGATTGCCGCGCCCCCAACTATCGTCGGCGTCCCAGCTCGTCAAGCGCTGGTAGCCCGCGCGGTCCTGCATCGCCGTCATCTTGACGGACAAACCTTCGGTTAGCTCTGCGGGAATATCGTTCAAAAAGCGTGACGGCTCGTTCAGGCTGCTTTCGCCAAAGACCATGCGCCGGAAGGCATAGCTCAGGTACAGCCGATCCTTGGCGCGCGTGATGCCGACGTAAAGCAGCCGCCGTTCTTCCGCCATGCCTTCCGGGTCGCTGAACGAGCGCGAATGGGGCAGCAAGCCGTCTTCCAACCCCGCCAGAAACACAACCGGATATTCCAGCCCTTTTGCTGAATGCAGCGTCAGCATGGTCACGCTGTTCTGCTCATCACCGAGTTGATCGACTTCCGCGACGAGCGAGACTTCTTCGAGGAAATCGCCCAGCGCCAGGTCTTTCTTCTGCGCAATCACGTTGCGCAATTCGTCCAGGTTCTGCTTGCGTTCGGCAAACTGATCGTCGTTATCGCTGATCCCCGTCAGGTAGATGAAATAGCCGATGGTGGTCGTGATCTCGTCGAACAGCACGGTCAGGTCGCCTTGCCCCGCCAGCTCGCGCCACTGTGCCAGCAGCGTGCCGAACTCGACCAGACTCTTCGCCGCTTTGCCCGTAATCGGCGCTGGTTCGCCTTTCATCATCGCGCCGAGCGCCTCGCCATAACCCATGCCGCGCAGCCCCGCCCATTCGTGGAACTTCTCGACCGATGTCTTGCCGACGCCGCGCCCCGGCACATTGACGATGCGCTCAAAGCTGACCGTATCGTTCGGATTGTGGATCAGGCGCAGGTAGGCGAGGATGTCCTTGACTTCCTGACGCTTGTAGAAACCGACGCCGCCTACCAGCCGATAGGGGATGTGCGCGGCGACCATCGCGTCTTCAAGCGCGCGGGATTGGGCATTGGTGCGGTACATGATGGCGATGTCCTTGTACGTGCGTCCTTCGCGGCGGATGTGGTCACGGATTTTGTCGGCGATGTATTGCGCCTCTTCCGCCTCGCTGTACGCTTCATGGACGCTGATGCGTGCGCCGCCTTCGCGTTCGGTGAAGAGGGCTTTTGGTGTGCGGTTGCCGTTCTGGTCGATGACTGCCCGCGCCGCGTCCAGCACGATTTGCGTTGAGCGATAGTTTTGCTCCAGCAGAATCACTTTCGCCTGCGGGTAATCCTGCTTGAACTGCATGACGTTGCGGTAGTCCGCGCCGCGAAAGGCGTAGATGCCCTGGTCTTCATCGCCGACGACGAAGACATTGTTTTGCGGCGCGGCGAACAGGCGCACCAGCTCATACTGCGCCAGATTGGTATCCTGGAATTCATCCACCAGCACATATTCCAGCCGCCGCTGGTACTTTTCGCGCACCATCTCGTTACCGCGCAGCACGATGACCGTTTGCATGAGCAGGTCGTCAAAGTCCATCGCGTTGTTGTTGATGAGCGTTTTCTGGTAAATCGGGTAGGCGCGGCGCACCAGTTCGCTAAAGTAGTCGCTCGTCGGCAGGTTAGCGTAAGTATCGGCGTCGATCAGTTCGTTCTTGGCGCTGGAGATCGCGCCCAGCACACGCCCCGGCGAAAACTTCTTCGTGTCGGCGTTCAGGTCTGCTAGAATGCCCTTCATCACGCTCTGCTGATCGTCGGTGTCGTAGATGGCGTATTCGCGTCCGTAAGGCGTGTGATCTGACTCGCGGCGCAGGATGCGGGCGCAGAGCGAATGGAATGTGCCGATCTGCAAGCCGTCGAGCTTGCCGCCGAGCAGCCGTTCGGAGCGTTCGCGCATTTCGGCGGCTGCCTTGTTGGTGAACGTCACAGCGATGATGTGGTCGGGGTAAATGCGGCATTCGTGGCACAGGTAGGCGATGCGATGCGTTAGCACGCGCGTCTTGCCGCTGCCCGGTCCCGCCAGCACCAGCACAGGTCCGTCCACCGTCGTCACTGCCTCGCGCTGCGCCGGGTTCAAACTGGAAATCAGGTCTGCCGTCATCGTTCGTCTCCCTACCCGTAGGGTAGTTATTCTAGCGCAGGCGCAGGTCTTTGCGCAGGGTGCGCAAATGTGCTATCGTCTGCCTATCGCAGGTAGAAATGAATAATTAGACTGATAGACACTCATGACCGACAGAGACAGCGCCCGCCAGCAAATCCAGCAGTTGGTTGACCGATTCAGCGCCACGCCCAAACGCGAACGCGACGCCTTTACCGAGCAGCAGACGCGCGTCTCGTACATCCTGCCGCTGTTCCGCGCGTTGGGATGGGACACCGAAAGCCCGGCGGAGATGAGCGCGGAGGAGCAGATTTCGCGCGGCTTTGTCGATTTCGGCTTCTACCTGAACGGCGTGCCTGCTTTCTATCTGGAGACCAAGCGCGTGCGCGAAGGCGTGAGCAAGCCCGAATACATGAAGCAGGCGATCAACTACTCGTACCTGAAAGGCGTGACATGGGCGGTGCTGACGGATTTTGAAGACCTGATGGTCTTTAACGCCGAGTGGGAAGATGACGACCCGGAAAAGACACGCTACTTGAATTTGAACTATCAGCAGTACGCCAACGGCGGCTTTGACGACCTGTGGCTGCTGGCGAAACCGTCGCTGCTGACGCGCGCCATTGACAAGGCGGCGGAACGCGCGGGCAGGAAGGGCAAGCGCGAACCCGTCACCAGCATCCTCTTCAAGCAGCTGACCGACTGGCGCTACGAACTGTTCAAGAACATCAGCGGGATGAAGACGACGCTGTGGGCGAGCGACCCGCGCGCAGTCGATAACGCCGTGCAGAAATTGATCGACCGCCTGATCTTCATCCGCAGCATGGAAGATCGTGGTGTGGAAGAACCGCGCCTGAAGCAGATTGTGCGCCAGACGAAGAAGGGGAACTATTTCCCCGAACTGCTGACTTTGTTCCGCGAACTGGACGGCATCTACAACAGCAACCTGTTCGCGCAAACCCATCTCGACTTCATGGAACTGTACGATCCCGACCTGCTGACGGGGATCATCAACGGACTGTACAAAGTGCCGGGCAGCGCGCTGGCGACCTACGACTTCAACGCCATCGATGCCGACGTGCTGGGCGCGGTCTATGAGCAGTATCTGGGCTTTAAGGCGCAGGACCCGACGGCGAAGACCAAGATTGACCCGCGCAAACGCGAGAAGCGCAAGGCGCAGGGCATCTACTACACGCCGAAGTTCGTGGTGCGCTACATCGTCCAGCAGACGGTGGGGCGGCGGCTGGCGGAAGGCGCAGACCCGCACAACCTGCGCATTCTGGACCCGGCGTGTGGCAGCGGCTCGTTTTTGATCGAGGCGTTCGACGTGCTGGATCGCCACATTGCGCAGACGGAGAAGGACTTGCCAGCGGCGGAACGGCGGCAGCGCATCCTGCGCGAGAATCTGTTCGGCGTCGATCTGGATGATCAGGCAGTGGAAGTGACGCGGCTGAACCTGGCGCTGCGGGCGGCGTATGGGCGCGAGAAGCTGCCGTACCTGACGAACATCAAGCACGGCAACAGCCTGATCGATGACGCGGTGGTGGCGGGGGCGACGGCGTTCCGGTGGGAGGAGCAGTTCGACACGATCATGGCTGCGGGCGGCTTTGACGTGGTGATCGGCAACCCGCCGTATGGTTATATGCTGACCCAACAGGAACAAGAATATTTTAGGACACGATATATCCATCAAGATTATCAGAAAGATTTGTATCTGCTGTTCTTGGAACGATACAAAGACATGATATCTGAAAGTGGTCTCTTGGGCGTAATTATCCCAAATACCTGGCTTCAGTCGATCACCTTGAAGAAAATACGTATTTATCTAACCCGCGAATACAAGTGGTTAAGCATACTAAATTTTACAGATAGGGTATTCAAAGATGCTATCGTAGATACCCATGTTATCGTACTCAAGAAGTGAACGGAGGGAATTAGCTCCAGTGACTCAATTAGTATTGAGACCTATCAGCCAGAAACAAATCCCAATTCAAGACCTTTATCGGGATTGGATATCGCCCAAACTGGTGATCCGATTAATGTTACAGCCGATAGTGGTTTACGGAAGTTAGTAGAAAAAGTTCGAAGTGTCTCTACTGAATTGCATAACATCTGCAAAGTTGTAAATGGCGTAAAACCGTTTGAGACAGGCAAGGGAACACCGCCTCAGACCGCCGAGGTAGTAGAACAACAACCATATGTTGCAGAAGGTAGGAAACCGGACGAGACTTGGTCGCCATTGTTGCGCGGGAGTCTTATGCAGCGTTACATAAATTTATGGGATCAAAATTACTGGATCAAGTATGGAAGGTGGTTAGCTGCCCCACGCGAGCCTGAGATTTTCTTCTCTTACGAGAACAAGCTATTTATTCGTCAAACGGGCGACTCGTTGATTGCAACGCTAATTGAAAAAGGATTTGTAGCAAGGAATAATCTGCACATCATCTTGCCTCAAGCTGAGTTCTACCGACTTGAGTACATTCTTGGGATCATAAATTCCAAGACTATGGACACTGTCTACAGTCTAATGAATCCTGAAAAGGGCGAAGCGCTGGCAGAAGTCAAAAAGACTCATGTCGAAAAACTCCCCATCCGCACCATCGACTTCGATGACCCCGCCGATAAAGACCGCCATGACCGCCTCGTCGCCCTCGTCGACACCATGCTCCGCCTCAAACGCGAACACGCCGCCGAAAGCGCCGCCTTCAGCGACAAGCGCCACGACCTCGCCGAACGCATCGCCCGCACAGACGCCGCCATTGACGCGCTGGTCTACGAGTTGTATGGGCTGACGGATGAGGAGATTGCGCTGGTGGAGGGGAGCGGTGGGTGAGTGAGAGGGTGTACCTCACCCCGCATAAATTCTGCTTCACACTGATTCGCACCCCTCTCCGTTTACGGAGAGGGGACGGGGGTTTTCACGGGTAGGTATTTCACACAAACCCTCACCCCAACCCCTCTCCCTCAGGGAGAGGGGCTTAAGAAGACTCTTCTGACCCCCCTTCGCCCTGAGGGAGAAGGGGCTGGGGGTTGAGGGTATCA
>Ga0224723_1001295_pt1 | contig 15334 bp, 12 predicted proteins | sample Balambano_FR2_Me_FD_161647 | JGI IMG/M metagenome (GOLD analysis project Ga0224723, IMG submission 161647) | Freshwater sediment microbial communities from Lake Towuti, South Sulawesi, Indonesia - Balambano_FR2_MetaG | ecosystem: Environmental > Aquatic > Freshwater > Lake > Sediment | place...
GCTGGTGCCCGGTCTTTCCGACCTTGGCCGGCGCGTGCCAGCGACTGCGCCAGCGCCGCAATGCGCGGATCGCGCCGGCCAAGGTCGGAAAGACCGGGCACCAGCACCAGCGCCGCGCGTGGCCTTGCATCGGCGGGTCGCCACAGGTCGGTTGCCTCGTCCAGCGCGCCGCGGCCCGGTGCAGCGGTCGTGGCCTTCAGGCCGGAAGGCCCGCTGCCGGCCGCGATATCGGCCAGCACGGTGCCGGCCTCGCCACCGCAGGCGCCCAGCAGCAGGCTCAGCGCGAGAAATGCAGGACGCATTCGAGCTGCGCCGACCAGAGGAACTGGTCGATCGGGGCTGCGGCAACCAGCCCGAAGCCGGCCCGCCGCAGCGTGCGCGCATCGCGCGCCAGGGCGGCCGGATTGCAGCTCACGTACACCACGTGGCGCACACGGCTGGCAGCGATCGTCGCAATCTGCGCCGCCGCGCCGGCAAAGGGCGGATCGAGCACCACCGCATCGAACGGCGCCAGTTCCTGCGGCTGCAGCGGCTGGCGCGCCAGGTCGCGGTGCACCGCACGCACGCGCGTGCCCCCGGTGGCGCGAGCCAGCGCCGAGGCAGCAGCCGCGTCCCCCTCGAAGGCTGCGACGCTGCCACGCCCGGCCAATGCGAACGACAATGTGCCAAGGCCGGCATACAGATCGGCGATGCGCCTTGCCTTCGCCGGCAGGTGGGCCAGCACCGCGGCGATGATGGCGGCTTCGCCCTCGCGGCTCGCCTGAAGGAAGGCGCCGGGCGGGGCGGCAACTGCGTTGCCGGAGAGCGTGATGGTCGCGCTGGCATGCGCGGCAACCGGTTCCGGCGCCTCGTCGCCGCGTGCGCATGACAGACGCACCAGCGCATGCGCGCGTGCGAACTCGACAAGCAGCTCGCGCGCCGCGACGTCGGGGTCACGTTCCAGCCGCAGCAGCAGGTCGGGGCCGTGGTCCAGCAGATTGACGATCCCGGCACCATCACGCCGCAGCGCGGGCAGGCCAGCGAGCAGCGCGCGCAGCGGCGCGATCAGGGCAAGCAGGCGCGGGTGCAGCACCAGGCATGCCGAAAGATCGACCACCGCCGCACCACGCCGCGCGTGAAGTCCGACGCGAACCGACCCGTCGCGTTGCCGCGACAGCGCGAAATCAGCCCGGCGGCGAGTGCCCGGCGGTGTGCGCACCAGCGGGGCAACCGGCACACCGGCAAAGCCCGCGCGCGCCAGCGCATCGACCAACAGCCCGGTCTTCCAGCTGGCGTAGGCGCCATCGGCCATGTGCTGCGCGGCGCAACCGCCGCAACTGCCGAAATGCGGGCATGGCGGATCGGCGCGTTCGGGCGAGCGGGAAAGCCATTCGTCGGCCTCGAAGACCAGCGCATCGCCTCGCCGGCCGGCAGGCGAAGCACGCACGCGTTCGCCGGGAAGCGCTGAGGGCACGAAGGCGCGCGCGCCATCGAATGTCGCGATGCCATCGCCGGCGGCGCCGAGCGAGTCGATCAGCAGCTCGACGTGCGGAGCGGCTCCCTCCCTGTCCCTCCCCCGCTTACGCGGGAGAGGGGACGGCACGGCACTCTCCGTGATCGGTCCCCTCTCCCGCGTAAGCGGGGGAGGGACAGGGAGGGGGTGGGGCGGCGTCTTCAGCCTTGCGTCTCAGCCCGCGTTGCCGAATGCGTTCAGTCCCGTCTGCGCGCGGCCCAGGATCAGCGCATGAATGTCGTGCGTGCCCTCATACGTGTTCACGGCTTCAAGGTTCATGACGTGCCGGATCACGTGATACTCGTCGGCAATGCCATTGCCGCCGTGCATGTCGCGGGCAACGCGCGCGATATCCAGCGCCTTGCCGCAGGAATTGCGCTTGCACAGGCTGATCATCTCCGGCGCGGCGCGACCTTCGTCCATCAGGCGGCCCAGACGCAGCACGGCCTGCAGGCCGATGGTGATCTCGGTCTGCATGTCGGCGAGTTTCTTCTGGATCAGCTGCGTGGCCGCCAGCGGTTTGCCGAACATTTTCCGTTCCATCGTGTAGCTGCGGGCCGCATGCCAGCAGAACTCGGCCGCGCCCAGCGCACCCCAGGCGATGCCGTAGCGTGCGCGGTTCAGGCAGGAAAACGGCCCCTTCAGCCCCTTCACCTGCAAGCGATTCGCCTCCGGCACGTGCACGTCCTGCATCATGATCATGCCGGTGGTCGATGCCCGCAGGCTGAACTTGCCCTCGATCTTAGGCGCGGAAAGGCCGGCCATGCCTTTCTCCAGGATGAAGCCGGCAATGTCGCCGGCGTCGTCCTTGGCCCAAACCACGAACACATCGGCGATGGGCGAATTGGTGATCCAGGTCTTGCTGCCGTTCAGCAGGTAGCCGCCCTGCACGGTTTTCGCGCGCGTGCGCATCGAGCCGGGATCGCTGCCGGCATCCGGCTCGGTCAGGCCGAAGCAGCCCACGAACTCGCCGCTGCGCAGTTTCGACAGGAAACGGTCCTTCTGGTCGTCGGTGCCGAACGCCCAGATCGGATACATCACCAGCGACGACTGCACGCTGAAGGCGCTGCGATAGCCGCTGTCCACGCGCTCCACCTCGCGCGCGATCAGGCCATAGGCGACGTAGCTCACACCGGCGCAGCCGTGGCTGTCGAGCGTGGCGCCCAGGAAGCCCATCTCGCCCATCTCGTTCATGATCTCGCGATGGAACTTTTCGTGCCGGTTGGCCTCCAGCACGCGAACGAAGAGTTTCTCCTGGCAGTACTCGCGCGCGGCGTCGCGGATGGCGCGCTCGTCCTCGCCCAGCTGGTCGTCCAGCAGCAGTGCATCGTCCCAGGTAAAGGGCGGCAGGGTGGACTTCTTGGACTTAGCCGGCGCGGCTGGCGCGGGTGTGATCACGTTCATCGCGTCTCTCCCTTGGGCTTTCGCCGGTTTAGACCGCGCACCGCGCCGCGGGAAGACCTAGGCGGCTTCGGCTTCTTCCACTGGCGCGTCGGCGACCGGCCTGGCCGGGCGGGCGCGCAGCAGCATGAAGGCCGGCATCGCATCGCCAAAGCCGACCACCTTCGGCTCCGGCACCGGGGTTGAGGCGCGGTTGGTCCTTGGCGTGCGCGTGCGCGGCTCGGTCCCGGGCGCTCCCGGTCCGGGTGCTGGCGGTGCCGGCGCTGGCGCGTCCACGACCGGCGCGGGACGCGACCCCCGTGCCGGACGCGCGGCGCGCACCGGACGCTCGCCGCGCTCTGCGTTGCCCCGGCGGCCGCGAGCCGGGGCACGCTCGCCGCCGGCGGAGTCCGCGGCACTGGATTCAGCGCCGATCGGATCCAGCCCCTCGACCGCCACACGCGGAATGGGGGCACCCGTCAACCGTTCGATCGCAGCGACCTGCTTGGCGTCCTCAAGCGTGGCGATTGTAAAGGCCCGACCCTCGCGCCCGGCGCGGCCCGTTCGCCCGATGCGGTGCACATAGTCCTCGGCATGGTAGGGCACATCGAAATTGAACACGTGGGAGAGCCCGCCGATGTCGAGGCCCCGCGCGGCCACGTCGCTGCACACCAGCAGGTCGATGGCGCCGGCCTTGAACTTCTCCAGCGTCTCGGTGCGACGGCTTTGCACCATGTCGCCGTGCAGCGCGCCGACATTGAAGCCGTGGCGCGCCAGGCTTTTGTACAGGATGTCCACGTCGCGCTTGCGGTTGCAGAAGATCAGCGCGTTCTTCACCTCCTCGCTGCGCAGCAGGTGGCGCAGCGCTTCGCGCTTGTCGGTCGGGCGCGCCATCACCAAGCCTTGCGTCACGGTGGTGGCGACAGTCGCCGGCCGGCTGACCGTGACTTCCTTGGGGTTGGACAGAAACTTGTCGGCCAGCCTGCGGATCTCCGGCGGCATGGTTGCGCTGAAGAACAGCGTCTGCCGGATCGGCGAGAGCAGGCCGACGATGCGCTCGACATCCGGGATGAACCCCATGTCCAGCATGCGGTCGGCCTCGTCGATCACCAGGATCTTCACGTCGGTCAGCAGCAGGCCCCCGCGTTCGAACAGATCGAGCAGCCGGCCGGGGGTGGCGATCAGCGCATCGACGCCGCGGTTCAGCCGCGCGATCTGGTCGCCCATGCTCTCGCCACCGATGACCAAGGCGAAATCGAACTTGGTGTACTTCGCGTACTTCACGAAATTGTCGGCGACCTGGGCAGCAAGTTCACGCGTTGGCTCCAGGATCAGGGCGCGGGGCATGCGGGCGCGGGCACGGTTGCCGGCCATGATGTCCAGCATCGGCAGGGTGAAGCCGGCGGTCTTGCCGGTGCCGGTCTGGGCGGAGCCCAGCACGTCGCGGCCCATCAGCACATACGGGATGGCCTGGGCCTGGATCGGCGTGGGCGAGACGTAGCCGGCTTCGGCGACAGCCCTGACGACACGTTCGGAAAGCCCCAGCTCGGCGAAGGCCGACATCGGCTGCGTTTCAGCAGGCGCCGGCACGGAATCGCCGGCCGGGGAGTCAAGGTCGTGCAAAAGCGGATCACCCGGAACATGGGCACATGGGCGGGACGGCCGATGCCGGCCCCGGCCACTGCTTGTCGGTCAGGTAGGCGCCGGATGTCTGGAAGTCAAGAAAAACAAGGCATCAGGCTGCCTTGAGCGCCTCGCGCAGCTTGGTTTCCTGTTCCTTGGAAAGGTTCGTGCGCAACACCGTGCCGCCGAAATGCGCCATCTCGGGCAGCACCTTGTCGGCGGTCACGCTGCGCACCAGCACGCAGAGCGCGGCTTGGCCCGGCTGCAGCGATTCGGCGGCCTGCTTCATGAACTTGTCATCGATGCCGATGTCGGTCAGGTAGCCGGAAAGCGCGCCGGCGCCGGCGCCGACCGCCGCGCCCAGCAACGGGTTCAGGAACAGCAGGCCGATCAGAGTGCCCCACAGCGCGCCGCCGGCGGCCCCGGCCGCCGTGGTGTTCACCACCTGGTGCAGCTTCACCGAGCCATCGGCCAGCCGTTCCGCTATCACCGCATCGCCCAGGCTGATCAGGTATTCCTTCTGCAGCTCGAACAGTTTCTTGCGCGCGGCTTCGGCGGTGGCTTCGTCGGGGTAGGCGATGATGACAAGATCAGCCATGGGAATGGTCCCTGCATCTGTTTCTGATGAGCATCGAGGCCAACGAGGCTAGCAACGACACGCCAAGCAGGCCAGCACACGGCGTTGTTGTGCTGTCCAGCCTTTTGCTTCGCAATCCCATCATGCAAACGTTGATCCTGCTGCCGGGGTTGCTGTGCGATGCCGCGCTGTGGGCGCATCAGACCCGCTATCTCGCCGACCTCGCGACCATCCGGGTTGCCGACCTGACGCAGGACGAAACGGTGGAAGCGATGGCCGCGCGGGTGCTGGACGCAGCACCCGCGACGTTCGCGATGGCCGCACTGTCGATGGGTGGCTACGCGGCATTCGCGATCCTGCGCGCCGCCCCCGACCGCGTGACGCGGCTGGCGCTGCTCGACACCTCGGCCAGGCCCGATACCGAGGAGCAGGTCACGCGCCGGAAGCTCCTCATGCAGCTGGCGCAGCGCGGCCAGTTCAAGGGCGTGACGCCGAAACTGCTGCCGCTGCTGGTGCACCCCGACCGAGTGGAGGAGCAACCGCTGGCCGGCGAGGTGACGGCGATGGCCGAGCGCGTCGGCAAGGAAGCGTTCCTGCGCCAGCAGCGCGCGATCATGGCAAGGCCGGACTCTCGGCCACTGCTGCCAATGATCACGGTGCCGACGATGGTGATCTGCGGCCGGCAGGATGCGCTGACCCCGCTGGATCGCAGCGAGGAAATGGCAGCCGCCATTCCGGCTGCGAAACTCGCCGTCATCGAGGAGTGCGGGCACCTTTCGACGATGGAGCGGCCGCACGCGGTGACGGCGCTGATGCGGCTGTGGCTGGGTGGCCAGGTTTGACCTTGAAGGAACTGCGCCAGCACATGTGATGAGTGGCCGTGCTCGGATCGCGGGATACCAGCCGATGCCAGCCCATCCGCCTGGGCGCCCCTCAATCCCGCCGTGCAACCAGCGCAAAAATCTTGTGACCGACCGGGAAGGTTTCGGCGCCGCCCGTCGCCTCGACCAGCATCGCCTCCATCGCGGTGTCGAAGCGGGCCAAGGTCTCGGCATCCATCACCGGTCCGACGCCGGCCGAGGCGCGCACGCGGCCGCGCCAGCCCTCATGCGTGTAGGTCAGCGTGGTGGTGTAGGCGAACGCTTCCCAGGCGGTGAAGCCAGCACGCGTGAGGTCGGATGTCCAGTCGGGGTAGCGGAAGGTGCCGCCAACGCTGCCGCCGGTCTTTGGCGTGTGCTGCAGCACCAGGTCCCAGGTCTTGCGGCCGATGCTGCCGGGGGTGAAATGCCAGTCGAGATCGCAGATCAGCAACCGGCCGCCCGGCGCCAGCAGGCGTGCGCACTCGGCGGCGGCGCGCGGGCGGTCGAACCAGTGCCAGCAGGTGGCGGCGGTGATGCACTCGAACGCGGCATCCTTCAGCCCGGTCGCTTCAGCCGATGCCTGCACATAATCGATCGCCACACCTGCCGCCGCATCCAGCCGCCGCGCCTGGTCCAGCAGCGCCGCGTTGGGGTCGAGCCCGGTCACGCGGCACCCGCGTTGTGCCAGCGCGCGGGCCAGCAGGCCAGTGCCGGTGCCGATATCCAGCACGCGCTGGCCGGCAAGCCCGCACCCCAGCGCGGCGATGCGGGCGAAGAAACTTTCCGGAAAGCCCTGGCGATGCTGCGCGTAGTCGGCAGCGGCCTTGCCGAAATCCGGCGCGGCGGAAGACTCAGACATCCACCGCCGCATCGTCGAGTTTCGCCGCGTTGTCCTGGATGAACTTGAAGCGCAGCTCGGGCTTCCTGCCCATCAGCGCCTCGACCAGCTCGCTGGTGGCCGCGCGTGTCTCAGGCGGCAGCACCACCTGCAGCAGGCTCCGCTTCTTCGGGTCCATGGTGGTTTCCTTCAGCGCCGCCGGCGGCATTTCGCCCAGACCCTTGAAGCGGGAAACCTCGACCTTGGCGTTGGTCCTGAAGGCCGACTTCATCAGCCGCTCGCGGTCGGCGTCGTCCATCGCGTACACGGTCTTGGCCCCCTGCGTCAGGCGATAGAGCGGCGGGCGGGCCAGGAAAACCTTGCCGTCGCGCACCAGGTGCGGCAGTTCGCGATAGAAGAAGGTCATCAGCAGCGAGGCAATGTGCGCGCCATCCACGTCGGCATCGGTCATGATGATGATGCGGCCATAGCGCAGCCGGGCGGCATCGAATTTTTCGCCCACGCCGCAGCCCAGCGCCTCGATCAGGTCCTTCAGTTCCTGGTTGGCGCGCAGTTTCTCGGTCGAGGCCGAGGCGACGTTCAGGATCTTGCCACGCAGCGGCAGGATCGCCTGCGTCTCGCGGTCGCGGGCCGACTTCGCTGACCCGCCGGCGGAATCGCCCTCGACGATGAACAGTTCCGTGCCGTCGGCGCTCTCGCGCGAGCAATCGGCCAGTTTCCCCGGCAGCCGCAGCTTGCGGGTGGCGGACTTGCGCGGCGTGTCCTTGGCTTCCTTGCGGCGGATGCGCTCCTCGGCGCGTTCGATGACAAAGGCCAGCAGATTGTCGGCGCTGGCGGGGTCGCCGGTAAGCCAGTGGTCGAAATGGTCGCGCGTCGCGAGCTCCACCAGCCGGGCGGCATCAGGGCTGGTCAGGCGCTCCTTGGTCTGGCCCTGGAACTGCGGCTCCCGCATGAACAGCGAGAGTTTGGCGGCCATCGGCACCAGCACGTCGTCAGCGGCGATCTGCGCTGCGCGGCGGTTGCTTTTCAGCTCGCCATAGGCCCGCAGACCCTTGACCAGGGCGGCGCGGAAGCCGGCCTCGTGCGTGCCGCCCAACGGCGTCGGCACGGTGTTGCAGTAGGTGTGCAGGAAGCCCTCGCCGCCATCCAGCCAGCACGCCGCCCACTCCACGCGGCCCTGGTTGTCGGGGAAGGCCACGGTGCCGCTCCATGCGGCCGGCACCACGCGCGGCGCGCCCTCGGTCTCCGCCGCCAGGCTGTCGGAGATGCCGCCGGGGAAATGCAGCACCGCTTCGGCCGGCGTATCGTCGCGGATCAGTTTCGGGTCGCACGCCCAGCGGATTTCCACGCCGCCGAACAGGTATGCCTTGCTGCGCGCCATGCGGTACAGGCGGTCGGGGCGGAACTGCGCGGCGCGGCCGAAAATCTTTGGATCGGGGCGGAAGCGGATTCTGGTGCCACGGCGGTTCGTCACCGGCCCGGCGTTCTTCAATTTGCCGCGTGGCTTGCCCTCCTCGAACTCCATCGTCCACAGCGTGCGGTCACGCGCGACCTCCACTTCCAGCCGCTCGCTGAGCGCGTTCACCACGGAACTGCCAACGCCATGCAGCCCGCCCGAGGTGTTGTATGCCTTGCCCGAGAATTTCCCGCCCGAGTGCAGCGTGGTGAGAATCACCTCGAGCGCGCTCTGCTTCGGGAATTTCGGGTGTGGATCGACCGGGATGCCGCGCCCGTTGTCGCGGACGCTGACCCAGTTGTCCGGGGCCAGCGTGATCTCGATGAAACTGGCATGGCCGGCCACCGCCTCGTCCATGCTGTTGTCGAGGATTTCGGCCACCAGATGGTGCATGGCGGCTTCGTCGGTGCCGCCGATATACATGCCGGGCCGGCGGCGCACCGGCTCCAGCCCCTCCAGCACCTCGATATGCGAGGCGTCGTAGGAAGCACCCGCCTCGCCCTGTTGGAACAGGTCGTTCATGCGATGTTCCTAATGGGCCGGGGGAGTCGGGCGCAAGGCCGATGCGGTCAGGCCGTCGGCTGGATGGCGGCGTGCAGCAGCAGGTTTTCCAGGGCCTCCTGCCGCCCCGAGCGCGGCCTCGGGTTCAGGCCGGCTTCCGCCACGCGTGCAGCGATCTCGGCCATGCTGAGTCGCCCTGCCAGGATGTCGGCGCCAAGGCCGGAATCCCAGCCGGCATAGCGTTCGGCGCGCGCGCGATCCAGCGCGCCATCCGCCACCAGGCGCTCGGCGATCAGCAGCGCCGCGGCCAGCGCGTCCAGCCCGCCGACATGGGCATGGAACAGGTCGGCCGGGTCGATCGATTGGCGCCTGATCTTCGCATCGAAGTTGAAGCCGCCATCCCCCAGCCCGCCATGGCGCACGATCTCCAGCATGGCGGGGGCAAGTTCCTGCGGGTTGATCGGGAACTGGTCGGTATCCCAGCCATTGCGCGGATCGCCGCGGTTGATGTCGATCGAGCCAAGAATTTTCAGGCTCGCGGCCAGCGCCACCTCATGCTCGAAATCGTGGCCGGCGAGGGTGGCGTGGTTGACCTCGATATTGACCTTCACCTCCTCGTGCAGGTCGAAGCGGCGCAGGAAGCCATACACGGTCGCCACGTCGCGGTCGTATTGGTGCTTGGTGGGCTCCATCGGCTTGGGCTCGATCAGGATGGTGCCCTTGAAGCCGATGCGGTGCTTGTGTTCGACCACCAGGCGCAGGAAACGGCCGAGCTGTTCGGTTTCGCGCCGCAGGTCGGTGTTCAGCAGCGTGTCGTAGCCCTCGCGCCCGCCCCACAGCACATAATTCTCGCCGCCCAGCCGGTGCGTCGCTTCCAGCATGTGCGCAACCGTCGCGGCGGCATAGGCGAACACCTCCGGATCGGGGTTGGTCGCCGCGCCGGCCATGTAGCGCGGGTGCGAGAACAGGTTCGTCGTGCCCCACAGCAGGCGGATGCCGGTCTCGGTCATGCGCCGTTCGATCACCGCCAGCACGCGATCGAGGTTGTCCAGGCTTTCGCGCAAGGTCGCGGCTTCGGGCGCCACGTCGCGATCGTGGAAGCAGAAGAACGGCATGCCCAGCCTCTGCATGAAGGCGAAGGCGGCATCGGCCTTGGCAATGGCGGCTGCCATCGGCTCACCGTGATGCCACGGCCGGTCGATCGTGGGTGCGCCGAAAGGATCAAGCCCGGTCCAGCACAGCGTGTGCCAATAGGCGACGGCCGGGCGCAGCCAGTCGGCCATGCGCTTGCCCAGCACCAGGCGATCGGGGTGGTAGTGGCGGTAGGCCAACGCAGCGTCGCCGCCCGCGCCGGCAAAGGGCACACGGTCGAACCCGTCGAAGATGGTGCTCATCATTCCTCCTTGGCGTGCGCGGCGAACACGGGGCGCAGCGCCGGGTAGAGTTGACTGAAGATTTTTCTGCGCGGCGCCATGGCGCCGGCCAGCGCAGGTTCCGGCATCACGGTCTCGCTTACCGTCGGCTTGGTGGCGATTTCGGCGATGCTGCCGTCGCCGACTGCGATGCGGGCCAGCCGCGCCGCGCCGGTGGCGACGCCCGCGTGCGTCGCTTCGTGGCGCAGCATCGGCCGATCGAGGGCGGTGGCGATGATGCGCGCCCACAGCAGGCTGCGGGCGCCGCCACCGATCAGCGCCAGTGCCTCGATACGCGGGCCGCGCGCTTCCAGCGCATCCAGCCCGTCGGCCAGCGCGAACGCCACCCCTTCCAGCACGGCGCGCGCCATGGCGGCACGATCGGTGCTGCCGGTCAGGCCGAAGAACACGCCGGTGGCGGCGGGGGCGTTGTGCGGCGTGCGCTCGCCGCTGAGATAGGGCAGGAAGAGCGGGCAGCCCCCGGCGTCCAGGCTGATCTGTTCAAGCAACGCCGCCTCGCTCGCGGCGCCCAGCACGCCGGAAATCCAGCGCAGCGAGGCGGCGGCCGACAGGATCACCGCCATGCGGTGCCAGGTGTCCGGCAGCGCGTGGCAGAAGGCGTGCACGCCGTTGTCGGGGTCGGGCATGAACCGGTCGTCGGCGACGAACACCACGCCCGAGGTACCCAGCGACACGAAGGCGTCGCCTGCGCGCACGCAGCCCATGCCAATGGCGCCGGCGGCATTGTCGCCCGCGCCGCCGGCCACCGGGCAGTTTTCCGGCAGGCCCCAGACGGCGGCGATGTCGGCGCGCAGGCGGCCGGCAATCTCGGTGCCTTCCACCAGGCGCGGCATGCTGGCCGGCGCAAGGCCAGTGGCCGCCAGCAGCGCCTCGTTCCAGCGCCGCGCGGCGACATCCAGCCACAGGGTGCCGGCGGCGTCCGACATGTCGGAGGCGTGTTCGCCGGTGAGTTTCAGCCGCAGCCAGTCCTTCGGCAGCAGTACCTTGCGGGTGGCCGCGAAGATATCGGGTTCATGCGCGCGCACCCAGGCGAGTTTGGGGGCGGTGAAGCCGGGCATCGCCAGGTTGCCGGCGATCCGGCGCGCAGCCTGGTCCAGCGCCTTGCACTCCTCGAACGCGCGTCCGTCGTTCCACAGGATCGCCGGCCGCAGCACCTGGTCGCTTGCATCCAGCAGCACCGCGCCGTGCATCTGGCCGGCCAATCCGATGCCCCGCACGGCGCTCCAACTTTTCGCCGGCACGGCCGCGCGCAGCTGCGCCACCGCCGCTTCCGTCGCGCGCCACCAATCGGCGGGGTCCTGCTCGCTCCAGCGCGGCCGGGGGGACGAGAGCGGGACGGGTGCGTCGGCCTCGGCAACCAGGCGGTCGGTCGCGTCAAGCAGCACCACCTTGACCGAGGAGGTGCCGAGATCGATTCCCAGATACATTCCCGAACGCCCAGAGGTTTTGCGGTCGGATACATCGGCCGCCAAGGGCGCGCCAGATGCGACCGGCGAGTTGCCGAAGCGTGGGACAGGATGCATCTTGCCCCGGGTGCCGCGGTTCGGGCACACGGGCAGCAGGAAGTGCCGGTACACCGGCATCATCAAGGGAGCGACGTTCGGGGGATGGGGCTCGCGGCGACGGTCGTGCTGAACGGGCTGACACTGGCCGCGCTCTACTTCATCGTGGCCAGCGGATTCTCCCTGATTTTCGGCCTGATGCGCGTGGTCAACATGGCGCACGGCACGCTGTACCTGGTTGCCGGCTATGTAGGCTACCGCGTGTTCGAGCCGCTGTACGACGCCGACGTCTGGTGGGCCTGGTACGCCGGCCTCGCCGCAGGCATCGCCTTTGCCGCCGTTGCCGGCGCGCTGATGCAGGTGCTGCTGCTGTCATGGATGCAGGGACAGGAGCTGCGCCAGGCGCTGGTGACGATCGGCATTTCCATCATCGCGGCCGACCAGGTACTGGCGATCTTCGGCGGCACGCCGCGGCAGTTCTTCGCGCCCGATGCCATCTTCGGCTCCACCCAGGTGCCGTTCGTGGGCGGCTATCCGACCTTCCGGCTGGTGCAGATCGGCGTGGCCATGGCGGTGGGCGTGGCGCTGTGGCTGCTGCTGAACCGGACCAGACTGGGAATGATGATCCGCGCCGGCGTCGATGACCGGGAGATGCTGGGCGCCTGCGGCGTGAACGTGCCGCGCGTCGGTATCGCCGTGTTCGCGCTGGGGGCCGCGCTGTGCGGGCTTGGCGGCGTGATCGGTTCCACCGCGCAGCCGCTGGCGCTGGGGCAGGATGGACGCTTCCTGCTGATCTCGCTGGTGGTGGTGATCGTCGGCGGCATGGGATCGATCACCGGCACGGCGATCGGCGCGGTGCTGGTGGGCCTGGCCGAGCAGCTGGGGCAGGCGCTGTTCCCGACCTATTCAGTGATCCTGACCTTCGTGATCATGGCGACAGTGCTGGCGCTGCGGCCGCAGGGAATCCTCGGTCGTGGCTGAGCGCATCGTCCGCACAGGCGTGGTGGCGCTGTTGCTGACAGCACCATTCCTGCTGCTGGCCGTGCTGCCGCTGAACCAGGCGCAGTTCTGGACCGCCAATGTGCTGGGCCGGGCGGTGGTGTTCGGCATCATCGCGCTGTCGCTGACCTTCCTTGCAACCTACGGCGGCTTCATCTCGCTGGCGCAGATGATGATCGCGGGCACAGCGGGCTACGGTGTCGCGGTGACGGTGGATGGCGCAGTGCCCAGCATCGTCGGCGGCCTGCCCTATGCGCTGGCCGTGCCGCTTGGGCTGCTGGCAGCCACGGCAATGGGCCTGCTGGTCGGCGCGATCGCCGTGCGCACCCGCGACATTTACCTGCTGATGATCACACTGGCGCTGGCCATGGGAGTGTTCCGCTTTGTCGAGACCAACATCGCCTGGTTCAACGGCTATGAGGGCATTCGCAACGTCGTGGGGCCGCGGCTGTTCGGCCAGGACTTCCGCAACCCCTACGTGTTCTATTACGTGTCGCTGGCGGTGGCGCTGCTGCTGTACGGGTTCGTGCTGTACCTGGTGCGCACGCCGTTCGGCCTGGTGCTGCAGGGCATCCGCGACAATGCGCGGCGGGTGGCGGCGCTGGGCTACTCCGTGCCGCTGCACCGCATCGCGGCGTTCGGCGTGGCCGGGTTCATCGCCGGCTGCGGCGGCGTGCTGGCCACCATCTACAACATCGGCATCTCGCCGGGCTCGATCGGGCTGGGGCCGACGGTCAACGTGCTGATCATGAGCGTGATCGGCGGCCTGGGGCATCCCGTGGGCGCGTTCATCGGTTCGCTGATCTTCACGGTGTTCGACACGTTTGCCGCCAATCTGTACGATCGCGACCGATTCAACACCCTGATCGGCCTGGTTTTCCTTGTCATCGTGCTGGTCTCGCCCGATGGCGTGACGGGCATTTTTGGCCGCTTGCGCGGGCTCGCGGGAGCGGGCAAACGATCGGCCCGGTCGCTTGCTTCAATCAACAAACCCTGAGGAGGAACAGATGCGATATCCGCTTACGCGCCGCACGGCGCTTCTGGGCACGGCGGGCCTTGCCGCCACGACGCTCTCGGCCCCCGCCATCGCGCAGCGGGCACCCATCCGCCTGGGCGGCCTGACCACGCTGGAAGGTCCCTTCGCCACCGGCGGGCAGGATGCGTATCGCTGCGTGCAGATGGAGCTTGAGCGGATCAACAACACCGCCGGCGGACGGCGCATCGAGTTCATCCGCGAAAGCTCGAACGCCCAGGCCGATGTGGCGCTGGCCCGCGCCCGCAAACTGATCGAGCAGGACAATGTGGACATCATCCTTGGCCCGCTGTCGGGGGCCGAGGGCATCGCGCTGCGCGACTATTCGCGCACGCTGACCGGCCGCACCATCGTCAACGGCAGTTCGGGCGCTGCCGACACCACGCTGCGCAACCCCTCGCCCAACTTCTTCCGCTTCAACACCGACGGCACGCAGTGGATGGCGGGGCTGGGCAACCACGTGTTCAAGACCATGGGCATCAAGGATGTCGCGGTGACGGCCGGCGACTATGCCTTCCCCTATGCCCAGGTATTCGGCTTCAACATCGAGTTCTGCCGCGCGGGCGGGCGTTCCACGCACTACTGGGCGCCGCTTGGCACCACCGATTTCGGCTCGCAGATTGCCCAGATCAACCGCTCCGATGCCGGCGCAATCGTGGTGGTGCATGGCGGCACGGACGGTTTGGCGTTCATGACGCAATACGCCCAGTCGGGCGGGTCGAAGCCGCTGATCGCGGGCTCGATCATGGCCGACCAGAGCATGCTGTCGGCGCGCGGACCGCACCGGCGCGTGATGATCGGCATGATCTCCGCCGGGCCGATCGCCGACGTGATCGATGATCCGACCTGGCGCGAGTTCGTGGAACGCTATCGGCGGCGCTGGCTGAACGAGGGCGGGTTCCAGTCGCCGTCGATCCATGGCGTGAACTACACGACGAACCTGTTGGGTATCCTGCATGCGCTGAACGCGGTGGATGGCGATCTTTCCGGCAACCAGGCGGCATTCCAGCGGGCGCTGGCGGCTGCTTCGTTCAACGCACCGACCGGGGCTTCGGTGAAGCTCGACCACAACCGGCAGGCCATCTCCGACATCTTCCTCAACCGTATCGAGGAGCGTGACGGCAGGGCACAGGTGGTGTCGTTCGCCCGCGCCAACGCGGTGAACCAGACGCTGGGCACACCCGAGGCACAGTTCCTGGCGCTTGGTTCGCCCTCGCGCGACAACCCCGGCTGCGTTCCTGCCTCGACCTGAACCCCGACGTTGCGGGGCCGGCCCTGGCCGGCCCCGCCGCTTTCCCCGTGACCGTTCCCGCCATCCGTCTGCGCCAGGTCAGCCGCCGGTTCGGCGCGTTGCAGGCCGTGCGCGACGTGAGTTTCGACGTGATGCCCGGCGAGCGGCGCGCCGTGCTGGGGCCGAACGGCGCCGGCAAGACCACGCTTTTCAACACCATCTGCGGCGACTTCCCGCCCAGCAGCGGCCAGATCGAGTTCTTCGGCGCGGAGATCACGCGGGCGCCGGCGCATCGGCGCACGCGCCTTGGCATCGGCCGCACTTACCAGACCTCGCTGCTGTTCAACGGCCTGACGGTGGCCGAGAACCTGTTCGTGGCGGTGCGCGGGCTGATGCCGAACCGCTTTTC
>Ga0224723_1001296_pt1 | contig 15330 bp, 6 predicted proteins | sample Balambano_FR2_Me_FD_161647 | JGI IMG/M metagenome (GOLD analysis project Ga0224723, IMG submission 161647) | Freshwater sediment microbial communities from Lake Towuti, South Sulawesi, Indonesia - Balambano_FR2_MetaG | ecosystem: Environmental > Aquatic > Freshwater > Lake > Sediment | place...
TCCATGTGGAAGCCACCCAGGCGCCTGATCTCAACTCTTGTTGTCATGTGTTGATGAAGTTGCGAGGCTGCCCCCAATCATTCCTGCCAGGCTTGCCAACGTAGCGGGCACATGGGCAGGCCCCTCCCACGCTGCCAATCGCAATATGGTCCAGCATACCGAGCCTGCCACCATCGCAAGTATCGCACCCGCAGCGGTGGCGCGCTTCCAGTACAACCCAAACCCCAATGGAATAGACAGCGACACTAAACTCAGGATGGACGACTCGCCCACAAGTTCGTAAATATTATTGCACTTATTGAAAACAGCATACAACAAACAGACCAAATGATGGTAAGTGGTAAAATAACGACAGTAACGATCTGATTGATTCTCTTGGGCTATTCGTCTATTGAAACCCTTAGGAACAAAGGATAATAGCTGAGAGAAGATCGGCTGTCCGGTAAAAAATTGCTTTGCTCATGTCAAACCTTATTTGGGTGACACCTTACAACGTTAGACCGGGAGAGGTTCTAACAAACTTCTCCCCTACTTTACCAGATAGTAGTTTATAACAGCGGGTAAATGTAAAGGGATTTTTCCCGATACTTACACTAAAAAAAACGTACTAACCAATGAAGTCAATTGCAAGTTTGCTGATTCTGTTACCATTTGCCGCTCAGGCACAATGGTCCTCCTCGGGGGATGGAAGCCGGGGTACGCAATTTTATACATCCGGAGGAGTGCTTGGATACAGCATTCGCACCCATACAGGCGGTGGATGGTCGTGGCAGTTGATCGATGGCTCCAACAATTCTTATTTCCATGTTCAGTATCCAACTGGAAATGTGGGGATGGGTACCTCTACCCCAGGGACGTGGTTTTCATCGAGAACCCTTGAGATTTTTGGGAATCGTCCTGTCTTAAAATTAACTGCCGAAAGCGCGGCCGGCCTTGGAACGTTCGTTTTTACCAATGCAAGTGTAAATCCTTCTACGCACCATGGTGAGTTTCATATCAATCATCAATTTGATCAAAGTGCACATGAAAAGTCAAAGATTCGCTTCAACAGCTATCCAGCAAGTGATCTCCTAACATTGCAGGCAGACGGCAATGTCGGGGTGGGAACAAGTAGTCCCACCCACAGGCTGACCATTGCCGGACCTGCATCTGGTGCATTGGTCCAGCAAGATATTTTTAATCCAAGTACCAACTCCGGATCGGTTGCAGGCCTTCGTTTCCACACTGCATCGGGGTGGAACATAATGCTGAGAACCCGGCAGGATGGAGCATGGCTGGAGTTAGCAGACGGAAATGGACAAGTTTTTCAAACCTGGCAGGAAGGGAGTTATTTCCCGACAGGAAACATTGGCATTGGAACCACCAATACCGGTCCATACAGACTTGCAGTTGAAGGAAAAATCGGAGCACGTGAAGTCAACGTAACCACCACATCCTGGTCTGATCACGTGTTCAGTAAAGACTACCAGTTGCGACCCTTGAATGAAGTGCAAAAATTCATCACTGAAAACCACCACCTGCCCGATGTGCCGAGCGAAAAAGAAGTACTCGCCAACGGTCAGAATTTGGGCGAAATGAATGCCCTTTTGTTGAAAAAGATAGAAGAGCTGACCCTCTATTTAATCGAGCAGAAAAACGAGATATTGGCCCTACGCCAGGAGCTGGAGATCGTGAAAAATAGCCACTGATAACACGCCAAGAGAGATGATGTGCCCCGACCTTAATACTACCAAATGAAAAACATTGTATTTTTCCTCGGCCTTGCGCTGGCCTTCTCCCCCGCCTCCGGGTTTGCCCAAACCACATTCGGAAACTGGACCTTGAGCCACCAAGGATTATGGCCCACTGGGGCTGGTATTCAAGTGGCCGGAGGAGATGCCACTTTTGGATTCTCCTCGACAGTTGGCAAGGTGAGTCTTCAGATTGATGGTGCATTCCGACAGCAAGAGACAGGAATGCCTAATTACTTTATGGATGCGGTGGGAATCGGTGCATCAAATCCCCAGGGACTTCAAGTTAATCTGGCCCTGCAATCGGAGCTGTCGCTGAGCGAGACCAATGTGAGAATGGGTGTTCTTGGCGGAACTCCGCGCCTGATTCTCGATCATTCCGGCAGCCAGACCTTTGAGATCGACAATTTCTCGGGGAGATTTCGAATCTTTAACCCGGGTGTGGAGCGATTCACCATATCAGCCAGTGGTGACGTAGGCATCGGCACCACTACTCCTGATGCGAAACTTACTGTCAAGGGTCTGGTGCACGCTCAAGAAGTGAAAGTTGATCTCAATGGAGCTGCCGCACCCGACTACGTATTCGAAAACGGTTATGCATTGCTGCCACTCAAAGAGGTGAAGAGCTTCATTGATAAAAACAAACACCTTCCCGAGGTACCCAGTGCAAAGGAGATGGAGTTGAGCGGCATTGACCTAGGGCAAATGAACCTGATTCTATTGAAGAAAATTGAGGAGTTGACACTCTATGTAATTGAACAAAAAGAACAGCTTGAGAAGGTACAAGCGGAGTTGCGGGATATAAAGAACAAAAGACAATGAATATGAAACTAGTTGTTTTCCTGGCGACCCTTGGGTTGTCATTTCAGGGGTTGTGCCAAACCTGGCAGGGTAACACCCTTCGTTTTTTTCATCCAACGATGGCCGACAATGGTGATGAAACGTGGATCACCCGATCGGATATAAATCCGGATGAAACACGACTGCGCATTAGAATGGGCGATGAAGAGACGTCTTTGTTAGAGGTCGGATACAACAGCTATCTCAACGGCCAGTGGATTCATACATTCACATTGGATGGATATGGAAATGCGAACTTCAAGGGCACCGTTGATCTAGCTGGAAATTTGGTACTTGGCAATCGGTTCAGAGTTCTGGATAATGGCAACATAGGAATTGGTCATTCAGCTCCGGGATCAAGAGTATCAATACGTACAAACCCTACAACCCAGGGATTGATTATCTCGAATTGTGACGCTCAGGGAAGTCAGTCACATTTTGGACTTACAACTGCCGATCAACCTAGGTTGGGACTCGCCAGCGAATCATATCTAAACTTTTACAACGATGGCAAATGGAATTTGAATTCTAGTAATAGTTCTGGAAGTACAGTTCCTTTTTCCATTAACATGGATGGCTCCTCCAGGCTTTTTGTGCAACCTGATGGTCATATCGGAATCGGCACGGTTAATCCGGGTCCATACAGACTTGCAGTTGAAGGGAAAGTGGGAGCCCGCGAAGTAAACGTCACTACCTCAGGCTGGTCAGATTATGTTTTTCATAAAGACTATGCGTTGCGCCCGCTAAGCGAAGTTCAACAATTCATTTCCGAAAACCACCATCTGCCCGATGTGCCGAGTGAAAAAGAAGTACTCGCCAACGGCCAGAACCTGGGCGAGATGAATGTCATTCTGTTGAAGAAGATTGAGGAGTTGACCTTGTACATGATTCAGGCGAAGGACGAGCTTGATGCGCTGAAGTCAGCAAACAATGAGCTCAGGAAAATGATACAGGCGATTGGGGAAACCAAAAAATAATGATATGAAGAGTAAGTTATCGATGTTGGTCTTAACAGTAGCTGCAGTGGCTGCTCAAAATTACTTATGCTGGGGCCAGCAGCCGGTCATAGCAGAAGGAATCCGAATTCCCAATCGATTTACCTTCGGGCAAAATCAGTCGGCCATTGAGGTCGAAGTTCCAACGGGTTCCTACAATGCTATTCGAGGTTATAATGGTACGCAGTATATCGGGACCATCCATTTTTTTGACGATACCTGGTGGGGCGGCTCTCCTGCGGGTTCGGCAGCGTCAATCAACTTAGATGCCCATACAGCGGTTACGCTTGGTGACTGGCAAAACCCCACTGCCTATTTTCGTGAAACTGACCGCAGTGTTGGAATAGGAACCACGGATCCTACCGCTAAACTAGATGTTCGCGGTGGTATTGTTGCAAAAAATAGTTTCGGCAGCCAGTTCAGCCTTCAAACAAATGTATTTCGCTGGGATCTTGACGCGGATGAGAACGTTAACAACAGCTTTCGCATCCGGAACATTACCTCCGGAACGGTGCCCCTTACCATCACCACGACAGGTAATGTCGGTATTGGTATGGCCGACCCAGGCTCCTACAAACTTGCAGTAGAAGGAAAAATCGGAGCCCGAGAAGTAAACGTCACTACCTCAGGCTGGTCAGATTATGTTTTCCATAAAGACTATCATTTACGCCCGCTTAGGGAGGTGCAGAAGTTCATTTCCGAAAACCACCACCTGCCTGATGTGCCGAGCGAAAAAGAAGTACTCACCAACGGTCAGAACCTGGGTGAGATGAATGCCATTTTATTGAAGAAGATTGAGGAGTTGACGTTGTATATTATCAAACAAGAGGAAAGAATTCAAGCATTGGAAACAGCCAAAAAAAAGTAGAAATCAAATGAAATTGCGGTCATTACTTACCTTACTTATATGCACGGGTCTGGCATTGCCTGCTTTGGCACAACCCGATGTGCCAGTCGATTTGCTTACTGGACGTCCACAAGTCACAGTCCCGATTTGGAATGTTTCACAAGGCCATGTGTCACTACCCATCGGATTGGTGTACAGTGGCGGAGGGTTGCGGGTAGAAGACCGTGAAGGAACCGCTGGGATGGGATGGAGCCTGATGGCAGGCGGGTCGATTACCAGAGACCTTCGAGGCTTGCCCGATGACTTCATCGGAGCCTCATTCACCGCGGGCGATTTGCGACAAGGGTGGTTGATCGGGAGCGCCCCAACGCACATTTTGAGTTATAATTTCTCTGCCGATGACGCCACCGGCAGTTGCGCGGACGAAGCGACCGATCATAGTTTTTTGAGCGGGTATGCGTATACCAAAGATAGTGAACCAGATTTCTTCTCCGTGCAGGCACCCGGGCTGAGTTTTGGGTTTGTTTTCGGTACTGACAAACTGCCCAAGGTCGTTCCCTATCAGGATGTAAAGATCGATTTCGTCCAAAACAGTTTGGGCCAACTCATATCCTTTAAGATTACTTCCAACGATGGCACCCAGTACATGTTTAACTCGGTAGAGTCGGTGGTTCGGCAGTCGAAGCTGTATCAGGGCGGTTCGGAACTATCGGTACTGCGTACCACGCGTGAGTTGTATCGACAGCCCGTGACTTACAATAGCCAGTGGAAGCTGACGAAAGTTCTTTCACCGTCCGGTGGCGAGATCATACTGAACTACCGAGCAAAAGCTCTCGCAATCTCCAAAAAAGATCACAAGATATGGAGCAGCGCAACACCCTCGTCCGTTCAAAACTTGTATTTCCTCGAAGACCGTGTGACCTCGACTTACCTAACATCAATCGTGAGCGATGCGACCGAGGTCAATATTTCCTGGCAAGGGCATGGCGAGGTGGTGAGAACCATTGCAATAAAAGACAAGGTCTACCTGCAAGAGAAACTGTTTGCCCTCAGCTATGCCCCCATCAGTGGTGCTGCTGTCGCGAACACACGGCTATTTCTTAAGGGTGTGAACGAGCAAAACTCATTCTGTCTTTCTTATCCGGCCTACCGCTTTGATTACTACGATGTTACCTATGGCACTTATAACGGAACTACTCCCCTACCATTTGACAACACACACGAAAAACAAGATCTGTGGGGCTACTATAACGACAGCGCGACAGACAAGAAACCAACTGTTTATTACTACGCTTTTAAACCAAGCGAACAACGCTATAGACATTATCCAATTGGTGGAGGGGTTGTGCCGACTTCAATTTTCTCCGGCTCCAACAGAACAGTTAATCCATCGACTGTTATGGCTGGCGCGCTGCGAAAAATTACCTATCCCACGGGTGGTAGTGTTACCTTGTTGTACACTCCTAACCAATACCACGATACCGAAACGGCTTCCAGTCAATACGGGCCGGGAATACGGGTATCGCAAGTAACCATTTCAGATGGAATTGCCGGGGCACCCGATATCGTGCGGACTTATCATTACACACTCGCCAGCGGAGTTTCGAGCGGTAAATTTACCAGTAAGCCTGCCTTTGCTTTTCACAACGGCAGTACGCTCATGGTAGCCGAGGAGAATCTGGCGCCTGATGTGGAGCTTTTGTACGAGCGCGTTAGGGTAGATCAACCGGGCATGGGATACACCGTATTTGAATACGACCTGCCCCACATGTTTGGGGCGCAGGCCGCCACCCACGTGCGCGTGGCTCGGAGTGGTGTGCCATCCTGTACGCCCTTGGGCGAGTTGAAGCCAGGTCCTTATGCGTTCCCTTTCGTTCCGAATACGAATTTCGAGATAGAACGAGGTTTTCTTCGCTTGGTTACCGATTACAATGCCGGTGGCCAGGTAGTGAGTCAAAAAGAGTACACCTACAATTGGCTGCCCAAGCCGGGGCACCAGGTGTGGGGTGTGAAGTACGAGAAACTGGGCAACGATCTGTTTGTTTCCGGGAAATACCTGATCAACGCGGGTAGAGGCAAGGCAATACAAACAGAAGTCAGCCGTGTTTCCGACATGACTTCTCCCTCGCTGCAAATTACCTCAAGCGCGACCTACACGTATGGCGCCAGCCACAACCTACTCGCCACCGTGTCGCAACTCAATAGCGATGGCACCAACCATAAGATTCGGTACAAATACATTCCCGACTTTACCGGCCTCAGTTCCAACGCCACCGACCCCTATGTAGCTGGCATGCAGGCGCGGGTCGACCTGTTTATGCACGCAGCCCCTGTCGAAGTGATTCAGTCCGTGGTGTCAGCAGGAAGTGAGACCATAACGGGCGCCACACTCACGCTCTCAAAATCTTTTGCAACCCGGCCATTGCCCGCCCAGCAGTTATCTTTTTCAGGTGCGGGGGGTTTTTCGGAAGCAACACTTAGCGGAACGGGAACCTCGCAGACCATCAGCCGGTCGTCTTACCGGCCTCGCTTGTTTTTTGATGACTACGATTTGCAAGGTAATCTTACCGCCTGGCATGATGTCAAGTCGAAAAGTGGTGGGGCACTGTATGGCTACCTGGGAACCCGGCCGATCTTTTCAATCTCCAATGCCTCCCCCGGGCAGGTTATCTTCTCCGATTTCGAAAGCCCCAATGTGCGTGATATTTCCACCGGAAATACAACCAACGTGCAGGCTTTTTCGGGCCGCTACGCCAAGGTACTGGTCTCAGGCCAGACATTTTCACAATCGGTGCAAAAAGGTAAAGGCTCCCGTTACAGATATTCGTTCAAAGCAATTGGGGCAAACGCGGGAAATATCAACCTCGCGGGCGCGGGTTTGCCTGCCACCGTTATCAGCTATTCGTCACCCAACGAGTGGAGATCCTTCGAAGGCCTTATCGATGTATCACAAGCGGCAGCTTCGTTTACCCTTCAGGTAACCAGTAGCGCAAATTTTTATTTGGATGACTTCGCCTTTTATCCTGAAGCGGCTGAGGTGCAGGCGCAGACCCACGATCCGTTGTACGGAAAAAGCTCGGAAACCAATACACGAAACCAGGCAGCTATTCTGGTATACGATGAAATCGGGCGCTTGCAGCAGTTGCGAGATCAAGATCGCGTGGTTCGCCAAGTCACCAACTATCACTATGTCAACGGTGGCTACGCGGCCCTCATTCCCGGCTTCAGCGCAAGCATTGAGTCGCCTTTCGCAGTGGGCAGCTCGGTTACCTTTACGGCCTCGCCTACCTGTGCACAGGCGCCCACCTATCGTTGGTTCGTAGACAACGTACAGGTGAGTACGAACCCCTCTTTTCAACATACGGGTTTCACTGCCGAGCGGAAATATGCCATTCGTCTCGAAATGACAGACGCCCAACTCGGCACCGGCTCGATGCAGATCGAGGTAGAGGCGCTCAACACCGGAACGGGACCCATTGGTATCGTATCCGTTGTTACCTCCGATAACTCATATGGTTACACCAACTGCGACAGTTCGGTAAAAACTTTCAACGCTACGCTAAGTGGCGATACAATTGAGAGCACGACCCATTGGTATTATCATGCAGGTGTAGGCAATGTAGACGAGCCCGATAGCAATTGGACCCATCATTCCTCCGCGTCTTCCCTCACTTTCGATCCGAAGGCTGCCTGGAATGGCGTAGACCAGAGCTACAGCATCCTGTGCAAGGTCACCAAGGGCACCCAGGTAGCTAGATACGTTGTTAACATAACCTACACACCCGGGCAATACTGCCTCTAAGCCGCAAATCCTATGAAGAATCTTAATGCGATATGGGTCGGTGTTCTAATGTTACTGTTCGTTCTGCCTAGTCAACAGGTCGGTGCCCAAAGTCTCACCGGCCCCAGCCCGGTGTGTCATGGCCAATCCGGAACGTATTATTTTGATGATGACCAACCAGGGCTTACCGTTTATTGGTACCAGGATGGCAATTACCTCGGTACCGGTAGTTTCAAGAACGTGACGTGGTATGCACCGGGAACGCTTTCAGTTGACGTGTACAGTAGTTCGCTGGGGTTCTTATATAACGCAGCAATGCCGGTAGAAATTAAGACCCCCGGTACCATTTCCGGACCTGCCAACGTTTGTCCATCCCAGGGATTTACACTTTCCAGAAGTGGAAGCATTGGCAACTCATTTACCTGGTGGTCCAAGCCATCGGGAGGAAGTACCTGGACCAATATTGGAACGGGTACTTCAGTGAGTCAAAACATTCACCAGAGGACCGACTATCAGGTAATCCTGAACGATTGCGGATCCGGTAACGTCACCAGTTTTACCGTCGATCTCTTCCCTACCCAGACCGCGGGCACGATTCAGGTGGATATCTCCCGGATATGCCAGGGTACCAGTGTGGGCAACATTTACACCACCGTAATGCCGGAAGGTCAAAACGCAAGTTACCAATGGCAGTCGAGCGCGGATGGGTTTAACTTTTCCAACATCTCCGGAGCAACTTCTTTTGGCTACAATCCCGGGGCAATCAGCAATACTACCTTTTTTAGGCGAAATGTTACCGGCTGTGGCGATACCCGGACATCGAACTCCGTCACCATCACGGTAGACCCGCGCAGCAGCACCGGTACCTTGAGTGCGTCTGGGGTTCTTTGCGGCTCCAATCCTACGGCACAGCTTACGCTCACCAATCTGGTGAGCAGCGAAACCAAGTGGATTGTTCGCCAACGCGACCAGGGCGCATCTAACTGGACCAGTTGGTCCGAGTTCTCCACGGCCAACCAGGCTACCAACTCCCGACCCGTAAGCCCCGCCAGCAGTTCGGCCTACCGAAACTATGAATTCCAGGTGTCCGCCAAAAATGGCGTTTGTGGGTTGGTCTGGAGTAATATGGGCCCTACCGTTGTTTATCCGCCTCAAACCGGTGGCGTATTTCAAGCAGCCAACCCCACGGTTTGTTATGGCTCACCAGCGGGCGCCATTCAACAAGTTACAGCATCGGTGGGTGCCAACGCATCGTACCAGTGGTTCCGAAGTTTCGATAACGCCACTTGGAATCCGATCAATGGTGCCACCGGAGTTGTCTATGATCCGGGCACTATGTACAGCTCCACCTACTACAAACGTTTTACCCAAGACGGATGTGGGGGCGGTGTAGAATCGGTGCCTGTTTACATTGCGGTCAGCCCAAACACCAGTGGCGGTGTGCTCAGCTTCAGCGGCACTGTGCCCACTTGCGGGGGCGGCACCGTAAACCTGCAGGCCGCCAGCGTGGTCGGAACCATCAACAAATGGAACTACCGATATCGAGACGGGGCCGGAGCCTGGACCTCTTGGGCGGTGTTCTCCACTTCCAGCGGCTCTGCCAATTCGTTTGCAATGTCTGCTCCCGCTGCCGCGGCCGAACGTGTCTATCAGTTTTCCATTTCAGTCAAAAGCGGAGCCTGTCCCGAAGTAACGGGCGCTGAAATTTCCACCACCGTTTACTCGGCCGGTGCCGGAGGGCAGGCCGTGCTGTCGGGAGCATCCGAGGCATTTGGCACCCTCACGGGGAGTATTTCAGTAAACGGTGCGGTGGGCACGGTAACCGCCTACCAGGAATCGCTGGACGGCAGCTCCTGGACGAACCGCGGCTCGGCCGACTATGCCATCACACAACCTTACTACTTCCGTGTGCAGGTGCAGAATGGAACTTGTCCTCCGTTATTTTCACAGGCGGTAGCCGCCTATGCCTACAGCTTGCCTGCCATTTACGTGCAGGGCACCACCAGCATGCTGCCCGGCACCGTCACTACATTGTCTATTGGGCGCTACTACTCGTACCAGTGGACCAAAGACGGAGCGGATATACCGGGCGCCACGGCTAGTTCTTTCCAGGCAACCGAGCCCGGTGTTTACCGCGTGAGCGTGGTAGGAAAGCAGGGTTCTTCCATTGGATCGTACACCTCCGCGGGCGTTACGCTGGTGGCTATTCACCCCTCGGCTTCATCGCTCAATGCGGCCATTGTTACCCATTACTTCAAGCCCGGCCTCACCGAGGCCAGCCCGGGCACGCACCGCTATAAACCGAATGAAGTGCGGCAAGGCATTACCTACATGGATGGCATGGGCCGAACTATTCAGCAGGTGGCGGTGGCACAAACGCCCGAAAGAAAAGATGTGATTCAACCCTATGCCTACAACGCGCAGGGCCTGAGCCCGCGCCAGTACCTGCCGTACGCCACAGCGCTCAGTGCAGGTGCCTACGATGCCTTTGCGCTCCGTGGTCCCTCCAGCAGCACCTACACTACGGGCAACCAATACCTGTTTTATCAAAGCGGCACGGCCATCGCACGCGATACGGTGCCCTACGCTGGCGTAGCATTCGAAGCCAGCCCACTCAACCGCGTGGTGGAGCAGGGGGCGCCTGGGCAGAACTGGCGCCTGGGCTCGGGCCACACGGTGCGGCAAAAAGTCTTGGTGGCCAGTACCACGCAAACCGATGCCGCCCTAAAAGACATTAAAATATTTACGCCCAACGGGCCTACTGGTACCAACTATGCCAATTTTGAATTGGCCGTTACCGAAACCACCGATGAAAACAATAACAAAGTATGGACCATCTCGGACAAAATGGGACGTACCATTTTGAAGCGGGTGCAACTGGACGAAACGCTGGAGGGCCAGTGGCTGCCCTTCCTCGAAACGTACTATGTATACGACTCGCGCGGCAACCTGGCCCTCCAGATCCCGCCCAAGGCCGCAGCTCGCCTCAACAGCGGTCAGGGCTGGACTACTGCCTTCCGCGATGAGTGGTGCTTTGTGTATACCTACGACCAACACAACCGGCTCATTGAGAAGAAGGTGCCCGGCAGTGCGCCCATCTACTACGCTTACGACCGGTTCGACCGGCTGATTCTGACGCAGGACGGCAACTTGCGGGCTACCAACCGGTGGCTCTACATCAAGTACGACATCAAAGACCGGCCGGTAATAACGGGCATGTACCAAAACAACACGCACACCACCCGCGATGCCATTCAAACCCAGGTGCTCGATCCGCTCTATCCTTCCGCCCAGCCGGATACCTACACCGGCCCGCCTTACTACGAAGAGCGCGGCACGGTGCAGCATGGCTATACCAACCAGTCGTTCCCCACCACCGGCACCGAAGTGTATGCCGTGAACTACTACGACCATTACGATTTTGACGGCAACGGCACCGATGACTACAGCTACACTGCGCAAAACCTGCCATCGGAAGGGACGCAGGGGTCTTCCTTTGGGTTGCCCACCGGTTCCAAACGCCTCATCTTAAACAGCTCGAACTGGCTCTATACCTACCAGTTCTACGACCGCTATGGCCGCGTGGCGCAAGTGCGCACCAACAACCACCTGTCGCTGGCCATCGATAACCTCGCCACGGTAGCCTACAACTTTGACGGTACCGCCAACAACACAAAAACGTACCACAAAGGGGGAGGCGGCAACGCGGTTACCACGTACAACACCTACCTCTACGACCATGCCGGCCGTTTGCTGCGCATCAAGCAGCGCGTCAACAGCGATGCCGAAGTAACCGTGGCCAGCTACCGTTACAATGAGCTGGGCCAGGTAATCGAGAAAAACCTGCACTGCACCACCTGCCCCGATCCCGACCCCGCAGCCGGGTTGGCCGGCACCCTGTCGGGCTATGCCAACATTGTGCTGCCGCCCTACAACAACGAGTTGGCCGTAGTGGCCACCAACAGCATTACCATGGGCCCCGGGGTTAACATCAACGGTGCACTTGGTACTTTTGTAGCCCGTATTGGGCACAACCAGGCCCAAGCCGATGCCATGGCCAGTGCCAACTCGCTGCAAAGTGTGGACTACCGGTACAACATCCGTGGCTGGCTGACGCATGTTAACAACGCCACACTCACCAACGATGGAACCAATAACAACGATGTGGGCGATTACTTCGGTATGGAGCTGAACTACGATACGCCCGCCAGCGGGCTGGGCAACACTGCGCAGTTCAATGGCAACATCAGCGCCATTACGTGGAAAAGCGTGAGCGAAGCAGCGGGCAGCAATGGCAGGCGCAGCTATGCCTACGCCTACGACAAAACCAACCGCCTGAAAACCGCCACCTTCCGCGCATACGGACTAACCACGTGGGACAAAGAAGTGAACACGCTGAATGAGCACATGACCTACGATGCCAACGGCAACATCCTTACCCTGCTGCGCAACCACAACCAGCGCAGCAACAGCGGCCTTGCCGTAACCAGCACGGCACAGTTGATCGACAACTTAACGTATACCTATGCCAGCGGGCAGGGCAACAAGCTTACCAAGGTGGAAGATGCCGGCACCACGCAAGGCTTTAACAACCAGGCCAACCAAACCACGGAATACACCTACGATGCCAACGGCAGCCTGACGGAGGATAAAAACAAAGGCGTCAGCGCCATCAGCTACAACCTGCTGGGCAAGCCGCAGCAGATTACCTTTACCGATGGCCGCACCATCACCTACAGTTACGATGCAGGCGGCACCAAGCTGAAGATGACGGTGGTGCAGGGCGCTGCCACCGCAGTTACCGACTATGTGGGCAATTTTGTGTACAGCAACGGAGCGCTGAGCTTCTTTGGCAGCCCCGAAGGCCGCGTGGTGAAGAACGGCAGCGCCTACGAATACCAATATGCCCTTGCCGACCACCAGGGCAACACGCGCGTGCTGTTTACCAGCGCTACGCCCGCCCCGCAGCCGGTGGGGGCTACCTTCGAGGCGGCCGCCAATGGCAGCTTTCAAAACTACACCAACCGCGTTAACTTTGATTTGATGGACCACACCGATGCGGGCACCACTTACACCTATGCACAAAGACTGACGGGCGGGGGCGGCAGCCAGGTGGGCGTGGCGCGCAGTTACAAAATTTACCCGGGCGACAAGGTGAAGATCGAGGCATTTGCCAAGTACTTCAACCCGCAGGGCACCACCAGCAACCTGGCGGGCTTTGCCACTTCGCTGCTCAATGCCTTTGGCGTGGCGGCACCCGGTGTGGGCGAGGCAGGTACGGCCTCGGCCGGCCTTAACCACTATGGTGGCGTGGTGGCCGCAGGGGGCGGGGGCGGCAGCGGCACATACCCCAAGGTGTTTGTGAACATCCTCATTTTCGACAAGAACTTCCGCTTTCTCGACATTGCCTACGAGCAGATCAACGGGGGCGAGCAACCGGTGGGCGACCCCACCAAGCGGCCGCACGATTATATGAGCCGCGAGTACTCCGCCCGCGAAGAGGGCTATGCCTATGTGTTTGTGAGCAACGAGAACCCCACGCTGGTGGAGGCGTATTTTGACGATGTAACCTTTACCTACACGCCCGGCAACGTGCTGCAGTACAACGAGTATTACCCCTTTGGTTTGAACACATCAAATAGTTGGACGCGAGAAAACGTAACCGGCAATAACTTTCAGTACAACCAGGGCACCGAGCTGAACCCGTCCTCGGGCTACTACGATCTGTTCTTTAGAAATTTTGATCCGGCCCTGGGCCGGTTTGTGCAGGTAGACCCGCTGGCCAGCCTGTACCACAACCAAACACCATATCAGTACGGCAATAATGATCCGGTTTATTGGAGCGACCCCAGTGGGGCGGCTACCGATGATGAATCGAAGAAAAGAGCAGCCGAAGCCTTTGCCAGGGCGGATGCTGCCTTTGATGCAGTGAATTCGGGAGGTATGTATGGTGCCGCCTGGAACATGATGACCTATGGAAGTGCATCCGGTGTTGGTGGTGGTTTCTTTGGAAAATATGGACCGGGCGATGGGGGAGCATTGCGCAGTTTTGTAAACCAAATGCTGGCAGGGGCACATGCTGCGGCAGCGAGAAGGGATGGTGCCCATGACGCGGGTTTATATTGGGCTCTGTCCATTGGCCTTTTAAATACTAGTCAAAATATAGTGGCGGGTTGGAGTAGATCGAACGGTCGTGCCTTTTTTGGAACTTATGAATGGAATCTTTTTTACATTAACCCTGCGACCCTTACAGCAGGTGGGCCTCCCGGGGGATTTTGGTACTGGTTAAATGAGGGGCGCAAAAGTTATTTCGACCTTTTGGGGAAAACACTGGGGATAAAGGCATTTCGAAGTGCGAATGTTGTAATATATGGCCCTGGAGGACACGAAACTGCAATTGAGCTCGGAACCAAGGAACTTGGTGACGGACCCACCACAGTAATTGATCTAGATGATCCGCATAACCCTATTTCAATTATGAATCACTTGGTGAAAAATAGCTTATTAGATGCCGGCAGCGGACTAGTTGAAGTCAAGGGGTATCCAAAAACCTATTATTTTGATAGGGATCCGCACGATATGCGTCAATTTGGAATCTTATTCCATCGAACCTCTAATCCGAACATTTATACTGGAGTTAGTAGAAGTTTTAGAGCACCTTACGTCAAAACTTTCAAACTTGTTCGCTTCGAAGATGGTCGGTTTGGTCTCTATGAATTCGATCGAGGTAGTTATTAATCAAATTAGTTACTTATGAAGAAAGGCGGATTCTTGTTACTACTAGTCGCATTGTTCTCATCGGGGTCGATGTTTTCCTGTAAAGAGAAAAAATATCGGCAACTAAGCGAAAAAGAGATGGCTCAAATTTCGAAACTAAATCCTACCAAAGACACAACCTACATTGATTCACTAGGGCAGGTCTGGAAAATTAAATTAGGTTCCCGGAGAGGGGTTTTTATGGTGTCCCCGGAGTAGAATACCGGAGAGTAGAAATAATTACTCCGTGCTGTCCGTGCTGTCCTGAGTTTGCAACTCAGGACATTTTATCTATCTTAATATGCTGCTTGTTGTGCTATGTCAAACGGAGGATACAAAATCAGGAATAAAGAAGGTATTCATTTTATAACGTTTGCTGTT
>Ga0224723_1001297_pt1 | contig 15323 bp, 15 predicted proteins | sample Balambano_FR2_Me_FD_161647 | JGI IMG/M metagenome (GOLD analysis project Ga0224723, IMG submission 161647) | Freshwater sediment microbial communities from Lake Towuti, South Sulawesi, Indonesia - Balambano_FR2_MetaG | ecosystem: Environmental > Aquatic > Freshwater > Lake > Sediment | place...
CATCATCACTGATGGAAACGCCCCTTTGCCACGCGGCACATACAACGCAGCGCTGGTGACAGGCGTCACCTTCTCACCCGCCATCATGCCAGGTGCAAGTTGTGTGAACCACATTGGCTCTGGCATCTGCTCTTCGTGAAAGCGTTGGATATTGGCGTGCGCAGTTTCAATCGCCTCAATTACCTCACGGCTGACCGCCTTGCGCGCCGCTTTGAAGTCCACAGGTTTGGCACGCAGCATCTTCGCCGCAAAGTTTGGCGCATCAAACTTGCGCGCATAAGTCACAACTGCTTTGTCACCACCCGTGCGCACAGCATCGATTACTTCCTGCGCCAACGGGAAAAGACTCGTGATGTCTGTCTCTGCACGTCGCAGCAGCCGCGCCTTATCCGCGGGCGGCAGCTGCTTCCAGATCATAAATTGCGTCATCAATGCCTCTACTTCGCCATCACTTTACGTTGCAGCAGACCCGACTTGCGCCGCGAACCATCCCAACGAATATCCGGCACCAGAATTTCGCGATGCGCATCGATGCGGTCGCGATGCTCCATCAGGTCACGCAGCATAATAGTCATCTCCGCTTTCACATCGTGCGTCGGTTGATAGCCGAGATTGATCAGGTGGTTTCGGTCAGGATTATAGTAATGCTCGTCGCGTTCTGCGCGTGGGTTGTCGTAATATTCGATCTCAACATCAAGATCGATGTCGGCCGCTGCCTCACGCACCTTCTCTGCCAGCCCTTCAACCGTGTAGCATTCCTCAAACTGGTTGAAAACGCGATACTCACCTGCTTTGGGCGGATTTTCGACCGCAATCGTCAGACATTGCATGGAGTCCCGCAGCGGCAAAAACCCGCGCGTCTGCCCCCCCCTCCCGTATACCGTGAGCGGATGCCCAATCACTGCCTGGCAGCAGAAACGATTAACCGCCGTCCCAAAGCATTGGTCAAAGTCGAGCCGACTGCGCAGGCGTGGGTCTTCGCCCATCTCGTTAATGCGCGTCCCAAACACAACACCCTGCATAATGTCGGTCGAACGCAGCCCCCAGATGCGACAGGCAAACATCGTATTGCCGCTGTCATGCACCTTGCTCCAATGATAGAAGCTGTTCGCCTGTCGCGGGAACGGCAGCGTGTCCTTGCGTCCACGATATTCAATCTCAAAGAACCCTTCAGGAATGTCAATGTTTGGCGTTCCATACTCGCCCATTGTGCCAAGCTTGACGAGATGCGCGTTCGGGCAAACTTCCTTTATTGCCCACAAAATGTTCAGGCTGCCGATGACGTTATTATGCTGCGTGAAGACCGAATGCTTCTGATCCATCATCGAATAGGGCGCAGACGGCATTTCTGCCAGATGCACGATCGCTTCCGGCTGGAACTCCGCAAAGAAATCGCGGGTGAAATCGTAATCGAGCAAATCGCCTTCGCGGAAGATCAACGGCTTATTGAAGCGCCCGTGGAACGCCTCCAGGCGCTCTTGCATAGTATAAACAGGCAGCGCGCTGACACTATTCATCTCAGCGACCCATTCACGCCGCAAGTAAATGTCATTTCCGGCAACTTCATGACCGCGCGCGGTCAAATACTGTGCCAGCGCCCACCCAAGATAGCCGTCCATCCCAGCAATAAATACACGCATCCCAAGCCTCCGCCTGATTGTGACTCGATGTTGATTGAACTACTGTTAAAACACATGTACAAGGGGCAAGCTACGCGGTCACTTGACCATTCAGCGCTGCGACTGACGCGCCGAGGTAGCCTGCCTTGACCAGCAACTCCGCATTCAAAATCGCACAGCCCGCCGCACCACGAATGGTATTGTGCGAAAGTGCGACGAACTTGTAGCCAAGCAGCGGACATGCACGCAGGCGACCAATGCTGGTACTCATCCCATTCCCGGCTGCACGGTCTCGGCGCGGCTGTGGTCGGTCAACCTCTGGCAGATAGTACAGCGGTTGCTCCGGCGCGCTCGGCAAATCAGCGACAATCGAGTCTGCCCGCCACGATTCCCAAGTATCGATCACGTCGCTCATGCTCGGCTGTTCGTGCAGCCCGACTGACACTATCACCATATGACCATCGACCACTGGAACACGATTGCATGACGCGCCGATGATCGCCGGATACATGGCAATTTCATCATCCTCAAGCGCACCAAGCATCTTAAGCGTTTCGGTTTCGAGCTTCTCTTCATCGCTCGGCACATACGGAATCACATTGTCGATCATGTCGAGCGATGGCACGCCGGGATACCCCGCCCCACTCACCGCCTGCATACTGACAACATGAACCTTCTCCACGCCAAATTTACGCAGCGGTGCGAGCGCCATCACGACAGGCATCGCCGTGCAATTGCTGTTGGCAATCAATGCGCCTGTCCATCCACGCTTTTGTCGCTGAATATCGATCAGGCGCACATGGTCATAGTTGACTTCCGGCAGCAGCAGCGGCACATCCTCCGCCATGCGGTGCGCCGACGCATTCGTCGAGACAATGTGTCCGGCTGCGGCGAGGGCAGGCTCGCGTTCAACTGCTGGCTCTTTTGGCAGCGCTGAGAACACCAGCGGCGATTCGAGTTCTGCATCGAGCGGCAGCACGGTCTTGTTGCGCACAGTCGCAGGCGGCGCAGCATCCAGCACCCAGCGCGCTGCTTCGCCATAAGTCTTTCCGGCGCTGCGGTCACTGCCGACCAGTTCATGCACTTCAAACCAGGGATGACCCTCTAACAGTTGAACAAAGCGTTGCCCAACTGCTCCTGTCGCTCCAAGAATCGCCACTTTGACCTTTTCCATCGCCCAATCCCGTCTGACAAATCCACTATAACCTAGCCCTGACAAGTTCTCACTCGTTACTCATCACTCGTCACACGTTACTTGCCTAGCTCCCAACCCAATCCAGCTTCGTCGCCGGGTAGCTGCCCAGCATCTTCACAAACGACGCTCGTTGCAGCAGCCGCCCCATCATCTCCATCACGGCTGCGTCCTGCCAGTGTCCTTCAAAATCGACAAAGAACACCGGCTCCCACGGACGATTACGACGCGGGCGTGACTCCAGCTTCGTCAGGTTCAGTCCTCGCGTCGCGAACTCCCCCAAACACTCATACAGGGCAGCCGGACGATTGCGCACACCAAAGACGATGCTCGTCTTGTTATATTCGCCGCGCGCAGGGTCTTCATGCCCTAGCAGAAAAAAGCGTGTGAAGTTAAACGGCACATCCTCGACCTGTTTGGCGAGGATGTTCAGCCCGTACAGTTCTGCCGCCAGTTCCGATGCCAGAACGCCGACACGATGGCTGTCTGTCGTCTCTTTCGCCAGATCAAGTGCTGCGCCCGCAGTATCATACCATTGCACAGCCTTGTAGTTGTGTCGACGCAGGAATTTGTCACACTGCGCTAATGCTTGCGGGTGCGAACGCACGATATCGATGTCTTCCAGCCCAACACCCGCACGCGCCAGCAGCGAATGGTGGACATGCAGCACGACATCCGCCTGAATGCGCAGGTCATGATCCATCAAAAGCTCATATGCTTGCGCCACAGCGCCCGCCAGCGCGTTTTCTATCGGGAGCAGGGCATACGCAACCTCACGCGCCTCCAGCGCTTCAAATAACGCCGAAAACGACGCGCACGGAACAGTCGTGACTTCCTCCCCAAAATGCTGCCGCACTGCCAATTCTGAGTTTGCGCCATGTATGCCCTGGAATGCGACTGTGATCGTCACCATCTGCTCCCATGTACCCTGTTGCGAACAGGACGCCTGTAGTTGTTATAGACCCGATGTCTTCGCTTTTTCTGCCGTCCAACCGCGCTCTGCTTCAGCTGCTTTCGCCTGTGCGCGCGGTGCTTGCTCCAGCGCCGCAAATATCAGCAGCGCAGCAAAGCTGACACCGATAAAGCACAGTGCCAGCAGCACCCCAGCAAGAACATTCCGACCGAGAATAATATCCGTCAACCCCGCTGGTACGCCGCCAGTAAATGCCACGCACGCCAGCCAGTGAAACAGCTTCGCCTGGTTGCCACCGTAAATGGCATCTTCCTTGATTGAGCGCTCCGCTAGCCGCCGCCCGATCAACAAACCGCAGGCGATGCCGATCACGAGCGCAATCAACAGTGTCATCGTCATGATAATCGCGCGCCTAGAAAAGCGGGTACAGGAACGGCGCAGTCACCGGGTTGGCAGCGAGAATCAGCAGCAGCGCAAAAATACCGATGATGATGATCATCGGCACTAACCAGTACAGCTTGCGCCGCCACAGAAATTGCAGTAGTTCGCCCCAGATGCCCAGACGGGCAATGATGTCACGCATAATTTCCCCTTGTGTTACACAGATGCGCTACTTGCGCAGAACAAATGGACCCAGCACCAGCATATCAATGTCGCTGTTCTGGAAGGTGTTCCAGGCGTCCAGCGGCGAAGTCACAATCGGCTCACCGCGCAGGTTAAATGACGTATTCAACAGCACAGGCACACCCGTCAACGCGCCAAAGCGTTCGACCACGCCATAATAGCGGCGATTCGTCTCCCGCTCAATGGTCTGCAACCGCCCTGTCCCCACATGACACACCGCTTGAAGCAAATCCTGCTTGTCTTCCTTGATCGGCGCGACCATCAGCATATAGCGCGGCGCTTCATGCGCCTCGACGTCCGGGTAATCGAAATAATCGAGCGCGCGGTCACGCAAGATGACGGGCGCGAACGGGCGGAACGGTTCGCGGAATTTGATCTTCGTGTTGACGACTTCCTTCATCCGGTCGAAACGCGGGTCTGCCAGAATACTGCGGTTGCCCAGCGCCCGTGGTCCCCACTCAAATCGTCCCTGAAAGAAGCCAATCACTTTCTCGCGCGTCAGTTCTTCTGCCAGCATATCGAGCATCGGCTCGTCGTTATCGTCGTAGCGCTCATAAGATATATGCTTCTCATTGAGGAAATGCGCCAGTTCGCCGTCGCTATAGCCTTTGCCCCAGTAGGCGTGCGGCATCACCCATTTCCGAGGCTTGCCCAATACCATATGCCACGCCCAAAGCGCCGCGCCCAGCGCTCCGCCGTCGTCTCCGGCTGCGGGCTGGATGTAGATTTCCTCGAACGGCGTCTCGTTCAGAATGCGGTAGTTTGCCTTCGTGTTCAGCGCGACGCCGCCCGCCATCACCAGCTTCTTCATGCCCGTTTGTTGATGCAAATAGTTGACCATCGCGATCAACGTCTCTTCTGTCACACGCTGAATACTGGCAGCAATATCGGCATAGCGTTGGTTCTCGTCCATCGCCGCGCGTTCTGCAGACCGTTCCGGGTTGGTCTTGATGGTGAAGAAATCACCTTCACCCGGACGCGCAGGACCGAAAAGCTCGACAAACTTCTGGTTGAACGTCTCGGTTGCCGAATACGAATAGCTGAAATAATCCAAGTTCAGTCGGAAACTGCCGTCGTCTTTGTTCAGTGTGTACAGCTTTTCCAGCTTGTCCATATAGCGCGGCTCTCCATAGGGAGCCATGCCCATGACTTTGTATTCGCCATTGTTAACACGAAAGCCGAGATACGCTGTGAACGCCGAGTACAGTAGACCGAGTGAATGCGGGAAGCGCTGCTCTGCAAACAGATCGATCTGGTTCGCGCCTTGCTCGCCATCCCAGTAACTTGTCGCTTTGCCCAGCGTCGTTGTCGTCCACTCCCCCACCCCGTCAATCGTCAGCACCGCTGCCTCACGGAACGGGCTGGCGAAGAATGCGCTGGCGGCATGGCTCATGTGATGATCGCAGAACAGGATTTTGTTGTAATCGATCCCGACCTCTTTGCCGATCACGCTCTTGATCCACAGCTTATCCTTGATCCAGTTCGCAAGCGCCTCACGCCACACCGTCACCGACCGAGGATACGTGCCAAGCACGCTCATCAGGATGCGTTCCAGCTTGACCAGCGGCTTCTCATAAAACACGGCGTAATCCAGGTCTTTTGCCGTAATTCCCGCCTGTTGCAGGCAAAACATAATCGCCTGAATGGGAAAGCTGTTATCGTGCTTCTTGCGAGAGAAACGCTCTTCCATTGCTGCCGCGACCAGTTCGCCATCCTTCAGCAGCGCCGCAGCGGCGTCATGGTAGTAACAGGCTATCCCCAGAATGTACATCGCGCCTCACATCTCATCATGAAAAGCAAACTCTGTTACGAACACGCGCATCAGAGTTTACTCATTACTCGTCACTCATCACTCGCTACTATCTATCCCTGCCGTTGCGCCTCTTCCATCGTCGTAGGCACAGGCTCACGCTTCATCCATTCAGGCTGTGTCGGCTTGCCAGAGTCCTTGAACGGATGATCGCCTATCTGCATGATCAACCCGAACGGCAGTACCACTGTGAAGTACAGAATGCTCGCGACTACGCGCGCCTGCATATCGCCAAATATGCTGGCGAGAATGCCAAACCGCGCCCACGCCAGTTGAACAACACTCACGGCATAGCCTCCAGCCGCAGCAATTCACCCTTGTAATCGACCATGTACAGTTCGCCCGCTTCATCTTCGCCAAACGAACTGATCTGGCGCATAGTCTGCATCCACAGCACATTCTGCCATGTGCCGCTGCCATCGCGATACATCAGCCACAGGTTGCCCAGGCAGTAATCGCCGTAAAAGTAGTAGCCCTGCATCTCCGGCAGCATCTCGCCACGATAGACGTAGCCACCTGTAACTGAGCAACCGAGATTATGTGCATACGTCGCCACAGGCTCAATCAGGTCTTCTGGCGGTTCGCCATCGCGGAAGAGGTTGCCCTCGTAAAACTCCCAGCCAAAGTTCGCGCCAGCAGGCGAACCTGCCGGATAGAAGTTAATCTCTTCTTCAAGCCACTCGCCGACATCGGCAATGTAGAAATCATTCGTCGCGCGGTCAAAGGCGAAGCGCCAAGGGTTGCGGAAGCCCATCAACCAGACTTCGGGCGCAAACGCAGCATCAATCGAAAACGCATTGTCATCTGGGATGGCATAAGGCGCGCCGTTGTTCACATCAATTCGCAGCACTTTACCCAGCAGCGACTCTGGACTCTGCGCATTACCATATGGATCGCCCTGATCACCACCGTCGCCCATACTGATGTACAGGTAGCCATCGGAACCAAACGCGATATGTCCGCTGTTGTGATTCTCGAACGGCTGGTCGATCAGCAGTAGAATTTCTTCAGATGTAGCGTCTGCGACATTCGGATTATCTGCGCTCACACGCATCCGTGAAATCACACTGTCGCCCGCTGTATCCGTGTAGCTGATGAAGAAAACCCCGTTCTCGGCATAGTCGGGATGGAACGCCAATCCCAGTAAGCCCTGCTCGCTGTAACCGCCGCGAAAGACCGCAGGCGGCAGCGCAGCCGATACATCGACAAACGGCTCGTCCAACTGTACGCCGTTCTCCACAATCCAGATCATACCCGTCTGTTCCAGCACAAACAGCCGCCCGCTGCCATCCCCCGCGTGCGTTACGTAGAGTGGATTGTCAAACCCGTCGCTCACAAGCGTCCATGTGTAAACTTCAGCATCCGGCACGCCCTCACGAGTAGTAATGACGGCTGCATCCTGGGCATCAACACCCCCAAGCACAACCGAGATCGCAACGAGTACAACCATTAATGCGATTGCAATGATCACACGTTTCCCAATATGCTGCTGACGCGCAGCCTCTTTCGTAACCGTAAGCTGTGTCATTCCGACTCTCAAAACTATGCCAACAGAATTTGCCTTACGCACCACCAAATTGGTTAACGACGAGCGTCTCTACAACCAGCGCGACAACCAGTACGGTCAGTAGTAGCCCAACTGCAACTGCGCACATAATTACATAACCTTGAGTCGCGTCCCCGTTCTCGCTATCGCTTTCAAACATGGCGCATTCCTGTCTATATCTTCAACGAGAGGCTTTGCCGATTGTAGCAGAAGCACTACAATTGCCAACGGCTTTCAGCAAAGTTGATGATGTTCGACATGATAAAGCGTGCGTTTGGTCTCCTGCTTGTTGCAACTATCCTCGGTGCTTGCGCCTCCGCTGCCGTTCCCACTGCCACACCGACTGCCCCGCCTTCATCTACCCCTGTTGCCGCAAATGCGGATTGGACGCCCGTAATTGAGACGTTCGACGGTATAGAGATGGCGCTTGTTCCAGCAGGTTGCATGATAATGGGACATGACGAGGGGCGGCGCGATGAACGCCCGGAGCATGAACAGTGCTTTGATCGTCCGTTCTGGCTTGGACACATGGAAATTACCAATGCGCAGTATGGTTCAGAAGGGCCGTTCGCAGGCACGGATGTCGCGCGCACAAATATTACCTGGGCAGAAGCGCGCGATTTCTGCGCCTCAAAATCGATGCGCCTCCCCACCGAAGCCGAGTGGGAGTATGCGGCGCGTGGACCTGATAGTTTACTTTATCCCTGGGGTAACGAACTTATAGACACGAACGTCGTCTTCGACCGCAATTCCAACAATCAGGTCATGCCCGTCGGCAGCCGTCCAAATGGCGCATCCTGGGTCGGCGCGCTCGATCTAATAGGTAACGCGATGGAATGGACAAGCAGCCTCTACCAGCGCTATCCCTACGATGCGAACGATGGACGCGAAGACGCAACCGACACCACATCACCGCGCGTTTACCGCAGCAGCATCAGCAGCTATATCGATTTCGCCGCCAGCGCACCCATTCGCTTCCGCGACGTGCCGGAATTCCGCGACTGGTTCCTCGGCTTCCGCTGCGCCCGCGATGCAGACAATTGATGGGATCGACACCGATGCTCGCACGCTTTTTCGCCGCGCTCCATCAGCGCCCACTGCTCTACTGGCTGCTCATTCTGCTCTACATCATCATCTGGCAAGGCTGGTGGCTGGTCAACTACCAGCCGACTTACGGGCGTCCGCTCGAACTATGGGAAATCAGTTATGTCATGGGCGGCTTCGTGCTGCTGCTCGTCCTGCTCACAGCGGGCTGGACGACCGAACAGGCGCGCGCGGCAGGCGCAAACCTCGGCAAGAGCAAATGGACGGGAATCTTGATTACGTTGACCACCCTGCTCTTCATTTTCCTTGCAGGCGAGTGGTATTTACGCCTCTTCAATATCACCACCGATGGCTACGGCTTAACTGCGATGAACTACTGGTGGTATCAGAACTTCGGGTTGGCACAGGACAATTCGCTTGGCTATCGCGATGATGAGCCACAGCCCGACTCGCCCGATCTGGTGCGTATCGCCGTGTTGGGCGACTCATTCGCGATGGGACACGGCATCAACAGTCTCGATGACATCTTTGCTCAGATATTGGAACGCCGATTGGGGGCAGGTTACGATGTCAACCTGATTGCAGACTCCGGTCGTGACCTCGACCTGCACCTACCCTTTCTTCAGCAATACCCCTTTCAGCCCAATATCGTCGTCTACAGCTACTATATGAATGATATTGACTATCTACTCACCAACACGGAGCAAGACCCGGATGCCAACTTCACATTCATCCAAGACCCCAATCTGCACTGGTTTGTCACAGAGTTCTTCCTGCCCAACTACATTTACTACAACATTCTGCAATTCACGTCGCAGCAGCGCGCCGAAGGCTTCGTTAACGACCTGACCGCTGCCTACGAAAACCCGCAGTATTGGGATGAACAACAGTTCCGCCTCAACCAACTGGCCGATTGGTGCGCGGAACGCAATATTGAACTGATTGTACTGGTCTGGCCCTACATCACGGCGATTGACCAGTCACAATCCGCCGTCACGCGCGTCAGTCAAGTCTTCCGTGTGCGCGGTGTCCCATTAGTCGATATGTCACCGATCTTGCGCGAGTACCCGGTACGCCAGTTGATCGTGAACGGATTTGATGCCCATCCGAGCATCTTTGCCCATCAGCTTGCCGCAGACGCGCTCGAACCGGTCGTGCGCGAAGCGATCGCGCGTCTTGGCAATTGACGTTCGCGGCTAAAGCATGTATCGTCCCCCGCCATGAAAACACTCATCGTCACAGGCTCCAATGGTTTAATCGGCTCCGAAGTGGTCACCTATTTCGACATCCTCGGCTGGAACGTTATTGGCGTCGATAACAATATGCGCCGCGACTTCTTCGGCGAAAAAGGCGATACGCGCTGGAATCAGCATCGCCTTGAAACAACCTGTCGCAGTTTCCGCCATCGTGAACTGGACATCCGTGACCGCGGCGGCGTGCTGGCACTCATCGAGCAAGCGCAGCCGGACTTGATTGTCCATGCTGCAGCGCAGCCGAGCCACGACCTCGCCACCGCGCGCCCGTTCGATGACTTCGATGTCAATGCCGTCGGCACGCTCAATCTGCTTGAAGCGACGCGCCGCCATGCGCCGGAAGCTGTCTTCGTCCATATGTCCACCAACAAGCTCTACGGCGACCGCCCCAACATGATCCAGATGGTCGAAAAAGCGACTCGTTGGGATTACGACGACCCTGCGTACGCCAACGGCATCCACGAACAGATGCCAATAGATCAGTCCAAACATTCGCTGTTCGGCGTATCCAAAACCGCCGCTGACCTGATGGTGCAGGAATATGGGCGCTACTTCGGCATGTTGACCGCCGTGCTGCGCGGCGGCTGCCTGACGGGACCCAATCATAGCGGTGTCGAACTGCACGGCTTTCTCAGCTACCTTATTCGCTGCAACGTCGAGGAACGCGAGTACACCATCTTTGGCTATAAGGGCAAGCAGGTGCGTGATAACATCCACGCCTATGATGTCGCCCGCTGCATCGAATTCTTCTACCACAATCCCAGCAGCGCGGCAGTCTTTAATCTTGGCGGCGGTTACGAAAATAGCATTTCGATTCTCGAAGCCTTCGACCGTGCCGAGCAACTGACCGGCAAAAAGATGCGCTATCGCTACACGGACGATGCGCGCATCGGCGATCATATGTGCTACTACTCCGATCTCACCCACCTGCGCGCCAGTTTGCCAGGTTGGAACATTACGAAATCGCTTGATGACATCTTCACCGAGATTGTCGCCAGTTGGCAGGCGCGGCTTGCCGAGCGCGTATGAAGCTGTCGATTGTCATCCCTGCGCGCAACGAAGCAGGCAATATCGAAAAGACGGTTGTCCTGCTGCGGGATCATCTGGACAAGGCGGGTGTCCCCGATCACGAAATCCTCGTTGTCGATGACGGCAGTAAAGACCAGACCTATGATTTGGTCGCCCACGAACATGCTCAAGACGCACGCATTCGCATCATCCGCAACACTGGGCGCAACGGCTACGGGCGCGCGGTCGCCTTCGGTTTGTCACACTTCACAGGCGATGCGGTCATCATCTACATGGCAGATGCGTCAGACGCGCCGGAGGATGTTGTGCGCTACTATGAAATCCTGCGCGATGAGGCAGACTGTGCCTTCGGTTCGCGCTTCCTGCGCAACTCACACGTCTTCAACTATCCGGCGTTTAAGCTCTTCATCAATCGCATCGCCAATTTCGTCATCCGCATGATGTTCGGCTTTCGCTACAACGACACCACCAACGCCTTCAAAGGCTTTCGCGCCAGCGTCATCGAGGGCTGTCGCCCATTCGTGTCGCCGCACTTCAATCTGACGATTGAACTCCCACTCAAAGCGATTGTGCGCGGCTATTCCTACAAAGTCATCCCGATCTCATGGCGTAACCGTGAAGTCGGCGTGTCTTCGCTCAAGCTCAAAGAGCAAGGTAGCCGCTACCTGTACACGCTGCTCACTGTCTGGTTTGAATGGCTGCTCGTTAAGCACGACACCAAACGTACTGATGACGGAGTGTTCCAGACGTGGAATGAAATCGTTGAAGACCGTAGACGTGCAACGGAAGAGCTGGAAGCCGCTAGCATCGCGCAAGAGGGGGAACGCTAACGCCATGCAGACGATCCTCGTCACAGGCGGCGCTGGTTTCATCGGCAGCCATATTGTCGATTTGCTCATTGCGCGGGGGCATAGAGTGGTCGTGATGGACAATCTCCACACAGGTAGACAGTCTGATGTCCATTCTGCTGCCACATTCATCCCCGGCGATGTTCGCAGCAAGGACGACATTGATCGCGCCTTTGCGGAAGGTATTGATGCAGTCATGCACCTCGCGGGGCAAGCATCCATCAAGTTGTCGTACAGCGATCCAGCACACGATCTGACCGTCAACACTTACGGTACGATCAACCTGCTGCAAGCCTGCATCGCTCATCGCGTTCAGCGCTTTCTGTTCGCCAGTTCCATGACTATCTACGGCAATCCAGCCATCGTGCCAACGCCGGAGACTGCGCCCGCCAATCCCGTCTCCTACTATGGCATCACCAAATACGCCGCCGAGCGCTACGTACATCTGACGGGTGAGCGCGCTGACCTGCCTGCCCCGCTAAACGTGACCTCGTTCCGCATGTTCAATGTTTACGGTGAGCGCCAAAGCCTGACCAATCCGTATCAGGGCGTGCTGGCAATTTTCATCGGGCGGCTGTTACGCCGCGAGGAAATCGTCATTCACAGCGATGGCGAACAGGCGCGTGATTTTGTCTATGTGGGGGATGTTGCGCGGGCGTGGGTAGATGCGCTGGATTGCAAACCAACATATGGGCAGGTCATCAATATCGGGACTGGCACACCGACCAGTGTCAATCGGCTGTGCGATGCGGCACTCGCTGCTGTTGGGCAATCACGGCTTACCTACGCCATTCGTTATGCCACAGCACAGTTAGGCGATTTGCGGGTCTCGGCGGCGGACATACATCGCGCCAGAGAACTTCTGAGTTGGCAACCGAAGGTAACGCTCGATGACGGAATGCGACGCACGCTCGATTGGGCGCGCAGCAATACGTAGGGACGCCGCATGAGGCGTCCACCATTTTGCACAAGCTTGACCTTATGCACCGGGAATGAACGTACTTTCGCGGCGTTCCGCTGCCGGGCAGTTGTTGAAGATCAATACGTACACCTTGCCGTCGGGTGCAGGACCCGCATTCACCTGCAACTCACCGCTCGTCAGACGATAAATTGCAATTGCATCGCCTTCGGTAATCAGCAGGTTTTCTTCAGGTTGTTCAGGAATGTCCACCAGATCGCGCGAAGTTACGCGCCACGCACGGCGACCGGGGCTGCCATTGTCCTGCATCCGGTAGGCGTCAATGTAGCACACGCCGCCGCGTGTGTAGGTGTAAACACCGTAGAACTGAATCCCCTGACAGTTAATACGACGATCTTCCGGGCAATCGCACGGGTTACAGGCAAGCGCGGTTTCGGTCGGCACGGCGGCAACATACACACTCCCCGCCACCAGCGCGACAACCACGACAAACGAAAAGATACGAAACAGCAAACGAAGATTCATAGCATCCTCAAACGATATGGGTTCAAAATCAGGCAGGCAGCATTTTATCAGTCACAAATAATCAACGTCAATAAAGATTGCGAAATCTGAAGCCAGCGTTTTCCCGACGCTCCCAGCTATTCGATGCGCAAAAATCGTACTCGCGTTACCAGGATCGAAAGGCGGCGTGCCTGTGGCGTACCGACCGTACTTTCTGGAATCAAAGCATCATCATAGGCAATCCGCAGCGTCAAATGTCGCCCATCTCCCACCACCTCATGCGGCAAATCGAACACATACGGCAGCACCCCCTGCGCTGCCGACACTTCCTGGCTGCCACTCACCGTATCATTCACCGAAAGTGTGACCTGCCGTGTCTCGTTGTACGCATCCATAAGTAATTCGACCCGGTATGCTCCCGGCGGCAAATCAAAATGCAGGTCAGCGTGCAAGTAGCCGTCTTCCGGCACAACATCTCCGCCCAAACGCGGATAGTCCCCCGCCCACCGATACCTGCTTCCATCAAGACCCTGCTCGCGCCAATGCCACCCCCAACCGATAAAACGCTGGTCATCGGGGCTGCCAATGGCAATCTCATACATAGGCAAGTCCGTCACAGGGTCACTAGCGACTTCATCTGGTATCCGCGTCGGACATCCCGCCGGATGCCAAGTCGTCCGGTACACCACTGCGCTGTCGCTCGCCCACGTCGGGCAGACCAGATCAGGCTGCTGGTTAAAGAAGCCCAACACCTCTTGCAATGTCGGTCCATTCTGTGGCAAGAAGGCAATATGTATGACGAAATATCCGATTGGAAATACTGCGATGCGCTCTTGCATCTGCGCACGGACGATCTCCGGTTCCAGCCAACGCCGCTGCCCCAGCCACGCCAGCATCGGATCGTCGAACTCCATATACAGGTAGCGTAGCGGATCAACGCGCGAGATATGTCCATTGATCATGCGGTGCTGATGCGTGATGCCATAGTATTGCAGCGCCGCCCACTCGCTGCGCCCGACGATACCCTCGCCACTAGCGCCCGCCGTCGGCACTTCGACCACCACATAATCCTCAGCCTCACGTCCCATCTGCTCATAGAATTCGTATCGCGGCGGGATGGGTTGCAGCGGCACACTCGCAAATATCTCGACATCCAGCAGCGCCACCAGTACCAAAGCCGCGTACAAAGTCTGTATGGATGGCATTCTTGCCATCCACTTCGGCACACTTGCCCGGCTCAGAATTGGCAGTGCAAACGCCAGCGCCGGGATCATAAACACGTTGATGAAGCGTTCCGGATACCGGAAATTTCCACCCAACAGCATGTGAAACCACTGGTAGGGCATCGGGATTTCAACGCCAGATAACGAAACACTTGCACCCACAGACAATATCAACGGTGGCAGCGCCAACAGCAGCCACATCCACCTCATCGTCTGTAGGGACACGCCAGCGCGGAGCCTACCTGTGGGATGGCGTGTTCGCGCGACAATTATTGCCGCCACTACCACCAGCAATAGCGGCAGCACCCCATACGACGCGCCATGCCCGCTACGCCAGAACAACCCCAACGGAAACTCGACGCGGGGCGCACGGTCGGCGGGGGTTGTCGCCAGTACGCTCCGATCAAATTCGAGCAACGGTTGCAACGGACCGATGAACCATAACAGCAGCAAGGCGACCAGCAGTGCCAGACCCGCAGCTGCCAGCAGCCGCGCCGCACGCCCCATCCCTGACCTGCGTCCGGCTGCGTATGCCGCTGGGCTGGATTTATTTCGCAAGGCATCAACGAGCGACCACACCACCAGTGGTGGCAGAAGAAACGCCAGAAACACCCCGTACTGCAAGTCCGTCAGTATCATCGCCCACAACGTCACCCCCAGCACGACACTCCACCCCACCACCCTCACTAAGTTCGCCTGAGCAAGAATAATTCTAAGCCCCCATCCCTCATTCCTGTTTTCCTTCTCTGCACTTTGCACTTTGCACTTTGCACTCTGTACCCCCCTGACACCTGATACC
>Ga0224723_1001298_pt1 | contig 15321 bp, 13 predicted proteins | sample Balambano_FR2_Me_FD_161647 | JGI IMG/M metagenome (GOLD analysis project Ga0224723, IMG submission 161647) | Freshwater sediment microbial communities from Lake Towuti, South Sulawesi, Indonesia - Balambano_FR2_MetaG | ecosystem: Environmental > Aquatic > Freshwater > Lake > Sediment | place...
CAATGCGGTGGTTCAGGACGGTGGCCGTGCAGCCAAAGGGGTATGTCCTCCAACTCTACTGCCCGAATCAGCACGGCACTGGGCAGGCGATTTTGATCCGTCACTACATTGAAGCAGTGGTACATTCCATAAATCAAATACACGTAGCTATACCCGGCAGGGCCAAACATGATCCGATTGCGGGGAGTTTCGCGCCGGTAGGCATGGCAGGCGGGGTCGCCCTCCGTGTAGGCTTCGGTTTCCACAATCATCGCCTCTAGCTGACGACCATCCGGCCAGCGCCGCACCAGCCGACAACCCAGTAGGTCAAGCGCTACCTCCACAGAAGAGCGGCTTAGCCAGACTGGGGCAATCAGATTAACTGGGTCAGCGGTGCGGGAGCCTAGAGGACTAGCCATTGAAAAACTGAAGAAGGAAGAGGAGGTATGATATCAGCGTCACATTAGGGATTGGTTCAGGCTGGGTTTAATTGATCTCGGACAGGCGAATGCGGGGATCTACAACGCTCAGAGCTAGATCGGCCAGCAGGTTGCCGATGATCAGCATGACAGCTCCCATCATCAGACTGGCCATCACCAGGTACAAATCCTGAGCCGTTACAGCATCCAGAATCAGCTTCCCTAGCCCCGGCCAGTTGAAGTAGGTTTCGGTAATAAACGCGCCACCCAGCAGGCTGGCGAATTCAAACCCCAGTAACGTGACCAGAGGATTGACCGCATTGCGAAGGGCGTGTACGTAGACCACCCGATCTTCCGAAAGCCCCTTGGCACGCGCGGTTTGAACATAATTTTGGCGCAGCACATCGAGCATTTGGCCACGGGTAATGCGCTGTAGCCCTGCAAAGCCGGTAATGCTGAGGGCGACGGTGGGCAAAATCAGGTGCCAGCCGATATCCAACAACCGGCCAAACCAGTTGAGGTCGTCATGGATGATACTGGTTCGTCCACCAATGGGAAATAGTGGTGCAGTGGACTGGGCAAAAAATAGTAGCAGCAGGCCGGTGATAATGGTTGGCATGCCCTGCCCCAGGTAGCTCAAGACTCGCAAAACCCGGTCGGCCCAGCGGTTTTGATTTACAGCCCCGATAATGCCAAGGGGGATGGCAATGAGCCAAGTCACCAGAAATGCAGCGAAAGAAAGCAGCAGGGTATTGGGCACCCGTTCCCAAAGAATATCGACCACGGGCCGCTGGTAAGCAAAACTGAGGCCAAAATTGCCGTGGAAGACAACCTGGTAGAGCCAGTTTAGGTACTGCCGCCAAATGGGTTGATCCAGCCCAAATTGGGCCTCAAGCTGCTGAAAGGTTTCTTCGGAAAATTGCGGACTTTGACGATACTGGTCAAGAAAGTCGCCTGGAGCTAGCTGAATCACAAAGAAACTCAGGGCTGAAGCCAGGAGCAGGGTAAGCAGCGCCTGCAAAATTCGTTTCAAGACGTAAAGTGTAGTTTCACTGGTGGCCCAGTTGACTAACCGAGTCCAGGGAGTAACAGAGGAGCGCAGAGGCGAAGAAGTCGGGGCCATCCGGGTGAGTTGAAGAGGACTGGGGAAACAATTCTAAATTAAATGATTTTAAACCACCTCAATCGGCGTCAACTGAATCAAGGAAAATCCAATCAGGCCAGCCATTTTTGGGTAGCAAGCCCGCAATGCAACATTAGATTGACAAGCCAATCCTTATTAAAGCTTTCATAACCTTGGCTGCCTAGATTTCAGGTCTATACCCAATTCCTTGCCGCCCTATTCAGGAAAACGCCATTAGGACAACCCTATGACCACTGTTCAAGCTCCCCTTACTAAGACCAATACGCTGGTTCTGGTAGCGCCTCTCTCAGGACAACTGGTGCCGATCGACCAGGTGCCTGACCCGGTGTTCGCCCAAAAAATGGTGGGCGACGGTATCTCTATTGACCCCATTAGCCAGGTGTTGCTGGCCCCCTGCGATGGGGAAATTGTTCAAATTCATAGCGCCAATCATGCGGTTACGGTGAAGACAGCCGAAGGCATCGAAGTCTTGATGCATATTGGCATTGATACCGTGACGCTGAAAGGTCAGGGCTTTACCCCCAAGGTAAAAGTGGGCGATCGCGTCAAAACTGGCGATATGCTGATTGAGTACGATGCCGACTACGTGGCCGTCAATGCTCGCAGTCTGTTGACGCAGATTGTGATTACCAACAGCGATCGCGTCACCGAGTTCAGACCAGCGACAGGAATGGTTAACGCCTCCAGAGACAGGATACTGGAACTGGTTTTAGCCGGTGGTGCCGCGGCGGGTGCAGAAGAAACTGGGCCTACGGTGACATCTCAGGAAATCATTATTCCTAACCCGGTGGGTCTGCATGCGCGGCCCTCGGCGGTGTTGGCCCAGTTAGCCAAGAAGTACGAATCCACCATTCGCATCCACCGAGGGAGCGACAGCGCCAACGTGCGCAGTGTAGTGGCCATCATGGGGATGGAAGTTAATCGGGGCGATACCGTCACGCTGGAAGCAACAGGGCCTGATGCGGAAGCAGCGATTGCTGAACTGGCAGAGGCCGTGCGCACAGGGTTGGGTGAAGAAGGCGCGGTACCTATTGAGTCTGCCCCGGCCAGCATTGCCCAGGCTGAGGTATCGGCTCCGGCTCCTCGACCCAGAAGTGAAGATCCCAACATCATTCTGGGTGTGTCGGCCTCCTCTGGTCTGGCTGTGGGCAATACCTATCACTGCCGTCGTCAGGAGATTCAGGTCGAGGAAGAGGCCGACAACCCCAACACCGAGCACCGCAAGCTGGAAAAAGCCATTGACCAGGCCATGCTGGAAATCGAAAACCTGCGGGCTAAGGTGCATGGCCAGGGCAACCCCAGCAAAGCGGCGATTTTTGCCGCCCACCAAGAGCTTCTGGAAGACCCTGAACTCATGGAAATTGCCGATAGCGCTATCAACAAGGGCAAAAGTGCCGCCTTTGCTTGGCAAAAGGCTTACACCAGCATGGCCGACCAACTCTCGCAGTTAAAGAATCAAATGCTGGCCCAGCGTGCCACCGACCTGCGAGATGTGGGCGATCGCGTCCTCCGCATTCTCACCGGGGTGCAGGAAGAATCCTTTACCTACCCCGAAAATACGATTTTGCTAGCCGAAGACCTGACCCCCTCTGACATGGCCAATCTTGACCCCAATCGAATCAAGGGCTTCTGCACTGTGGCTGGAGGAGCCACCTCCCACGTAGCGATTATGGCTCGGTCGATGGGGCTACCGGCGATCGCTGGCATCGAACCCCGCGTTCTAGATTTGCCCGATGGCACCCCAGTGATTTTGAATGGCACCAAAGGTAAGCTGCGGCTCAATGCCTCAGTCGAAGAACTGGAGCGCACCCAAACCAGCATTGCTCGCCAAAAAGCCAAGCAAGCCGCCGATTTAGAACACGCCTTTGAACCCGCTATCACTAAGGATGGGCGGCAGATGGAGGTGGTCGCTAACATTGGCAGTCAAAAGGATGCGGAGGCGGCGATCGCCGTTGGTGGTGAAGGAGTGGGCCTGCTGCGTACCGAGTATGTCTTCATGGAGGTCAGCTCTCCCCCCAGCGAAGCACACCAGGAGGCGGTTTATCGGGGAATTCTGCAGGTTATTGGCCCCAATCGCCCGGTAATTATCCGCACTCTGGATGTGGGCGGCGACAAGCCCCTGCCCTACCTGGCCATGCCCTCAGAAGAAAACCCCTTCCTGGGAGAACGGGGCATTCGTCTCGGCTTCGACCGGCCTGAGCTAATGCGCACCCAGTTCCGCGCCATTCTCAGGGCATCCGTTGCGGGTCGTGCCCTGGTCATGTTCCCGATGATTGCCCGAATCGACGAGTTGAAGATGGCCAAGGCCGTAATGGAAGAAGAGCGCCAAAAGCTGGGCGTACCCCCCATTGAAATTGGCATCATGATTGAAGTGCCCGCTGCCGCGGTATTAGCCGAGCGTTTTGCCGAACACGTCGATTTCTTCTCCATTGGCACCAACGACCTGACCCAGTACACCCTGGCGATGGATCGCGGCCACCCCAAACTGGCCCCCTATGTGGATGCCCTCAACCCCAGCGTCCTGAAGATGATTGACCTCACCGTGCGGGGCGCTGACCAGCACGGTAAGTGGGTGGGGGTCTGCGGCGGTGTGGCTGGCGATCCACAAGCCGTACCCATTCTGGTTGGCCTGGGTGTTAAGGAACTCAGCGTCAGCGTGCCAGTCATTCCCACCGTCAAAGCTCAGGTGCGCACACTCAGCCTGACTGAGTGCCGAGCACTGGCCCAAAAAGCCCTGAGTTTAGATTCCGCTGCCCAAGTTCGTGAGTTAGTGCCCTTGGAAGAGGCGTAAGGGCTTGCGATTGAGGGTTTCAGGCTAGGCGTGGGTGCATCATCCGACGGCAAAAGACTGTAGGGCACAGCCCCTCTTTCCTCTGTTTTGCACAGCTACGCCCCGACGTTCTTCCCTCTTCCCTTTGCTTCGCACGGGCTACACCCGACGTTCTTACCCCTTTCCTCTTTCCTTTTCGTTCGTTACTCTTCCCTCTCCCCCTACACCCATGACACTCAAAGATACCTGGAATAAAGCCTTTGGGCTTTTGCAAAAAATGGGGAAGTCTCTCATGCTTCCCGTATCAGTGCTGCCCGTGGCCGGTCTGCTTTTGGGCCTGGGCAGCGCTCGACTGATTGAGCTTCAGCAAATTGAGCAGGGCGTTATCAGCGATGCTAAGTTCTGGTGGCTGCCGGAATGGCTGGCCACAATCATGCGCAACTCTGGCGATGCCATTTTTGCCAGTATGCCGCTGATCTTTGCCATCGCGGTGGCCATTGGCTATACCGGCAACGATGGCGTTTCAGCCCTGGCCGCAACGGTTGGCCTGATGGTGTTTCTGGCCACTCTAGGAGCCGTGGCTGTGGGCCTGGGCCTGGAGACTACTCCAGTGCTGGGCATTTCTACCCTGGATACAGGGGTGTTTGGCGGGTTAATCATGGGCTGTATTGCGGCCTATATGTTCAACAAGTTCTTCCGGATTACCCTGCCACCCTACCTGGGTTTCTTTTCCGGTAAGCGCTCTGTGCCCATTATCACGGCCTTTGCCGCGATTCTCATGGGTATCATCATGAGCGTTATCTGGCCACCAATTGGGACTGTGATTAATTCCTTTGCCCAAAGTGCCGCCGAAGGTGACAACGTGCCCCTAACAGTGGCAGTGTACGGGTTCATTGAGCGCTTGCTACTGCCCTTTGGTCTACACCACGTCTGGAACGTACCCTTCTTCTTTGAGATTGGATCCTTCCAAGACCCGATTACCGGCGAAACAGTGCGGGGCGACATTGCTCGCTTCTTTGCTGGCGACCCCACGGCAGGTATTATTGGCGGAGCGTACTGGTTTAAGATGTTTGGCTTGCCCGCAGCGGCCATTGCCATCTGGCACAGCGCTAAGCCCAAGCATCGCAAGCAGGTAGGCGGCTTGATGATTTCTGCAGCCCTTACGTCATTCTTGACCGGCATTACTGAGCCCATTGAGTTTTCGTTCTTATTTGTGGCTCCCATTCTATTTGGAGTACACGCCGCTATTGCCGGGTTCTGCAATTGGTTGTTTGTCACCTTGGGCGGACGTATGGGCTTCACCTTCTCCCACGGGCTAATCGACTTCGTGTTGTTCAGCAGCCTGGGCACTAAGGTTTGGTTGATTCCAGCTCTGGCCCCGATCTTCGCTGCCCTGTACTACTTCACCTTCCGGTTCATGATTCGGCAGTTTGACCTCAAAACCCCAGGCCGCGAGGCAGAAACTGAAACCGATGAGGATACAGCGGCTATTACTGGCGATGCAGCTGAAATGGCCAAGGCTCTGGTACTAGCTTTTGGTGGGCGCAGTAACATCAAAGCTCTGGATGCCTGCATTACTCGCCTTCGCATTGAGGTCAATGATATGGCTAAGGTGAATGTGCCTCGCCTGAAGGCGCTCGGTGCGTCGGGCGTGGTGCAGGTCGGCCAAAATGTGCAGGCCATCTTTGGCCCCCGCTCTGACAACCTCAAGACTGACATGGCGGAATATATCAGAACGGCTGGGCCAGAGGCGGATGAAATTGAAGTTCCGGCAGAAGGGTTTGTGGATGAAACCACGCCCGATCTGGCCAAAATTCCCCCCGATCCTAAAGCCGGTGAGAAGGCCGAGGCCATGGTGGCCGCCCTGGGCGGTGCTAATAATATCCGTACCATTGATTCCGTTGCTCTAACTCGTCTGCGAGTGGAGGTAACGGATGCCAACCGGATAGATGAGCGCGGTCTGCAAGCGGCTGGTGTGCAAGGCATTATGCGGCTGCAAGACAATGTGCTGCACCTGGTTACTGGTCTCAACGCCGACCAGTACGCTGGGGAGATTATTAAGCGATTGGGTGCAAAGGTGTAGGATCCAGGGTTTAGGGTTTAAGGGAAATTTCAACTCCTAAGCCTTAAACCCTAAACTTTCAGCCTTAGACTATAAATCTCTGTTATTTAACCAGGATTTCCTCATGAAACGTGCCGTATTGACCAGTGTCCTTGTCTTCAGTCTTGGTATAGTCTCCTGTAGCGCCGGCCCCCAGGTAGAAACTTCCCTGCCAGAGACTGAAAAAACAGCGGAAAAAACAACTGAAACTACACCCGAACCAGAGACCTCAACGCTGGCTCAGGTAGAACCCAACCAAGACAACCTGCAAATGACCTGCACCGGCTCAATTTTGGTGAACGACATCAACTTTACGGTGTTCTTCACCCGTGAAGCTGGATTCTCTCGCATCCAGTTGCGGCGGCGCTCAACGGGGCAGCAAATTGCTGAAACCTTCCTCAGCTATGACCGCAAAAACGATAAGGGCCAGGCTATTTGGCGTGGCGCGGTCAACGGTGCGGCAGATGTAACCCTGGTTCATCTGTCCACTCGTCCAGCGCAGCGGGGCGACCAGGTCTCTGTCGGCTACGATCAACAATGGGGCCGGGGCACCTGCCAGTAAATGATTGCGTTTAAGCTCTCTGCTACGTCATCCGGCCTGGATAACGTAGCAGGTTCATAACATCATTGCCCTTGCTGTCAATCTTTTGATTTCAGCCTTCTGTCCACACATGGGGTTAAGGCAGAAAACTGTTCTAGTTGTAGGAGCCAGTCGTGGCATTGGCGCAGCGGTTGCCCAGCACTTTTATCAAAGCCACTCTTGGCATGCCACCCATTGATGCTCTGCTATTCATGGGTGGCGTTTGGGAAAACAACGCCTTCACTGATGCCTACGACTTCCTCAAAAGTTCGGATCAAGAAACGCGCTTTGTTATAAGCTATTGGCTTTACGGTCATCAACCCCGGCAACGTTGCTACGGAAGAGGTCATGCTAGACATTGCCGAAGGCCGATTTCCACCCCAAACCCCTATTCCGATGTCAGATTTGATTTCTAGCATCGAGTGGTTGCTTAGTTTGTCACCTCATGTTGATGTGCCAGACTTAAACCTACACCAGCGACCCTAAACTGGCAGCTGCAACAGCATTTGTAATCTCATCTTGGAGAGTTGCTGTAGTCAAGCGTTTTGGCGCTGACGCACTAACAGAAGTTGTTCGGCTTCCTCAAACCCATGCTTCTGGTAAAACGGCAGCATATCAGGTAGGCAAAACAACTGAATGCACTCTACCTGAGAGAGCATGGGATGCGACACCACCTGCTGAATTAGGAGCAGGCCCAACCCTTGGCCCCGATGCGTTTCAGAGACAATCACATCAAAGACAATGGCTCGGTATACGCCATCGGTGAGTACCCGCGCAAAGGCAACCAGGGTTTGAGTAGCCTCGTCGCACAGGCCAAAGAGAAGGTCAGACTGGCTTAACATGCGTTGCACATCAGCCAGTTTCCTGTGCGTTGCCCACCAGGTCTGTTTATAGAGCTGAAGCAATTGCTCAACCTGGTTGGGAGTCAGTGTATCGATAACGTAATACATTTCAAACAGGGAAAAAAGCCTATGCCAATAGTAGACCCAGAGTTTCAGAAACGTCCCTTCGTCTTAAACCTCACTAAATCTAAGCAGGTACGTTATCGGTAATTCTTAATAAAGAAGCTCTCAATGAGGACGAGCTGGCATGGGTAAACGACAAGATTACGATTACTACCTCGTTTGTCGCAATCGGGAGACTCAAGCTACTCCGCCACAGGCGGCCTGTCTATTAATCGGCGGGGCTGAGGGCGACAAGTCTGGCGAAGATGCGGCTACTCGGTGGTTTCTGGAGCGAGCCAAGGGTGGTCATTACCTGATATTGCGAGTAGGCGGCGTGGGTGGGCAAGCCAAGTGGATTTGCGATCACTACCGCGACTACATCGGCTCATCGGCAGAGCTATCGGTGGACAGTCGGGAAGCGGCAAATGATCCCGATGTGGTGGCCTACCTTCGGGCGGCTGATGCACTATTCATCGCTGGGGGTGATCAAAATCAGTACCAAGAGTTCTGGGAGGGCACAGCCACTGCCGAGGCAATTAACTATTTGATTCACGAGAAAAAAGTGCCAATAGCAGGAACCAGCGCTGGTATGGCAATTTTGGGCGATTACTACTACGCGCCTGAGCATCAAGGGGTCGTCAGTTCAGAAATTCTCAATGACCCCTTTCACTACAACACTCAAACCATTCACCGTAGCGATTTCATTCGGGTGCCTTACCTGGAACGGGTAATTCTGGATACTCATCTGGATCGGATGAATCGCCAAAATCCTGAAACCCGTTATGGCCGCATGATAGGGTTATTAGCCAGAATTATCCACGGCGACAGCAATAACCTGGGTCATTATGCCATTGGCCTGGAGGAAGGTGCCTTTGTGGCCATCGACGAGCATGGCATAGCCCGCGTATTTGGCAATGACACTGCCATTGGCCAGGATGCTTACTTTTTGCAGCCTAATGGTGCCCTGCCTGAACAAATGGAACCAGGTTGGCCTCTAGTTTGGCACAACGAAGGTAGAGCCGTGAGAGTCTACCGTATTGCTGGTACACCCGACGGTAGTGGCTATTTTGACCTCAAAGACTGGTCTACAGCGGCAGGCGGTACTTGGGAATACTGGTTTACTATGGGCGGCAAATCGGGCTTGAGACGATGGGTGGCCCACGGCTAAAGCTGATTTTGGATTTTGGATTGGCGATTTTGGAAAGTTGGACGTAGCTAGGCCACAGCCCCAGAAGGCAAGGTCAGCAAACTGCATCTGAACGGATGGAGCGTTAGTTATAGCTCCCCATAGTCCTGCAAAAACTGAAGAAAATCCGTTATTGCTGCTTGGGTTTGGAGGCTGGGGGTGAATAAATACCGTATTTGTAAAACAATCCATCGATTTTGGATTCTAGCTCGGCTAGCCGCTCGTTCTCTCTCCTGAACTCTTCGTTGCTCTTCCTCATCTCTTCGGTTTTCCGCTCGTATTCTTCGTTGCTCTTTCTCAAGTCTTCGTTGCTCTTTCTCAAATCTTCGTTGCTCTTTCTCAAGTCTTCGGTGTTCTTCCGCAGCCAAGCGGTCTGTTTCTCGATTTCGATGGTTCCACTCAACGCCGAAATTAACCAGTGCCACCAGGAGGGCTGCCACAGTGAGTCGGTTGCTCCAGAGTCTGGGTTGGGCGACGAGTCCGAGGAAGGCGAAGTCTTGTTTGTCATAGAAGCGTAGAAAGGCGACCGCAATGGTTAATAGCGTTAGCCCTGTGGCGGGCAATAGAGCCAGAAAATTTAGCCAAATCTGCCGATTGAATAGCTCCATCCTAACCGATCTCTAGCGGTGCTCTGAGCTAGCATTCCCTGACGCTGGTTCCGCAGACCGTGCCTCCCTCGCTACAATAGAAGAATTGAGATTTTTCTGACGAAGTGCCATGCCCCTGCCTGTTGTTGCGGTTATCGGTCGCCCTAATGTGGGCAAATCTACCCTGGTAAACCGCCTAGCCGGGGGGAAAGACGCCATTGTCTACGACGAGCCAGGAGTGACCCGCGATCGCACCTACCAGCCCGCGTTCTGGCGCGATCGCGACTATTTAGTAGTGGATACTGGTGGCCTTGTTTTTGATGACGACACTGAATTTCTACCCTATATCCGTGAGCAGGCTCAGTTAGCGCTGGCCGAAGCGAGCGCTGCCGTCTTTGTGGTGGATGGTCAAGCTGGCCCCACCGAATCTGACCGAGATATTGCTACCTGGTTGCGGCAACAGTCAGTTCCGGTATTGCTGGCCGTTAATAAGTGCGAGTCGGTGGATCAGGGCTTGGTGCAGGCCGCGCAGTTCTGGGAACTGGGCCTAGGCGAACCCTTCCCAGTCTCTGGCATCCACGGCAATGGTACTGGGGAATTGCTGGATGCACTGGTCGAGTACCTGCCAGAGACCGTGGAAGAAGCGCAGCAGGAGGAAATCAAGGTGGCGATTGTAGGTCGTCCCAACGTTGGTAAGTCCAGCCTACTGAATGCCTTTGTGGGCGAGTCGCGGGCGATTGTGAGTCCAATTTCTGGCACCACCCGCGACGCCATTGATACCCAGGTGCAGCATGGCGATCAGATTTATCGCATCATCGACACAGCGGGCATTCGCAAGAAAAAAAGTGTCGAGTATGGGCCAGAGTTCTTTGGCATTAACCGTGCCTTTAAGTCCATTCGCCGTGCCGATGTTGTACTACTGGTGATTGATGCCCTGGATGGCGTTACCGAGCAAGACCAAAAACTAGCAGGCCGCATCGAAGAAGATGGTCGGGCCTGCGTCATTGTGGTCAATAAGTGGGATGCAGTGGAAAAAGACAGCTACACAATTTACGACTTTGACCACCAAATTGCTGCTCGGTTGAACTTTCTAGACTGGGCTAAGCGCATCTATGTGAGTGCCAAAACTGGCCAGCGAGTGCCCAAAATCCTTGAGTTAGTCAATCACGCTGTAGAGCAGCACCGCCGCCGAGTCAGCACCTCTGTGGTCAATGAAGTACTACAGGATGCTGTACAGTGGCATACCCCACCGACCACGCGCCAGGGTCGCCAGGGCCGAATTTACTACGGCACCCAGGTCACTGTGCGCCCGCCTTCCTTCACCTTGTTCGTCAACGATCCCCAGCTCATTAAAGACAACTACCGCCGCTATGTAGAGCGCCAGTTTCGGGAGAATCTGGGGTTTGAGGGCACACCTCTGCGCTTTTTCTGGCGGGGTAAAGCCATGCGTGACTTAGAGCGTAATAACCCCAACCGGGCGACAAAGGTGTAGCGGCCCTATGGATTTGCTCCGCTCTCTCCCTATTGGCCTGTATTTAGAACAGCCAATCACCTGGCTGCACCGGCTTGATCCTCGGGTAAAAATGGCCTGGCTGATGAGCATTTTGGTTTCACCCATACTGGCTAATGCCTGTTGGCGCTTCAGTCTAGTGGGGTTTCTGCTGATGTTGACCCTAGTTGCAGGCATTCCCCATCGGGTATGGCGGCAGCAGTTAGGCTGGTTACTCTTACTCAGCACAGTGGTGATGCTGCTTACCTTTTTCATGCCCGATGGGTTAGAGGTTAGCCAGGCTCCTCGGATGCCTAGCCCAGAGGCCATTGCATCCCTGGACAATCCTCCTGAAGCCTTGCCTGAGTTTCCTCAGCCTACCGGCTACCGCTATGTGGTGTTTGACTGGGGGCCACTCAGCATTACTCGCCGTTCTCTGGAGTTAGGTATCCGCGTTGGCACGCTGCTGTTTACGCTGATCTATGGCACCAACCTGTACCTGCTCACCACTGCTCCAGAAGAAATTACTCTGGCGCTAGAATCCCTGATGGCTCCGCTCCGCTGGGTTGGGCTGCCGGTGACAGAAATTGCGCTGACTGTGACGCTATCTCTACGCTTCATTCCCTTGGTGCTAGAAGAAGTGCAGAACCTGGTGAGATCGGTGCAAACCCGCGCCATTAACTGGAAAAAGCTAGGATTCCGGGGGGCTGCCCAGGTCTGGTTGACGGTCGTTGAGCGCTTGCTAGAGAATCTTCTACTGCGGGCCGAGCAAATTGCAGCGGCAATGGAAGTGCGAGGCTTTACCAGCCCCAACGAGCATCGAGTGCGATGGTATCAACTAGTGTTGCGACGCTGGGATTGGTTCACCCTGGGGCTGTTGGTAGTGTTTTGGTGGGTGCGCCTGGTCTGGGGAGGCGGGGGTTGAGCCAGCAGCAGCCGTGGTTTGTCAGATCGCTCCCGCTAGCCCACCGCACCGGCACCGACATTTTTCAGACGCTCTATGGCGATCTCTTAAAACAGCCCCCTACTCTGTCCACTCTGGCCGTTTTGCTAGAGAGTCCTTATCCTTTGCCAGGGCTAAGCCGGCCATTGCAGAGCCGCTATTCTCTCTGTGCTGGCCCACCCCGGTTTAAGCAGGGACAGCCTCGGCTATGGACTCCTGAAGTAGGCCACATTCTGCCTACCCTGGCTCAGCGGCTTCAGGCTGGCCAGGGACTCTCTCTATTGGGGGATGAGGCAAACACCGCTGAGCGCACTCTGCCCTTTACTGGCGGCTGGCTGGGTTGGTTGGGCTACGACCTGGCCTGGGAAATTGAGCGCCTACCCCGTCTTAAAACCGATCCCCTGCCGTTCCCGGTGGCGCTGTGGTACGAACCCGATACCTTTGCAGTGTTGGATCACCAGACTCAGCGGCTTTGGCTGGCGGCGTCATCTCCTGATGGCCTGGACGTGCTAACTAAGCAAATTGAGCCGTCCTGCAAGGATAGCCAGTGGCCCATGCCAGAAAAAACTATTCCAGCCCCTCTTGGCCTGGGTATGACCTCGGCAAACTACCAGCAGGCCGTTCTTCAGGCCAAGCAGCACATTCAGGTGGGGGATGTGTTTCAGGTCAACCTCTCCCTGCGGTTTGCAACCCAGACCACAGCCCATAGTTGGGGGCTGTATTGCCGATTGCAGCGCATCAATCCCTCCCCCTTTGCCTGCTACTGGCGCACTCCCTGGGGCGACGTGATCAGTTGCTCTCCCGAACGCCTGGTTCAGTTGCAGGGAAAGCAGGTACAAACTCGCCCCATTGCCGGTACTCGGCCACGGGGATCAACCCTTGAGCAGGATCAGACCTATGCCCAAACCCTGTTGACCAACCCCAAAGAACAGGCTGAACACATCATGCTGGTCGATTTAGAACGCAACGACCTGGGCCGGGTCTGTCAGTGGGGCACTGTCCGAGTGGATGAATTGTTAACCATTGAGTACTACAGCCACGTGATGCATCTAGTTAGCAATGTGGTTGGTCAACTCAGGCCCGATTGTACGGCGATTGATTTAGTTCGAGCGGTCTTTCCTGGCGGTACAATTACAGGCTGCCCCAAGGTGCGCTGCATGGAAATTATTGAGGCGTTAGAGCCAGTGCGCCGAAGTTTATTCTACGGAGCCTGTGGATATTTAGATCGCCGGGGCAATATGGATTTAAATATTTTGATTCGCACCCTGTTATTAGGGCATACTCATGAATCTCTAAGGTCATCTGGCTCCTCAGTGTCGTCTCCAGTGTGGGGACAGGTGGGAGCTGGTATTGTGGCAGATAGCGACCCAGAACGAGAATGGTTAGAGTCTCTTCAAAAGGCTCAAGCCCAGCTTCTGGCCTTAGGCTTATCATCAAACTAACTGCAGCTTTTGGTTGTCTAGTCCCCAAGTTTCCTGGCTGAATTTGGCCATAATCAGGGCTTCCTCTGTTGCCGTAGCACACTCAATGAATGCAGAATGTCAAACACGTCTTAAAATGCATGTGGCGAATTTAACTGACATAATTAACTTTTACCTGTAGTGACTCCATCAACTTCCCTACTTGAATGAGCTCAGAAACCTATCTCAACCATCCCAACTTTGGCCTGCTCTTTAGGGTGTGCATGGTAGATGATGGTCAGGAGCTATTTGCCACCCTCTATGCCCAGAGGTTGTTCTTTTTGGTCACTAACTCGGCCACAGAGGGGCTTGTCTTTCAGCCTCTGGGGCGCAGTAGTGCTCGGCAAATGCTCGAAAACCGCCTTCGACTGTTGCGCCGAGCCGGGCAGTATGCAGATTACGATCGCCTCCAGCACACCTACAAGCAAACCTTTCAATAATGGCAGTCGCCTCTGCCCAGCAGATTACCGCCCGCATCGCTGACCTCCAGGCCGCGATACCCAACCACGTTATCCTCATTGCGGTCACCAAGTTCATGCCACCAGAGGTCATTCGCATAGCCTACGGTGCTGGGCTTAGGCATTTTGGCGAAAGCCGGGTGCAAGAAGCCATTGAAAAACAGGCCCAGCTTAGGGATTTACCTGACATCACCTGGCATTTAATTGGGCACCTGCAAACCAACAAAGTCCGCAAAGCCATTGAGCACTTCCAGTGGATTCACTCTGTGGATAGCCTGAAGCTGGCAGAGAAGCTAAATCAGGGTGCATTAGAGCTATCGCAATCGCCCCAGTGTTGCCTCCAGGTTAAGCTAGTGCCAGACCCACCCAAGTATGGTTTTGACCTAGCTGAGCTAGAGGCAGCCCTGCCTCAGCTTGACCAGCTTACGCATATCCAAATCCGAGGGTTAATGGCCATTCCGCCTCAGCAGGCTAGTGAAGAAATAGTGCGGCAGGTGTTTAGTCAGGCTAAGGAGTTGGGCGATCACATCAACCAGGCCGGATTTGCCAACCTTCACATCGACCAATTATCGATGGGGATGTCTGGTGATTACCTCATGGCCATTGCGGCTGGGGCAACAATGGTGCGCTTAGGGACAACCCTATTTGGCCCTCGCCCAATCTAAATTGCAGGGCAGTGTTCTGAAAGGAAAATTTCCGTTTCAATATACCCAAAGACTGCAACGCTCAAACACCCCTCTCAAACATAGTTGAGATCCCTCTGATCGGATTGGTATACTAACTCAAACAAATCCCTGGCACCTGCATCAGACAATCGCTACAGCTATTCAGACTGGGCAGTGCTGGTCTCAACTCTGGGCCTGGGAAACGGCTGGCACCAAAAACTTTAACTAATTTGTGAATGGACTATCCATTTCTAGGATTTCGTGTATACTGTGGACTCAAATATTCTCAACTGGGATATTAAGGTCTGTGCGCCTAGGTCAGGTTGTGACATCAGCGCAACCGACAACACAAATTAACCCCTATCGCTCATCGGTTCATCTAATTTTTGAAAAAGCCGTTGGCAAGTTGGTAATAGGCGCTATCATGACCATCGGATAACCTAAGGCATTTGCCCCCTAAGTTTGCTTTAGGGGACACCCCGCCAAAGAGAGTGATAGTCATCGTGGAGTGTAAGTTGTGAGCAATGTTTTTGCCAAACTGCGGGATTTCGTTGGGCTGAACGACCCGGCAGACTACGAATACGAATACGAAGAGA